>Ga0256841_1000106_pt1 | contig 91767 bp, 27 predicted proteins | sample 356308metaG_FD_185971 | JGI IMG/M metagenome (GOLD analysis project Ga0256841, IMG submission 185971) | Hydrothermal vent microbial communities from Mid Atlantic Ridge, Atlantic Ocean - 356-308 | ecosystem: Environmental > Aquatic > Marine > Hydrothermal vents | place: Atlantic Ocean: Mid...
GAGAAGTATCGTTTGGCGCCTACGGATGTTTTGACTTTGAAGAAACGCCGGCATCGTGATCAGGCTATCATTCCGGTCGGAGAAGAAGCTTTGCGTAAGGGCCAGGTGGCTGCATTTCTGGTAGCAGGCGGGCAGGGGTCCCGACTCGGCTTTGATGGGCCCAAAGGGTGTTTTCCCATAACACCGGTACGCCATAAAATATTATTTCAACTGCACGCGGAAAAGATTTTAGCCTTAAATAAAAAATACGAGACACAAATTCCCTGGTATATCATGACCAGTAGCACGAATCATAAACAAACGGTGGAATGTTTCCAAAAGCATGAGTATTTCGGATTAAATCCGCAAGATATCTCTTTTTTCATACAGGATATGCTACCGGCTATCGACAAAAAGGGTAAATTACTTTTAGCAAAAAAAGACAGCTTATTCCTCAGCCCTAATGGGCATGGTGGTTCGGTAAAGGCTTTGTGGGACAGCGGATCGATTGCTGATATGAGGAAGAGAGGTATTCGGTATATCTTCTATTTCCAGGTGGATAACGTGCTGGTCAATATTTGTGATCCGGCCTTTATCGGGTACCACATTGCGGCCCGGGCCGATATGTCCAACAAAGTCATTCGCAAGAAAAATCCCGAAGAACGACTGGGGATAATTTGTAAAATCAACGGTCAGGAGGGTGTGGTTGAATACAGTGATTTGAGTCGGGAAGATATGTATGCCAGAACGGAAGACGGTCGGTTAAAGTACTGGGCGGGATCGATCGCTATTCATATGTTAAACGTTGAATTTGTCGCCCTGGCTAATGAACATGGTTTTAACCTTCCTTACCACAAGGCCTTAAAGGTCGTGCCCTATATGGATGAAAAGGGCCATACGGTGAGACCTGTGGACAAAAACGGTATAAAATTCGAGACCTTTGTATTCGATCTGCTTCTTCAGGCCGGTCGTATTTTTACAATGGAAGTAAAACGGGAAGAGGAATTTAGTCCGGTAAAAAATGCTACCGGGGAAGACAGCCCGAAAACAGCACAAGATGATTTGTTAAGAGTATATGCGAATTGGTTAATTGCGGCCGGTATCGATATTGAACTGAATGAGCAGGGTCTGCCCTTAAAAAAGATCGAAATCAGTCCAACTTTTGCTTTGACGAGGCAGGATGTCATAGAGAAGAGCGCATTAATTAATGAAATTTATGATCCATTCTATCTGGAATAGATATGGCATACAAAAAACGGATTTATGAAAAGGTCAGAAGCATCCACCGTGTGAATCGCTTGTTATGGCTGGCAATTCTATCCGGTATGCTAACCTTTGCCGTAGTGGTGATTGTGCTAAGTTTAACCCATTTGATCGTTCCGGCCTCATCGGGTCCGGATCGCTTGATGGAAAATATATTTTTCCTGATTGCGATCGCTCTGTTGCTGATCATTTTTTATGTAAAACGTACCTATCTTATTCCGGATAAAATTATCAGTCGGGCCGGAGTAAAAACAATTCATATCACGGCTACAGACGACCTGGATCTGATCGAGCAATTCGGCCCGAATGCAGGATTGCTTGTTAAATCCATGATGATTATGCGTCGCTATTTTATGGTCATCTGGTCGGCGAACAATCTATTGGTGCTGATGGGTTTTATCTATTATTTATTTAACGGCACTCTGCGTACTTTTCTAATTTATCTGATTATCGCTCTCTATTCCATGATCGTCAACTTTCCCTCTTTCAAGCTAATAAAAGTTTGCTACGAGAGCATTTTTAAAAAACCTTTGGAAATGAATGGATAAATAAAGAATTGTTTGGGACGAACCAATCACATAGGTAAGGGTTAAAGAATGGAACCTCAGATTTTTAATTTCGGCAAAATTGATGGCGTGATTATTAAACCGATTGAAAAATATGTAGACGAAAGAGGCTGGCTGGCCGAACTGTTTCGTCGGGATGAGTTGGATGCCCAACATTTTCCGGTCATGAGTTATGTTTCTCAAACCCAGCCCGGTATTGCCCGCGGCCCTCATGAACATGTGGAACAAACCGACTATTTCGCTTTTATCGGACCATCCAATTTTAAGGTCTATCTATGGGACCATCGGCAGGATTCCGTTACGAACGGTATTCGGATGGTTTTTTACCTGGGAGAGGATAAACCGGGCATGGTAATTATTCCGCCCGGTGTGGTTCATGCTTACAAGAATATAGGGGGTAAGGCGGGCTGGGTATTTAACGCACCCAACAGACTCTTCGCCGGAGAAGGCAAGAAAGAGACGGTGGATGAGATCCGGCATGAGGACGATCCTTCTTCTCCCTTTCAATTAGACTAAACAGGTGGACAATCGGGGAAATAATTGGTTTAGTAAATGGAAATTAATGATCTGTTTAAACAATCGCATGCAGATACGGGTGAGAGGAAAATAATTTTACCGGTTATAGAAAATTTGTATGCGAAACCTCTTGTGTATGCTTTGAAACATAATTTGCTTGCGCATAATTTTTTGCTCAGGGAGTTCAATGCGGAATTATGTACTGAGAAATTAGTCCAGGGTGAGTCCGAATTAGCTTTGATTCCAAGCATCGGATATAGTCGCGGTAAGGGTTCCTGGAAGATCATTCCGGATATAGCGGTCTCTTGTACCGGCCCGGCCGGGATACCCGCTTTGTTCTTTAATCGTGATCTGAGAAAAATCCGTAAGATCGCCTTCAATGAGGATTCCTTAACCTGCGTGGCTTTATTAAAAATTATCCTGTCGGAGCGTTACGAGCTCGAGCCGGAATACATATCCCTCTCTGCAGGTCTGGATCAAATGTTAAAGGAAGCCGATGCCGCGCTTGTGTGCAAAGATGAGGGGCTTGCTTATATGAAAGATTATCCTGCTTACATCGATTTGGGTGAAGAATGGCATGATATGACCGGTCTGCCCTTCGTTTTCGCCTTCTGGGCCGGTCATGAACTTTCCTTAACTTCTGCGGAAGTGGAAATCATAAAGGAATCCTGTCGTCTGGGTAAAAATAAAATAGATGATATTTGCAGAGAGCAAAAGGTGGAACGCTCCGCATGCAAATCATATTTATCGGAACATATAACTTCTACCTTTGATAAGATGGAGCGGGAAGGATTAAAGGAATTTTATCGATATGCTTTTTATTACGGATTGATCGAGCATATTCCGGAATTACATTTTTTCGAATAAAATAAAAAAGGAAGTAAAAATGTTTACCCATATCTGGCATCAAATAATTGCAAGCCCGGTTTTAATAATCATTGCCGTTGTCATAGTGCTTTTCTTTGGAATTAGTTTGTTGAAGAAGTTATTTAAGATTGTCGTCTTTGCCCTGATTCTGGCGCTCCTGTTTCTGGGATATATCTGGCTGACCAGCGAGCAACCCGAAAAAGATGTTAAACACATAATAAAACAGGGAACGGAAACCGTTGTAAAAACCGGGGAACGGGCCAAGAAGGTCTCAAAGGAGTTGAAGGGTAACTGGGATAAGGTTAAAGAATTAAAAAAGAAGGTGGATCAGTAGTGTACCTTAATCCGAGCGATACGCCGGGCTTCCAGATATTTTAAATGGCTCCCGCATTTCATGCGGCAATCGGAAGCACCAAAACCGGGGATTAAAATTTCCCCGTTTGTTTTAAGGTTCACCAAGCATTCTTCCTCGGTATATTTTTTAACATCAAGAATAGTAACATCAGTACGACCGGTCAAATAATCGATGTGCCAATATAATTTCTTTTCTTTGCGCAAATGGCGCGTTAGTCTTGCTTCCATATTATTCCGGGCCGAACCGGTATATAGATAGGAACCGGCGGGGAGAGTGAATTTTCCTAATCTTCCCACTTCAACTTTTACGGTGTTCTGCAAATAAAGTAAAAGTTGGTAAGAAATATACTTTCCAGAGGTGGCATTCTTCATCATCACGATCATTCCGAGTCATAAAAAAATCCCCGATCCAAACACAGACCGGGGATGAAAGATTCAGCCAAGGCAGGATTATTTCAGGAACATAACCGCTTTGGTTTGTACCGTGTTCTTGGTCTTCAGCTGATAAAAATAGAGTCCGGAAGCAACCTGTTTTCCATGAGTATCCGTACCGTTCCAGACGAATTTTTTGGAACCCTGATTTATATTACCGTTGAAAAGCGTCTTGACTTTTTGGCCAAGAACATTATAGATAGTCAGGGAGGCCTGACCGGCTTTAGCCATATCAACCCGGATTGTAGTGCTTGGGTTGAAAGGATTCGGATAGGCCTCATAGAGTTTGGAGGTCTTAATAACCAGGTTGTTGTGTCCGGTCGAAATACCGGTTGGTGTCAGGGTGACATCACTTTCCAGATTTTCGACCTGAACCGTGGTATTCACGTCTCCCTGATCACGCGTAGACAACATCAGATCATACTCGCCGTTCGTTTGAACCGGAAGTTCGAAATTGCCGTTCTCGTCAACGTTATCGGAGGTAGTCCATTCGGATGTACCGGCCGGTTTTGCATAGACAACGGCACCCTCATAAGCAGAAGCTGCATTCACTTTACCCAGGAGAGTTGTTTTAACATGGCCGATAATGGTTGCCAGCGGTGTCCGGGCCGGAGCGGTTTTCTTTAAAGTAAAATCGATACCGGTCACATCAGAATCGGTAACCTGGATCGGTGTGGCATCTTTCCATGTTTCGGCATTGTCATAAATCTGAGGTATGTAACCAAAGCCGCCCCAGGCTTGCAGATAGACCGTGCTGCCACTCGGGAAGACCGGATCGAAGGCATAGTGACCGCTGCTATCGATCATGGTTGTAATTACTCCCACATTCGTAGCTGTTGTATAAGCCGTAACTTCGCCTGTGGTGACCGCATTTCCGTCTTCATCCACAACAGAGCCGCTAATGGCATAGGCATTTTGCGTATCAATGGTATCCAGAGCGAAATCGATGCCGGTAACATTTTCATTGGCGTGGTAAACAATCGGATCGGCGGACAAATGGGTAGCTTCACCATCGTAGAATTGAGCAAAGAAATTGCTGTCCGTATAACAGAAGCCGATCAAAGAATCTTCCGGTAATAAGGTGAAGCCGTCAACCGTGTAATTCCCTTTGGCATCGGTATCGGCCGTGTAGGTCTGGAATTGGTTACTGAAATAGTTGTAACTGCCAAAAAAGAGGTGTGCGCCTTCAATCGGCAGACCACTTTGTTTACTGGTTACGGTTCCGCTTATACTAAACGGTGAAACATCGGGTACGGGTAAATTGAAATCAATTCCCGTTACATCATCCTGAACGTCAATAACGGTAGCGTCTTTTGGTAAATAGACACTGTCGTAGAACATGTGATACATGTGATTATCAAAAAAGGCCTGGCAACGAACGATGTACTTGCCGGGAGCAACTTCCATAGTGTAATCGCCGTTTTCATCAGGCGTAGCCATGGCCGGGCGGCCGGCATTCATTGAATAAGCAAATAGCACAACGTTATCGTATTGGTCGGCATTAGCCACATGACCGGAGAGGGTCTTCATTTCCTTCAGAATAACGGGATCCATTGTGGTTGGACCATTTACTTCCAGTACACCCCAATAGGTAAGTGTCGAATCGGATTTCGGTACATAAGCCACATATTTTCCGTTCAGCATTTCGAGGTTAAAAGAACCGTCTGCACCGCTTTCCGTGCTATAAGAAGCCCATCCCAATAAGGTGGGAGGAATGACAAAATGAGATTCATAGTCTCTGAAATCATTCAAGTCCACATCGTCACTGAGTTTCAGAAAGTAAATAGAGGTAGCGACTCCTTGTCCCTTGAAAGTAATCGTACCGTTTACCTGCTGTAAATCGGCGCGTTTATTCAAATGGATGTTAAAAGTCACCGGATCGCTTCCAACCTGAATATCGGCAGAGAAAGGTTCATAGTAGAAGCTATCGAGGCTGGACAAGGTGTACGTACGTTGCATAAACACTTCCTGATAATAAAAGCCGTTTTCATTGGTAACCACAGGAAGTTTGAAACCGACCGTATCATCCTTAAAGGTGATCAACATCTTGTAGCCGGGAACAACGGCGCTGTCCGGGCCTGCGGTCACAGTACCGCTGATGGTGGTGGTGAATTGTGCCTGTACCATGCCGATCATGAAAAAGACCATCAAAAGCATGGACAGAAATTTAATTGTGCTTGAACGTTTCATAAAGAAACCCTCCTCTTTTGGTTAGTTTGTACTAATTACAATTTTATACATGCAATATCCATACCAGTAGAAGATTGAAAGTTCCGGCAACCGTTTCGTTCTCTGATTCGTATAAACCCTTGCTATACATGGGATCATACGACTATAAAAATTTCATTGTTAATTAGAAAAGAAAAGAGTAAAATATTTCTATGAAAAAAATACATAACTACGCAAAATTTGCATAGTTTTTCCCTCAAAAATGTTTAGTCAATCGAAGCGCAACTTTTTGTCTATTACCGTTTACAGTCATTTGCAAAGTACTGCTGCGTTGTAAATCAAAAAGATTATACAAAGACCACAAACCATACCCGATCCATAGGGTATTTCTGATTTTATAATAACGATTATAGCGATTGAAAAGTTCATCAAAATCCGCATTTTTTGCGGCGGACAAGTAGTCATTATGAGTTTGCTCGGTTTTCATGGTGAGGGTCAGAGCGGCGACGAGTAATGCGGCTGAAACCGCCGTACGTTCATATCCCTGCGGTCTAAAATCAGAGAGCAGATGGCCGCTGCCGGGCAGAAGAGCCGATGCCACGAAACTGAGCGGTTTAACCGGATTCAGCGCCTGAGGAAGCGTTGCAATGGACCGGGAAGGGGTTGATTCGTTTTGTGGTGATTGGGGAACGGAGAGAGTCTTTTTTACATAGTTGAAAAATTCAATAATCTTAGGTGATATTTCTTTCGGATTCAGGGCAAACGACGGTTCCGTATGTAAAATTTTTACGATAATCTGTTTTGCCAGAACCGTGTCACTTAAAGCGTAGGCGGAACTAAGCATATACTGGAAGATCTGTAAACTGTCCGATTTCGATGTATAGGGATCGGCTAACAGGAAATCGCCCTTGTTAATCACCTGCTGATATTTAAAAGATTTAAAATCATTTTCAAGAGAACGGAGCTGCTTTTCTAATTTTTGAGCCTGGGCAAAGGATGAAAGAACGAACAGAGAAAGGAATACTAATTTTATTTTCCCGTGAATATATGATCTCAGATAAAGATTTTTTTCCGTAAATTCATGGTCTCTTCGATAGGACATAATCTATCCTTCATATTATTTTTTTTCGTGGAACTCAAAGAATTTATGAATGGTGCGTTGCTTTCTGGCGTCAACCGTATCGATGATTGTGCCGTAAAAATTATTTTTAATTTTTATAGTATGCAAATCACGGGTTACATAGAGTTTTTTTTGCAAGGGAGTGGTACCGATATGCTTCCCGTCGATGTAAACGTCACCCCAGGGATGCACATCCAAGTTAATCAAGGTGAACAAAGAATCCATATGATAGGTGAAAACATTGTTTTGATGCGGTAGAATGGTAACGGAATCGGCGAAGGAAGGGAAGGCGGGATTCTGTAAACCCAGTAAATATTTGCCCGGCTTAATTGGGTATGGATGAGCCATAGGAGTCTGGTCTATTTTTTTGTAATTAAGATAGACCGTGCACCAGGGATAGGATTCCACTAGAAAGGTCGTAGGAAGTGATTCTTGATTGTTAAGCGGTTGTTGATGATCCGGAGATACTCCAGGTTGATCCATCGTGGGTTTCGCCGAATGATTGTTTGCCGTAATTAGACGTGAAGCTTCATTGGAATCCGGCTTTGTCCTGCTGTCAGGGCGATTTATGGTGAGTGAATCAGCCAAATTGGGGGCCGGGGATCGGATGATTTGTTGCCGAACATAAAATAGTGTAAGTAGGACAGCTACTAAAACAGCAGCCGTAATGAGTATCCTTTTTCCGGAAGGGGAAGAGTTCGGTTGGTTCCCAGGGTGATTTTGATCGGCAGAAGGAGAGCGGTTTAAATGGGTCTCAAAGATTTTTAATAATTCACCGGCATTCTGAATCCGTTTCTTAACATCCTTTTGCAGAGCGCGATCGATCAAATCTACGAACCAGCCCGGCAAATCGGGTCGAATACTCTTCAATGAAGGTGGATCATAGGTAAGAATTTTGGAGAATACTTCACTGTATTGTGGAGCCTGAAAGGGATGACTGCCGCTGGCCATCCGGTAAAAAATAATACCGAGCGCGAAGATATCGCTGGCCTGAGTCACCTCTGAATTATTAATCTGTTCCGGTGACATATAGAGAGGCGTACCCAGCAAAGAGCCTTCGGATGTGATCCGATTCAACGATTCGTGCAGAGTTAATCCGAAGTCGGTTAATTTTATCTTTTTATCCCGGGCGACCAGAATATTTTCCGGTTTAAGATCGCGGTGGATATATCCCTTGTTGTGTAAGATAGATACGGCATGTGAAATCCGATAGGCAAAATCAATCACTTCGTCATTGCCAGGAGAGTGAGTTTGCAGATACGCTTCCAGATCGGAACCGTCCACATACTCCATGGAAATAAAAAACTGATCATCGCTCTGGCCAAAATCGTATATTTCAACTATCCAGCCGCTATTCAGGTCGGCCACAATTTTGGCTTCCCGTTCGAAACGATCGATCAGATTCTTATCACCGCCGCGGTACACTTTCAGCAAGGTTTTGCGCTCCAGTGTAGCATGGCGAGCCAGATAGACGGAAGAAGGGCCTTTCTGAGAAATAGTTTTAAGAATAATGTAATTAGCGATACGTTCCATTTCGGGCATCCCCTACAACCCTAATTTTTTAGCTTTACTTTGCAAAGAACGAAGCGAAATATTCAGGCTGCGTGCAGCGCGGGTTTTATTGCCATTAAAATGTTTGATTCTTTGCTTGATGACCATATTTTTTAAATCTTCCAGGGTGCCCAAAAACGGCTCGTTCAAGGGGTCCGGAATTAAGGGGTCAAATTGAATCTCTTCGGCCGTAATGGTCGAATCATTGGCCAGAATAATAGCCCTGCTAATAATATTTTCCAATTGACGGACATTTCCCGGCCAGTGGTAGGCCATCAATTTGTTAAGGGCTTCTTTGCTGAGTTTTAAAGGAACATCCGGACGGGCTTTTTCAATAAAATGCCGGGCCAGGGCGGGAATATCGGATAAACGCTGCCGTAAGGGGGGAACGGAAATGCTGATCACATTGAGGCGGTAATAGAGGTCTTCCCGAAAATGTCCCTCTTTTACCAGTTCGGTCAGGTTTTTATTGGTAGCGGTAATGATCCGCACATCAACATGGCGGATGGTATTTTCGCCCAGCCGTTTAATCTCTTTATTTTGTAAAACACGAAGCAGCTTTGTTTGTAAGTCCAGGGGTAGATCACCGATTTCATCCAGAAACAGGGTGCCGCCGTTCACCGCTTCAAATAAACCTAAGCGGTCGGCACCGGCGCCGGTAAAGCTGCCTTTCTTAAAACCGAATAGTTCGCTCTCTAAAATAGTAGCCGGGATCGTACCGATATACTGGGCAATAAAGGGTTTATGCTTACGGGGACTTAGATCATGGATGGCCCTGGCCACCAGGTCCTTACCGGTACCGTTCTCACCGGTTATTATTACGGATGCATCCGTTTTGGCGACTTTCCTGATGAGCCGATAAAGATTTTGCATTACATCGGAATCGCCGATCATGGTTGAAATTCCGGCTTCCTGCTCTAACTGATTCTTAAGCAGGATATTCTCCGATTCGAATTGTTGCTTTTGAAGAACTTGTTCCAGGGCCAGCGAAGCGATCGATGCGAAAAAGGACAAAAACTGACGGGAGGCTTCATTAAAACTCTGCCGGTTCCGCCGGCTGTCGAGATAGAGAATGCCATAGACCTTATTTTTAATGATTAAAGGGAAAGCAAGGATTGCATGAATCCGGTTAATGATAACACTTTGTGTCTGCTGATATTTTTCGTCGCTTCGGGTGTCGAAGGAAAGAACCGCCTCTTTGCTTTCGGTTACCTGACGAAAAACGGTCTGCGAAAAATGAATCTCGTCCGCTGCTTTTTTAAACCGGTTCTTGATAGTACGGGGAGTAAAAGTCCCCGCTTCGGGATCATAGAAGACAAAAGCCCCTACCTCGGCATTGGTTTCAGCCATTAAGCGATCCAGAAGGACCGATAATATATTTTGCTCATCCCCAATGCTGGCCATTTGCCGGGTAAGTTCGTAGATGGCCTGCAAATGTTCGGGTTGAAGTTGTCGGTACTGTAATTCCATAAAACCTTATTGACTAAAATTAAAAAGGTAAACAACCGATTGGCAGATATTCCCCAATTCATCTTCGATTTCCAGATGCCAGAGATAGTAGCCGCCATCCAGATTTTTTACAATAAAGTGATCCTGATCTTCCGCAATATTTTTATAATCGATTTGTTGATAGTCCTGCTGTCTGAGCAAGCTCAGATTATAGGTAAAATGAAAATCGAGTTGAACCGGATTCCAGCTAAAATAGACGGAATCGGTTAATGTGGCACCATTGGCCGGTGATTGTAGTTGCAAGTCTTCAGTAATGACCCTCCGAATCGTTAATGGCCCGGTTTTTACCTGTTGATTTTCCTGATCTTGAACGATTAAATAAAAATTCAGTTCCGGAAGTTGCGCGGGTCTGAGGTGCGGAGAAATTGAATCGAGTCTTGCTTTACCGACGTATTTTTCACCTATCTCTGCCTTCAATGTATCCGTAAAAGAAAATTGAGGACAGCTAAGCAAAACGTGGCGGATATCCTCCTGTCCATCTTCATCATGAATTTGAACATAGATGGATGTGCTTGCCAGATCATATTTGTTTTCGAAATAGGAAGTAAATTTGAGGGCACTGATTTGCGGCATCGCATCGAGATGAATGGTTATGCCGGTATTTTTTTGGGGAGCGTAAATCACGGTAGTGTCCGAGAAAAAGCCCTTCTTTTCACTGATTAAAACAAGGGAATCTGCGGATGGGTATTCCCAGCTTAGTGTCCCGTTCTGATCGGTGATGCCGGAAAATTGAAGGTTCTCTTCACGAACCACCACGTTGGCAATAGGTTCAGCGGAAGGACTCTGATGTAAGACATGAATGATAATCGTTCTGGGCTTTACGTAAAACGGGGAGGAAGGATCAGAGGGATTGTCCCTGCGGGCGTCACAAGAAAGGATACCTATCCCAAGTAATGAAAAAAAGAACAACCTGAATATCGTAGGCAAGTCGTATGTTTTTGTATTCTGTCTCATAGTGCGCTACTCTTACTATTTGCTGTAAAGAATATACAAAAATTAAAATCAATAGCTTAACTTAAAATAACAAATAGAGTAAAAATTAAAACCATCGATTTAATTGAACCCTACAAATGTATTTAAATAGATACCATACTGGCTGTGATGCTTTTATCATTTTCGAAGGTCGCCCTGGTTAATCTTCAATGGAATACCCCCATGCGTCGAAATATTTGAGCCATTCCCTGTTAATCTGTTTTTTTATGGCCGGGTCTATTGGTTTGTATGCATTCTTTTTATAATTCTTCAGGCGACCGATATATGCCGATAGAGCGGATTTCATCTCCTCGAAGCCCTGTAAATGAAGTTGCCGGTAAATCGAACTTACCGTTGTGAAAGCGTCCTGATCTAATTGTTCATAGGATATCTGAACGAAATTGCCCTCTTTGATTTTTGTTTTGTGAATTAAAAATGAATCGTACATAATTTTATAATTAGTAATGATTTCCTGATCCAGATCCGGCCGATAGTTACCCTGAAGGGAGGAGGAGGCCACAGCTCGCTCATACATTTTTTTGGTAGACTGAAATACATGATAAGGATTACGATGAATATGAATAAATTTTGCATCCGGGAAGAGAGTAAGCAGCAAATCCAGACGGGCCGTATTGATAGGTGATTTTAAAAGAAGCCATTTCCGGTATTTGAATAATAATTTTTTTAAGAAGTGCAGATATTGTTTTTTCCATTGCTCTTTTTCTTGTTCACTCACCTCCTCGAATGTTTGATAGCGATCGTAAAAGGTTTGCCGTTTTGGAAAGAGCCAGCCTAAGAGTGGAGTTTGCAGAGTCAGGATACCTACCCCGAATTCTTCCTCAGAAGGGCTATCCGGAGCAACCATTATGTTATCGGTCGGCCTTTTGTGATTATATTGGCCCTGTGTTACTCTTTCATAAAGACTTTGCTGGGATAGAAATGTATGAGGGTGGCGTACATCGAAAAGTCTGGCATAAGAAAACCGGGTATCGTTAGCAAGTAAATTATGCAAGAAAGTAGTGCCGCTGCGCCAGTGGCCTATTACGAAAATAGGATGCGGGTCAATGGTAATTTTATCGATTTCAGAAGCGAATTGTTGTAGTTCTTTTTTCACTAAGAGCGAATTTTTTACGGCCAGGGCGGATATCACCAGGGCCTGAAGCCAGGCAGAAGGGGTAATCCGAAATCGATTGTCTTTTAGCAGGCGCAGCCAATTTCTCCCTGAAATTCCTATAATGCTGTCCATGGGTTTCCTATTCCTTTTTTTGACTAAAATGTAGATAAAAAAGTTGATAATCTAGATGAATACTTTCCCTCTAATTCTCTATTGAATAGCCGAAGTATTCAAAATATTCACCCCATTGTTCGTTAATTTTCTTTTTCCACTCTTGTGGAATTGGGGCATAGTCGTTTTTTTTGTACGTACTTTGTTCACTCAAATATTTTTCTAATCTGGGTTGGTAACTGTCCCATTGGTTCCAATCGAAGTACTTAAAGATTTTATGTACAGCTTCCCGGAAATCCTGTTCCAATTCTTCAAAAGACATCTCAATCAGGTTTTCGGACGGAATAAGGGCTTTGTCCTGAAAATACGTTTCGAACATTTCCTGATAGCGGCGGATAATTCCCTGTATATCCCGGTTAATATCTCTTTTCTGCAAAGAAAGGTTAGCCACGGTATTTTTATATAGATTTAAGGTGGACTGAAAGACGCGATACGGATTCCGGTAGATATGGATAAATTTAGCATCCGGGAAGAGCTGTAATAAGTATTTTACTCTCGCCGTGTGCTGAGGCGATTTAAGAAGTAAAGGTTTTTTATATTTGAGGGTGAGTTTTTTTAGAAAGAGTAAGAAAGTTTCTTTCCATCTCTCTATTTCTTTATCGGGCAAAGTTTGTAAGGCTAAAAATCGATCGTAGTACGTTTCATTCTTTGGAAAAGACCAGGCCAGAACCGGCGAATTTAGCCCCAGAATGGAAATGGCGAATTCATCTTCTCCGGGATCACTGAATTGGGTCTTCATGTTGTCCATGGGGCGTTTTTGGGCTTTGAGTCGTGCCAATCGTTGCTCGAGCATAGGAGCCAGAGTGAGAAAGGTATGGGGGTTATAGATTTCGAACAGATTCGGGAAAGAAAATTGATCATCCAGACTTAACAAGCTGTGCAGCAGGGTCGTACCGCTTCGCCAGTGGCCTAAAATAAACACGGGCGGTTGGTGAATTTCCGTTTGAGTATATTGCTGCGCAAATTGTTTTTCTTCTTTTGAAGCAAAGAAGGAATTCCGTATGGAGAGTATGAATAATTTCAGAAATTTACCCCATGAAGAGGGTGTCAGATAAATTTTGTTTTGAAAAAAAAGTTGGAGCCATTGTTTAAAGGTAATTCCCAATAATAATTCCACTAATTATTCCTTTCGTAGCTTATAGACTAAAGAGCCGGATTGCTGTTCTTCGACGACTCACCATAAGGGCAGCCGCATACCTTTTGGCGATTGACAGAGCATATAAACGCCAATTGCGGTAATCTTGCGGTTCTCTTCGGGTGGATAGCAAGCGCGGCTCCTCTCCCGGTGAAAGAGTGACATCGAATGAATTGAGCGCAATATGTAGGCCTTCTCCTCTGGCTTTAATGTATGCTTCCTTACGCGTCCAACCATTGAAGAAGCCTTTTTCCTGTAATTCATCGGGTAATCGTTTTAATTCCTCAGTTTCCCTCGCTGAAAAAAAACGCCTGGCGATTTTAAGACCGGCGAAATCAGGCCGCATCCATTCCACATCCACTCCGAGGGGATAACGGCTGTCCAGAGCAATCAGTCCCCATTGATTGGAATGAGAGACATTGAATTCGATTGAATACTCCTTTAAAAACGGTTTTCCATAGGGATTATAGTCAAATCTAAGATCAGCGGCATTTATTTTTAAATAACGACTTAGCAGCTCCCGCAAATGGCCGCGGACTGCAATATAGGCCAGCCGATCTTTTTCAAAATGAAAGCGGTTGGCTCTTTTTTGCTCCTCAGAGTTCAAATACTTCCAGAGTGTAGCCTGCTCTTCCGGATCGATCTTTAAATGGATTTTCCAGACATGTACTTCTTCACTTAAATGAAACGAGCACTTGTCTCCCTTTTGCCAGCCGGACAGATGAGTTTTCATTGCACTCATCCGATTACAGCAAAATGGCCGTAAAGGTCACGAACCATGCTTTCAATGAGAACGCGGAAATGTTCCAGCAGGAAAAAATGATCCCCCGGGAACATGCGCAGATTGAATTCGGAAGAGGTATGTTTCTCCCAGGCGGCCAGCTCTTCCCGGCTCGCCCCGGAATCACGTAACCCCCCGAAGACAGTGATAGGGATTTCCAGTGGAAGCTTCGGTTTGAACTGATACGTTTCGCATATTTCAAAATCCGCCCGCAAAATAGGAACCACAATCTGCATTAATTCTTCATGTTCCAATACTTCTTTCGGTGTACCGTTAAAATTTTTAATTTCCCTGATAAATTCGTCATCCGCCAGGCGATGGATGGGTTTATCTCTACTGGGAATGTGGGGCGCTCCCCGACCGGAAAGGAATAGATGAAGCGGCTTTGGGTGCTGATGATCTTTTAAGAAGTGAGCCAGTTCGAAAGCGAGTAAAGTACCCATACTATGGCCAAATAAGGCGAAGGGTTTATCCAGTTCCGGCAGGAGTCCTTGTGCCATGTCCGGGATCAGGTAGTCCATCCGTCGGCGTAAGGGTTCCCCGATGCGGCGACCCCTTCCCGGTATTTCCACGGCAATCAGTTCAATTTGCTCCGGCACCAAATCGCTCCAGGGACGGAAACTTACGCTGCCGCCTCCTGCGAAAGGAAGACAAAAAAGTTTTAACTGTGCTGAAGGATTCGGTTTTGGTTTAACAATCCACATGGGATACGGACTCGTTATTTCTTATTCTTTTGCTCCATCTCTTCCATCTTTTTACGCAGGCTTAAAGGACGCATATCCGTCCATACTTCTTTGATGTGGGCCAGACATTCTTCTTTGGTACCCGTTGTACCCTCATCCTTCCAGCCCAAAGCATTTTCCCGGTCTGCGGGCCAGATGGAATACTGTTCTTCGTGGTTAACGACCACTTTATAAATGGTCTTATCTTCTACTTCCTCTCTGCTCATATCTCACTCCTTGGTTTTTGCAACTGATATTCCAAATATAATTGTTTTTGATCTTTTTTTATCTCTTCTTCTTTAAGGGTACGAATCTTAAACGTAAAACCGGTCGGTTCTGTTTCTTCCAAATCAAAGGCAACGAAACGACGGAAATCCCGGCTGATGGTAATAAGCAGGACAAGAAAAATCATGATTGCCCCGGAAACCGAATAGATCAATGTGATATTTTTCCCGGTTATATCATACAGCACGCCACCGAACCCCATACCAAGAGGAGCGATACTTCCGGATATGGTGGTAAGGGTACCGAACACACGACCCCGGATATTACTGGGTGTGGTCAATTGTAATATGGTCATGATATTGACCATTACAAATCCGTTAAAGGCACCGCCTACCAGGAATAAGACAGCGGCCTGAATCGCATTATGGGCCTGGGGCAATAAAATGTATCCGGTTGATTCCATTAGCATAAAAAAGACTAAAACCTTGGTGCGTTTTCGGCCCTTCGGCTTATATATACCGGCAATTGTATATCCGATCAAAGCCCCCAAGCCATAAATAGCAAGTAGAATACCGTACCATGCTTCGCGGGCATGCAGATGATCGCTGACATAATACATTAACAGGACAATCACCGGCATGGTAAAGAAACTGGTAAAAACGGATATGGTCAAAAGCCGTTTTAACCCCGGACTTTTCTTAATAAACTGCCAGCCCTCTCCAAGATCGGATTTAAAGGCATTGAAATACTCTTTGAGACCCTTTACTTTCTCAGGGAAGACCTGGGGTATGGTAATGAAGGATTCACTGAAAGCCGAAATGAGATAGGTGACCCCGTTCAGGATAATCAGGACGGGCAAACCGAGCAGATTCCGCAAGGGGATACCAAGACCCTGGCCAAAGAATACGGAGATCTTCTGCGACAGTTGACCCATTGAATTGGCGGCTGCCAACTGCTTGGGAGGAACCAAATCAGGAACGGAAGCGGATATAGCCGGGCCAAAAAAAGAAGTGATCGTGGATGATGCCATGGCTACTATAAAAACGGCTACGATCATCCAATCGGTTTGGTACGAAACCGTGTACATAATTATACCCAGGGTGACAACCAACAGACCGTTGAAGACATCACTTAGAACGATGATCTTTTTCCTGGAAAAACGATCGGCCACGGCACCGCCGAAAGCGCTTAAAAGGATAAAGGGCAGAGCAGTGAGCATAAAGAAGGAACCCACCAGGGAACCCGAATAACCGGAAAGAGACCCGCTTTCGGAAATATGTTTGATCCACAAGGCAATCACGATCGAGTAGACCTGGGAACCCATTCGACTTACCAGTTGCCCCTGCCAGAGCAAAAGATAGTTTTTGTTAAATAATTTATGGGCGGTAGAAAGGGTTTTCGGACCTTCTTTTATATGCTCCAGGGGTTTCTTTACTGTTTCCATTGATCCTCAATGTGATTAATCAAAATTAAAATTTACCATTTAATCAAATTCCAATCCACTTTAATCACTTGATCCTTTAATATTTTCAAGTAAGATACTGATTTTTTCAGCCAGAGTACTGACGTTGGGCTGAAGCAACATACTAATATGGTCTCCCGGTGTTTCAATAATTTGAACACCGGATACCAGCTTTGACCAACCTAAGTCGGTCTGAGGCGCCCCGGCATTTTCTTCCGATTTAAAAAGCACGATTTTTCCTGCATAGGGTTTGGCCTTGTAATTTAACCAGGCCTGAATCTGTGTCTCATTCACTACGATATAGCGTTTAAAATCAGCCAGTCGTACAAAACGCGGAATGGCTTTATATTTTTTCGCTTTTTTAATAACATATCTATATTGATCATCTTCGGCTAAAGTCCGTAAATATTCAGTATCGACTTTAAAATACCGTTTGAACATGGTTGTTAACATTTCCGCCGTGTCTTTCGGTTTTTCATGATGGACAAAAGGACCCTGGTCGAATTGCATAAGTAAATCGACCCGTTCACCTAAGTGAAGCAATTGTCTGGCCATTTCATGGACGATGATCACTCCAAGAGACCAACTGGCCAACAGATAGGGACCATGTGCCTGTTTCTCCCGGATCGTCCGGATATAGGCGCCGGCCATGTCTTCGATACTTTTATGAAGTTCCATCTTGCCATCCAGCCCCTGAGCCTGAATGCCGTATACGGCCCGATCCGTACGGAGTAATTTAGACAATTCCGAATAGTGATGTACGCTGCCGCCGGAAGGATGAACAAAGAAAAGCGGCTGTCGGTCACTCCCTTTCCGCAGGCGGATTAACATGGCGCCCGATTCAAATTGGGCATCCTCTTCAATAATGCGTGCCATATGGGCGATGGTCGGATCCTGGAAGAAATTGACGAGATTGATGTCATGGCCCATTTGCTGCTCGATCGCTGTGAGCAGTTTCATGGCCAGTAAAGAATGTCCGCCCAAATCAAAAAAATTGTCGGTAGTACCGATTTGCTGACGGCCCAGCACTTCTTTCCAGATATCGGCCAGACGGACTTCCAGAACGGTTTGAGGTTTTACGGATTCTTTTTGCTCTCCTGTGGCGGAAAAAACAGGGTCAGGAAGAGCCCGGTAATTTACTTTCCCGTTGGGAGTCAAAGGAAAAGAATCCAAAAAAGTGAAGGCTTCGGGGATCATATATTCCGGGAGCCGGCTCTTTAGAGTATCTTTAAGATGATCCGTATCGATTGATTTTCCCGTTTCTGGGATCAGATAGGCAGCTAAGCGTGTGTCTCCCGAGGGAGCAGTGACCGGTTTGACAACCGCATCGAGAATATCGGTCTGACCGCTAAGAACCGTTTCAATCTCACCTAACTCGATCCGGAAACCGCGAATCTTGACCTGTTGGTCGACTCTACCCAAAAATTCCACATTACCATCCGCTAAATAGCGGGCCAGATCCCCTGTGCGGTACATTCTTTGTCCGGGTTCGGAAGCAAAAGGATTGGCTACAAAGCGATCAGCCGTCAAATCGGGGCGGTTCAGGTAACCGCGGGCCAGTTGAACGCCGCTTACATACAATTCACCGGCGACACCGATCGGCTGGGGATTCATCCACGGATCGAGAATGTAAATCTGTACATTCTCCAGAGGACGGCCGATGGGTACCGTACTGCCGGTAATCTTCTGTTGAACTTCATAGCTGGTGGTGGCGACGGTATTTTCGGTCGGTCCGTAACCGTTTACAAAATGACGTTTGCGGGCCCAGTCATTAGCCACTTCAATCGGACAGGCTTCACCAGCGCTAATCACATTTTGCAAATGGGGGAAGTCGGTGGACCGGATGATACTTAAGACAGAGGGAGGTAAGGTGACATTCGTAATCTTCTGTGTTTTTAGAAATTCCACCAAACCCGTTCCGGAAAGCAAGATATCCTTCTTTACCAGGAAGAGCGTAGCACCGTTTAAAAGAGATGTGAAAATTTCTTCTACACTGGCGTCGAAACCGAAGGAAGCAAATTGTAGACTGCGGCTTTGGGGAGTAACACGATACCGTTTCCCCAGGGATAGGGTCAGATTACATAATCCGCGATGGGTTAACAGGGTGCCTTTGGGCTTTCCGGTGGAACCGGAGGTATAAATAATATAAGCCAGATTCCGGGATTCACATTGAAGGGGAAGATTTGTCCCTTCGAAAGAACGACTTCGGTTCAGAATGTCCTCCATACAGAGAATCCGAAATCCATCCGAAGGAAGGCCCTCTTTCACTGCCTGTTCCGTCAGCAAAAGCGGAATACCGGAATCTTCAATCATATAGCGAATACGTTCCGGGGGGTAGTCCGGATCAATAGGTAGATAGGCGCCTCCTGCTTTTAGTACTGCCAGGATGCCGACGATCATGTTTAAAGAACGGTTCAAAGAGATACCTACTACCGTTTCAGGTCCTATATCCGCTTGTTTTAGATAACGTGCCACCCGATTCGCCGTTTCATTCAATTGCCGGAAGGTTAAAGATTGTTTTCCGAATACCACAGCGATCTTATCGGGGAATTTCGGCACCTGTTTTTCAAAGAGCTGATGAATACAATGACCGTCCGGAAATTCGGTCTGCGTGTCGTTCCATTTATTGAGCAGGAGAGTCTGTTCTTCTTTGCCGAGAAATGAAATTTGAGAAAGTTTTTTATTCGGTTGTTTGGTGAGGATCTCTAACAATTTATAAAAATGGTCATGTAAACGTTCGATAGTCTCCCTGTGAAAAAGATCGGTGTTGTATTCGAATTCAGTGAATAATCCCCGGGGAGTTTCCATGACGATCAACGATAAATCGTATTTGGCTATTTTCTGTTCGGCCTCAACGGGTTTCAGCCGAACATCGCTTAAAGACATGGATTCCATCGGCGTGTTTTGCATGACGAACATAACCTGAAAGATCGGTGCATGACTCATATTGCGTTCCGGCTGAAGAATCTCGACCAAATTCTCGAAGGGTAGATCCTGATGAGCATACGCCTGCAAGGTATGGTCGCGAACCTGTTTAAGCAGAGTGACAAAATCGGGTGCACGGCTAAAATCCGCTTTAAGTACCAGATTGTTTACGAAAAATCCGATTAAATTCTCCAGTTCGGAGCGCGTTCGGTTGGCAATAGGTGAACCGACCAGAATCGTTTCCTGCCCGCTGTAACGGTATAAAAGGGTTTGGAAGGCGGCTAAGATCGTCATAAACAAAGTGACCCCATGCTCCCGACTGATTTCAGTAAGCCGTTCAAGCATGGGTAGCGGATAGGTTTTGGATATACTACTCCCGTTAAATGTTTGAACCGGGGGCCTTTGAAAGTCGGTGGGCAATTGCAAAGGTTCGGGATTGACGCCGATAGTCTCTTTCCAGAAATCAATTTGTTCCTGTAGAATTTCACCGTTTAACCATTGACGCTGCCAATATGCGAAGTCGGCATACTGAATGGGCAGCCGGGGCAGGGCAGGGCTTTGTCCCTTACCGAAACTTTCGTACAGAAGAGTAAATTCGCGAATGAGTATGCTAACCGACCAGCCATCCGAGATGATATGGTGCATATTGAATAAAATGACATGCTCATCTTCGGCTAATTTCAGTATCTTTGTGCGTAACAGCGGACCTATTTCCAGATCAAAAGGTTCCATAGCATCTTCACTTGCCAGACGCCGGGCCTCATTATTTCGTTGTTCGGAAGGAAGGGATGTTAAGTCAATAATTTCCGGAACCATGGGCCATTCGGGTTTGATGAGTTGTAAGGGAGTTCCGTTCTTATGGATAAAAACAGTACGTAATGTTTCGTGTCGGTCGATCAGGTAATTAAGACTTTGCCCGAAAGCTTCCCAATTGAATTTGCCGATGAATTTCAAGGCCGTCGGGATATTATAGGTTGCATTATCCGGAGTCAATTGGTCCAGAAACCAGAGACGTTGCTGGGCGAATGAGAGGGGCAGGTCATTTGAACGGTCGATCGATTTCAGAGGGGGTAACCGGTGTTTCTTGTTTTTTAAGCGTTCTTCTTCGATGGCCGTAATGAGTTGGGCAACGGTCGGAGCTTCGAAAACCTTCATAAGCGGCAGTTCCACATCGAATACATCCCTGATACGGGAAACCAGTTGCGTTGCCAGCAGGGAATGGCCGCCCAGACTGAAGAAGCTGCGGGTAACACTGATCCTCCCGACTTTCAAGATTTCGGCGAACAGACCGGCCAACAGTTCTTCTTCTGCCGAACGGGGTTTGATAAAAACCTCATCGGTGCGAATTGCTTCATAGTCCGGCCCGGGCAATGCACGGTAATCGATCTTGCCGTTGGGGGTCAAAGGAATTTCGGTTAACTGAATTAAAGCTGCGGGAATCATATATCCCGGTAAACGTTGTTTCAGATAATTTTGCAGTTCCTCTTTTTCTATGGCCGAATCCTGCCGACCGACATAGTAGGCAACAAGAGACGGACTGCCCGGTATATCTTCCCTGAGCATCACAGTCGTCTGGTAAACAGCCGGATGGGAAAGAAGAGTGTTTTCGATTTCCCCTAACTCGATTCGGAAACCGCGTACTTTGACCTGTTGGTCGATGCGGCCCAGGAATTCGATGTTACCATCGGATAGATAGCGGGCCAGATCACCGCTGCCGTACATTCTGCTTCCGGGATTTGTGGCGAAGGGATCAGGTATAAATTTTTCTGCCGTCAGAGCGGGACGATTGAAATACCCCCGGGCCAGACTCATTCCGGCAATGTACAGTTCGCCGGGTATCCCGCTCGGTAGGAGGTTACCCGCTTCATCCAGAATGTATAGACGTACATTGTCAATGGCACGGCCGATAGGAACCCGGGCGGATCTGATGCGATCCGGGACAACCAGGCTGGAGGCACACACCGTATTTTCGGTCGGACCGTAGGCATTTATGAAACGTTGTTTTTCCTGCCAGTGGTTGGCCACATCCGGTGGACAGGCTTCCCCTGCAGAAATGAGTGTTTGTAAATCCGGGAAAGTTTCCTGCATCAACAGGGCAGAAACGGAAGGGGGCAAAGTGATCGTAGTGATTCTTTGTTTTTTTAATAAACGTACCAAATCCGGCCCCGGCAGTAAGGTCCGGCGATCGGCGAGAACAAGAGTGGCGCCGCTAATGAGGGTCGTAAAAATCTCGGAGACCGATGCATCAAAGCTAAAGGAGGCAAATTGCAAAACCCGGCTTTGTGCGCTGAGTTGAAAATCTTTTATCTGGAAACGGGTTAGATTGCATAATCCCTGATGCTGCAACATGGTCCCCTTGGGCTGTCCGGTAGAACCGGAGGTATAGATCATATAAGCCAGATGTTCGGGCATTACGGCTACCCCCGGATTTGTATCCGGTAAATCATTTTGCAGTTGCCGGTCGATGACGATCACCCGCAAACCGTTCTTTTTAAACCCGGCGCTGAGTGATTGTTGAGTTAAGAGCAGACGGATACCCGAATCCCCGATCATATAGCGGATGCGTTCTTCCGGATAGGCCGGATCAATAGGCAGATATACGCCTCCTGCTTTGAGTACGGCCAAGAGAGCCACAACCATTTCAAGGGAGGGGTGCAGAGAGATACCCACTATGGTTTCGGGGCGAACACCCTCGGCGATGAGTTGGTGCGCCAGGCGGTTGGCGAGACGATTCAGTTCGTCAAATGTGAGCTTTTGATCGTGATAAACAACCGCTGTGGCTTGTGGGCTGTGCCGCACCTGCTGTTCGAACCAACGGTGGATGACAGCCGGTTCATTTAAAGGCGCCTGCCTGAAATCGAGCAAAGATAACCACTCCGGTTGTTCGGTAGGATCAATAAGTTTCTGGCGGGATACCGGTTTTTCCGGATTTTCGACCACGGACTGTAAAAATTGACGAAAATAGAGCAACATGGCTTCGATGGTCTCGCGCCGGAAAAGATCCGTATTGTACTCGAATTCTGCCCAAAACCCTTCAGCGTCATCGAGAATCATTAAGGATAGGTCGAATTTAGCGGTGCCGCTGTCCGCTGTCAGGGCTTCCATGCGCAGATCCGCGGTTGTCAGATCAGTAGCAGCCCGTGCCGATTGTTGATTCTGCAGCACGAACATAACCTGGAACAACGGTGAATGGCTGGGATCCCGTTCGGGTTGTAATTCATCTACCAACTGCTCAAAGGGAATATCCTGATGTGCATAAGCACCCAGGGTAAAGTTTTTCACCCGGCCGAGTAGAGTGCTAAAGCCGGGATCGTCATCAAACTCCGCTTTGAGCACCAGTGTATTCACAAAAAAGCCGATTAATTTTTCCGTTTCGGAACGGGTGCGCCCGGCAATCGGAGAGCCGACAATGATTTCATTTTGATGAGTGTAGCGATGTAAAAAGGCCTGGAAAGCGGCCAGAAGGGTCATAAACAGGGTAGCCCCCTGTTGTTGCCCGAGGCGGATCAGCGCCCGGGAAAGTTCCCGATCGAAACGGCCCTGAATCACATCGCCGTTAAAAGTCTGTACCGGCGGGCGTTGAAAGTCGGTCGGTAATTCCAGCGGAGGAGGATTCAGACCCAGATGTTTTTTCCAGTAGTTCAACTGCTGCTCCAGAATTTCATCTTTTAACCAGGAGCGCTGCCAGGCAGCGAAATCCGCATATTGCACGGGTAGTGCCGGTAGGGGTGAAGGCTCTCCCTTCCCGAAACTCTGATACAAAACAGCGATTTCCTGCATCAGTATATGGGAAGACCAACCATCGGAAATGATATGGTGCATATTAAAAAGGATGATATGATCCTTTTCGTCCGCTTTTAGAAGCCGTACTCTGAAAAGAGGACCCTGGTCCAACCGGAAAGGTCGTCGGGCTTCGAGAGATGCCAGACGCCTGATTTCAGCCTCTTTTTCATCGGATTGCAGGGAACTGAGATCGGTAAAAGGCAGTTCGATTTCCAAATCGGGCCGAACAACCTGTCGGGGTAATCCGTTGACAGCCTTAAAAATAGTACGCAGTACCTCATGGCGACGCACGATCTCGTTGATCGCCTGTTTCAGTACGGGAATGTTTAGAGGCCCGTGCAGACGAACGGCTGCCGGGATATTATAGAAAGCACTGTTCGGCATAAGCTGATCTAAAAACCAAAGGCGTTGCTGAGCAAAGGAAAGTGGCAGATCTTTGTCCCGGGGGATGGGTACCAGTGGCGGCAGGGAACGGGTGGCCCCTTGCTGCTGCGCTTTTTCGATTTGCAAAAGCAGAGTGGCAATGGTTGGCGATTCAAAAAGAGTGCGCAGGGGCAATTCCACGTTAAATTGATCATAAATAAGAGACATTAAGCGGGTGGCCAGTAAGGAGTGCCCGCCGATTTCAAAAAAATTATCATGAATACCGATAGGTTCTACATGGAGTAATTCGGACCAAATGGCAGCCATCTGTTTTTCGGCTTCACCGGCCGGAGCCGTATATTCAGCTTCCGGTTTTATACTGGAAATATCCGGTTTGGGTAAAGCTTTCCGATCAATTTTCCCATGGTTTGTTAAAGGAAGCGTTTCTAAAGGTACATAAGCCGAAGGAATCATATATTCCGGCAAATGTTGTTTTAAAAAGTTTTTTAAGTCTGCAATGGATAGGGGTTGCTCCTTATTTTCAACCAGGTAGGCCGTGATGCGCTGCTCACCGGGGTGGTCTTCACGTACAATGACTACGGCATCGGCAACTGCAGGATATTCCAGAAGCAGGGCTTCGATTTCACCCAGCTCAATCCGATAGCCGCGAATCTTGATCTGTGTATCCATGCGACCGATGAATTCCATTTGTCCGTCGTGCAGGTAGCGCACTAAATCACCGGTTTTGTACATACGTCTTCCGGGGAGAGTACTAAATGGATCCGGCAGGAATCGTTCCGCAGTCAGATCCGGGCGATTCAAATAACCCCGGGCCACACCGGTCCCGCTGATGTATAATTCTCCATACACGCCCACGGGTACAGGTTGAAGGAAGGGATCCAAAACATAGACGCTTGTGTTAGGGATGGCTCTGCCGATGGGAACCGAGCCTTTCCCCTTCCATTGATGTGCTTCGAATACTACACAACCTACAACCGTTTCCGTTGGACCGTATTCATTAAACAGGAGCGTATCCGGAGCGTTTTTCTGCCAGAAGCGGATTTGGTCGGCAGTAAGGTTCTCACCGCCGATAATAAAAGCGTGGGTCAGCCCTTGTGCTTCCTGCGGTTTGATCTGGGCAGCTAATAAATCCAAATGAGCAGGCGTAATTTTGACGATACTAAAATCCCGGTAGGTTTGTAAGGCATTAGCCAGGGCTTCCAAATCGTCCTCATCCGGAGTGAGAATAATTGTTTTCCCGTGGAGCAGCGGAGTGAATACAGCGGTGACGGTGGCATCAAAGGCGATGGTGGAGTGAACCAGAGAACCGCTTCCCTCTTGTAGAGGATAGGCCTGATCCGTCCAGTTTAGATAATTGAGTAAGCCCTCATGAGTGATTAAGGTACCTTTGGGCCTGCCGGTGGAGCCGGAAGTATAAATCATATAGGCCAGTTGCCGGCCCGGGATGGCCACCTGCGGATTCTCTTGCGGCCATTCGTTTAAATGAGAGTTATTTCCATCCAAAAAGAAGAGAGAACAGGGATAAGGGGATAATCGGTCGGCCAGGGATTCCTCGGTGAGAATCAGTCCCAGACCCGAATCGGATATAATATAACGGATCCGCTCTTCCGGATAGGAAGGGTCGATTGGTACATAGGCTGCCCCGGCTTTAAGGATACCGAGCATGGCGATAATCATTTCCGGCGAACGACGGATACAAATGCCAATCCGGCTCTCTGTCTGTATACCCTGTTGCAGTAAATAGCGAGCCAACCGGTTCGCATTCTGATTCAATTGTTCATAGGACAATTGCCGGCTTCCGAATTGAACGGCAACGGCTTGCGGATTCCGCAACGCTTGTTGTTCGAATATTTTAATAATGGATTCCGTAAACCGCCCTTCTGTTTTCGGACCATTCCATTCCACTAATAGTTGTTGCTGTTCTTTGGCTAAGAGCAGGGGAATATGAGCTACAGGCAGGTCCGGGTTTTTGGTCACGGATAAAAGCAATTGCTCAAAATGGTCCAGTAGCCGTTGGATGGTTTGTTCTTCGAATAAGTCGGTATTATATTCCAAAGCTCCGCTAAGATGATCCCCTTCTTCCAGCATGAAGAGGGTGAGATCAAATTTGGCGGTGGCACTATGAGCCTCGATCGGAGTGAGGGAAAGTTCCGAACGTCCCAAAGAAGTCGGTTCACTGGCCTGACCCGATTGCAGGGCAAACATAACCTGAAATAAGGGGGAATGGCTCATGTTACGTTCCGGCTGAACCGCATCCACAATCTGTTCAAAAGGAAGATCCTGGTGAGCATAGGCCTGCAAGGCATTCTCCCGCACCCGATGTACCAGTTCGCGGAAAGTAGGATTGCCGTCCAAACGGGTGCGCAGGACCAGAGTATTTACAAAGAATCCGATCAATCCCTCAATTTCAGGATGGGTCCGATTGGCAATGGGAGAGCCGATGTTTATATCATCCTGACCCGAATAGCGATAGAGCAGGGTGGCAAATGCCGCCAAAAGTGTCATGAATAAGGTGGCGCCTTCTTCTGCGGTAAAGGTACGGATTGCTTTGGAAACCCGGGGAGAAAGACGGATCGTTTTGTACGCTCCGTTGTATGTCTGTACAGCCGGCCGCGGATGATCGGTCGGCAGTTGAATCACAGGAGGACTGTCGGTTAGGGTCTTTTTCCAGAATTGAAGCTGTTCCTCTAAAACCTCATCCTTAAGCCAGTTACGCTGCCAAAAGGCATAATCCGCATATTGGACAGGAAGCGGCGGCAGGGGGGAAGCGTCACCCCTGGAGAAGGCATCATAAATAATGGAGATTTCCCGCATCAGAACATTAGTCGACCAGTTATCCGAAATGATATGATGCATCACCAGACTGACGATATGTTCATTGGGTGTTAAACGGATTAATTCCAGATGGAAGAGAGGCAAACGATCCAGGGGAATGGGTTGCAAGGCATGTTCTTTAACGATACGTAGCGCTTCTTCTTCTCTCCGGGCCATCGGAAGATGAGTTAAATCGGTTAATGGTATCGTATATTCGAATTGCTCTTCTATCTTAAGTTCAGGCTGTCCTTCAACCGTGTGAAAAGTAGTACGCAGAATTTCATGGCGGCGGATGATTTCATTAATGCTCGATTGAAGAATATCCGGTTTAAGGGCTCCCCTGATGCGATAATTCTCGGGAATATTGTAGAAGGGACTGTTCGGCTCCAGACGATCCAGAAACCATAAGCGCTGTTGGGCAAAAGACAAGGGCATAACCCGATTGCGGCTTACCGGCCGGATCGGAGGCGCTTGCAATGTCTGGTTGGAAGCAAGGGCCAGGTCAATGGCATGGGCAATGCCGGCAACGGCCGGATTTTCAAATACGGTCCGTAATGGGATTTCCACTTTAAAAGTATCTTTCAGACGGGAAACTAATTGAGTTGCCAGCAATGAATGACCGCCCAAATCAAAAAAATTATGGGTGGCACCTATTTTTTCCACATTAAGAATTTTAGCGAATACCGAAGCGACTACCCTTTCTGTCGGGGTTCGCGGTTCCACATACTCCGCCTCCAGTTCCTTCATCAAAACGTCCTGATCGGGTTTGGGCAAGGCGCGCCGGTCTACTTTACCGTTGGGTGTTAAGGGAATGGATTCCATAGGGATAAATGCCGATGGAACCATATAATCCGGTAGTCGTTCACTCAAAAACGATTTCAACTCACCGCCTGAAACCGTTTTGCGGGGGGCCGGGACATAATAGGCAATTAATCGTTTGTCACCGGGTTTATCTTCACGGAGCATGACCACCGCCTCACCGATAGCGGAATGTTCGCTCAGAGCCGTTTCGATTTCACCCAATTCGATGCGGAAGCCACGGAGCTTAACCTGGGTGTCGGCCCGGCCTAAGAATTCTATATTCCCATCCGGTAAATAGCGGGCCAGATCCCCGGTACGGTACATACGCTCTCCGGCTATATTGCTAAACGGATTCGGTATAAACCGTTCGGCAGTAAGATCGGTCCGATTCAGGTAGCCGCGGGCCAGACTCTGTCCCCCCACAAATAGCTCACCGCGCACTCCCGGTGGTACGGGTTGCAAAAATTCATCCAGAATATAAAGGGTGATATTGCTGAATGGCTTTCCGATAGGAACCAGACGATCCGACGGCATATTCAACTCGGCACTTTCGAACCAGCAGCTGTCGATCGTTGCTTCGGTCAGGCCGAAGGAATTAATCAGCCTTGTATCGCTTCCTGTTAAATTTTTAAATGCTTTGTATTCACCGACATACCAAATATCGGAACCGGCGATCAGATTCCGAAAGAAGTCCAGCGTCTTCCCGTTTTCTTCGATATATTGAGTTAAATTGCGCAAAACGGCAGGTACGAATTCAGCGATGTTTACTTCTTCCCGAACCATGTAATGATAAAGCTGTTCCGCTTCTAAAAGCATATCGCGGGGAACCATGACCAATTTACCGCCGGAACACAGAGCGCGGGTCCAGTCGCCGGCAAACACATCGAAAGAGAAGGATGCCATCTGTAAATGATTGCGGGCACGGCTGCGTAATTCGTAAGATTCTTCCCAGGCCAGATAAATATTGACCAGACCGCCGTGGCGAACCATGGTTCCCTTGGACTTTCCGGTGGATCCTGACGTATAAATCAGATAACACAGATTTTCGGGACTCACGCTTGAGGTGACATGGCTATCATCCTGAGCGGCAATTTTTGGCCAATCCCGGTCGAGCAGGATAACTTCACCGGAAAAAGTACTCCGATCAAAAGGGAGGTCCTGTTGAGTGATGAGTATAGACACATGCGCATCATCCAGCATGTAATGCAATCGTTCTTCAGGGTAACCCGGGTCCAGCGGTAGATAAGCTCCCCCGGCTTTAAGGACACCAAGAACGGCAACGAGCAAATCGGTGGATTTCTCGGCCATAATACCTACCGCTACTTCCGGGCCGACCTGACGTAGCTGCAGATAACGGGCCAGTTGGTTGGCCCTCTTGTTCAGTGTGTCATAAGTGAGTGTATTATCCAGAAAGACTACAGCCGTAGCCCGGGGCGTTTCTTTCACCTGCTTTTCAAACAAATGATGTATGCACAGGGTATGATCCCGTTCCCGGTACGTGTCATTCCAGCCCAGAAGAATCTGCCGTTCTTCTTCCGCGGAGAGGAGGGGAATTTCTGCTACCGGTAGATCGGGATCGGAAACAATATTTTCAAGAATATTTTGAAAATGTTGCAGCATGCGGTCGACGGTAGATTTATTGAACAGGTCGGTGTTGAATTCAGCGGAGACGCTAATGCCCTGATTCCCTTCGGCCAGGGCCAGGGTCAGGTCAAAGGTGGCCGTTCCCATTTCCACCGGAATCATTTGCATGGTAAGATCGCTGTTGATTTTTTGTATATTTACCGGTGCATTTTGCAGGATGAACATAACCTGAAAAAGCGGAGGGTAGCTCATATCCCGCTCCGGTTGCAGTTGGTCTACCAGGAATTCAAACGGTATATCCTGATTTGCATAGGCATTGAGAGTGATATCCCGTTCCCGTTTTAATAATTGCCGGAATGTAGGATTATCGTCAAAACGGGTACGTAAGACCAGCGTATTTATAAACAGACCGATCAGGCTCTCAATCTCTTTGCGGGTACGGTTGGCAATAGGGGCTCCGACCGAGACATCAAATTGTCCGGCATAGCGTCCCAGGAGTACTTTGAAGGCGGCCAGGAGCGTCATGAAAATCGTTCCGCCTTGCTGATGACTCAGCTGCTGTAAACGGCCGGCTAAGCGTTTCGGCAGGATGAGGGAAGTGGTGGCGCCGGCATTGGTTTGTACCAGGGGACGGGGCCGGTCGTAGGGTAACTCCAAAACCGGCGGATTGGAACCGATCTGTTTTTTCCAGAATTCGAGTTGTTTTTGCAGGGTTTCCCCCCGCAAATATTCCGTTTGCCACTCGGCGAAATCGCCATATTGAATCGGTAGTTCCGGTAAAGGGGAGGGCTTTCCTTCGAGGAAAGCACCATACAGGGTAGTGATTTCACTGATGAGAATACCCATGGACCAGCCGTCGGAAATAATATGATGCATGGTAAGGAGCACAACATGGTCGTTGGCTGCTGCTTTGAGAATGGAAATACGGGTCAGGGGCCCTTTGGCCAGATCAAACGGCTTTCTGGCTTCTTCGGTAGCCAGGCGGGTAATTTCTTTTTCCTTCTTTGCATCATCCAGCTTCGTTAAATCGATCAGAGGAATTTCCAGTTTCCATTTTGGAAAAACAACCTGAACCGGTTCTCCATCCTGGGCTTCGAAGACCGTGCGTAAAATTTCATGACGATCCACAATTGTTTGAACCGCTTTTCGGAAAACTTCCACATTAAAATTTCCTTTCAGGCGGAAGGCGGAAGGAATATTATACCATGGACTACCCGGCTCAAACTGGTCTAAAAACCAGAACCGTTTCTGACCGAATGATGCGGGAAAGAGATATACTTCTTCTGAGATATCCGTTTGATCTATTTCAATATCGTTTATAACCGGGTCCTTCATGAAAATTTCCTTCGTAAACAAAGCGTGGGACTGAAAAAAGTATTACAACTCCGATCTCCGTCGGCGACGGCTCGAGCGGTCTACCCGTTTAATCTCCGTTGCAGCCGATTCTTTTGAAGCCGGTGAACCGGAGGGAATAGCAAGGATGGATTCGGCAATTCCGGCTACCGTTGGTTTCTCAAAAAGCGTCTTTAACGGCAATTCTATATTAAATGCTTCCTTAACACGGGACATGAATTGGGTTGCCAGCAGGGAATGGCCCCCCAGTTCAAAGAAATTATCATTCACTCCTACTTTTTCTACGGCAAGTAATTCCTTGACAATAGCAACCAAAGTCTCTTCGGTTGCATTACGGGGGGCGATGAATTCCACCTGGAGTCCATCGCGGGAAAATTCCGGTGCAGGCAAAGCATTACGATCGATTTTTCCGTTCGGGGTGAGGGGAAACTCGTCCAGAACCATGATGACGGAAGGCGTCATGTAATCCGGCAACTGTCGACGAATAAAAGTTTTAACCTCAGCCACATCCACGGTGACGTTCTGGTCTACAGTTATGTAAGCCACAATGCGTTTATTCTTTTTCCGGTCTTCGTGGACAAGTACCCGTTGGTCCAGTATTCCGGGATATTTGCTCAGTACCGATTCGATCTCACCTAATTCGACCCGGAAGCCCCGGATTTTGATCTGCTGATCAATTCGGCCTAAAAATTCGATATTGCCGTCCGGCAGCCAGCGTACCAGATCTCCGGTTCGATAGAGACGCTGTCCTTTCTCTTTGGCGAAGGGGTTGGGAATAAATTTTACAGCCGTTAATTCCGGTTGCTGATGGTAGCCGCGGGCCAATCCGACACCGGACACACAAAGCTCTCCCGGAACGCCAATCGGTGTAGCTTTCATATATTGATCTAAAACATATAGTTTAAAATTCGGATTAGGTTTACCAATGGGAGGGCCTGCCGGATACGAGCCTTTACATTCATGTATAGAAGCACAAACCGTAGTTTCCGTGGGGCCGTAAGCATTGAAAAACCGTCGACCTTCGGACCATTCGGCTACCAGTTCACCGGAGACCGCTTCGCCTGCGGTGATGATTGTTTTCAGCGCGGGAAGGTCTTCTCCGGGGAGTACGGCCAGCACGGATGGCGGCAGAGTGACCGTAGTAATTTTCAATTCGGAAATAAATTTTACCAATTCCTGACCCGAAGCAATGGTTTCTGCAGAACTTAAAACGAGAGTGGAGCCGGAAAGCATGGCCATCAGGAACTCCCAGGTGGCAGCATCGAAACTGAGGGAAGCAAATTGCAAAATTCTGCTGCCGGGTCCTACTTTAAAAGCATTCTGTTGTAAAGCAGCGAGATTGCAGGCCCCACGGTGGTGCAATAAAGTTCCTTTGGGTTTTCCTGTAGAGCCGGATGTGTAGATAATATAAGCCAGATTTTCGGGTTGCAGGTTAATGTCCGGATTTGTTGCTACAAAATTGGAAATTTCGGGCCAGAGCTCATCCAATACTAAAATTCGTATATCGGTTTTGCTGAAGATCGGTTCCAAGGTTTTTTCCGAAAGCAAGAGAGACAGACCCGAATCCCGGATCATATATTCGATGCGCTGCTTGGGATAGGTGGGATCAATTGGTACATAGGCGGCTCCCGCTTTTAAAACCGCCATCATACTGATGGCCATATTCAGGGAGCGGTTCATGCTAATCCCAACCGCATCTTCCGCTTTGACGCCGTTCTTCACTAAATAATGAGCCAGTTGATTTGCTTTTGCATTCATCTCCCGGTAAGAAAGGGATTGTGTCTCCCCTTCGGCTTCGGCCTGAAAAATAAGAGCGATTTCATCGCCATGCTTTTGGGCAATTTGCTCGAACCAGCGGTGTACACAACGATCCGAGGGAAACGGGCTTTCCGTGCGATTCCATTCATCGAACAGTTTTTGTTTATCCGCCTCATCGAGTAGTTCGATTTCGGCAATAGTGCGCTCCTGATCCTCACAAACTTGTTGCAATATCATTTTAAAATGACGGATCATGCGAAGAATGGTCGAGCGGTCATAAATATCCGTATTATATTCGAACGAACCGACCAGACTCGTGCCGCTTTCATTCATAGTCAATGTCAGGTCATATTTTGCGGTGTTATTGGCCCCTGTAACCGGCCGCATGGTAAGATCGGGGAGTTGTATACCGGCGGACAGAGGTGCATTTTGCCAGGCAAAAGCTACCTGGAACAGGGGCGAATGACTCATATCCCGTTCAGGTTGCAACTCTTCCACAAGTTTTTCAAAGGGCATATCCTGGTGGGCATAGGCTCCAAGCGCCGTTTCCCTGACTTGCGACAGCAGCTCTGTGAACTCGGGGTTGCCGGAAAAATCAGCTTTTAAAACAAGTGTATTAACGAAAAAACCGATCAGTTTTTCCAGTTTGGAGTTGGTACGGTTGGCAATGGGCGATCCGACCAAAATCGTTTCCTGTCCACTGTAGCGATGCAGCAGAGTTTGGAAAGCAGCCAACAAGATCATGAACAGGGTAACGCCCTGCTCTTTGCTTATCCGTTGTAAAGCCCGAGAAAAGTACTCATCCAATTGAAAATTTTCCGTTGTTCCATTAAAGGTTTGTACGGGAGGCCGGGGACGATCCGTGGGCAAAGCAAGCATAGAAGGTGCACCGGCTAATTGTTTTTTCCAGTAATCGATATGCTTTTGTAGCACTTCACCTTGCAACCAATGTTGCTGCCAATATGCGAAATCGGCGTATTGTATATCCAGTTCATCCGCTTGCAGACTCTTTCCCTCGGCCAAGGCCCGGTAAAAGAGAGCGATCTCATTAATCATGACTCCGATAGACCAGCCGTCTGAAATGATATGGTGCATATTAAAAAGGATCACGTGCTCTTTATCGGTCATTTTGATCAATCTGGCCCGAAACAAGGGGCCTTTGGCCAGGTTAAACGGCAGCAAGGCGTCTTTTTTAACCTGGCGCATCAGTTCATGCTCCCGATCTTCTTCAGCGAGCGGAGAAAAGTCGATTTGCTCCAAATGGAAATCGAGTTGTTCGTGAATGACCTGAACCGGTTTGCCGCCCCGGTCATCAAAGGTTGTCCGCAAGGTTTCATGACGCTTGATGAGTTGCCGAATACTCTTTTCAAACAAGGATACATCCAATTGACCCAATAGACGCAGAGCAGAAGGAATATTGTAGGCAGGACTATTGGGTTCCAGTTGATCCAGGAACCAAAGACGCTGTTGGGCGAAAGACAGGGGTAGATCCTGATTGCGATTCACTCTTTCCATAGGAGGTGCTTCCAGGCCGGTTCGTCCTTTTTTAAGGCGATCGATTTCACGGGCGATGTGGGCAATGGTCGGAGTCTCGAATAAAGTTTTCAAATCAATATCCACGGCAAAGGCATCCCGGATGCGTGAAATCACCTGAGTGGCCATTAAAGAGTGTCCGCCCAGATCAAAGAAGTTACTTTCCACCCCAACCCGATCCAGTTTTAATATATCAGCCCAGATTGTAGATAATAGTTCTTCTTCCGGGGTGCGCGGAGCCATATAGCCGTCGGAAACTCTGTCGGCCTGATCGGGTGCAGGCAAAGCCTTACGGTTGATCTTTCCATTCGGTAAGAGCGGGAAAGCGTTCAGCACCACAAATGCGGACGGAATCATATAATCCGGAAGATTCTCTTTAAGTTGAGAACGGACAGCGGTAATATCAATTTGCCGGTCGTCATCGGCAATCAGATAGGCAACGATAGATTTTTCACCGGCCTGTTCTCCTCGAACCAGTACCACTACATCTTTTATGGAATCCAATTGGGCGATCTCTGCCTCAATTTCGCCCAGCTCGATACGAAAGCCTCTGATCTTGACCTGGAAATCCACCCGGCCGAGGAATTCGATCCGTCCGTCCGGCAGCCAGCGGGCCAGGTCGCCGGTCTTGTACATCCGGGCATCCGGTTGCCCGCTGAATGGATCCGGAATGAATTTCTCTGCGGTCAAATCGGTACGATTCAGATAACCGCGAGCAACTCCCGGCCCTCCGATATGTATCTCTCCCGGTACGCCTACAGGAACCGGATGGATGAATTTATCGAGTATATATATTTTAACATTCCGTATTGGCCTACCGATCGGAACAGAATGAAGCGATTCCGTTTCATCCCCGACCAAACCCCAGATGGCACCGATGGTTCCTTCGGTCGGACCATAGCCGTTAATGAAGCGAACCCGATTCTTCCAACGTTCGGCCAAATCCCTGCTGCAGGCATCGCCCACGGAAGCGATCGTTTCAAAAGCGGCTATTTTTTCTTCGGGAAGAAGAGAAAGCAGGGAGGGGGGCAGGGTAGCTGCGCTTACCCTTTTTTCGTTCAGAAAGCTGACTAATTTCTCCGTAGAGAGTAAGGTTTCTTTGGATACCATTTGCAGTGTGGCGCCGTTAAGCAGGGCGGAAAAAATTTCTCCCGTGGCGGCATCGAAGCTGAAAGAGGCTAATTGTAAAAATGATTTTCCGGGTTTCAGAAGAAAATCCTTACCCATATTAAAGAACAGATTGGCGGCTCCTAAATGATTCAGCAGAACACCCTTGGGGCGTCCGGTAGACCCTGAGGTATAAATGACATAGGCCAGATTTTCGGGAACGGTGTGATGGACAGGAACACCGGCAGCTTGTCCGGCGAGCTCTGATTGTAATTCATCGAGTACGATCTGTTCTAACGCTGTCTGTTTGAATAGACGAGTCAATTTTTTCTGAGTAATTAGCAAACGGATCGCTGAATCGGATACCATATAATCGATCCGTTCCTGTGGGTAGTCCGGATCAATTGGAAGATAGGCGGCGCCGGCTTTTAATACGGCCAGAGAGGCGACTACGGTCTCTATGGATCGTTCCAGGCAAATGCCGACCAGCATTTCCCGCTCCACCCCCCGGTGACGTAGAAAATTAGCCAATCGGTTGGCCGCTTTGTCCAGATCACCATAAGTAAGCGACCTGTCTTTAAAAGACACGGCAATAGCCTGGGGATGTTTATCTGCCTGATCTTTAAAAAGTTCGTGTATGGTTTTCTTTGGGAAATCGGATTGATTACTGTTCCAATCGAAAAGGATGATTTTTTCTTCCTCTTCCGTTAGTAATGAAACGGCCGAGAGGGGATATTCCGACCGGGTTGTGAACTGGATGAGAATTTGACGCAGATGCTGCTGCATTTTTCGGATCGTCGTTTCACTGAATTTGTCGGTTTCATAGGCAATATCGATTGCGAAGGGAGTACCCGGAGATCCTACGATTGTCAGCGGGTAATTGGTACGTTCAAAGGAGCGCACATCCGTTAATTGAAGTACACTTTCTTTTTGCTCAAGCTGCTTACCGGCCGGATAATTTTCAAAAACCAGTATGCTTTCGAAAAGCGGCCGGGAGTTGGGCACGTCGCTCCATTTATGTATTTCCACTAACGGTGTATATTCATATTGTCTGGTCTCTGCCTGAGCGAGTTGAAATTCTTTTAGCCATTCAAGAGTCATCCTATTCTCATCGAAAACAGCCCGTACCGGAAGGGTATTAATGAAGAGGCCCAAAATCTCTTCCACCCCGGGAAGGTCCGGGGGTCTGCCGGAAACGGTAGCTCCGAATACAACGTCATCCTCTCCGCTGTAACGATGTAAAAGCATGGCCCAGGCAGCTTGAAGCAGCGTATTAAGAGTAATTTGATTTTCTTTTGAAAAGCGGTTTAAAATCTGCGAATCCTCTTCGGAAAAGAAAAAACGGATTTTGTTATAGCCGTTCTCCCGTTTATTCGGCTGTCGGGATACAGGCAAAGGGGTTGGGGCCATAAAACCCGATAGACGATCGCTCCAGAATTTCCTGGCCTGATCCATATCCTGGGCTAGTAACCAGGCTATGTAACTCTTATAAGGTTGGGGCTGGGGTAAAAAGATTTCCTTTCCTTGTGAAAAGGCCGAATAAAAAAGCATAACTTCCTTTAAAATGATCGGCAGTCCCCAGCCGTCTATAAGCAAATGATGATGATTCCAGATCAGACGAAATGTATCTTCAGCCGTTTGAACCAGGACGACGCGCATCAGAGGAGCCACCGTGAGTTCCAGCCCGCGTTGCCGTTCCTTTAGAAGTAGTTTTTCAAACTCTTTATTTTGTTGATCCCTGGGATAGTTGCGCCAATCGATTCGTTCGAAAGGGATTTCGGCTTCCTGATGCACAACCTGTAACGGTTCATCCAGGTCTTCCCAGACAAACGCACTTCTGAGAATGTCATGACGATCAACAATGGCCTGCCAGGCTTTTTTGAAAGCCGGGATATCTAAATCTCCGATCAGTTTACAACTTAGTTGTTCGGTGTATGCCGTGGTTTCGGAATCATAAATTGTATGGAATAACATACCCTGCTGCATGGGGGAAAGTGGATAGATGTCCTTTATATTCTCTGTCATGTGCCTTTTCGCGCCTTTTTATTTACTAAGAAACGGGCCAGTCTGCAGACTGACCCGTTTGACAGGTTTGTGTTATTTAATTTCGTTTTAACCGAACACTATTAAAAAAGAATCAAAAACTATTTAAGTAAAATCATCTTTTTGACAACGGATCGCCCCTGAGCGGAAATTCTGTAAAAATAGATTCCTGCCGGATAGCGATTGCCATCGAAATTAAGTTTGTGAAATCCTGCAGACTGTTGATTGAATACCTCGGAGTGCACCCGCTGTCCCAAAAGATTATATACGGTAATCCGAACGGAACCGGTTTTGGATAGTCCGTAGATGATCTGTGTTGTGGACGGATTATGCCCCCCTTTGCCAAAGGGATTGGGATAGTTTTGCAAAACGGTAAACTGTTTGGGAACTCCGGCCCGTAATTCCGAAATGGCAGAGGCATTACTTACCCGTACGGTTATCGTATCCCTATCCGAAGCTCCGCTATCATCTGTCAGGGTCGTAAAAAGGTAGAATTCACCCTCTATACCGTTGGAAATAATGGTAAGAGAATCGCTTTGCTCGTCATAATTATAACCGATAGCCGGATCATTAACCTCGAAGCTCCAGGTTAAAAGGGAATCCGGTGTATCCACATCATAGGCGTAATCGGCCATGTACAAGCGGGTCGAATCATTAATATCGAGGTTGACAACATCGGGCAGATCAACAATTTCGGGGGGATCATTCACAGAAAACACGGTCAGGCTAACCATAGCCGTGTCCCTGCCGCCGAAGCCGTCATTCAAAACATATTGAAAGGAATCGGCACCGAAATAGTCGGCATTGGGTGTATAAGTAACCATACTGTCGTTATCGATCGTAACCGAACCGTTGGTAAGCAGTAAAATACTTTCGATGGAGAGTGCGTCCATGGTATCGGGATCGGAGTCATTCAGAAGCAGATTTAAGGAAATGGCCGTGTCTTCATAGGTTTGGGCCGTATCAGCCAAGGCAATCGGAGCCCGATTGACTTTAAAAATTACGGTATCCGTATCGGATTTTCCACCTTCATCCTGCACAAAAAAGGTAACGGTTTCCATACCGATCCAGTCTGTATCCGGCATGGTTACGGTCAATTGATTGCTGTCATCGATAGCCAGTTGCAATTCAATATTACCGCTGAAAGTCCAGGAGAGTAAAGTATCCGGTGTTACGTCATCGAATACATAGGAATTCAGATCAACAACGGGAAAAGAATCGCCCGGTTTAATGATCTGATCGGGAATTCCTGTTATCACCGGCGGATCGTTTTCTTGATCCGGACTAATGCCATCCTGTATATGAAAATGAAACCAGTGATCGAGATGACCGTCGGCGTTTTTATCTCCGTCTCCGCCGCGGATGGAAGACCAGGGCCAGCTGGCAAACGTACCGCCCACATCGCGCATGGGTTCTCCGGTATCGCTGTAATAAAGGTCGCTTTCCCATTCTGTACTGACCATATAAGCCAGGATATTTATTTCGGTTGGATTGCCGAGAGAATCCCAGGGAAGCTTCACCTCATAGTAGTTTTGGTCAAGATTCAGATTGGCGAACGTTGTATCCAGGCCTGTTCGCCCCCAGACGGAATCCTGATTACTCCAGGCTCCGTATACCGCATAAATCGAATCCTTCTTCGTATAAGAGCTCTTAATATAATAATCGGCATTGAAGGGTAATTGCCAGGATTGTTCATCAAACCACCAAGGTTGATGTTCCATGATTTGCGTCCATACGGTAGCCGCCCGATCGGTACCATACCCGCTTTTAAGGTCGGGCTGGGGGTCTGTATCCACATACCAGAAGATTCGGGTAGACCCGCGAGTCGTATCGTTTGGTTCACCGAAGATCGGACCCGTATATCCGAGATAAAGATTATCGGCATCCCAGGTGATATAGCCCAGATAACCGGATGTACTGGTTGGGAAATCTTCATCGGCGGCAAAATCATTGGTCCCGTTTAAGGGGATGGTGTGGAATGTCGTTGCATATAACAGATTTAAAAGAATAAATACTGAAAAAAACGGTAACTTCCATTTCATCATTTTTTCCTCCCTAAGATATAATGCTAACAATACAAAATGTAGAGGTCGAAATATGTGATAAACTTGTCAAAAGATTAAATTTTTCTTCCCTTTTTTAATTGAGACATCACTTTATCCAATTTTTTACGGTCCAGTTTGGCTAAATCAAAATCGGATGCCGTATGGCCGCCTGCCTCGGGATTCTGGCAATGTTTAATAAGTAAATTCAATTCCTGCCGGTACGTATCGGCAAATGCCTGTATGGATTGTTTTTTGAATTGATTAAGACTGAATCCAAAGAACAGATGTAGTTTGTTCCCCATAATAGATGCAGAAATATCGAGAATTGAGGAACGTCGGTTTTGGGCCGATCGTTCTCGCCCTTTGGAAATATCTGCCGGCCTGAAAATGGATTCTTTCGGTAAGGCCTGATCAAATTGACCAAGGTAGTTAAAGGATATGGAAACTTCATCCAATTTGGAAAGTTGCTCTTTAAAAGAGATATCTTTATTCAGATACCTCAGTATTCCATAACCGATACCTTTATTGGGAATTTTTCTTAGTTGTTCTTTAATACTTTTAATCACATCTCCCGGGCGATGAGTGTTGCCTAATGCCAGATAAACGGGATACAGAGCGGTGAACCAGCCAATGGTTCTGGATAGGTCCAGATTATCGAAAAGAGGTTCTCTCCCGTGTCCCTCAAGATGGATCAGAAGGGAACGTTTGCCGCTCCAGTGGGCATATGCTTGTATTAAAGCGCTGAGAAGGATATCGTTAATTTGCGTATTATAAACAGCCGGGACATCCTGTAAAAGCGCCCTGGTTAAGTCTTCATCTAAAAAGGTGCTTACGGCTTGTGCGGAATCTTCGGTATTTTCTCCTTCGGGAAAATCCAGAGGAAGCTTATGAATTGGTTTCTTAGCGAGTGATAACCAGAATTCTTTTTCAGAGAGAAGTTGATTGTTTTCGGCATAGTTCGTCAATTGGGTGGCCCATTGCTTAAAGGCGGTTGTCTTGGGCGGAAGGTTTACTTCAAGACCTTGTTGCAGTTGACGATAAATATGCTGAAGATCTTCCAATAGAATCCGCCAGGATACCCCGTCGGTAACGAGATGATGGATGATAATTAGAATGACATCGTTTTGCTCTGTCCCTCTTTTAAAATATGCAATTCTCAAAAGAGCACCTTGTGTCAGATTCAGTGATTTCTGTAGAGATTCGGCCTTTTCGGAAATGAAGGCGATTTGCTTTTTTGCCTCCTGTGCGGAAAGATCAAAGCTGACGAAAGGTAATTCTTCAGGAATGTTCATTGCTTCCTGAATCCAGACGCCGTTTTCCATATAGAAGCGGTGTCTTAAAGCATCATGATGTGCAAGAAGTCGTCGGATCGTTTCTTTTAATGTCTCTTCATTAAAAGTCTCCGTCGTCTCAAAAATAAGGGACTGGTTCCAATGATCTTTTACAGGAAGATTTTTTTCAAAGAAGTATTTCTGAATAGGGGTTAAGGGGATTGTGCCGGTGACAAGACCCTGTTCTGCCTCGATCACAGGAGCAGAAGATGTTACAGGAGCCAATTCGGCAATGGTTTGGTGCTTAAAAATATCAACCGGTGTAATCTGTAAACCATGCTGCCGGGCTCGGGAAATGACCTGAATACTGAGAATGGAGTCCCCGCCGAGTTCAAAGAAATTATCGTGGACGCCTATTTTATCGAGACCTAAAACCTCTTTCCAAATCTTAACTAATATTTTTTCATTCTCCGTATCGGCCTTCTGATACTCCGTTTCGAGTCCGGATCGGTCTATCTTCGGTTTGGGTAACGCTTTCCGGTTTATTTTTCCGTTTGCCAGAAGTGGAAAGGATTGAAGCGTAACAAATACGGACGGAATCATATACTCCGGTAATCTTCCTTTCAAAAAGCTTCTAAGTTTATTGACGGGCAAAGTTTGTTGATTGTCCGTAAGAAGATAGGCAATCAGGCGCTCTTCCTGACCGTCATCGGAGCGGACTACAACTACCGCATCTTTTATATTTGTATGCTCTCTAAGCTGGGTTTCAATTTCGCCGAGTTCAATCCGGAAGCCACGCAGTTTAACCTGAAAATCTACCCGGCCGATGAATTTTAAACTGCCGTCCGGATGATAACTCACCAGATCCCCTGTTTTATACATCCGGGCTCCCCTGATTTTGCTGAAGGGATCTGGAATAAATTTTTCCGCAGTCAGCTCCGGGTGATTTAAATATCCTCTGGCCAATCCGTCCCCGGCAATGTGTAGTTCACCGGGAACACCGATCGACACAGGGTTTAAATGGATATCCAACACATAAAAGCGTACGTTTGGGATAGGTCTCCCTATAACGGGTTGATGCGGATAATCGGATACCGGACAGATGGTAGAATCAACCGTGCATTCCGTTGGTCCGTACATATTATAGAAATGGACTTTTTTATTTTTTTGCAATTGATCCCACAGGGCCAAATCGATAGCTTCACCGCCGGGCAAGATATCTGACGGCGCCCATTTATCCTCATCGAATAACCCCTCCCGGATTAGCATCTTTAACTGAGAAGGTACACAATCCAGAACTTCTATGCGCTGTTGGCGAATGTAATTTAATAAAAGCTTACTATCATAGCGTATTTCCTGAGGAATAAGAACCAGTGTGTGTCCCTGAAAAAGCATGACCAGTTGCTGAACCGAGGCATCGAACGAAATAGGAGCATTGAGGCTGATCCTACGCTTGATTTTTCCATATTTTTCATAAATGGATTTTTGAAGATTAACAGCCAGATTCAAAGGCGAGCGGTGTTCGATTAAGACGCCCTTCGGCCGACCTGTAGATCCGGAAGTATAGATAATATAAGCCGGATTCGTGGGCTTAATGTTAATATTCGGGTTGTTTGCCGGCTCGTCGGATATTAAAGACCGTTGTACTTCAATATCTATAATATGGGGGACAAGGGTACCTAATTCCTTCAGAAAGGTTTGTTTTGTAATGATCGTATCGGCTTGAGTATCATCGAGCATATATTGAAGCCGTTCTTCGGGATAACCGGGGTCTAAAGGCAGATAAGCGGCGCCCGCTTTTAAAACGGCAAGTATGGCGGTGATCATGTCGAAGGATCTGTCCAATAGAATGCCGACAAATTTCTCGGGCCCCACGCCTTTGCTAATCAGATAATGGGCTAATCGATTGGCCCGTTTATTCAATTCTTCAAATGAAAGTTCTTTACCCTTGAGAACCAGCGCGGGATGGGAGGGATTTTGTTCTGCCTGCCGTTCAAATATTTGATGTAAAAGGGCATTCTTAGAATAGGTCAGCGGATTGTTCTCATTGAAACCATAAAGGATCAATTCTCTTTCATCGGCAGATAGTAGTGGTATGGTATCAACGGTATTCTGCGGATTTTCCGAAATAATTGTTAAAATATTTTTGAGATGACCGATTATTCTTTCAATAGTCGAATGATCAAAAAGGTCCGTATTGAATTCGAATACTCCTCCCAAATGTCCGTCATGTAATTCGGCCATTTCGAGGGTAAGATCAAATTTTGCCGTTGGATTCTCAGGAACAATCTGCTCCAACTTCAAATCGGCTAAATTGATTTCGGCTTTTGGTATGTTCTGCAAAGTGAACATGGTCTGAAAAAGAGGCGTTCTGCTTACATCCCGTTTGATATTAAGTGTATCCACCAGTTTTTCGAAGGGAAGGTCCTGGTGAGAGAAAGCTTCTAAAACGGTTTTTTGAACACGGTTTATCAATTCATTAAAGGAAGGACGACCGGACAAATCGGTGCGCATGACCAGCGTGTTAACAAAAAAGCCGATTAAGGGTTCGATTTCTTTACGGTTCCGATTCGCAATGGGCGTACCGACCAAAATATCATCCTGACCCGAATAACGATAGAGCAAAATAGTATAGGCTGCCAGGAGCGTCATAAACAGTGTGGCCTTTTCTTCTTGTGCTATTGCTTTAATTCTGTCGGAAAGTGTTTTATTTAGATCAAAATGTATTCTTGCTCCGTTAAAGGTTTGTACAGCCGGTCTGGGTCGATCCGTGGGCAAGTTTAGTGACGGCGGTGCTCCTTCCAGTTGTTTTTTCCAGAATGTGATTTGCTCGCGCAAATTGTTTCCTGAAAGCCAATGAATCTGCCAGCGGGCAAAATCGGCGTACTGGATTTTAAGTGGCGGCAGTTCAATGGGTCGGTTTTGAGTGAAAGCGTTGTAAAAAGCAACAATTTCCCGGATAAAGACCGATGTAGACCAGCCGTCCGAAATAATATGATGCATGGTCAATAAAAAAATATACTCGTCGTCGGCCACGTGCAACAGGGAAGTACGGAGTAGTGGTCCCTGATCCAGATGAAAAGGTTTGCGGGCTTCTTCGATAACCCGCCGCTTGATCTCCTCTTCACGGTTGGGATCGGATAAATGGCGCAGGTCCGATACGGGCAGGTTAAGACGGGCAATCGGTGCAATACGCATCCTGGCCCGACCTTCTTGAGTATAAAAAGAGGCCCTCAAATTCTCATGGCGTTCCATGATTTTTATTAAGCTGTTTTTCAGCGCCCCGATATCCAGTCTTCCCTTCATGCGGACGGCACTTGGAATATTGTAAAAGGGACTACCCGGTTCCATTTGATCCAGAAACCACAGACGCTGCTGGGCAAAGGAAAGGGGCAAATCCAGGTAGGAGGGAAACCTGACGGGATAAGCCGGAAAAACAGGCCGGTCGGAAGGATGCACATCATAATGATATTTGTCCGCCAGCAGGAAGGTGTCCAGATACAGAGAATCCTTGGCCGGTAAAGTCTGCCATTTTTCGGCGATGGAGGGGTCGATCCCTTTGTGTTGATTGAAGCGAGGATCACCGACCATGCGTGATTCTTTATGAACACCATCGCGCATCTTTTTCCCTTTGTAAGGTTCGAGCATGTCCGGATCGAAAGGAATATCCGCTTTTTCACAAAAGGAACGCATGGTTTGCTGCGGTTCACGGACCAGGTCTTCATAACGTATGGTTATGCGGCGTTGTTCCGGAATCTGTTTAAAAAAGGTCTCTATATTGGAATTATTAATCAACCAAAACAATTCGGCTTTTTCACGAACAGGGAAGGGGAGTTTACTGCCGAACACCTGATCCAGATTACTATCCAAATAAGATTGAATCATTGCCGCCGGATGGCGAACAATTTGAACGTAAAAAGGGCTCTCAAAATAGGTTTCGGCCCGGTTTAAAAAATTCAAATCCGTGGCATAGGTTGTAGTCTTGTCTACGATGATACGGTCTCCGATCCATTGCTGAAGCTCACCGTACATCTCCTGGGTTGTGAAATTTTCTCTTTCGTACGAAGCTATGATCTTTTTGGCTTCATCGAAAGAACAGTTTTTTATTTCCATCACGGCCCGGTGTAATCCTTCCATCCATCCACTGTCCCGGCCTTCGAACTGCTTTTTCCGCTCCAGCATGGTTCTGAAATTCAATAGCGCTAATTCCGGAGGAGAAAACAATTTTTTGTTACCGGCCAACATTACCCGCAAAAGGGTGGATCCGGAACGAGGAGCAGAAAGAATAAAGATGGCTCTGGGGATCTTGCGTTCGATTCGATCCAGGAAATCTTTTTCTGCAAACAGATCGTCGGTTTTTCGGGATAAAATGGTCCGGGCTTCTTCGATTCTTTTTGCCGATAGATGGGATATGTTTTCTTCGGAGCTTGTTTTGGATTTTCGGGTTACCGTAATTCCGAATTTTTTTTCAATTGTCTCGGGATAGGTTTCACTTAAATATCGGGCAAGTTCATCGATAGTTTGGTTATCGAATAAGATGACCACATACAGAATCTCTTTTAGCTCCTGTTGTAAGTTGTTGATGAAGATGGCCGCTTTCAGCGAATCTCCGCCAATCTCAAAAAAATTATCATGAACGCCGATTTTATCAATCTTAAGCACATCCTGTAATAGGTCGGCCAGATATTTTTCCAGGCCGTTGCGGGGAGCTACATATTTTTTCTCAAGTTCGGGACGTTCCGAACCGGGCCGGGGTAGAGCACGATAATTGGTTTTTCCGGTGACCGAAACAGGAATTTCTTCGATTTGCATAAAGATTGCAGGAATCATATAATCCGGTAATTCCTGTTTTAGAAAGAGGCGTAATTCGGCCGCAGGAACAGGGTTTTTGTCCCGGGTGACATAATAGGCGACTAATTTCCGATCACCGGGCCTATCTTCACGGGCCATCAGTACTGCGTCACGAATGGCTTTATGCTTACGCAAAAGAGCTTCGATCTCTCCTAATTCGATTCGAAATCCGCGAATTTTGACCTGTTGATCGATTCTACCTAAATATTCAATTTGACCCTCCGCAAGAAAACGAACCAGATCTCCGGTGCGGTACATCTTTCCCTGTTTACTGAAAGGATTGTCCAAAAATTTTTCTTTGGTTAAATCCGGTCTGTTGAGGTATCCCCGGGCAACACCGGCGCCGCCGATCACTAATTCTCCGGGAACGCCGATCGGTACCGGGTTTAAAAGTCGATCCAGCACATAAACCCGGGCGTTGGCTATGGGTTTGCCGATCGGTACTTCACGGGAGAAGGGCTGTGGACCAGTGTCCGGCGGCAACTCCCAATAGGTAGCCACCACGGTAGTTTCGGTTGGACCGTATGTATTAAGCAAACGGATGCGTTTGCCGAATTTTTTCTGCCACCACAGGACACGCTCCGGAATGGCCCGTTCCCCCCCGATAATGATCAAACGTAGATTTGCCGGTAACTGTAGAGTATTACGATGAATTTCATCGGCTAATTGGTGCCAGTAAGCGGTTGGAAGGTCCAGAACAGTCAGGCCGAATCGATGTGCGCTTTCGAAAAAAGTACGGGCCGAACTGATCATGGCGTCATTGCGTAAAACCAGAGTGGCGCCACTGATTAAGGTGGGATAAATTTCTTCGCCGGCCGCATCAAAACTGATGGAGGCAAATTGAAGGACCCGATCTTTTGCAGACAAAGCGAACAAGTCTCTGGCAAATAAAATATAGTTGACCAGATTACGGTGTTCTACCAGAACCCCTTTCGGTTTACCTGTGGAACCCGAAGTATATATAATATAGGCGATCGAACCGGGGTCTATCTGCAAATCCGGATTAGACCCGTCTTCCGTTGTGATTTGATCGCTCTCTCTGTCAAGAACGATGACGGACCCGGAATATGTTGTAAATCGATCGGCCAATGATCTTTGGGTAAGGATGAAAGCAGCTCCGGTATCCTCCAGCATAAAACGGATTCGATCTTCCGGATAGGTCGGTTCGATCGGTAAATAAGAGGCTCCGGCTTTAAGAATAGCCAGCATGGCGATGATCATTTCTGCAGACCGTTCCAGGCAAATTCCAATGACTTGTTCCTTTTTTAAACCCTGTTTAATCAGGTAATGGGCCAGGCGATTGGACCTTCGATTCAATTCGGCATAAGTTATTTGGGCACTGATCCCTTCTGTAGGGTCGGTTGCAGGGATATGTACAGCCTCTTTATCGGGAGTTTTCCGAACCTGTTCTTCGAACAGATGATGAATGGTCGTATCGGGATAAGTGATATCGGTTTGATTCCATTGATAGACTATTTGTTCTTTTTCTTTGTCTTGTAAAATAGGATAACTCAAGATGGGCCGTTTGGGATCGGCGGCAATATGCTCCAGCAGAGTCTTAAAATGAACAATCATACGCTCGATGGTGTTCTGTTGGAAAAGGTCCGTATTAAAGCCGAAGGAACCGCTTATTTCATCATTACGCTCTTCCATGGACAGCGTTAAATCGAATTTAACGGAATCCGATTCTATGGGTAGCGCTTCAATCTTGATATCCGATAATTCGATTTCCTTAGATGGGATATTTTGTAAAGAGAATAACACATTAAACAGAGGCGGTGAACTTAAATCCCGGTCCGGCTGTATAATTTCCACCAGCTTCTCATAAGGTAAATCCTGGTGGGCATAGGCCCCTAAAGTAACTTCCTTTACTTTTCGCAACAATACCAGGAAATCGGGATCCCCGGACAAATCGTTGCGTAGAATGAGGGTATTGACAAAAAAGCCGATCAGATTTTCGGTCTCTGCAAAATTACGGTTGGCGATTACAGTGCCTACACTGATATCATCCTGTCCCGAGTAGCGGTACAACAATGTTTGAAAGGCAGCCAGTAAAACCATGAACAAAGTAGCCTCGTTCTCATGAGCGATTTTTTTCAATTGGACACTGCTCTTTCTTGACAGCCTGAAAGAGAGGTGCTTCCCGGCAAAGGTTTGATGCAGCGGTCTGGGTTTGTCATAAGGGAGCTGAATGATCGGTGGAACATCACCTAAACGTTCTTTCCAGTATGTTAGTTGTCTGTCCAACTCCTTGCCGCGCAAAAAATCATTTTGCCATTTGGAATAATCGGCATACTGAATCTTCAGGACCGGTAGGGGGGAGGGCTTCCCTCTTCTGAAACTATCATACAGGGCGGCTATCTCTCTGGTAAAAATTCCCATCGACCATCCGTCAGAGATGATATGATGCATCGTTAAAAGCACAACATGATCCTCTTCACCGGCTTTGAGGATTTTTATTCTCAGCAAGGGACCCTTTTTTAAATCAAAAGCTATCCGGGCTTCTTTATCGGCAAATTCACGGATTTTATACTCTTTTTCACTTTCCGGTAATGCACTTATATCAATAATTGGAAAATCGAGGCTTAAGTCTTTTAGAATCACCTGAAAGGGTTGCGTGTGCACGATGGTAAATATGGTACGCAGGATTTCATGGCGCTTAATAATTTCATGAATACTTTTTTTAAGAGCATCCATATGCAGTTTACCGATGATGCGGATGGCACTGGGCAGATTGTAAATAGCGCCGTCCGATTCAAACTGATTCAGAAACCAGAGACGTTGTTGGGCGAAAGAAAGAGGAAAAACGCCGAACTTTTTACCCTCTTTTAATAATTTTCCTTCCAGTTCAGCTCGTTTTTCAGGAGTAAGAGATTGAAGCAAAGAGATAATATCAGCCATTTATTCCTCTCCTTCGGAATCCGAAGAGTCATTTATTTCGAGTAAGAGGTCTTCCAGACCTTTTTCACCGCGTTCGATATGTTCGATCCCGGGTGCGGATTCATCGATTCGTTTTACATCGGGCCCGAGAATAATTTCTGCAATTCCGGACACCGTAGGTGACTCGAACAGCTTTTGTAAGGGTATTTCCACTTTAAAGGTTTTACGAATATGAGAAACAAACTGCGTAGCCAGCAAAGAATGCCCGCCTAATTCAAAAAAGTTATCATATATTCCGACCTTTTTCAAATCCAATAATTCGGCGACTATAGCGGTCAATTTCTTCTCCGTGTCGTTGCGCGGCGCCACATATTCATTTTCCAGCATATCACGGGATTGCTCCGGAAGGGGTAAGGCTTTACGGTCTACTTTACCGCTGGGCGAGAGCGGCATGGATTCCAGATGTACATAAAGAGCCGGAATCATATATTCCGGTAGCTGCTTCTTAAGGTATTTTTTTAAAGAACTTACGGGTAAGGATCGTCCCTCTTCCGTCACGTAATATGCGACTAATCGTAACTGGCCGGGACTATCTTCACGAGCCAGCACGGCTACATCGCGGATTTTTTCATGACCGGTAAGAACCGTCTCAATTTCGCCCAATTCGATTCGGAAACCCCGTACTTTCACCTGAAGATCGATCCGGCCTAAAAATTCCATATTCCCATCCCTCCGCCAGCGCACCAGGTCTCCGCTGCGGTACAATCGGCTGCCGGGTATCTTTGAAAACGGATTGGGAATAAATTTTTCAGCAGTCAGTTCCGGCCGGTTTAAATATCCTCGTGCCAGGCCGATACCGCCGATACAGAGTTCGCCCGGCACATTGAGGGCCGTAGGTTGCAGGTTCCTATCCATAACGTAGAGTTCGAAATTATCGATGGGTTTGCCTATGGGAGGTTCCGTAACATCATCCGGATGGGCTTCGTACATAGAAGCACAAACGGTGGTCTCCGTGGGCCCGTAGGCATTGACGAACTGACGCTCTTTTCCCCAGCGTCGCACCAGATCGGTGGTACATTTCTCACCTGCGGTCACGATTGTTCTTAATTCAGGTAGTTCGCTTTGCGGCAAGACGGCCAATACGGAAGGGGGCAGAGTAACTGTTGTGATTCGCCGGGACTTCAATACCTCAACTAAATCCTGACCGGAGGACAGCTTTTCCTGTTCTGCTAAAACCAATGTGGCTCCGTTTAACAAGGCCATTACGGTTTCCCAAACGGAGGCATCGAAACTGAGCGAAGCGAACTGTAAGATTCGGCTCTGCTCCGAAATCTGAAAAGCTCTCTGCTGGGCCCGGGCTAAATTGACCAATCCCTGATGACACAGCATGGTACCCTTGGGTTTGCCGGTGGAACCGGAAGTATAAATCACATAGGCCAGATTATCGGCATCGATCGATAGCGGAGGATTTTCCGGACTTCGGACCGATATTTGTCCATCATCCCGATCTACCAAGATAAGCGCCACGCCATCGACCGGGATATTTCGGGATATCTCTTCGTTGGTAATCAGAAACTTCAGATGCGAGTCTTGCAGCATGTATTGGATTCGCTCGGGAGGGTATCCGGGATCAATGGAAAGAAAAGCACCGCCCGCCTTAAGAATACCTAGAATAGCGATGGGAATATCTAGAGAGCGGGGCAGACTGATGCCTACGATTTCATCCTTTTGCAAGCCGCTCTCGATTAAATAATGGGCCAGTTGATTGGCTCTTACATTGAGTTGTTCGTAAGAAAGGCGGGTCTGATCAAATTGACCGGCCGGATTTTCGGGATGGTCTCTTACCATCCGTTCAAAAAGTTCCGTTACCGTGTGCTGAGCCGGAAAAGGGGTTGAGGTACGATTCCAAATATCAAATAAATTTTCTTTCTCTTCTTTGGTCAAAAAATCGAGTCGACTGATAGATTGCTTGGGATCCAATACTATTTGTTGCAGGATATTGAAGTAATGCTGTTTCATACGTTCGATCGTGTCCGGTTCAAATAGATCCGTATTGTATTCAAAATAACATGCAATGCCGTTCTCGGTTTCAGCAGCGTTCAGGGTCAAATCGTATTTGGAAATTCGATTCTCAGTTTTAAAAGGTTCAAGTGATAAATCGGGCAATTGAAGTCTGTCGATCTCCATATTTTGCAGAATAAAGGCCACCTGAAACAGCGGAGAGTGGCTCATATCCCGTTCGGGCTGTAAAGCTTCTACCAATTGTTCAAACGGTAAATCCTGGTATGCATAGGCCTGCAAAGTGGTTTCGCGCACCTGTTTTAACAAAGACCTGAAATCATTTACGGTAGAAAAATCGGCTTTTAAAACCAGCGTATTCACAAAGAAACCTATAAGCGGCTCGGTTTCGGAAAGGGTGCGATTGGCAATCGGTGAACCGACCAGAATGGCATCCTGTCCGCTGTAACGGTGCATCAGGGTTTGAAATGCGGCCAGGAGTGTCATAAACAGAGTTGCCCCTTGCCTTTGGCTAAACCGCTTTATTTGTTCGGATAGTTCGGCAGGTAAAGTTGCTTCTATCGTATGCCCGTTAAAGGTCTGGAGGGCCGGGCGGGGATGATCGGCAGGCAACTCCAAAACCGGAGGGTTTTGTCCGATGAGTTCTTTCCAAAACGTGATTTGATTTCTAAGTATTTCACCTTGCAGATAGTTGCGTTGCCAAACGGCATAATCGGCATATTGCACGGGCAGATCGGGTAAGGAAGGAGCTTCCTCTCTGAGAAGAGCGGGATAGAGGGATGCCAGTTCCTTTACTAAAATTCCCATGGACCAACCGTCTGCTACAATGTGATGTAAGGTGAATAGAAGTACATAATCCTGATCGGCCAATTGAATCAGTCGGCCGCGGAACAAGGGGCCGGAAGCCAGATCGAATGGAGCGGCGGCTTCTTGCATAGCCAATTCCCGGGCCCGGGCTTCGGCCTCAGAGATTGAAAGATGACTTAAATTGATTTCCGGTAAATCTACAGCCATACTTGTCTGAATGATCTGCACAGGTTGACCCTCTTTCTCGCTGAAGGTCGTACGTAAAACCTCATGACGCTCCACAATTTTTTGTATCGAATGTTTTAAAATAGTTGTGTTTAGCTTACCCCTGAGACGGAAAACGGTCGGGATATTGTAGCCGGCTTTACCCGGCGCCAACTGATCGAGGAACCAGAGACGCTGCTGGGCAAAAGAGAGGGGTATGTCTCCTTCTCTCGCTATCGGTTCGATAGGCGGCGCGATCAGGGTATCGTCTTTTAAACGCGCTTGTTCTATCTGTAAAGCCAGTTGGCTTATGGTCGGCTCGGCGAAGAAATCGCGCAGAGATATTTCCACTTCAAAGGCATTGCGGATACGCGACATCAACTGCGTGGCCATTAGCGAATGCCCGCCCAGTTCAAAAAAATTATCGCTGATGCCCACTTTATCTACCTTCAGGATTTGCTGATAGATACCGGTCAGCAAATCTTCCGTTTGGTTACGCGGCGCCACATATTCGCGCTGTACCATTTCGCCCGTATCAGGAGCAGGCAGAGTGCGCCGGTCCACCTTGCCGCTGGGGGTTAAGGGGAAGTTTTCCATAGCCACAAATACGGATGGAACCATATAGTCGGGCAGTCTTTCTTTGAGAAAACGCACCAGCTCCGGGGTATCCGGTTCAGCCGCTTCGGCGTAAACAAAATAAGCGGCCAGTAAAGTTTCGCCGTCTCGCGGAGTGTGAGCGGTTACCACCGCATCGCTTATTTGAGGATGAGAAGCCAGAACATTTTCGACTTCGCCCAATTCAATGCGGAACCCGCGTATTTTGACCTGAAAATCGATGCGTCCCAGAAATTCCAGATTCCCGTCGGGCAGCCAGCGCACCAGATCGCCGGTTTTGTACATACGGCTGCTCTCGCCGTTAAACGGGTTGGGGATGAATTTTTCCGCGGTCAATTCAGGCCGATTTAAATAACCGCGGGCTAACCCTACGCCGGCAATGTGCAGTTCGCCCGGTACGCCGATCGGCTGGACACGCAGTTTCTGATCCAAAACGTAAAGTTGAATATTTTCTATGGGCGGTCCAATGGGGATGTTGGACGGCAGAGCTTGTCCCTTTTCAATGGAAAACATGGCCGCGGCCACAGTGGATTCCGTAGGGCCGTACCCATTGACAAACTCGCGTTGGCGAGACCAGCGCTGCGCCGTTTCCACGGAACATGCCTCTCCCGCCGAACCGGCTACTTCCAGATCGGGCAAATCCTTATCATCCAGAATAGCCAAAACCGAGGGAGGTAAAATAAAATGGCTGATTTTTTCCCGGCGCAATTTATCGATAAGTTTATCCTGCGATAAGATATCTTCGTAACGTATCAGGTGCAAAGAAGCTCCGTGCAGCAAAGCGCCGAAAATTTCCGCTATGGAAGCGTCGAAGCCGATGGAAGCGAATTGTAAAATCCGCTTACCTGCTGAAAATTTAAAGGTTTTGCTGATCACAGAGGCCATATTGACCGCGCCGCGGTGCTGCAGCAATGTGCCCTTGGGTTTGCCGGTGGAACCGGAGGTGTAAATAATATAAGCCAGATTCTCGGGCAGAACGGATGTGTCCGGCGGCTGCGTCTTTTGATCGGCGATTTCTTCCGCCTTGTCTTCCCATACGATAGAGCTATCCTGAAAATCTTTAAGATTCTCTATCAATTCCTTTTGGGTAATAATAAAACGAGCGCCGCTGTCTTGCAAAATAAGACGGATGCGTTCGGGCGGATAGATGCGGTCGATGGGTACGAAGGCTCCTCCGGCTTTCATAACGGCGAACTCGGCGATTATTATTTCCGGCGAACGGTCCAGATACACCGCTACAAGGTCTTCACGTTTCAGCCCCTTTTTCACCAGGTAGTTGGCCAGTTGGTTGATGCGTTTGTCCAGCTCACTATAGGTCAAAATTTGATCGTAAAACTGCAGAGCCGTTTGGTTTCCATATTGTTTGATCTGTTGCTCAAAAATTTGATGTATCGTAGCATTGTCGGGGAAGTCGGTTTCCGTACGATTCCATTCGTCGGTTACCAATTGGAATTCATCATCGGGAATGAGAGACAGGTGACCGAGCGGCTGCTGCGGATCGGCGGCAATCTGTTCGGCCAGCAATTGTAAATGCTTGAGCGTACGCCGAATGGTGGCTTCCGTGAACAGCTTATTTTGATAAGCGATTTCCAGCACCAGACGCTCGCCTGAAGCCGCCACAAAAGTAAGGGGATAATTAGTACGTTCAAAAGCCTGCATTTCCATAAATTTGAGGCTGGATTTCTGTTCCTTCATGGACTTATCCACCGGATAGTTCTCAAAAACAACGATGGATTCGAAGAGCGGAGCAGCGGCCGGCAGCTCACTCCAGCGTTGAATCTCTGCCAGCGACGTATATTCATATTCGCGTTGGGCTACAGCGTCATTTTGCAATCTTTTAAGCAGTTCCAGTACGGGTCTTTCATCCTCTACCAGAGCCCGCACGGGCAGAGTATTGATAAACAAACCGGGCATGGTTTCCACTCCGGGCAGCTCGGGCGGACGGCCGGAAACCGTAGCGCCGAATACAACCTCTTCTTCACCGCTGTACCGGCAGAGCAGGATACTCCACAACCCCTGCACCACGGTATTCACGGTTAATTGATTGCTGCGTGCCATGTCCTGCAACCGTTTGCTTACTTCCACCGACAGCTCGATTTTTATTTTGGGATAGGTGTTCTCCGCTTTGTCCGGCATAGCCAGGTTTTTTATTACCAGGGGTGTGGGCGCGGAAAAACCCTGAAGATACTTCCGCCAGAAGGCCTCGGCTTTGGCCATATCCTGCTTTTGCAGCCAAAGAATGTAATCGCGATAAGGACGGTTGCGCGGGAGCTCCAGCTCCCGGCCCTGAAAATACATTTCGTAAAAGGTGAAAACTTCTTTCAAGATAATAGGCAGCGACCAGCCGTCCAAAAGGATATGATGATTGCTCCAAATAATCTGCCAGATATTGTTTTCCAATTGAATGGCGTTAAGGCGCAGCAGCGGTGCTTTGTTGAGGGAAAATCCTTTTTTACGGTCCTGATTTAAAAATTCTTGCAGCATGGCTTTTTGCCGGGTTGGGTCATGTTCCCGCCAGTCGAGAAAAGTGAGCGGGATCTCCACGGTTTTGTGCACCACCTGTAGTTGCTTTTCCAGTTTTTTATAGACAAATGAAGTTCGCAAAATGAGATTGCGTTCGATGACTTTAGTCACGGCGCGCTTAAAGGCCTGCCTGTCCAGTTCTCCCTTGAGTTTAAAGGAAGTTTGCTCAAAATACAGGCCGGAAGCCGGGTCGTAGATGCTGTGGAACAACATACCCTGCTGCATGGGCGACAGTGGATATACCGCTTCTATATTTTTATTTTTGCGTTGGCCCATTCATTATCCTTATGATTATCCCAATTGAATTTATTATATCAAGCAAAACATTAAGTTACAAAATTTTAACATCAAATTACTGTGACAAATTGCTATTTTTCCGACAAAAAATATCTTATAAGTTTATTCCAAATCATCATCCAGCTCCGATAAAAGATCATCCAGTTCTTCCTCGGCCAGTTCCACATCGGCAAAATCCGACGGAGTGTATCCACCGCTTTCGGGACGCAGACAGTGATCTATAACTTCCCGCAAGGCGGTGATATAATCTTCCGCCCAGCGCTCGATGGTCTGCGCACGGAAGACCTTCGCGCTGAACGACCAGGTGAAACGCAATTTTCCTTCAAAAACACTCCCGCCGATTTCCAGCAAGTGGACGCGTTGATTCTCTTTACCGCGTTCTCTTCCCGGCGCCGGCAAAGGAGCACCGATATTCTGTATATCGCCTGCACTCTGGTCGAACTGCCCCAGATAATTAAAACCGATAGCCGGTTCAGCAATAGCCTGCATTTGTTTTCGAATATCTTTATCCGCCAAATATTTCAACAGGCCGAATCCGATACCGTTGCGGGGAATACGTCGGTATTGTTCTTTTACCTGTTTGATAATATCTCCGATTTGTGTTCGGTTGATTTCCAGATAAAAAGGATAAACACTGGTAAACCAGCCGACCGTGCGCGAAATATCCACCTCTTCGAACAAATCTTCGCGGCCATGACCCTCCAGTTCGATCAATAACCGCCGTTTGCCGGTCCGGCGACTGTAGGCCAGTATCAATGCCGCCAGCAGAAGTTCGTTCATTTGCGTCCGGTAAGCGGCCGGCGCTTCTCTTAATAAAGCCTTTGTTTCTTCTTCGCTTAATTCTACCTGAACCGAATGTCCGAATTTTTCCAGGTTTTCACCCTGGGGGAAATCAACGGGTAATGCACCAGCCTTTTTTCCCGTCAGCGAACGCCAGTATTCCAATTCGGAAAGTATGGCCGTATTGTTAGCGAAGTAGGTCAGTTTCTCGGCCCAATATTTAAAAGAGGTGGTTTTTGGCGGCAATTCAATCTCTTTGTTTGGGCTTTGTTCGGCCTGCATGTAAGCGGCTTGAAAGTCCTCTAATAGAATTCTCCAGGAAACGCCGTCTACAGCCAGATGATGCAGCGCCAGCATGAGATATTGGTCGCTCTCGTTATAAAAGTAACCGGCGCGCATCAAAGGACCTTTTTCGATGTCCAATGAGGTCTGCAAAAGGGTTCCCTTTTCCTGTAAATCTTTTCGGTCATCGTTTTCGGATATACGTTCAACGGTTAAGGGAATCTCACCGTCCTTGCCGATTTCCGCCATCCGAAGCTTTTTTTCGTTTTGGAAAAAACGGGTGCGTAACACATCGTGATGAACGACAATGGCCTGAAGAGTTTTTTTCAGAGCATCTGTTTTTAGCGGCCGGTTCAGTTTGATCATTAACGCCTGGTTCCAGTGGTTGGGTTGTAAGAAATCTTTCTCGAAAAACCAGCCCTGGATAGGAGTGAGCGAATGTCTGCCGCTTACCAATCCCTGCTCTGCATGCACAGCCACGCCTTCTTCCGCTGCTTCGGCCAGCGCCTCGATGGTGGGATGTTCGAATAGCTGTTTAGGGGTTATTTTCAAACCGGCCTGTTTGGCCCGGGCAATGACCTGAATGCTCAAAATAGAGTCGCCGCCTAATTCGAAGAAATTATCCTTAATCCCCACTTTTTCCAGATGAAGCAGCTCCCGCCAAACAGTGGCCAGAATTTTCTCTTTTTCGTTACGCGCAGCGATAAATTCCGCTTGCAGGCTTTCACGGGAAATCTCCGGTTCGGGCAACTGTTTTTTGTCGAGCTTGTCGGCGCCGGTAAGAGGCATTTTATCGAGGAACATAAAATAAGCAGGTATCATATATTCGGGCAGACGGTTTTTCAAAAAGGCACGTATATCCCCGATATTTATTTCTTCCTCTTTTGCCGTCACCAGATAAGCGGCCAGTTGTTTGTTGCCGGCCGGGCCTTTGGCCAGTACCACCGCTTCATTAATTGCGGGATGATCCAATAAAGCCGCTTCAATTTCACCCGGCTCAATGCGGAAACCGCGAATCTTAACCTGTTGGTCGATACGTCCTAAAAACTCGATATTCCCGTCCGGCAAATAGCGGCATAGATCGCCGGAAGCGTACATCCGCGCTCCGGGTTCTTTGCTGAACAGATCGGGTAAAAATTTTTCTGCCGTTAGATCGGATTTGTTGAGATAACCGCGTGTAATGCCCTTGCCGCAGATAAACATTTCTCCGGCCACGCCGATGGGCAGAGGATTCAGATGTTTATCCAAAATATAGGTACGGTAATGGGGAATGGGTTTGCCGATAGGTACAATGGCCGCTTCCTTCGGCAACCGATTGGTTAAGTACCAGGTGGCGCATACCGTGGTTTCGGTAGGACCGTATGCGTTGTAATATTTGCGCGTGGCGCTGGCCCATTTGCGGGCCAACTCCGGAGAACAAACATCGCCTCCCGAGGCCAGCATGGTCAGTTCGGGAAACTGTTCCGCCGGCAAGACCGATAGTAACGATGGAGGCAAAATGGCAGTGGTGATTTTAGCGTCGCGTAACAAATCGATTAAACCCGAATCCGGCAGTGCTTCTTTTTTATCCACAAGATAGAGACTCGCACCGGCAAAAAAGCCCATAAAAAAATCGCCCACCGAACCATCAAAACTGTATGAAAAGTACTGGATAAGACGTTTGTTCTCATTTAATTTGAAGCGGTGAATATAATTATAGGCTAAAATAATTACCGTATTGTGCTGCACCTGTACCCCTTTAGGCCAGCCGGTGGAACCGGAAGTATAAATAACATAACAGAGGTTTTGCGACGATAGCTTCAAAGCGGGATTTTCCCTGGATTCGGCGGCAATATGCGGCCAATGTTCGTCTATAGTAACGGTTTTCACGGGCAGGTCGATAAAAATATCCGTAAAACGCTGCTGGGTTACTATAACCTTCAACCCGCTGTCCTCGATCATATAGGATAAGCGATCGGGGGGATAAGAGGGGTCCAAAGGCACATAAGCTGCGCCTGTTTTTAAAATCCCATACATGGTAATCAACAGATCGAAGGAACGATCCAGGCTTATGCCCACAAGCTGTTCCGCCTTTACGCCTTTTTTAAGCAGATAGTGCGCCAGTTGGTTGGCCTTTTCGTTCAGTTCCCGATATGTCATTGTTTGGCCTTTGTAAACCAGGGCTATATTATCCGGGGTGCGTTCCACCTGCCGTTCAAATAACTCGTGCAGTAAAACATTATGAGGATAATCCACGGGAGGAACAGCATTGAAATCTTCGATAATTTGTTTTTGCTCGTCTACGTTTAACAGGGTATATCGGCTGACAGGCCGGGTGGGATTTCGGACGAGACCCTGCAATAGATTCTCAAAATGACCCATCATACGTTCAATGGTGGAGGTGTACCATAAATCCGTATTGAATTCCCATACGCCGGACAGCCGCCCGTCGTGTTCGGCCATAGATACGGTTAAATCGAATTTGGCGATGCCGGCGTCTAAATCCACAGGCTCAAAGCGTAACTCGGAAATATCCATTTTTTCCAACAATGGCGGCTGGTAGGCAAACATAACCTGAAAAACCGGATTATGGCTGAGATTGCGTTCGATCTTCAGACTATCTACGATTTTTTCGAAGGGCAATTCCTGATGGGCGAAGGCCGCGCTGCTGTGCTGTTTCACTTGTTCCAGAAAAGCCGCGAAAGTAGGATCGTCGCGGAAATCGGCGCGCAGCACCAGCGTGTTGACAAAAAACCCCACCACATTTTCAATTTCTCTGCGGCTGCGGTTGGCTACGGGCGTGCCCACCAAAACGGTTTCCTGCCCCGAATAGCGGTGCAGCAGTAATTGAAACGCTGCCATTAAAATCATAAAGGGTGTGGATTCCAGTTCCTTGGCCAAATCCAGAAGCGAACGGGAAAGCTGCGCGGAAAGCCGAAAGGAAAGACGCCGCCCGTTAAAGGTTTGCACCGGCGGTCTGGGGCGGTCGTAAGGCAGTTCGATAAGTTCCGGAGCGTCCTTGATTTGTTCTTCCCAAAAACAAAGCTCTTCCTGTAATCGGCTTCCCGAAAGCCGTTGACGCTGCCAAACCGCATAGTCGGCATATTGCAGGGCAAGTTCGGGCAGCAGCGGCGGTCTGTTTTCGATTTGCGAGCGGTACAGCTCGATTAAATCGCGGATAATGATGCCCACCGACCAGCCGTCGGAAATAATATGATGCATATTCATCATTAGAATATGGTCGTCCTCGGCCAGCTCTATTAACTTGACCCGTATTAACGGCCCTTTGGATAAATCAAACGGCGATCTTGCTTCAGCGCGGATAATCTGCAAGGCTTTTTTCATGCGTTCCGGCTCTGCCGTATCGTTCAGCCGTATTTTCTCTACGGGGATGACCAAATCGTTGACGATCACCTGTTTTGCTTTGCCGTCTTCCGAAACAAAAATGGTGCGCAGCGCTTCATGGCGTTCGGCCAGGAGGCGGATAGCGCGGATAAGGGCGGCCACCTCGGCCTGGCCGTGAATGCGAATGGAAGCGGGAATGTTGTAATTGGCCTGTCCGGGTTCCAACTGGTCTAAAAACCACAGGCGCTGCTGGGCAAAGGACAGCGGGAGCGGCCGGGAGCGATCCAGCGGTTTGAGAACGATTTTTCGTTCGGTTCGGTCCTTTTCCGCCAGCGTATAACCCAGGGATATGGCCAGTTCGGTAGAAAATGAGCTGAGCCGGTCGCCTTCGGGCAGGGTTTGCCATTTGAAGGCCAGATTGGGATCGATGGTTTTGTGGCTGTTAAAACGAGGATCGCCCACCATCTTAGACTGTTCATGTACACCGTCGCGCATTTTATCACCGCCGTAGGGGTTGAGCATTTCAGGGTCAAAGTCGATTTCCAGCTTGTGGCACAGATCGCGCATAGCCTGTTGGGGATTTTGTACCAAATCTTCATAGCGCAGGAAATAACGCCGCTGTTCGGGCACTTTTTCGAAGAAATCCTGCACGTTTTGATTGTTGATTAGCCAAAACATTTCGGCCTTTTCACGCACCGTAAAGGGCAGGTCGGCGCCAAAAACCTGATCCAGATTGCTGTCCAGATAAGATTGGATCATGGCCGCCGGATGACGCACCAAGTGAATATAGAAAGGTTCTTCGAAAACCGCTTCGGCACGCTGCAGAATTCGAACATCAGTGGCGTAGGTGGTGGTTTTGTCTACAATCATACGGCCGTCCAACCATTTCTGCAGAACGCCGTAAAAAGCGGCGGTGGTGTACTCTTTTTCTTCGTATTCGGCCACAATCTTTTTGGATGTTTCAAAATCGCATTGGTGAATTTCCATCACCGCGCGGTACAGCCCTTCCATCCAGCCCACATCGCGTCCGGCAAAGCGCTTGTAGCGCTCTTTAAGGGTGCGGAAATTGAGCAAAGCCAACTCCGGCGGCGAGAACAGCCGGGGATTGCCGGCCAGCATCACCCGCAGCAGGGTGGAACCGGAACGCGGCGCTGAAACAATGAAGACAGCACGTTTGTTTTTCTTTGTGATGGATTGCAGAAAAGCGCTTTCTTGGGCTTCGTCACCGGTATAGCGGCCCAGCAGCCGTTTCATCTCGTTGATTTTTCCCTGGTTGATTTCCGTCTTGTGCTGCAGCAGGGTGGTGATGCGGGATTCAATCCCCGGTTGTGGAAAGCGTGTTTTTACAAATCGCAGAACGGACTGCGGATAGGTATCGATCAGATAATCGGCCAAATCGCCAATGGTCTGATGGTCGAACAATACCACAACATACAGTATCTCATCCAAAGCCTGCTGTAAACGGTTGATAAAAACGGCCGCTTTCAGCGAGTCGCCGCCCAGTTCAAAAAAATTATCCCGAATGCCGATACGTTCCAGACCCAAAACGTCTTGCAGAATTTCCACCAGCAGGTTCTCCAGCTCATTGCGTGGGGCTTCATAAACCTGTTCCAGGGAAGAACGGTCGTGTTCCGGCGCCGGAAGCGCGCGGTAGTTGATCTTTCCCGAAGTGGTCAGAGGGATATCATCCAGCTGAACAAAATAGGAGGGCAGCATATACTCCGGTAATTCAGCTTTTAAGAAGGTACGCAGTTCGGATTGTTGAACCCCTTTTCCCGGTTTGCATGTATAGTAAGCAGCCAAGCGCCGATCGCCGGGGCTGTCCTCACGGGCCTGCAAAACGGCCTGTGCAACGGCAGGGTGTTTTTGCAGCGCCGATTCGATTTCACCCAATTCGATACGAAAGCCGCGGATTTTTACCTGCTGGTCAATGCGGCCTAAATATTCGAGGTTGCCATCGGCCAGCCAGCGCACCAGATCGCCGCTGCGGTAAAGGCGCTCTCCTTCGATAAAGGGGTTGGCTACAAATTTTTCGGCTGTTAAATCGGGACGATTTAGATAACCGCGGGCTACTCCATTTCCGCCGATGAACAATTCGCCCGGCACGCCTACGGGTAACGGCCGCAAACGGCTGTCCAGCACATAAACTTTGCCGTTGGGTATCGCCCGGCCGATAGGTACTTCGCCTGGAAACAAAAAAACATCCGCCGGGGCTTCGGGCGCTTCCCACCAGGTGGCTACGACGGTGGTTTCGGTAGGCCCGTAAGTGTTGAGCAAGCGCATTCGGCCTGCGAATTTATGCTGCCAACCACGCACGCGTTCCGGCAGCGCCCGCTCGCCGCCTATGATTACCAGGCGCAGCTTTTCTGGCAAGGACAGGTTTTGATCCAAAACAGCCTCGGCCAATTGATGCCAGTAAGCGGTAGGCAAATCCAAAATAGTGATGCCGAATTTTTTTATACTGTTCAGAAACGTGGTCGAAGAGCTGATCATGGCCTCGTTACGCAGCACCAGCCCAGCGCCTCTGCTTAGCGTGGGATAAATCTCTTCGGCCGCCGCGTCAAAACTGATGGAAGCGAATTGCAATACCTTATCCGCCGCCGACAGCGCAAATTTTTGCGCCGCTGCATGTATATAATTCACCAATTGACGATGTTCCACTTCCACGCCTTTGGGAATGCCGGTGGAACCGCTGGTGTAAATCACATAGGCTAATTGGTGAGCTGTAATAAGAATATCCGGATTGCTCGAGGAAAATTCTTCAAAAACAATCTCTGATTCGTCTATCATGATTGTAGGGATGGCAAGTTGTTTAAATTTTTCTAATAAAGATGATTGTGTTAAAATAATGTTTACATTAGCATCTTTAACTATAAAATCGATGCGTTCTTGAGGATAGGAAGGATCAATGGGGACATAGGCACAACCAGCTTTTAAGATTGCCAACATGGCAGCGATCATTTGAGGTGAACGATCCATACATATCCCGATTTTATTCTCATTCTGAACTCCTCGAGAAATCAGAAAATGTGCAATACGGTTTGCCGATTTATTTAAAGCGTTATAAGTCCATTGGTCGGCTCTCCTATTTAAAGGATCAGCTTTCGGTTGTATAATAGCTACTGCATTGGGTGTTTTTTTAACTTGCTTTTCGAATAATTGGTGAATGATTTGAGAATGGTCATATTCCTGCTTCGTTTGATGCAAATCAATCAATAACTTTTTTTCATTTTCATCCATTAAAGGAATGTCTTCAATTTTTAAATCCGGATTAAAGGCGATTTCCCTTAAAATATACTTAAAATGATTTACCATTCGTTGAGTGGTTTCCGGCTTAAAAAGATCGGTATTATACCCTAAGAGTCCATTTAAAGAATCACCGGATTCTTCCATAGTTAATGTTAAATCATATTTTACAGAACCTATTTGAGTATGTAAAATTGATAGTTTAACATCGGGCAATTGTAACTGTCCTTGAGGCATATTTTGAAGAACAAATAAAACCTGAAATAACGGGGAATAGGAGGCATTCCTTTCGATATGTAGCTCTTCAAGTAAAAGCTCAAAAGGCAACTCTTGGTTGTCAAAAGCATCAAGCGCGGTTTGTTTTACTTTTTGTAAATATTGTTTGAAGGAAAGGTTAGCGGATATATATCCGCTTATGACAATAGTATTAATAAAAAATCCTATTAGTTTGCTAATTTCCGGCCGCTCGCGATTTGCAATCGCCGTACCAATATTCAAATCATACTGGTTTGAATATCTAAATAAGAGTACCTGAAATGCAGCCAATAGTATCATATACAATGTTGCTTCTTCAGTTTTGCTTAATTCTCGCAAAGACGCCGTTACCGAATGAGAAATAGAAAAAGCTAAATGAGCTCCGTTGTAAGTTTGAGCAACCGGACGAGGGTAATCGTATGGTAAATTAAGTACCGAAGGAGCATTTGCCAATTGATTTTTCCAATAAGCCAATTGTTTATTTTTTTGTTCGCTTTGTAACCATTGATTTTGCCAATAAGCATAATCCGCATATTGAATCTTAAGCTCCGGTAATATTTTCGCCTTCATTCCTTGATTAAAGGCTGAATATAAAGTAGAGAATTCTTCAATAAAGACGCCTACCGACCATCCGTCAGCCACTATATGATGAAGAGTTAATACTAAAATGTAATTTTTCTCATTTAATTCAAACACCCGGACGCGTATTAAGGGACCTGTTGATAAATCAAAAGGCGTACTGATTTCTCTTCGAATGTTTTTCTCAATAGAATACTTATCTGTAAAAATAATTTTCTCGCGCTTAATATTTAGAATAAGCGAATCCAAAATTTTTTGATGTGGCTCACCTTTGTACATGGGGAAAATAGATCGCAACACTTCGTGCCGACGAATAATTTCATTTAAAGCGAATTCAATAGCCGGCCAATTGATATTCCCTTCAATTTGCACAGTAATAGGCATATTATAAAAAGAACTTTTACTATCCAATTGGTGCATAAACCATAAACGTTTTTGCTGAAAGGATAAAGGATAACCGACATCATCCGGGCGTTTTGAAATTACTTTTTTAACATTCGTCTTTTGTGATTGTTTTAAATTTTTTATTAAAACTTCTCGTTGTTCGGGGGATAGTTTTGCCAGACGATTTTTTATGTTAAACATGTATATTGTAAATCCTTTTAAGATGATGCTAAAACGCTATCTTAGCATCGGCAAAAATTGTTATTTTGTTAATTTATCCTCATGATCTATAAAAATATTTTAAAATTCCAAATGTACATTAAAATACCACAAAATTAAAATCAGATTCATGGTTGAAAATTAGAAAAGATTTAAAAAAAACGTGTGAGTAAATTGTCAAATTTATAATAAAAAAGATGCACCTAATTTCATTTTCTTGTGGGACAGGATACAAAGCTTATTCCAATTCGTCCAGCAAGTCATTAAATGCGTCCTCATCCAGGCCGGCGTCATGAAAATCAGATGCGGTGTAGCCACCGGTTTCAGACGATAAACAATGTTCAATAACGGCTCGTAATTCTTCCAAGTATAATTTGGCCAACTTCTGAATCGTTTCTTTTTTGTACACTTTCGCACCGTATAAAAAATGCATGGTCAAAATATTATTTTGTACGCTACCGCTGATTTCCAAAGGGTGTATACGACGATTCTGCGGTGCCCGCTCGGCACCCATCGGTGTTATCGTTTTTCCGAAGTTCCGGTTTTGTGCCTGATCAAAACGCCCCAAATAATTAAAACCGATATGTGCAGACGGTAAATGAGCAAGTGTCTCTTCTTGACGAATATAGCGCAACACTCCGTAACCAATGCCGTGATTAGGGATACGGCGATAGGCCTCTTTTAAAGCTTTGATCAATGCGCCCATATCCAATGCACTGTGAAAATTAAAAACAAACGGATAGCTTACCGTAAACCATCCCACTGTCCGTGAAATATCAACGTCTTCAAATAGGTCTTCACGACCGTGGCCTTCCAAATCAATATATAAGCGGGCATACCCGGTCAAACGATGCAAAGCACGCGCTAAGGCCGTCAATAATAGTTCGTTCACTTGTGTTTGATAAGCCGAAGGCGCTTCTTTAAGCAATGCATCCGTCTCTTCTTGCGTTAGGTTTATAACCACCTGTTTGGCGGAACGCTCATCGTTGGAACCATCCGCAAAATCAAAAGATAGTCCCGGAACGGCGTCGGCAGCTATTTGATGCCAATAGGCAAGTTCCTCTTCAAGGGTCTGCGAATCGGCCAAACTCCGCAATTTTTCACTCCAATATTTAAACGATGTGGTTTTTGGCGGCAGCTTAACCGCTGCTCCGCTTTGGAGTTGCTGATAAGCACTGAGTAAATCTTCTAATAAAATCCGCCAGGAAATACCGTCCACAATCAAATGGTGTAATACCAGTTGCAAAAGATCGGCTTTACCTTCCGGTGTTTTAATATATCCCACACGTAAAAGCGGCGGGTGACCAAGATCAAAAGATCCCTGTAATTCCCGGGCCACTTCGTTTAATGCTTTCTCATAATCCTTAGCGCTTAACAAACTTAAATCGTATGTTTTGAACGGAACTGCCCTATCGGAATAAATAGTCGCTTTACCACCATTAAAACCGGCTCGCAACATGTCATGATGCTTTACAAGCTCGTGTAAGGCATTATTGAAAGCAACCACATCCAATGTCTCCGTCAATTCCAATGCCAAGGCCTGATTCCAATGTTCGGGTTTGGCCAAATCAAGTTCGAAAAACCATAACTGAATGGGGGTTAACGATATTTGCCCGCTAACAATGCCTTGTTCGGCATGAATGGCCACACCTTCCTGAGCTACCGATGCCAATCCTTCAATAGTAGGATGTTCAAATAACTGCTTGGGGGTGATTTTTAATCCTTTTTGATTGGAACGGGAAACCACTTGAATGCTCAATATGGAATCACCGCCCAATTCGAAAAAGTTATCCTTCACTCCAATCTGTTTCAAATTCAATAAATCTTGCCATATAGCTGCCAATACGGCTTCTTTGTTATTGCGCGGCGCAATAAATTCGTTCTCCAACGCGTCACGAGAAAAACTGGGCTCGGGTAAACGTTTCTTATCAATCTTGCCTGCGGAAGTTACCGGCAGTTGATCCATAAAAACAAAGTAAGCCGGCATCATGTATTCCGGTAACCGTTTACTTAGAAAACCGCGAATCTCACCGATGGTTAACGAACTCCCTTCTTCATTAACAACATAAGCGGCCAGTTGTTTGCTCCCGGCCTGACCTTTGGCGATTACGACGGCTTCTTTGATGTTTTTATGTCCCAAAAGGGTGGCTTCAATCTCACCCAACTCTATGCGAAACCCGCGAATTTTAACCTGTTGATCGATACGTCCTAAAAATTCGATATTCCCGTCCGGCAAATAGCGGCATAAATCACCTGAAGCATACATACGCGCACCGCGTTTGTCGCTAAAAGGATCGGGTAGAAATTTTTCTGCCGTCAAATCTGGACGGTTAAGATATCCACGCGTAACGCCCGCTCCCGCTATAAACATCTCGCCCGGGACTCCTATCGGTAACGGTTGATATTTTTGATCCAAAATATAAATACGGTAGTGTGGAATGGGTACACCGATTGGTACGTTCACGGCGTTTCGGGGTAAATGATTGGTTAAATACCAGGTGGCACATACCGTTGTTTCCGTAGGACCGTAAGCATTCCAGTATTTACGATTCGGAGTGGCCCATTTTTTTGCAAGTTCCGGCGGACACACATCTCCGCCCGAAGCTAGTATGGTTAAATTCGGAAATTCATTTGCCGGCAAAACAGAAAGCAAGGAAGGGGGGAGAACAGCGTTTGTAATATGATTGTCGCGTATCAAATCGGTTAAACCGGAATCGGGCATCATTTCATCTTTGTCCACTAAATACAACCGGGCACCGCTAAATAACGACATGAAAAAATCAGCAACCGAAGCATCAAAACTGAATGAAAAATATTGTAATAAGCGCGTGTCTTCAACTATTTGAAAATTATGAATATAGTCGTATGCCATTACAATAATGGTATTGTGTTGAACCATCACACCTTTGGGTTTGCCGGTTGATCCGGAAGTATAAATCACATACGCTATATTTTGACCATCCATTTGGATACCAGGATCAGCGGAAGGCATGGAAGATAGTTGATCCTGAAGAAAGTCCATATTCAGTAACTCCGCTGTACAATCTTGTAATGATCGATCTAATGAGCGGTGGGTTAAAATTAGCTGTAAACCGCTATCTTCTATAACATATTGTAAGCGTTCGAACGGATACCGATAATCCAAAGGAATATACGCGCCTCCTGCTTTTAAAATGGCAAAAACTGCAATAACTACTTCGAACGATTTTTCCATGAAGATACCGACAAACTGTTCCGGCTTAACGCCTTTTTCAATCAAATAGTGCGCCAATTGATTGGCCTTCTCGTTCAATTCGCGATAAGTAAGAGTCCGGCCTTTATAAATTAAAGCAATATTATCCGGATATTTTCGAACTTGTTCCTCAAATAGGGTATGAATAAGTTTATTTGACGGATAATTAACGATAGGGATAGCATTAAATTCATGAATAATTTTATTTATTTCCGAATCACTCAACAGTGGAAGATCGAGAACAGGCTTTTCCGCATTATCCACTACCGAATCCAACAGATGAATAAAATGCCGGATCATTTGGCGGCTGGTAGATTCATTAAAAAGATCGGTGTTGTATTCCCATTCGCCTTGGAATTTTCCATTTACATCGGCCATGGAAAGGGTAATGTCGAATTTCGAAATATGCACGTCAATGGGTATGGGATCGATTTGTAAGTCTTTAAATTGCATAGAACGAAGAACGGACGGTTGATATGCAAACATAACTTGAAATAATGGATTATGGCTTAAACTTCGTTCTATTTTGAGATGATCGATTATTTTTTCAAACGGTAAATCCTGATGTGAAAAAACTTCGGTAATTTGTGCTTTGAGTTGCTCTACCAAAGTTTTGAAGGGTAACGTTTGGGAAAAGTCGCCGCGAATAACCAATGTATTCACAAAAAAACCTACGATATGTTCAATTTCTTTTCGGTTTCGATTTGCTACAGGTGTGCCGATTAAAATAGTTTTCTGTCTGCTATACCGATAAAGTAAAACCTGAAAAACGCTCAGTAATAGTGTAAAAGGCGTGGTTTTGAGTTGATGCGCAAAATGGTTGATTTTTGCTGTGGTTGATTCGGAAATTTCGAAGAATAAACGTTTCCCGCTAAATGTTTGTTGATAGGGACGCGGTCGATCGTATGGTAACTCCAATAATTCGGGAGCATCTTTAAATTGTTCCTGCCAGAATTGAAGTTCTTTTTCAAGGTGCTCGCCGCGCATAAAATGACGTTGCCAAGTTGCGAAGTCCGCATATTGTATCGATAATAAGGGGAGTTTTGCTGCTCTTTTTTCTACTATCGCATTATATAGTTCAGTCAAATCCTTAATAACGATTCCGATGGATAAACCGTCAGAAATAATATGGTGCATATTAACGTAAAAAATATGCTCATTGTTTTTAACGTTAAATAGTTTGGCGCGTACTAAAGGGCCTTTCGATAAATCAAATGGTTTCAAAGCATCTTTTTTAATAATTTCTTCGATATTCATTTTTGGGGTAACGCTGGAGGAATAATATTCAATGGGTGCAAAAAGATCATCTTTGATGATCTGCCTCGGCTGACCGGCTTTTAAGGAGAAAATGGTACGAAACGATGCATGCCGGCGAATTAGCTGTTCCCACGCTTTTTTGAGAATATTCTTATTAAACGGACCTATAATACGTAAGCTAAGAGGGATATTATAAATAGCTTGTCCCGGTTCCAATTGGTCTAAAAACCACAAACGTTGCTGTGCAAAAGAAAGTGGAATATTATTTTTTTTGAGCATCGGTTTTATGGCAAAACTATCGTCTGATAATGATTTAGCCAAATGTTTTTCTACGGGATATCCGAAATATTGTGCTAATTCCCAGGCGATATCGCTTAGAAAATCGCTGGAATGATGTTTTTTCCATTTGGAAGCTACCCGCGGATTTATGTCTTTATGTAAATAAAATTTGAAATCTCCAACCATTTGGGAATGTTGACGTGCGCCGTCCGTCATTTTGTTGCCATGATAAGGTTTTAACATTTCTTCGGAAAATTCGATATTTAAAAAAGAACAGACTTGATGCAATTTTTCATCGGGACTTGCCAATAAATCTTCAAAGCGAATCTGAAATTTGCGTTCTGCCGGTATTTTTTCAAAAAACGAAAGAATATTTTGATTCGATACAATCCAAATCAATTCGGCAAGTTCACGGCGTGAAAAAGGATGTGTGTAACGGAAGAAATTCTGATCTAATTTGGCTTCGATAAATGAATAGATCATGGCGTACGGATGTCGAATTAAGTGGATGTAATACGTATTGTCAAAATACTCTTCCCCACGTTCGAGCACGTTTGGATCAAAAGGATAGGTCGGGGTTTTGTCAACCAAAATTCGGTCCCCCATCCATGTTTGCAATTGGTCGTAAAATGATTTGATCGGCAGATTCTGTCGTTCAAACTCATCCATTACCGCTTTTGCTTCTTCAAAAGAACAGTGTTTTAATTCCATAAGGGTTCGAATGGTTGCTTCCAACCAAATTTCCAATCCCGGTTTATTAAACGTTTCTTTACGTTCTGCGAGAGTATTAAATGAAAGCAAATCGAGTTCCGGAGGCGAAAACAATTTCGGATTTCCGGCCAACATGACACGAAATAGCGTTGAACCCGAACGGGGGGGAGAAAGAATAAAAACAACCGGCGGATTTTTTTTCTTGTTATTAAGTGTGTACGGTGGTAAAGGTTTTATAATTTGGCGAAACGTTCGAACATCGGTATCCGTTAGTTTTTTTACTACATCGTCAATGGTAATTTTAATCGTGGTTCCTTCTTTTTTGAAATTTAAATGTTCCTTGACATCTTCTTCAAAATATTCCAAGATATAGGCAGATAATTGCTTGATGGTCGGTGCTTTAAAAACCGCAGTTACCGGTACTTCATGATGAAATTCCTGCTGAAGTCGGTTAATAAAAACAGCGGCTTTTAAAGAATTGCCACCCAAATCAAAAAAATTGTCACGAATGCCGACACGTTCAACGCTAAGTACTTCTTTCCAAAGATTAGCCAAATATTCTTCCAAAGGATTGGAAGGTGGAATATATCGTTGCTTAGGTGCAACGTCATTCATTCTCGGTCGGGGTAATGCCTTCCGGTCAACTTTGCCGCTCGTGGTAAGAGGAAACGTCTCCAAAAATACAAACGCATCCGGTACCATAAAAGATGGAAGTCTGTTTTGTAAAAATTCCTTTAATTCTCGGATGAGTTCCGGATCATTTTTTTGCTTACTTATTAAGTAAGCAACCAACAATTTGTCCCCGGGAGATTCTTCAAAAGTAGAAACCACGGTGTCACGAATGGCCGAATGTTGTTTTAGAACAGATTCAATTTCTCCCAATTCGATACGATAACCGCGGATTTTTACCTGATTATCGATTCTACCGATAAATTCTAAAATGCCATCGGCTCTTTGCCGCACCAAATCACCGGTTTTATACATCCTGGCGTCGGGGGTGGCAGAGAAAGGATTAGGTAAAAAGCTGGCCGCCGTCAAATCGGGACGATTTACATAATGATGAGCCAAGCCGTCACCGGCGGTATAAAGTTCACCGGGTACGCCAGGGGGCACAAGGTTTAAATACTCATCCAACACGTAAACTTCGGTATTATGTATGGAAATGCCGATAGGTACTCTCCAACGCATAGTGCTTAGATCGGGCATGCGTAAGCACGTGGTAAAGGTGGAATTTTCAGTCGGTCCGTATACGGGAATAAAATAATGATCCTTAGGCATTTGACTAAATAATTTCTTTAAATGTTCAGGAGAGAGCACATCCCCGCCGGCAAGAATTTGGCGAATATTTATTAAAGAGGGTAATTGTCCATCCACAAGTAAATGAAATAATCCCGTGGTTATGAGTTGAATTGAAATATGTTCGTTTTGAAAGAAGGTACCTATTTCTGATAACGACGGTGTCTGACTGGGGAAAATGGCTAAGCGTGCTCCGTGAAGTAAAGCGGCCCAAATCTCAAAAACCGACGCGTCAAAAGCAATAGACGCCAAAAACCCGACGGTTTCTTCCGGCCCTAAAAATATATAATTTTGGTTAAATACCAGTCTTACGACTCCACGATGCGGCACGGCAACGCCCTTTGGAATACCGGTTGAACCCGACGTAAAGATAACATACATTGGGTAGTCCGGCGCAATCGAGATATCTGGGTTGGCGTCCGGTTGCCCTTTGATTTGCTCCCACTGTTCATCAATCGCCAAAAAAGTGAATCCATTCTCGGGAAGATTATTTTTTAATTCACTATCGGTTAAAACCAAATCGGTTGCCGTATCCTGTAAAATAAAGGCAATACGTTTTGCGGGATATTTGGCATCCATTGCCACATATCCTTTTCCTAATTTGAGAATTGCTATAATTGCGGTGATCATCCAAGGGGATTTATTCATAAACAACCCGATATACGGCTGTTTTGTCGGATAAGTATGTTGGATATAATGTGCTAAACGGTTAGCCATTTGATTTATTTGGCGATATGTAAAGGTTTTTCCGGAATAACTGACGGCGATGGCTTCCGGGCGTTGGCTCACTTGTTTCTCAAATAACTCAACAACCGATTTATCGTTAGGGTATTTTTGTCGGAAAGATAATGCGTGTCTGACGAGCTCGCTCTCTTTTTCTTTTGGAATCAGAGTTAATTTTGATATGGGTTTTTCAGGTGAACGGGCAATCTGACGAAGGAGCTCCGCATAATAATGTATCCAAAGTGCCACTGTATCGTCGGCAAATATTTGAGTGTTGTATTCCAATGAAATTTTAAGGTGATCATGATAATCCGTTAATAAAAAAAGGAGATCAAATTTTGCCACGTCCACTTTGAAATCATATGGGTATATTTCCAGATTATCTATTTCCAATTTTGTAAAAGGAATTCGTTGCAGGTCAAACATAACCTGAAACAAAGGAGCGCGGCTAATATCATGGTTTTCTTCAGTAACTTCAACGATCTTTTCAAATGGAATGTCCTGATTCTCCGCAGCTAAAAGTATGTCGTTATGTATGTGCTGCGCATAGGATCCGAAATCTTTAAAAGGGTCGATTTTAGCGCGAATTACTCCGGTGTTTACAAAAAAGCCGATTATTTTTTCAATTTCTTTTCGATGCCGATTGGCTAATGGAATCCCGATGCCAAAATCTTTTTGAGACGTTAATTTATATAAAAAAATGTTGGTGGCGGCTAAAAACAGAGCATATGGAGATATCGATAATGTTCGGGCCGTTTCTATAAGTTGATTGAAAACAGATGTATCCAAATGGTAAAAATGTTGTCTGCCTTCATAATTCTGTACGGGTGGACGTGGAAAATCGGTTTCAAGCTCCAAGAATTGCGGCATATTTTTTAAATAGTTTTGCCAATAGCGAAGTTGCTTTTCTATAGCAGGAGAGTCAATAAAATGATTCTGCCACTCCGCGTAATCTACATAGTCCAATGGCATGGGGGATAATTTCGGTCGATTCCCTCCTGCAAATTGGCGGTAAAGCCGGATAAGTTCATCGATTAAAATGTTAACCGACCATCCGTCGGCAATAATATGATGTAAGTTAATTAACAATATACTTTTATAGGGACTTATATTAAAAAGAATAAATCGGACTAACGGTGTTTGTTTTAAATCGAATACTTTAGAGATTTCTTGTTGAATCCTATATGCGATTTCTTGCTGATCATCTTTGATTTTAAAAATAAAGAAAGGGAGTTTAATAGATTCGGCAATTTTTTGTTTGGGTTTTCCGTCAGGTTGCGTTGGAAAATAGGCGCGAAGTATTTGATGGCTTTTTATCAATTCCCGAATGGCGTTTTTTAAAAATGAAATGTCAAATTTCCCTTTGATAAGCAACGCCATCGGCATGTTATAAAAAGGACTATCCGGCGCCAGTTGTTGTAAAAACCATAATCGTTCTTGGGCAAAAGAAAGAGGAAAACGATTTTTATCTTTTCTCGGTCCGATTCTGCCGGAATTGGGAGATCGTTTATTTTTCTCCTTTAATTTATTCAATAAAATTTCCCGCTGTTTTGGAGAAAGATGGGATAAACGTTTTTTTAGCTCGTCCATTTCGGATCAAACCCTTTAGTGTATAAAAAAAGTGAAAAATATTTTTTATAAATTTATAGTGGATTTAACTAAATACTGCAACACTTGCAAAATTTAAATTTCTACCCAAAACAGTTGATTTGGAGTTTTGAACCCAAGTGATTTCCTGGGACGGTTGTTTAATAAATCCGTTCATGTTTCTATTTAATTCCCGGCTGATAGTCGAGGGATGAATTCTTAGTATCCGGGCCCTCTTCATTGTGAAAAACCCTCTTTTTTTACGCTGCAAATTATGTATCTCTGCTCTGGGGTTAACTGCGGTAATCCGTACTTATTGAAGTGGTATCCTTTTATAAGAGACCTCTCGGTTATTGGTTTTTGGCGGATAACCGAGTTTACCGGTGAACCCCAATTCCTCAAACCGAAGCGTTGCACTTATTAGTTGAATCCACTTATAATTAAATAGTAAGAATCAAAATTTTTAATTCTCTTCTAAATATTTTTCCAGATCATTATCTGATAAATTTTCAATTTCATCTAATAATTTATTCAATTCGTTTTCATCCAATGCTTCGGCCTGTACTTCGGCGATAGCCTGGGCTATACCGGCAGCGGTCGGATGTTCGAACAAAGTCCGCAAAGAGATTTCCACTTCAAATTCCTCCCGGATGCGCGAAACAACCTGGGTGGCCATCATGGAATGTCCGCCGAGATCAAAAAAACTGTCATGAACCCCGACCCGCTCGATTTGTAAAATATTTTTAATCATCAGACAAAGCTTTTCTTCCGTAGGCGTGCGTGGCGCCACATATTCGGTCTTAATTGCCAGATGTTCCGGGTCCGGTTGGGGTAAAGCGCGACGATTGATTTTTCCGCTGGGATCAAGCGGTAATTCGGACAATTCAATAAAGACAGAAGGAATCATATATTCCGGTAACCGGGCGCTTAAAAATTCACGAATCTGCTCCTTGGTAAGGGACGCACTTTGCTCGGAAACATAATAGGCTACCAGACGTTTGTTATGTTGATTATCTTCAACCGCCTGAACGATGCTTTGCCTGATCTGCGGCATTTGAATCAAAACCGATTCGATTTCACCCAGTTCAATCCGGAAACCGCGGATTTTTACCTGAAAATCGATTCGTCCCAAGAATTCCAGGTTACCATCCGGCAGGAAACGTACCCGATCCCCGGTGCGATAAAGCCGTCGTCCTTCTATCTCGCTAAAGGGATCATTGATGAATTTTTGAGCGGTCAACTGAGGCCGATACAGATAGCCTTTAGCCAGAACCGAACCGCCTATATATAATTCTCCGGCTACTCCGGGAGGAACGGGATTCCCATCTTTATCCAGTACATAAAGTATGCGATTGGCCCGCGGCCGGCCAATCGGTACGCGATCAGCCGAAAAGCCGTAGGGTATTTCAAATGTAGTCGCTGTAATAGTCGCCTCGGTAGGCCCGTAGGCGTTAAGCAATCGTACTTTTTTCAGAGGAGTTTTATACCAGTTTTGTAAGGCATCCGTCTTTAGCACATCACCGCCGATGATTACCAGACGAAGATTGTTCTCGGGAACCGATTCCGGTTTTTGCGCCCAATCGGCTGCCAATTGGGCCCAGTAAACCGTCGGTGGATTAATCACCGTTAAATTATATTTCTCAATAACCCGGGCAAATTGAAAGGAATCCCATATCTCATCATCGCGCATGCACACCGTGGAACCGCTGATTAACGGCGCCAAAATTTGCTCGATGGAAGCATCGAAATTCAGCGCGGCAAACTGCAGGACATTATCCTCGGCAGTCAATTGATAATATTCGGCCATATCCAGGCAATGATTGGCAAGCGCCTGTTGACTTATTTCCACACCTTTCGGCTGTCCGGTCGAGCCGGAAGTGTAAATAATATAGGCCGTATCCTGAGCAGGAGGGAAGTCTTCCATATCACCACTGTCTTCGTCGGCAATCGTCTCCCGGATCAGATCCAGATGAACAGTTTTGATGGCCTCCGATGTCAGATTTGTTGACAGTTGCGATTGAGTGAGTAGAAAATCGGCACGGGAATCTGCCATCATGTATTTTAAGCGCTCAACGGGATAAGTGGGATCGAGAGGCAGATAAACAGCCCCTGTCTTCAGGATTGCCAGAAAGGCGATGATCATTTCCGGTGACCGGTTCGCATTTACACCGACTATCTGGCCATTTTTCAGACCTTGTTTTATGAGGTGACGGGCCAATTGATTACTGAGACCGTTCAGTTCTTCATAACTGTATTTCTGATCGGAAATACGAAGGGCCGTAGCTTCCGGTGTTCTATAAACTTGATTGCGGAATAATTCGGCAATAGTACGGTGTTCATCATACTGCTTTTCGGACCGGTTCCATTCTTCTAAAACCAGGTGACGTTCATCTTCGGTTAGCAAGGGAATAGACTTTATCGGTTTGCCGGGGTCGTTCAGCAATGAACTCAGATGGAGCAAGTAATGTTCGATCAGGCGTTTCATACTCTCACTTATAAAAAGATCGGTGTTATATTCCAGCTTACAGTGCAGTCCGTCGGTTGCTTCGGTGACATTTAAGATAAGATCAAACTTGGCTGTCTTATTCTCAATTTCGACGATTTCTATCTCCAGATCGGGTAATTGTAATGTATCGACCGGGACATTATTCATCACAAACATGACCTGAAACAGGGGGGAACGGCTCATATCCCGTTCGGGATCGAGTTCCTCAACCAAAATTTCGAAAGGCAAGTCCTGATGTTCCTGAGCTTCCAATGTTGTTTTCTTGACCTGTTGAAGAAGTTCCCGAAAGGTCATATCACCGTTTATAGAGGCTCTAAGTACCAGCGTGTTTACAAAAAATCCAATTAAATTTTCGGTTTCTTTGCGGTTACGATTGGCTACCGGTGAACCGATACAGATATCATCCTGCCCCGTGTAGCGATACAGCAAAGAATAAAAGGCGGCTAATAAAGTCATGAAGAGAGTCACATCCTGCTCTTTGCTGAGGGCAGTGATTCTTTTTACCGTCATATCCGGGATATCAAAAAGCTTGTAATCACCGTGAAAGGTCTGAAAACCGGGCCGGGATTTATCCAGCGGCATATCGAGGAGCGGTGGAATATCGGACAATTTATCCCGCCAGTAAGCAAGTTGTTTATCCAGCGTCTTACCCTGTAACCATTTTCTTTGCCAGACGGCAAAATCGGCATATTGAACCGCGAGCTGCGGAAGGGATGATGAAATTCCCTGGAGGTAGCCCCGATATAATTGAAGAATTTCATGGACAAAAAGAGCCGTTGACCAGTTGTCACTTACAATGTGGTGCATGATGACAAACAGAGCGTGATCCACATCGGAAAATTGCAGCAGGGTCACTCTTAGTAAAGGGCCGGTGCTCAAATCGAAAGGTTGGTTCGCTTCTTTGATTGCTTCTTGCTGAAGCAGTGCGCTTCGCTCTTTTTCGGGAAGTCCTTTTAAATGAATCCGATTAATTTTTATGGCACCCTGGTCATGAATAATCTGAAAAGGCTGGCCCTCTTTTTCACCGAAGGTAGTGCGCAGTACCTCATGGCGACGGATAACCTCATTAAAACTTTTTTCCAAAGCGGAAAGGTTAAGCCGACCCCTTAAACGCAGCACAGCGGGAATATTGTACAGCGGGCTGCCCGGTTCCAGTTTATCAAGAAACCAAAGTCGTTGTTGTGAAAATGAGAGCGGGAATGTATTCGTCTCGCGGGATTGCGGAACAATCAGCACTTGCGAAAGGTCCACTCCCTGTTCCAACAGCATCATTTCCAACAGTTCCCGTTTTTCCGGAGGTAAGTTGGCAATTTGCTTTGAAAGGTTGCTCATATAAGTTTAAATTCCTTTTCATAATTTTAAAATTCAATCGCTACATCATAAAAGTATGATGGATACCGTATACAAATAACGTAATAAAAGAATGAAACATCAATAAAGATTCAACTCTTTCAGAGTTGAACCGAATTTTTGTGTTCATCCTGCCCCCGAATTGCATTCGGGGCTACTCGTGTTGAATTCCTTCGGAATTGATTTTTTGAATCCCATTGCAAAGTCACAAAGTCGGATAGCGATATCAAAATTCAAATCCAATCAAATTATCTCCTTACAAACGGTGGCACAACTCAAAAAAACGATTTCCGCTCCACCCTTTCGGAATTAATGTAATGTACACCTGAACTGCGCAGCAGTTCTATGTGAGTAGCTTCGGGTGCAACCCGTAAATTAGAAACTGCAAGGGGCATCACTTGCATTCCTTTTTGAATATTTATTCTATTTTTTATCCATGCAAACTCTTATTTTTCAATCTGAACGCGTAATCATTTTTTCTTTTTTTTATCCAATAACGCTTTTGCATCCTCCTCCGAAAGATTTTCCATCTGCTGCAATAGATCAGCCACCTTGGCCATATCGCTGTCTTTCTGTTCCTGACGGTGCGTTTCGATAATTTTTACCACTCCCGAAACGGTCGGGTCTTCGAACAGACTGCGTAAGGGAAGATCAATCTGAAAAGTGTCCCGTAATTCCGAGATGAGTTGGGTTCCCATCAAAGAATTTCCGCCTAAATCGAAGAAGTCATCATAAATGCCGATCGGTTCGATACCGAGAAGCTGCTGCCACTTTTCAGCCACCTTCTTTTGCAAATCGGTTTCCGGTGCTACATAGGCATTTGCTAATTCAGGCCTGCTGTGCAACTCGCCGCTTGAAACAGAGGGAGCCGCTTCCGCTTTTTGCAGGGTTTCCATTTTTAGCCATTTGTTGATACGAGTCTGTAAATCTCCGGTTGATACGATCACCTGCGGTAATTCCCGGTAACTTAGAATGCGGTCGAAAGCCCGAATTCCTTCATCCGGCAGGATGGCCAATTGAGCAATCTCGGAGCCAAGTCCTTTAGAAGGAGAGGCATCCATATCAAAATTCCAGCCATCCCAGTTTACACAGATCCATTGAGCCCGGTTCTTTTTATTTTGTTGGAAGGTTAAAGCATCCAATACGGCATTGGCTGCTGCATAGGCGCCAAACCCAAGCCCCCCAAGGATGGAAGAGATGGAAGATTGTAATAGGACAAAATCCGGGTTAGCTGAATCGACAAGCGGGACCAGGTTTAAGGCTCCATATACTTTGGCCTTAAATTGATCTATCCAGTCCTGTTCCGTTATTTCAGGAATGGTTTTAAAAGCATGGGCACCGACAATTCCTGCGAGATGAAAAAGGCCGTTCACTTCACCAAAAGCGGAAACAGTCCGATCGAAAGCGGATTTTAAAGCTTCGGCATCACTCACATTTGCTTTTAAAATGAGAATTTCGGAACCGTTCCGTTCGATGTTCTGCAACCGTTTGATCTTTATACTGGTGATATCATCCGCACCATGTTTTTTCAACCAGGCATCCCATTGATCGGAAGTGGGGAAATCATACACTTCGATCAAAGCCAGACGGGCTTTAACCTTGGTGGACAGATAGTTGGCAAGCCGTAATCCGATTCTTCCCAGTCCCCCTGTAATCAGATACACTCCCTTGCCTTTCAGATAGGCGGATGGTCGGTCTTCCGTTGTGAGATGAACGGATTCGTAGTTCTGAACCCAGCGCTGTTTTCCCCGATAAGCGACACCAAGCTCCCGTTCCGTATTAAAAAATTCCCGGATAAGATGCTGTCCGAGCGGTTCCAGAGCCTCGTTGAAATGCATGGGCAGGGTCACATCGATTTCACGGCAAATTAAATTGGGAAACTCCTGGGGAATAACCTTAGTCAGACCATGTAAAGTGGCCAGAACCGGTTCGGTTCGTTCGTAACTGGTGATTTCGAACATATCATTGCTGATGATACCCAGTTGAATTTTTTGCGTAATATTATGAAAGGCCAGAGCCTGAACCAGATGGAGCAGACTCAGATAAGCCGGTCCGATGGCATCATTAAACGGAATCGGTTTGGTGCGAACGGAAACATTCCATAAATGTAAAATATTATCCGGAAGAGTATTCTGCGATTGAAGAACGGCGATCAGCCGTTTATAATCATCCTGATCATGGATTTTTATGGTAAAATGGGTCTCATCTCTTTGGACAAAGGCAGGACCGCTGTTGACCACAATGACTTTTTTGACCAGAGGTTCAAGGGTATTTATCAAAGAAGTGGACAGGCCCGTTGCATCTTTAAAAATCATCCAGACGGAATCCGGGTCCGGTTTCTGCGTCGGTACGTAAGGTAACTGCTTTTGTTTCCAGGCCGGAATGTAAAACCAGTTAGTTAAATCGCTTTTCTTCCCCTCCTGGAGTGGCTCTTTCTTGAAGGAACCGCTGTTCCGCGTGGCAGAGGAATGTAGCCAGAATCGTTTTCGCTCGAAGGGGTAACTTGGCAGGGGGATACGCAAACGCCGTTGACCCTCATAGAAATGATGCCAGTTAATCCGGCTGCCGGCCATCCATAAGCGGCCTAAGGTATTGAGAATGAAGGTCACATCATTGCTTTTATCCTGAGGATGTCGTACGGAAGATAGTACCAGTCGGCCTAAAGAATTGCTTGGATGGCGTCTGGCCAGAGTGCTGAGAACCGTTCCCGGACCTACTTCCAGTAGAATCAGATCCGCTTCCTGCAGAAGGGTGTGCACATTATCTGCAAAACGTACACCCTGACGCAGATGCCTGGCATAATATTCGGGATCAGAAGCCTGCTCATTGGTAATCCAGGTGCCGGTTGTATTGGACAGATAGGGAATGTTCGGAATTACCGGCTTTACGCTTTTTATAACTTCTTTAAATTCCTCGAGAATGGGGTCCATCATGGCCGAGTGAAACGCGTGGGAGGTATGAAGGCGGCGGAATTGGATCTTTTTTTCTGACAGTCGTTCTTCAAGCTTCCCGATCGCCTCGAAGGAACCGGATAGCACGGTTACGCCGGCACTGTTCAAGGCTCCGATCGTCAGATCTTTATCCAGAAAAGGACGGATGCTGGTTTCATCCAATTGAACACTGACCATGGCGCCGGCCGGCATACGCTGCATGAGTCGACCGCGGGCTACAACAACTTTGAGCGCATCTTCAAGAGAGAAGACTCCGGCCAGGTGGGCAGCCACATATTCACCGATGCTATGCCCGACCATGGCGGAAGGTTCGATTCCCCAATGTATCCACAATTTGGCCAGAGCATATTCTATTACAAACAAGGCCGGTTGAGTAAATTCGGTCTGATTCAGTTGTTCCGTGGCAGTTTTTTCATCTTCAGCGGCAGGGTACAGGGTAGAACGCAGATCAAGTCCCTCCCGACTCTTTAAAATATCGAAGCAACGATCCATTTCCTTGCGGAAGACCGTTTCGGTTTGGTACAGATGTTTTGCCATATGAATATATTGAGAACCCTGCCCGCTAAACATAAAAGCTACAGGCGGGTTATCCGGTTCTTTGGGATGAGACATAGATAAGATGCGTTTGGCATCGTTATTTTTCAAAGCCTGCGCGGCTTCCCGGGTTGAGTTGCAAACCAGAATACGTCGGTGTTGAAACGGTTTGCGGCCTGTTTGTAAAGTATATGCTACATCGGCAATGGGCACGTCCGGGTTTTTCGACAGATATTCGGCAAGGTTGGCTGTGGCCTGGTCCAGAGCAGCGGTGGATTTTGCGGACAACATCAAAATATGCGCGGGTCTTTCTCCTGCACCGTGTTTAAGTTCAGGAGCTTCCTCCAGAATGGCATGGACATTGGTACCGCCGATGCCAAAGGAACTGAGCCCGGCCCGTCGTGGTGATCCGTCCTCAGTCTTCCATTCGCGCAAAACGGTATTTACAAAGAAGGGGCTGTCCTCAAAATCAATTTCCGGATTCGGTTTCTCAAAATTTATACTGGGCGGAATCTGTTTATAATGCAAGGCCAGGGCGGTTTTGATAAGTCCGGCCACGCCGGCCGCGGCATCCAAGTGGCCGATGTTGGTTTTAACCGATCCAATGGCGCAAAACTGTTTCTTCTTCGTTTGCTCTCTGAACACCTGGGTTAGGGCGGTAATTTCGATAGGATCTCCTAACACCGTACCGGTGCCGTGGGTTTCGATGTAGGACAGGGTCTCCGGTTCTACGTTGGCGATGGCCAGGGCATTGGCGATCACTTCGGACTGCCCATCCACGGAAGGAGCGGTATATCCGACCCGGTTCGAACCGTCATTATTGAATGCAGACCCTTTTATGACGGCATAAATGAAATCACCGTCTTCGAGGGCTTCATCCAGACGTTTTAAAACAACTATCCCCACTCCGCTACCGCTGATGGTGCCGCTGGCTTTATGATCGAAGGCCCGGCAATGACCGTCCCGGGAGAGGATCATCCCTTCCTGGTAATAATAGCCTTGTTTTTGGGGAACGGTGATGGATACCCCGCCGGCCATAGCCATATCACAATTATAATTGAGTAAATTCTGGCAGGCCAGATGAACCGCTACCAATGAAGTGGAACAGGCGGTCTGTACATCCACACTCGGCCCTTTGAGATTCATTTTGTAGCTTACCCTTGTGGTCAGAAAATCTTTGTCATTTCCGATAGAAAGCTGGTATCCTTCGGCAGAGCTGATGAATCCTTTTTGGGACATGATATAGGCGTATAAATAGGTGTTTAGACTAACTCCTCCGAATAAACCGATCAGTCCGTCGAAATTGTCTGCGTAGTATCCGGCATTTTCCAGTGCCGCCCAGGCAGTTTCCAGAAACAGACGGTGTTGGGGATCCATCATTTCCACTTCGCGCGGAAAAAAATCAAAGAAAGCGGCATCGAATTTATCTTCATCTTTGATAACGGCTCTCGATTTAACATAGTTCGGATCATTGATTAACGAAGGGTCTATCCCGGATTCCAAAAGTTCTTCGTCCGAAAAGAAAGTAACGGCTTCCACGCCATTTTTCAGAAGTTCCCAGAATTCATCGATGTTATCGGCACCGGGAAATTTACCGGCCATGCCGATGATGGCAATATCCAATCCGTCGTTACTCTCGCTCATCTATTTCTTTCTCCTGCTTCTGATTCGGTTTTGCTGAGTACGGGTTGCTTCCCGCTGTCGTGCTGCCCTTGTTTGCGATTTCTGTATAGTCTCTTTGGTTGTGTCTTCATCCCCAATAAATTTGGCCATGGCCCGGATGGTGGGATATTTGAACATATCGACTACATTCAAATCCTTATTAAAAGCTTCCTTGATTTTACCCTGTAGCTGGACAATGCCCAAAGAATGGCCGCCTAATTCAAAAAAGCTGTCATTGATGCCGATTTTTTCCTGACCGAGAATTTCTTGCCATATCTTGGCCAGTTTACGTTCGATTTCACTACCGGGACGAATGAATTTAGGCCCGCCGCTTTGTTGTTCCGGATCCGGCAAATGGCTACGATCCAGTTTCCCGTTTGCCGTGGTGGGTAAACTCTTCATTTCCACAAAAGCACTCGGCACCATATATTCGGGTAGATGGGTCAAAATACAGGCTTTCAGAGCCGATGCATCCATATTTGCTCCTGCTTCGGGTACTACATAAGCAATCAACCGGGTGCCTGTGTGGTCCGTTTTGGCAATAACCGCCGCTTCTTTAATTTCCCGGCATTCCAACAGGATGGATTCGATTTCTCCTAATTCAATACGGAAACCACGAACCTTAACCTGATGGTCTACCCGATCCAAAAATTCCAGGTTACCGTCCGCCAGGAAACGAACCAAATCACCCGTCCGATAGAGACGTTGTCCCGGATTTTTACCGAAAGGATCGGGAATAAATCGTTCTGCAGTCAGCTCGGGCCGATTGATGTAGCCACGGGCTAACCCATCACCACCGATATACAGTTCACCGGGAACACCGATCGGTACCGGATTGAGGTGCGTATCCAGAACATAGGTCTGAACATTCCGGATCGGTTTGCCGATGGGAACGGTGATTCCTGAAAAATGTCGGTTGATTTCGAACGAAGTAGTACAGATAGTAGCCTCGGTGGGACCGTATCCGTTTACAAAATGTTTACCTGTAGACCATTTCCTGGCTATTTCCAGCGGACAGCGTTCCCCGGCAGAAACCACAGATTTCAGGGTTGGAAAATCCTGTGGCTGTAATACATTTAAAACAGAGGGCGGTAAGGTTATATTGGTGATCTGCCGGCTACTGATCAATGAAATCAATTCGGCAAGAGAAAGCAAGGTTTCCTTCTTAGCCAGAATCAATGTCGCCCCACAGGAAAGCGTACTGAAAATTTCTTCTACCGAAGCATCGAAGCTAAAGGAAGCAAATTGCAGGACCCGTGAGTTCTCATTGACATAATAGTTCAATTGCGTGGAATGGATAGCATTGGCCAATCCTCTGTGCTGCAACATGGTTCCTTTGGGTTTACCGGTGGAGCCCGATGTGTAAATGAGATAAGCTAAGTGGGTCATCTCCGTATTGACAGCCGGTTCTGTTTCCGGAAGAGTTCTCCTGTCTTCCGCGTTTTCATCTATAAGAATGTGTTGTATACCGGGCTTATCAACTTTGTTGAACAGGGCCCGGGTTGTAATAATAAAGGAGGTACGGGCGTCGCTGATCATATAGCGAATACGTTCCGCCGGATAAGTGGGATCGAGTGGCAGATAGGCACCACCGGCTTTATGTACGGCAAGAATACTGATCACCATTTCCGGTGAGCGATCCAAACAGATGCCCACAACAGTTTCCGGCCGAACTCCCGATTGAATTAAATAGTGGGCCAAACGGTTGGCCCGTTGGTTTAACTCTCCGTAACTGAGGCTGTGCTCTTCAAATATCAGAGCCGTTTTTTCCGGATTTCGCAGGGCATAGGCCGTAAAATCCTCATGTAAACAAGATGTCGGGCCCTCATATTCGCCGCCTCTATTCCAATTTTCCGTAACGAGAGTGATTTCTTCTTCGGTCAATAAAGGTAATGTATCGATATTCTGTTCCGGGTTTTCTAAAATAGATTGCAATAGGGTAATGTAATGTTGTAACATGCGTCGGATGGTATCGGCATCAAACAAATCCACATTATACCCGAGAGAAGCTGCTAAACCGCTGCCCGATTCGATAGCCATCATGGTCAGATCGAAGGGAGCGACACCTTGTTCAAGATTCATGGATTCGACGGTTAAACCGCCCAGGTTAAGAGTGGCCCCTTCCCGGCTTAAGGCGAATTCGGACAGGCCCTGATCATGCATCAAATGGGCGCGTTGTAGGATGAACATGGTCTGAAATAACGGAGTCCGGCTGGGATCCCGCTCCGGTTGTAGTTTTTCGACTAACAGCGAGAGGGGATAATCCATGTGGTCGAACGCTTCCAGTACGGTATGCTTAACCTGTTGTAAAAAATGTTTAAAGGATGGTTGACCGTGAAGAGAAGCCCGAAAAAGAACCGGATTAACGAAATAGCCGATGGTCCGGGCGAATTCATTCTTGCTGCGACCCGCGGTAGGCGAACCGACTATAATATCATCCTGTGATGTGTAACGATTGAGCAAGATATAGTAGGCCGTCAGTAATAGGGTGAATACGGTTACACCATGCTGTTCGCTAAATTGATGGATGCGCCGGGATATATCAGGGGGAAACCAGAGCGTTTCGGTCCGGCCTTTAAAAGTTTGTACGGCGGGCCTGGGCCGGTCGGTCGGGATATTAAGCAACGGCAGTTCGCCGTGCAGCTTCTTCTTCCAGTAACCAAAGAGTTCTTCGCCTGCTTTACTTTGTAAAAGTTCATCCTGCCAGCGAATAAAATCCAGATAGTCATATTCAACCGGATCAAGCCGCTCGGTAATTCCGCCGTCCTCAAAAATACGACTCAATTCATCAAGCAAAACGGCCTGTGACCAGATATCGGTGACGATATGGTGCATGACAAACAAAAGAACCGTATCCTTTTGAGCTCTCCTAAAAAGGAAAACACGCATTAATGGCCCACTTTCAAGATCAAAATGACTGAGCACTTCATCATCGAGCCGGTTTCTGAGCTGTTCTTCATCCCAGGAGCGGGCTTCCTCTTCTATGAAAAAGACGGACATTTCAGGATGAATACGCTGAACAGGTTTCCCATCCACCCAGTGGAAGGTAGTGCGTAGCGAGGGATGACGATCGACCAGCGTCTGGAAGGATTGATGAAGCAATTCCACGTCAAATTCGGAACGAATCCTCACCGCATAGGCAAGATTAAAAATACTATCCGGATTCATTAAGTGCTGGAAAAACATGGCCTGCTGACCATAGGACAGTTTATACTCTCTCTCTTGCCAATCCGTTTCATGCCGTGAAATCAGTGGTTTCTCACCGGCCGAAAATATCCCCCTGTTGAGTTGAGTAAGCAATTCATCTTTTACATCCAGAACGGATGGACCTTTAAGAAGAGTTGCTATGGGAAGTTGAACACCAATTTGGCTCTCGATTGTATTTTTCAGTTCAATGGCCATTAAAGAATCAATGCCTAAAGAGGTCAGCGGCTGATCGGGACGAATTTTGGATGTAGGAATTTTTACGACTCTGGAAATCTCATTGATCAGATAGTTTTCCAGTAAATGAGCCCGTTCATGCTCATCGGCGGATAAGAGGTCTTCCCGTTGGATCTCCGTGGCACCGGGCCGGATTGATTGAGAACCGTTTGTTCCGAAGGATGAGATGAGTGCTCTATAAAATCCGGGGATTTCATCCTCTTTATAATTTCGATAGAGCGCTTCCCAATCGGCTTCCGTAATAATCAAATGTCCTTCCTGAATCGGTAGGATATGATTCAATATTTGCCAGCGCATGGTTGCCTTGGAAATGTCCTGAGGAACATTTCCGCCTATCTGGACGTGCAGGGCGGACAAACCTTGCTTTTGGCGCTGCAAATTGAACCCTCTGATCAGGTGATCTATATTAATGATATTTTGGTCGGTTACTTCATTACCGATAATACTAAAAACGGACAGGGTAATGAAAAACTCCAGTTCCCGCTCTTTAAAGTATTCATATATGAAGTCCAGTTTTTGACGAACCTGATGTACGTCCTGGGTACGGTCTATTGAACCCAGACTGATCAGACAGCCGCTAATCTGATCGGATACGGTCAATTGCTTCGTCTGAACAAACTTCACCTTCAGACCTTTTTGGACCAGAGCATTCAGGAAACCGGATTTCAGGGGTGAAGTGGATAAATTGGCAAATAGAATATTTCTAACCCCGTTATCAAAAAGCCATTGGATGAGGGCCCGGTCGTTATTATGATCGGTTCCGGCAATAAAATAGGTGGCCCGACTGTCAAAATAACCATGAACATTCTCTTTCTTAGGAGCAACCTCATCCAAAAGGGTGACCAGTTTGCCGGAAGTAATATGATGTTTAAATTGCCTGAAGATGGCCGGTAATTGGGAAATACTGGATTCATGAATGGGAAAGAGCTCATATTCGCGGGAGGCAATTTTGTCAGTAACCTCCGAAAATAAACGATGTACAAGACCGGTTTGGTCTTTAATCATGTGGAAGAGATCCACAGCGAAGAAAGAGATATTACGTCGTAAATGATGATAGACAATGGGTTGTTCGAAGGTATCTTGTGTGTTTAGCTCGACAAAGCGCCCGAATTCCTTAAGAGCAGAAAAACCGGAAGGCAGATGATCATTGCGCGATGTATTTACAATGATATCGACACCTTTCCCCTCGGTGAGTTCGTTCAGTCTGTCGATGAATGAGTAATCCTTATCCGTTAGGATATGATGAATATCCAATTGCTCCAAAAGCGATTTGTGGCTCGTATTAAGCAAAGTAGCATAAATATTCGCGCCGTAATACCTGGCAATGATAGCACAGGCCATGCCTACAGGGCTGTCGGCATCCAGAATAAGGATATGTTCACCGGGTTGGATATGGGCCAAATAGGTCAGGGCATAATGGGCGGTAACATAGTTAAATGGAATTGCGGCAGCCTGCGTAAATGAAAAACCCTCGGGGATATGTCGGGAAAGGCTATCCTGTACCGTATGGTATCGGGAGAAACATTGCTGTCCCAAAGTAAAAACCCGGTCGCCCTTCTTAAATCCGGATACATCTCTGCCGGTCTTAGTAACAATGCCGGCACATTCCAGCCCGATCGGTTGAGCGGAAGATTCTTCAAGGAATTTGATATCCTGATCATTGATACCCACGGCCCGTACTTCGATTTCAATTTCATGGTCCTCGGGATTTTTACGGTCGGAAGAAGGTAGAAAGGCCGCAGGAATATAGGATAAACCGTCATTGCTCGGGATTTTATGAACCATCCTGGGAACGTACAAACTCTGGTTACGCAGGGCTGCTTGATTTTCAAAAGTTTCTGTTTTTAACAAATAGTCAAAAATAGCGGTTGCTTTACCGTCGATGTCCAGAAGTTTGATATTAAGCCGGGGATGTAAACGCATAGCCCTTAGCGCTTCATCCCAAAGAATGGCTGAATCGGGGTTAATAATGGTCTCGTCGGTGGATAGATTAAGAGCGGAACGGGTCACCACCTGGACTAAATTCGGACTTATGTTGTTCTCTAATAAGATATGAATGAATTGTCTGAAGGCATCTGCGTTATTGGAACCTTCCATAAAAACAAGAGCGGATTCATTCTGAATACGCTCGGTCAGAAGAGATTTGAGTGATTCTGTTTTTTGCCAGTTGACCGAACCGAGTTCTTCGTTAACCAGTTTATTATCTATTCCCGGGCTTAAGAGCAATACTTCACGGTTTTTTTGCTTCAGTTTCGAAGCCAGTGTCTCACTGATTGTATTTGAATCCGAGAAGATAATCCATCTCCCGGCCGGCAGGGAACCCGATAATATCGGCTGATCATAGCGTTGCCACTCCACCGTATAAAAAAGATCGGATACGACTTTTGCGATGGATATGGGATTTAAGCGTAATCCTTCCGCTTCTAAGGCAACCTGGCCATCGGAATTGATGAGTTGAATGTTTCCGATCAGCGCCCGGTTGGATGCAGGCAGATGATTTAACTTAATATGCACCCAAAATTCATGTCCCGGGTTTTGATATAGATTTAATTTATCGAGAGAATGGGCCTTATAATAAAGCAGTTTTTGCTCACTGATTTGGGCGGAAGTCGCGATCAGACGCAGAGTATTACTCAAAATAATCGGATGGATATTATAACTGGACCAGTCGCCGACCTTATGCTGGTCGATTTTAAACTTAACCAGAATTTCATCTTTGTTAAACCAGATATGCTTACCGATAGAAACAGGGCCTCCGTTCAATAAACCGGGAAGTCCCAGGGAAGAAGCTATGTGTTGCCGAGAATTTTTTTTACCGAGACGGGTTTGGATGCTTTTCAAGTCGACCTGCGGTTGCCGCATATCCGGTTCGTCTTCATTCGAAATGGAGCCTAAACTATGAAGGATCCACTGAACTTTTCCGGAAGAGAAGCGCTTTCTGCTATAAGCTTGAAAATATGCTCTTTTACCGGATACAGGGGAAAGGGTAAAATGCAACTCCCGGGTATCATTGACCTGCATATTCAGGACATTCTTAAAAATGATATTGCGAAGAACCGGGTGCTGAGCATGCAAAGATTGCTTGGACGCGGCAATCGCCATTTCGAGATAGGCCGATTCCGGGAGAGCAATCTCCCGCCGGTCCACGGAGGAGTTGAGATAGGCAACATAATCCGATTTCAATTCTACCGTCCAATTGGAATTGTTCGGTAAAAGTACGGAAGTCTGCTCAGACCCGAGCAAAGGATGTTGGCCGACGCTCTGTTTTGGAGTGAAGCTCTCTTTGCTCTCTATCCAATATCGTTCTTTCTGAAACGGGTAAGAAGGCAGGGGAACCGGTCTGGCCGGTTTGTCATATATTGTAGCGAAGGATATTTTTAATCCGCGCACATACAACCTGCCAACGGTATTCAGCATCATGGCCCGTTCCGGCTCTTTTCTACGTAGAGAAGGCAGAATAAATCCCTTTTTATGAGCAGCGGACAGGTTTTGTTTAATATAATTTTTTAACACCGGATGAGGGCCTATTTCAATGAAAACAGTGTAGTTCTTCTCTATTAAATGATCGATTGCCTCTGAGAACTGTACGGCTTCCCTTATATTTCTTCCCCAATATTCGGCATTGTAATCCTCCTCCAGGGCCGGCCGGCCCGTAACCGTTGAGATTAGCGGTATGTTTGCCGGATGGACTTGCAGTCCGTTTAAGACGGATTGTAACTCCTGGCGGAACGGTTCCATTTGCGGACTATGAAAAGCATAATTCACCGATAATTTTTTAAAGAAGATATCTTTCTTCTCCAGCCTGGCCAATACGGCATCGATTGACTCTTCCTTCCCGGAGATAACATGAGAAATATGGCTGTTATGGGCACCGATATTGATATGTTCGCTGAATTCTTCAGTCAGACGGAGCAAGTCCTGGTAAGCCAAATCCACGGCAGCCATTTTCCCTAACCCGGTTGCTTTTTGCATCAATCTGCTGCGGTGGTAAATAACTTTTACAGCATCTTCCAGACTCAGGATTCCAGAAATATGAGCAGCGGCTACTTCACCCACACTGTGGCCGACCAAAGCATTGGGATGGATGCCCCATGTTCTCCATACGGTTGCTAATCCCACCTGTAAGGCGAAAAGAGCCGGTTGGGCTACTTCGGTTTGATCCAAACGAGACTGTTTTTCATCCCTTTTCAATTCATCTAAGAGCGACCAGTGTGTCCAGGATTCCAATAATTCGGAAATCTGTTCGATCTTTTGGAGAAAGATCGGCTCCTTTTCCAGTAATTCCCGTCCCATGGCCCACCACTGAGGACCCTGTCCGGAAAAAACAAATGCTATCTTAGGCTGGAAATTGGGATCGCGAACAGCGGACTGAATATAGAAATCTTCTTCCTCATGCAAAAACAGGTTGATCTTTTGCAGCAATTCATCTTTACTCTTTGCTACCATGGCCAGACGGTGATCCAAATGGGTACGTTTCAGGGCCAGGTTGGCATTCAGATCGTAGAATGATCGTGGCCTATCATCGGTTTCATGTACAATAAAATGTTGATATTGCTGAATCCGGTCGCGCAGGGTTTGCTCATTATGAGCAGAAAGTACGAATAACAGGGACTGTTCCGTAAAATCATCATCACTTGCCTTATCGAACCAGGGTTGAGGAGGAGCTTCTTCCAGCACCACGTGTGCATTGGTTCCGCCGAAACCGAAGGCACTGGTACCGGCCCGACGTTTGTGTCCGTTGTCAGGCCAGGGGGTCAGTTCCGTGGGAATTTTAAAGGGCATCTCATCCGCGGAAATATGGGGATTTAATTTTTTAAAATGCAGGTGAGGCGGAATCCGGCCATGATATACGGATAGTATGGTCTTTATCAGACCGGCAACACCGGCTGCCGCCTCAAGATGTCCGATATTCGTTTTTACGGAACCCAGATAACACGTTTTTTCTTTGGGTCGATCTTTCATGATTGTACTCAGGGCCTGCACCTCGATGGGATCACCGAGAATCGTACCCGTACCATGGGCTTCGATATAATCGATGTCTTCGGGTCGGACGGCGCTGTTTTTGAGAGCCTGGCGGATGACCTTTTGCTGGGCCAAACTATTGGGGGCTGTAAGTCCGTTACTTTTACCATCCTGATTTACGGCTGAGCCCCGGATGACGGCCAGAATATGATTCCGGTCGCGGATAGCGTCCGATAAGCGTTTTAATACGATTATTCCGACTCCTTCGCCGCGGACATAGCCTTCTGCGTCGGCATCAAAGGTTCTGCAACGACCGCCGGGTGCCATCATCTGCGCCTGAGAAAAAGTAATCGTCAATTCGGGTGAGAGGATTAATCCGGCACCACCGGCCAGAGCCATGTCCGATTCTCCGTTACGCAGACTCTGGCAGGCCAGATGGGTCGAAACAAGAGAAGAGGAGCAGGCCGTGTCTACGGCTACACTGGGACCTTCCAGATCAAAGGTATAGGATAGGCGGTTAGCGGCAATACTGAAGGCATTGCCCGTGCCTGCATAGGCATCGATTTTGGAATAATCATTACCCTGCAGATGAGAATAGTCGTTATGGCTTACGCCGATAAACACACCGGTCCTGGTCCTGGCCAGCTGATCCAGTACAATTCCGGCATCCTCAAGTGCTTCCCAGGCCACTTCGAGCAGCAAACGTTGCTGGGGATCCATTTTATAAGCCTCTCTGGGCGAGATGCCGAAAAGCTGGGGATCAAATTTATCTACATCGTCGATGAATCCACCCCATTTGGTAATCATTTTCCCGGGAGTACCGGGATTGGGGTCATAGTATGCATCGACATCGAATCGCTCACGAGGAACTTCACTGATGGCATCCATACCTTGTTCCAGTAAATGCCAGAATTCCCGAACATTCCGTGCCCCCGGAAAGCGGCAACCCAATCCGATAACGGCAATCGGTTCGTTCTTCTCCTTTTGCAGCGTATTCAACTTGCCTTTCATCTCTTCCAAAGCAATCAGAGCACGTTTTAAAGGGGATAAATTATCCATTTTACTATTGGCGCTCATAGGTCTTCTCCATCCCTGTCGTTTTTGCCGTCAAATTCTTCATCTAACTTTTGTAACAGCAAAGCCTCAACCTCTTCATCGGATAAATTTTCAATATCCTGAATGGTTTTATCCAATGGACTCTCATTTTTCTCTGCACCGTGTTCTTCGCTTCGTGCCTGTTCGAAGGCCAGCACATCGTTCAGCAGGTAAGTTGCCAACGATTCAATCGTCGGATAGTTGAATATGGTAGTTGCCGAAAGTTTTTTCCCTACGGCCCGGTCCAGTGCATTTTTTAGTTCAATAGCCATCAGTGAATCCAATCCCATTTCACTTAAGGGCTTTCTGGGATCCAGGGCAAAGTCGGAATCCAATCCCAAAACACGTATGGCCTGATTCTGCAGAAAATCGATAAGAATCCCGGAACGATCCTCCGCACCGGCTTCTTCCAGGCGGGTGATTAATTCCGATTTGCTATTTTCCGTGCCGCCGGTATCTTCCGCACTTTGATTCGAAAAATTGCGCAAAACAGGTGGGATATCCAATCCCTCAAACCGTTTGAGAAAACTTTTCCAGCGAATTGGTAAAACAGCCGGATTCGCTTCTTCCGCATGAATTAATTTTTCCAACAAGGCCAATCCCTGTT
>Ga0256841_1000107_pt1 | contig 91426 bp, 84 predicted proteins | sample 356308metaG_FD_185971 | JGI IMG/M metagenome (GOLD analysis project Ga0256841, IMG submission 185971) | Hydrothermal vent microbial communities from Mid Atlantic Ridge, Atlantic Ocean - 356-308 | ecosystem: Environmental > Aquatic > Marine > Hydrothermal vents | place: Atlantic Ocean: Mid...
CCTCCAGGTACGCGTCGTTGGCGAACAGTTCGGCGAACGCGTCCCGGTCGCCGTCGTACAGCGCCTGGAGGCGACGACGCTCCAGGTCCTCGAAGATCGCCTGGACCTCGGCCAGACGATCCACCGTCGACGACGACGGGGAAGCGACCATGGAGGTGGTGGGGGACGAGGTGGTGACGGTCGTGACCGTCGACGACGCCGCAGGAAGCGACGGGGCCGTCGCCGGGGTACCACCCGCCGTGCACGAGACGGCCAACGCACCGACCGCGACCAACACACCCACGGATCTTCCCCTCACACCCCCACCCTACGCGCGGGAACCCCGCAGAACCAGAGGGACGTTCCCGGCGATCAGTTCAGCCCGAACACCCCCGCCACCGGCAACCAGTCGGCGCCGGCGCCCGACCAGACGAACTGCGAGTCCGCCACCCCTTCGCTCAGCGTGTGCCGGAAGTAGAACGTCAGATCCGAAGGCCGGAACACCGCCGGGGTATCCCTGCCGTCGAGGATCCCCCAGTCCCCGGCGACGAACCGGTCCCCCGGATCACCGAAGTAGAACTGGCCGTCGGCCATACCGGTCGCCAGCGAGTTCCGGTAGTAGAAGAACCCGGTCGACTCGCGATGCAGCCCGACCTCGTCGGCTCCGTCGCCGTCCCAGTCGCCCACGACGGGCTTGTCGCCGGGGTTCCCGAAGAGGAAGTCGAAGTCGGCCGGACCGAGACCCCCGCCGTTCTGCCCCAGCGTGTTGACGATGTAGAAGCGCTGCTCCGACGGCCGGTAGATCGACACCGTGTCGCAGCCGCATCCGTCGAAGTCCCCCGCCAACGGCACGTCGTCGGGGTTCCCGAAGAAGAACGTGATGTCGGCCGTCCCCGGCGTGTTCGAGTTCCGCAGGTACACGTACCCGTCGGACTGGCGGTACAGGCCCGGCGTGTCGATCCCGTCACCGTCCCAGTCGCCCATGAACGGCACGTCCCCCGGGTTGCCGTAGTAGAACGACGTCACCTGCCCGGCGTGGTTCCGCAGGTACCAGATCCCGGTGTTCGGATCCACCAGACCCACGTCGTCGGCCCAGCCCACGGTGATCGTCACCCGCGTCTTCGCATGCCCACCACGGGGGTCCCGCGCCCGGTAGAAGAACGAGTCCGTGGTCGCCGACGAACCGTCGTGGACGTATGTGAAGGTCCCGTCGGGATGCCACACGAACCATGCTGCGTGGCTCGGGAAGCTGTACAGCTCGGCGACCAGCGTCTCGCCATCGGGGTCGGTGTCGTTGGTCAGCACCGAGCCCGCCACCAGCGTCGTCCCGGGCTCGACGACGTAGGCATCATCCACGGCCGTCGGGCGCCTGTTCACCGACTCCCAGGTCGGGGCGGTCTCCCACCCCGGGCCGTCGGTGTGGCTCCTCAGGTTCGAGCCGTCCGCATCGACCATCCACAGACCCCGGTTCCCCCCGGCGTCGAGCGTGAACATGATGTACTGGCCGTCGGGTGACCAAACCGGGTCCTCGATACGGGTGTGGAGATCGGTCAGCCGCTGCACGTTGGATCCGTCTGCATCCATCACGTACAGGTCGAAGACGTTGGGATCGCCGGTCGTCCGATTGGACGTGAAGGCGATCTTCGAACCATCCGGCGACCACGTCGGGTGCCAGTCCTGGCTCTGGGCTGAAGCGAGGACGGTCCGGTCGGAGCCGTCCGCGTCCATGACCACGATGTCATCGACGGACGTGAAGGCGATCTTCGTGCCGTCGGGCGACCACTCGGGTTGCAGGTTGCTCAGACCACCCACCGAGGTCCCCGGCGTGAGGTCCGTCTTCCCGGTCCCATCGGCGTTGACCACCCAGATATGCGCACCGAACACGAACAACGGGTCGACCGAGCTGTAGACGATCTTCGTGCCGTCGGGCGACCACGAGGGGTACATGTCCCGCCGGGTGTCGTGGGTGACATTGAGCGCGCCGCCGCCGTCGACGTCGAGGACGAAGATGTCGCCGTTGCCGGCCGCCAGCGACGAATACGCGAGCTGCGACCCGACGGGGGACCACGCCGGATCGTCCTCCTTGGACGTGTTGAAGGTGAGTCGGGTCCAGGTCCCGCCGCTGAAATCCCGCACATAGAGCTCACCCGAAACCACGTCGTCGTTGGAGACGAACGCGATCCGACCGATGGCACCGGGGTAGGTCGCTTCCGCGGTCCCCGGGATCGAGACCAACATCCCCGATACGACAACGACCACCGCCACGAGCGTCAACAGCCGACGCATGGTCCACCACCTCTCGTGCGCTTCCCCACCTTCCAAGTTCCCGCCCCGAACGGCACCGTCGCAAGGGTCGAAAGCCCCTTCTTCCGCAGCGGCCCCGACCGCCGCCACGGCGGTTCTGCACGCTGGAGTGCGCCGTATCCTTGGGTGGAATCGGGAAGGAGCACACCATGCGTCGATTCTTCACCCTCGTCTTCATCGTCGCTCTCGCAGCCGGCGTCGCCGCCCTCGTCGTCAAGCTGATGGGCGAGAGCAAGCGGTACGCCGGAATGTCCGAGGCCGAGATCCGAGCCGACCTGGAACGCAAGCTGTCGGGCAAGCTCTCGGACGAGGCCCTGTCCAAGATCCAGGCGGCCGTCGTCGAGGCGATCGAGAAGGCCCGCCCGATCGTGGAGCAGGTCAGCCCACCCGAGAAGGTCGCCACCCAACCGCCGGCGGAGCCCGCCACCACCGGAAGCGACCAAGGGTCCGACGGGACCCCAGCCGCCGGCGGCGAGGCAGGTACCCCCGCGGAGGCGTGAGCGAACACCTCCTCAGCCTCGAGTCGATCACCAAGAGCTACCCGGAGACGCCCGTCCTCACCGGCGTGTCGCTGGGGATCTCGACGGGCGACCGGATCGGCATCATCGGACGGAACGGCTCTGGCAAATCGACGCTCCTGCGGATCGTCGCCGGACTCGAGGAACCCGACGGGGGACGCATCGTTCGGAGTCGGGGCCTTCGGGTCGCCGTCCTCGACCAGGACCCCGAGTTCGCTCCGGAGGCGACCGTCGCCGACGTTCTCGGCGACGGTCGGGAGGCGATCGCCATGGCCGACCGACTCGGCCTCGTCGACGCCGCGGCGCCGGTCGGATCCCTGTCGGGAGGGCAACGCAAGCGCCTCGCGCTGGCCGTGGCGCTGGCGACCCCGAGCGACATCCTCGTCCTCGACGAGCCGACCAACCATCTCGATGTCGACAGCATCGACTGGCTCGAGGACCACCTCGCCGGCCGAACCGGTGCCCTCCTGCTGGTGACCCACGACCGGTACCTGCTCGACCGGGTGGTGAACCGGGTCGTCGAGGTGTACGCCAGGCGCCTGCACGTCCACCACGGCACCTACCAGCGCTACCTGGAATCCCGGGCCGCCCGGGAGGACCACGAAGCCACCGTCGAGCATCGCCGACGGCAACGGCTCCGCACGGAACTGGCGTGGCTCCGCCGCACCCCCAAGGCCCGCACCTCCAAGTCGAAGGCGCGAGTCAAGCGGGTCGAGGAGCTGATGGCGACCGACCGAGACGAGCCTCGTCGAGCCCTCGCCATCGACCTGCCCGCGCGACGGATCGGCTCGAAGGTCGTCAACCTCCACAACGCCGGGAAACGCTACGGGGGCCGCTGGATCCTGCGCGGGATCACCCACAAGCTCCACGAACGTGCCCGGATCGGCATCGTCGGACCCAACGGTGCAGGCAAGACCACCTTCTTGCGGCTGATCGCCGGACGCATCGAGCCCGACGAAGGGAAGGTCACCCTCGGCTCCACGATCCACCCCGGCTGGTACGGCCAGGACCCCCGAACGATCCCGGCGACGACCCGTCTCATCCACGCCGTGCGGGAACAGGCAGAAACCACCCGGCTCGCCTCCGGGATCGTGATCTCGGCCATGCAGCTCCTCGAACGCTTCCAGTTCCCACCCGACGTCCACAAGGCCGCCGTCGGCGACCTGTCGGGAGGCGAGCGCCGGCGCCTCGAACTGCTCCTGACGCTCATGGACGCCCCCAACCTGCTCCTTCTCGACGAGCCCACCAACGACCTCGACCTCGACACGCTCGAGACCCTCGAGGAGTACCTCGACGCGTGGCCCGGGGCGCTGGTGGTCGCCAGTCACGATCGCTACTTCCTCGACCGCGTCTGCGACGACATCTTCTCCATCGAACCCGACGGATCGCTCCGGCACCACCCCGGCGGATGGGCGGCCTACCGACGAGAACGGACCGCCCCCGGGCGACCGGCTGCCGAGCCGAGCCGGCCGCGGAGACGCCGCCGGCGCCGGTCGACGAAGCTCACCTACAACGACCGCCGCGAGCTCGACCTGCTCCCCGAGCGCATCGCCCACCTCGAGGCCCATCGCGACCGGCTGCTCGCGGACCTCGAGACCCACGCCGCAGACCACGCCGCCGCCACCGAGCTCGGGCGCCGCCTCGACGCCGTCCTCGCCGACCTCGACGCCGCCGAGACCCGCTGGCTGGAGCTCACCGACCTGGCCGACCGGCTCGACTGAACGTGCCCATCAGCGGGCGTCGTGATCCTCGACGCCCCCGCCCGCACAGAGCACGTCCCGCACCCGGCGAGTCGCCACCGAAGGAACCGACGGGTTCCATGCCACGGCGATCTCCGCCTCCGAGATGTCGACGACGGGCACGAACGCCACCCCGGACGGCCGGTAGAACCGACCCACCGACGCCGCCGTGATGCACATGGCCCGTCCCTGGGCCACGACGGCGAGCATCTCCTCGACGCTGTGCACCATCGGGCCCCACACCGGCGAACGACCATCGGGACGCGGGTCGACGCACCAGAACTCGCGATGGGTGGGGAGGTCCACGATCGGCTCGTCCCCGAGCTCACCGATCGACAGCTCTCGACGGTCGGCGAACCGATGACCGCGAGCGAACGCAGCCACCCTCGGCTCTCGCCACACCACCCGGTGCTCCACCGCCGCGGGACCCAGCGGCAGCGGCAACACGCACAGATCGATCTCGCCGTCGACCAGCACCGAGGTCCGCTCCACCCAATCGACCCGACGAAGCTCCACCGGAGCCTCCAGCTCCCCGAGCCGATCCGACACGGCCGCCGGCAGGGGCGGAACGAACCCGACCCGGACGACCCCCGTGTCGGCCCTGGCGGCCTGGCGGGTGACGACCACCGCCCGCTCGGCCCGTTGGAGCAGCGCCCGCGCCTCGGTGGCGAAGGCGCGACCGGCCGCCGTCAGACGGATCCCGCGGCCGTCCCGCTCGACCAGCGGGACCCCCACGAGCGCCTCCAACCGACGGACCTGCTTGGTCAGGCCCGGCTGGGACAGATAGAGCCGTCGGGCGGCACGCCCGATGTGCTCCTCCTCGGCGACCGTCAAGAACGCCTTCGCCAAACGCAGGTCCAGATCCATGCCGCCAGGTTATCGGTTCCCGACGGAACGCCAATGGACATCGGGGCTCCGTGAGCGCATCATGGAACGGAGACGTCATCGGAGGCTGCCGCGTGAACATGGACGAATTCCAGGCCGGTGCCCGCCGGATCGTCGAAGACCCGACCCTCACGTTCCATCAGCGTCGCCACCATCTCGCCTACCTGGCCGAGAACGCCCTCGAGTACCCGCAGCTCTCGGACGCGGCCGCCGAGGCACTCGAGAAGCGGGTCATCTGCGACCTGTACGAAGGTCCCGCCCCGTATCGGGCCCGCTACATCCTCCCCGACTACGCCAAGGCACTCCGGCAGGGCTCGGAGTTCCTCGAACTCGACCCGCCCGACGACCTCGACGACGCCCTCACCTTCCTCCTCGTCCTCTACGGCCACGTCCCGTCGATCACCGCGTACCCGGTCTACTTCGGGGACCTGGACGAGGTCCTCGCCCCGTACGCCGACGGCGTCTCCGACGACCACCTCTACCGGTCCCTCCGTCGGTTCTGGATCGCCCTCGACCGGCTCTTCCCCGACGCCTTCGCCCACATGGACCTCGGGCCACGCGACGGACGCCTCATCCGCACCATCTTCCGTATCGAACGGGAACTCGCACAGGTCGTCCCCAACCTGACCTTCAAGGTGCATCCAGACCTGACCCCCGACGGCCTGATCCGCGATGCGGTCGAAACGGTCTTCGTCAATGGCAAGCCCCATTTCGTGAACCACCCGCTCATGGTCCGCGACCTCGGCGAGGACTACGCCGCGGTGAGTTGCTACAACTCGCTCAAGATCGGCGGCGGCTCCCACACCCTCGTCCGGCTCGACCTCAAGGAGGTCGCGCTCCGTCATCAAGGCGGCATCGAGTCGTTCTTCACCGACACGCTGCCGCGCTACGCCGAGCTGACCGCCGAGATCATCGAGGCGAGGATCCGCTACCTGGTGGAGGAGGCCCGCTTCTACGAGCACGACTTCCTCGCCGCTGAAGGCCTCATCTCCCTCGATCGGTTCTCGGCGATGTACGGCGTCTACGGTCTCGCCGAGGCGGTGAACCTGCTCATGGAGCACCAGGGCAAGAGCGGTCGCTACGGCCACGACGCCGAGGCCGATGAACTGTCGTACCGGATCACCCGGGCCCTCAAGGACTTCGTCGGCAGCCGCGAGATGCCCTACTGCGAGGGCAACGCCGGCCGCTGCTTCCTGCATTCGCAGTCCGGCATCGATTCCGACGTGGGCGTCACCGCCGGCACCCGCATCCCGATCGGCGACGAACCCGAGATGTTCGACCACATCGCCACCGTCACACCCCACCACGATCTCTTCGACGCAGGGATCTCGGACATCTTCCACGTCGAGGACACCGCCCGAGGCAACCCCCAGGCGATGGTGGACATCATCCGTGGCGCCCTCGAAGGCGGCATGCGGGACTTCACCTTCAACCTGGCGACGAACGGCTTCATCCGGATCACCGGCTATCTCGTCCGTACGTCCGACCTCGAAGGGTTCGACGAGCACGGCGCCCGACACGGCAGCACCACCTTCGCCGCCGGGTCGGTGAAGAACTCCCACGTCACCGAACGCAACCTCAAGCGGGTGATCGCACGTGAGCTCACGCCGCGGCCTGGTCAATAGGACCCTCCGGTTCTCCACCGTGGATGGACCCGGCAACCGGTTCGTCGTGTTCCTCCAGGGCTGCAACTTCACCTGCATCAACTGCCACAACCCGTACACGATCGCCGAATGCAACTCCTGCGGCCTGTGCATCGATCCCTGCCCTCCGGACGCTCTCGCCCTCGTAGGGGACTCGATCGTCGTCGACCGTGCCGCCTGCACCCTCTGTGACGTGTGCATCGATGTGTGCCCCTACGACTCGACGCCGCTGGCCCGGGAGCTGACGGTCTCCGAGATCGTGACCCAGATCCGCGAGACGGCCCGGTTCCTCTCCGGCGTCACCGTCTCGGGCGGCGAGGCCACCCTCCAGGGGGAGTTCGTCGCCGAGCTGCTCGGTGCGATCAAGGCCGACCCCGAGCTGTCGCGCCTGACGACCCTGGTCGACTCCAACGGCTCGGCGCCTCGGAGCGTGTGGGATCTGCTGCTGCCGGTCATGGACGGTGCGATGATCGACCTCAAGGCCCTCGACCCCGACATCCACGTCCGTCTCACCGGGAGAGGCAACGACGCGGTCCTCGGATCGATCCGGTACCTGGCCGCGGCCGGGAAGCTCCATGAGGTGCGCCTGCTGATCGTTCCCGGCTACAACGACGATCCCACGACGATGAAGCGCACGCTGGCGTGGCTCAGGAACATCGATCCGGACATGACGGTCAAGGTCATCGGCTTCCGGGCCCACGGGACCCGGCCCGAGATGTCGTGGCTCACCGATGCCGACCCGGACCGGATCATCGAGCTCGGCGAGCTCGCCGTCTCGGCCGGCTTCCGCGACGTCGCCGTCCTCTGAGGCCCCACCCCGGCATCCCGAGGTGGGGCCTGCGGCCCGACGTTCCGGGATGGCCGTGCGACCCGTCCTCCTGCCGAGAACGACTCCGGACGATACGATGGTCGACATGAGCCCCGACCCATCCCCCGTCTCCTTCACCCTCAACGGCCGCTCGGTGGAGGTCCATGCCGACCATCCGCATCTCCTCGCCGCCCTGCGCGAGGAGCTCGACGTCACCTCCGCCAAGGACGGCTGCGCCCCGTCGGGGCAATGCGGCTGCTGCACGGTGCTCGTCGACGGGAAGGCCAGGGTCTCGTGCCAGACGCCGCTCGACAAGGCGGCCGGCGCCGAGATCGTCACCCTCGAAGGGTTCGAGGAGGCCGAACGGGACCACTACGCCCGGGCCTTCGCCGCCACCGGGGCGCTGCAATGCGGCTTCTGCACCCCCGGCATCCTGGTTCGCGCCAAGGCCCTCGTGGACCAGAAGGGCGTCGAGCTGGACCGGCGCACGATCGAAGCCCGACTCGGTGCTCACCTGTGCCGCTGCACCGGCTACACCAAGATCGTCGAAGCCGTCGAACTGATCGCCTCGGGCGAACCCGTCGGCGACGACTCTCTCCCCCACGGCATCGGCAAGCGCGGCGCCAAGTACGAGGCGAAGCCCTTGGCGCTCGGCGACCGCAACTACGTCGACGATCTCCGGGTGCCCGGGATGCTGCACGCGGCCCTTCGCCTCACCGACCATGCGCGAGCCGACGTCGTGACGATCGACACCGCGCCGGCGCTGTCCATGCCCGGCGTCGTTGCGGTCTACACGGCCGCCGATATCCCCGGCGCCCAACGGGTGGGCATCATCCACCGGGACTGGCCCGTGATGATCCCCGAAGGTGGACGCACCTCGTACCTCGGGGACGTCCTGGCCGTCGTCGTCGCCGAGTCCGTGGCTCGAGCCAGGGCCGCCACCGACGCCATCGACGTGACCTACGACGTGCATCGACCGATCGTGGACGTCGACGAAGCCCTGACGATCGACGAGAACGCGGTGTGGGAACTCGACGGCAACCTCCTGTCCCGTTCGGCGTACCGGCGAGGCGACGTCGAGACCGCGTTGGCCCGGTCTCCACACGTGATCCACGAAACGTTCGAGACCCAACGGGTCGAACATGCTTTCCTCGAACCCGAATCCACCCTGGCGGTCCCCACCGACGACGGCGGACTCCACGTGTACTCGGGTGGGCAGGGCGTCTGGGACGACCGCGACCAGATCGCCGCCGTACTCGGCGTCGATCCCCGGCGGGTCCTCGTCGAGCTCGTCTCCAACGGCGGAGCGTTCGGTGGGAAGGAGGATCTCTCCAACCAGGCGCACACGGCCCTCGCCGCATGGAAGACCGGCCGTCCCGTCAAATGCACCCTCACCCGCGAGCAGTCGTTCCTCATGCATGCGAAACGCCACCCGATCCGGACCGAGATCTGGGCAGGATGCGACCACGACGGGCGGCTCACCGCGGTGAAGGCACGCATGATCGGCGACTCCGGACCCTACGCGTCGGTCGGCATGAAGGTCCTCGAACGAGCCGCCGGCCACGCGACCGGGCCCTACCGGGTTCCCAACGTCGACATCGAAGCGCTCGCGGTCCGGACGAACAATCCGGTGTGCGGGGCGTTCCGTGGGTTCGGAGCCAACCAGGCCCAGTTCGCGATGGAAGGCATCATGGACCGCCTCGCCGACCGGGTGGGGATCGACGGTTGGGAGATGCGCAGCCGCAACGTCGTCGATCCCGGCGACGAATGGGGTCCAGGACAGATCATGGACGACGGCGCCGCCGGAGCCAGGATGTGCCTCGAAGCGGTCAAGCCTCACTACGACGCCGCGCGAGCTGAAGGCAAGGCCGTCGGCCTGGGCCTGGCACTGAAGAACTCCGGGTTGGGGAACGGCCTCCGAGAGGTGGCCAAGGCCGTCGTCCGGTTCGACGACGACGGCACCGTCGAGGTCCGGCACGCCTGGACCGAGATGGGCCAGGGTGTGCATACGGTGGCAGTGCAGGTCGCGGCCGAGGAGCTCGGCGTCCCTCCCGACGACATCCGGGTGATCGTCGACACGACCCGCGAGCTCGGCGCCGGCCAGACCACCGGATCCCGTGGGACGCTCATGGCTGCAGGTTCGGTCGCCGACGCGTGCCGGGCCGCCATCGGGGGGGGACGAAGGCCCGGCGTCGACTACCACGGCGAATACGTCGTCGACTGGACGAACTCGCTCGACGACGACGTCGAGCATCCCGTCATCCACTCGGCCTTCGGCTACGCCGCCCAGGTCGTCATCGCCGACCCCGAGACCGCCGCCGTCGAGCGGGTCGTCGCCGCCCACGACGTCGGACGAGCCATCAACCCGCTCCTGTGCGAAGGACAGGTCGAAGGAGCCGTGCACATGGGACTCGGCTACGCCCTGACCGAGGAGTTCCCCACCGACGCAGAGGGCCGGCCGACGAACATGACCTTGCGCGCTCTCGGGATCATCCGCCCCAAGGACATGCCGAAGGTGGATGTGATCCTCGTCGAAGCCCCCCAACCGCGTTCACCCTACGGGATCAAGGGCGTCGGCGAGATCGGCCTGGTCCCGACCGCCGGGGCCGTCGCCGCCGCGCTCCACGCCGTCGACGGTCGGTGGCGTACCCGGCTACCGATGCGGATCCACGAACCGATCGGCGGGTGAGCCGATCGTCGCTCCTGCGACTCGTTGATCGACACGCACGCCGCATCGAACGGGCTGGTATCTCCACCGATGGGGAAGCGGTCCGACTGCGCTGATCGCCGTCGACCCCTCCGTCCAGTGGGCCGTTCGCTGGGTACCGGCGTCGCCCGCTGAGAAGGTCGACTGGCTTCGATTCGGCCCCGGTACCGGAGGTCCAGTCGTCGTAGAGCGCGACGATCTCATCGAACCTGCCCTGCGGCTAGCCGAATGCGACGAACACGTACGGACCGGACGTCCCCGACTGGGTCGCCGTCCCCCGTCGGGAACCGGGATCGTCGAACCGTCGGGAAGCGGCAGGTCGCTGCCGATGTCGAGCGAGCTCCCGTCGTCATCCTCGACCGAGATGTTCACGGATCCGTCGTCGTTCCAATCGACGTCGACATCGCCGCCGACGTCGGGACTCTCCAGCACCCGACCGAGGGGCGCCATCACGGCATCCGTGACCCTCGACCTGAGGTCGAGGGTCACACCCGCAGGTCCCGTCGATCCACGGCACCGCACCGAACTAGTTCGTTCGACCCATTTCAGAATGCTTCTTCATCACCGGGCGCGGCCGACCGACGACAGGAGAAGCCGGACATCATCGATGTGGGAGGGGAACCCTTGGTCTTCCGTCAGCTGACGATCTTCGCCGTCGCCTTCTCGATCGTGGCCGCCATCGCCGCCCCATCGGCAGCCGCCATGACGACCAGCGACAACGAGCCGGATGCGCTCCCCGCGTCCGTCGTCGCCGTCACCTGCAACGCCGGTACCGTCACCGTCGACGGCAACGCGACCGACGTCACCTGTGACGGAACCGGCACCCTCGAACTCCGCACCGCCCCGTCGATCGACACCATCGTCCTCGACGGCCCGACGATCGGCACCCTGGACGTGCGAGCCCCCGGCTCCCTCACCGTCACCGGAAGCGTCGAGGCCGAAACCATCCGCGTCGAAGCGGGTGACCTCCAGGTGACCGGCACGATGACGGCAGAGACGATCGCGCTCTCCAGCCCCAGCCAGCTCTCGGTCTCCGCTTCCCTCACCGCGGCCGCCTCGATCGACCTGTTCGCTGCCGTCGTCGGCATCGCCCTCCATCCGACGAGCGTCATCGACGCGCCAGTGGTCACCATCCGTGGCGGCAACGTCTCAGCCGCCGGGGCGATCCGTGGCGACACCGTCACACTCACCTCTCCCGCCTCGGGAGAGACGATCGTCACCGGCGACATCACCGCACCCGGTGGACACATCGTCATCGATGGCGGCGCCGTCGGCATCCTCGGGGCCGACGCCGACATCGGCGCCGGCGCCGTCGTCGACGCCGCCGGAGAGTTCGGCGGCGGACGGATCGCCATCGGCGACTCGGCCGCGTCGACGCTCGTCGGCGCCGACACCCTCATCACGGCAGACGCCACCTTCGAGGGTGACGGTGGCACGATCCGCATCTGGTCGGACGACACGACCACCAGCTTCGGCACGATCACCGCCCGCGGCGGACCCCGGGGAGGGAGCGGCGGGCAGGTGGAGGTGTCGGGGCGGCGCGCCTCCAACGCCTACGGCGACATCGACGTGACGGGCATCGACGGGCCCGACGGCGAGGTGCTCCTCGACCCGCTCACCTTCATGCTCCTCCCCCAAGGGGTCCTCCTCCAGGTCACCGCGATCGACGACCTCGACGCCGTCTCGTTCAAGGCGTCGCCGTCCCCGATCCTCGACTCCGGCGCCTTCGTCGGCCAGTACTTCTGCGACCTCGTCGGCATCGCGTCGTGCGGAACGCCGACGTCGCCGAGCCTCACCGACTATCGCCTCCGCTACTGGTCGACGAACACGATCATCGGGCTGCTGACCGGTCCGCTCAACCCCTCCAAACAGCTCCGAGACCGCTTCAAGCCCCTCAGGGTCCGCGGTTCGGTCACGTTCCTCCAACCGGCGACCCTCGAGTCCTTCGAAGGCGACATCCAGCTCGAAGCCGTCTTCGGGATCACCCTGTTGCATGGCCTGATCGACGGTGACGAGCTGTACGACGCGGTCGGCATCCCCCTCGACTGGATCCCGCAGCCCTTCACCCCCGACGGCGAGCTGCAGCTCGACAACCAAGGGCCCGGCGACACGTTCTCGGCCGCGACGCCGTTCACGATCGTCAGCATCGGCGACATCACGACCGCCGGCGGCGACGTCACCTTCGACGCCGGCGTCAACATCCCCGCGGACGAGATCCAGGCTTGGATCGAGCAGATGGTGGACGAGACCGGCGAGTTCAGCCTCGCGGACCTCGCCGCCATGCGGGTCGAGGACATGATCGCTGCCGCGGTCGCCGACGCCGCCGGCAACGACGACATCCAAGCGATGGTCGACGATCTCACCGCCATGGCGAACCTGCTGTGCGGCAACTGCGTGCCCGACCTCGTCGAACCGCTCGGCAACGTGATCGTCCCGGCCGACGGGACCAGCTACACGCTGGCGAACGTCACCGCCATCCCGCCGCTCCTCGACGCCCTCGGAGTCACCGTCCCCGCCTGGGTCGACGACCTCACCGACACCCTCGACGAGATCGACACCTATGCATCGTGGATCCCCAGCGGCACCGACCTCGTCGACGCCGCCCTCGGCGGCATCTCGATCGACGTCCTCGGCCTCCCCGGCGACGTCACCACGGTGTGCTGGGGCATCGAGAGCGGCGGCAAATGCTACAGCCTCGTCGACCCGCCGATCGCCGGTGTCCCCGGTGAGGTCACGTCGGTCTGTGTCGACTGGAACTGGCTGCCGCCATATCAATGCTTCGACTACGACGACGTCTGCAACCTCGGGCTCGGCACCTGGAGCGGAGGGGAATGCTGGACGATCCCTCCCCACGACGGCACCGAGATCGGCTACGACACCGAGTGCAACCTCGGGACCGGCTTCTGGCAGGACGGCGAGTGCTGGACGATCCCTCCCGGCACAGTGACGATCCCCGGCCTCCACGACGCCGACCCGTCGATCCCACCATCGTTCGCCTCGCTCATCTCCGAGACCCTGGCGCCGCTCATCGCCGACGGCATCGCCGACCTCATCGACAGCGCCTCGATCGCGGCCGGACTCGGGCCGGTGCCCGACTCCTTCCAGCTTCCTCCCCTCTCCCTCGCCGACCGAACCGGCGGGGCCCTCCTCTACGTCGCCGGAGACGTCGACGCCCGCTCCGGCACCGTCACCCTGTCCAACGCCTCGACCGGACTCATCGCGATCGCCGACACCATCTCCGGCGACCGGATCGTCGTCGATGGGCCCGACGCGGCGCTGCGGAACGCCCGGTACGACCTGGGAACCGTCCTGTCCCTGGCCGGCGTCGATCAGGATCTCGTCGGCGACACGGGCTCCGCCGTCCTCCAGGCCGACGAGATCGTCATCGCGACCGGCGACGGGATCGGCACCGACGCCGCGCCCATCACGCTGCGCCCGACCGGTACCGACCTCGACCTGACCGTCTTCGACACCGGCGACGGGATCCGGCTCCGCTTCGACCGGAACGGCACCGTCGCCGGCACGATCGACGGCGCCGCAACCGCCCGGATCGAGATCGACGCCGACACCGACCTGGGCGCCATCGACGCGGACCTCCCCTCCGACCAGAACCTCGACGTCCGGCTCGACGGCACCGTCACCCTCCCCGGCACCATCTCCGCCGCCGCCGTCAACGTCACGGGCGACGCCGGTGACGACACCGCCCGGACCGGCCTCTACCCGACCGTGCCCGTCGACATCGACGGTGGTGCCGGCACCGATACCCTGGCTCTCCAGCTCGGTGACGTGACCCCCGTGCAGGACACCTACGGCAGCCTGCTCGTCGACGGGACCGCCGGGCTGACCTACCGCGACATCGAGTGGATCACCGGCCTGGCCCCCACGGTGCTGACGCCCGTCGCCCCCGTGACGGTCCCCGAAGGAAGCGAATGGCCGCTCCTCGCCCGCTGGATCGACTGGGGCGCCGCGTCGTGGACCGTCGCCGCCGACTGGGGCGACGGCACCGACCAGGCCGTCGTGCGGGATCGCTCCGCATCCGAAGCCGACACCCGCATCGTCGAAACCACCGTCACCCGGACCTTCACGGACGACGGCGTCCGCACCGTGGCGCTGGCCGTGACCGACAACCAAGACGGGATAGGCGCGTCCACGACCCTGCACGTGGAGGTGACCAACGTCGCGCCGACGGTGAGCGCGCCCGACGCCCAGCGCATCGCCGAAGGCGACGCCGCCCAGGTCGCGGCGACGTTCACCGACCCCGGTGGCGACGACACCCACACGGCCGCCATCGACTGGGGCGACGGCACGTCGACCGATCCGACCGTGCTCGAGACCACCGGAGCCACCGACGGCTCGGTGACCGGAACCCACGTCTACGCCGACGATGGCACCTACACCGTCCAGATCTGCGTCACCGACGACGACGGCGCCACCGGATGCGACACGACGACGATCGACGTGACCAACCGAGTTCCGACCGTCGACGCCGGCGGCGACCGGTCCCTCGCCGAAGGTGACCTGTGGTCCCTCGATCCGGCCGTGTTCCACGACGCCGGCACCGCCGACACCCATGTGGCATCGGTCGACTGGGGCGACGGCACCATCGATGCCGCCACCGTCACCGAAGCTCCCTTCGGGCCGCCTGGTGACGTGGTCGGCGCCGGCGGAGCCGTCGACGCCGGCCACGTCTACGCCGACGATGGCACCTACGGGGTCCAGGTCTGCGTCACCGACGACGACGGTGCCGGAAGCTGCGACACGCTCGAAGCCCAGGTCGCCAACGTCCTGCCCGTCGTCGGCGTACCGTCGGGCAGCGGCGACGAAGGCGCCGTCGTCGGGTTCGACGCCGCCATCCGCGACGCAGGCATCGCCGACGTCCTCACCGGCACCGTGGACTGGGGCGACGGCACGCCCCCCGTCGACGCCGAGCTCAGCGCAGGAACCGCACCGGGGAACTGGACGCCCACCGCGACACACGTCTACGCGGACGACGGCACGTACACGATCACGCTGTGCGTCACCGACGACGACGCTCCCGACGTTCCGGTCTGCACCGCCGGATCCGCGACCATCGACAACGTCGCACCCGCCCTCGAGCCGGTCCAGCCGGTGACCGGCGTCGAAGGGCATCCGGTGACCGCCACCGTGCCGTTCACCGACCCCGGCTCCGGTGATACGTTCACCGCCACCGTCGACTGGGGCGACGGCACAACCGCCGAGCTGGCCGACGCCACCATCGACGACGGAACCGGATCGGTGGCCCTCCCCGCCCACGTCTTCGTCGAGAACGGGACGTACACCGCGACCGTCTGCGTCCAAGACGACGACGGCGCCGAAGCATGCGTCGGCGTGGCGTTCGAGATCGCCAACGCCGTTCCCATCGTGTCGGTTCGGCCGGCGGCAGGCGTCGAAGGCGCCTCGACCGTCCTCGCCGGGGTCACGTCCGACGACGGCGCCGACGATCACCTCGTCGTCACCGTCGACTGGGGCGACGGGGCGGTCGACCGCTTCGACGTCCCCGGCCACGGCGGCCGCCGCATCGGACCCGAGCACATCTACGCCGACGATGGCACGTACCCGATCGAGGTCTGCGTGGTCGACGACGACACAGACGCGACCTGCGCGACGACCGACGCCACCATCGCCAACGCCGAGCCACAGGTCCAGATCGGCCGGCCCGGTAGCGTCGTCGAAGGGGACGAGACGACGATCCGGATCCTCATCGACGACCAGGGTCCGGTCGACGTGCACACGGTGACCGTCCACTGGGGCGACGGTACCGCCGACGTCCTCCCGGGCGACGCGGGTGACGCCGTCGCTGCGGTCCACCGCTACCGGGCTCCGGGAAGGGCGACCGTCGTCGTGTGCGTCGACGACGGCGACGACACCGTCTGTCGCACCTTCGACCTCGACGTGGACAATGCACCGGTGGTCGTCGAGACGGGGCCGTTCAGCGTCGGTACCGCAGGTTCGGTGTCGATGCTCGAAGCGTTCAGCGTCCTCGACGGCGGCCTTCCGACCGACGTCACGGTCGACTGGGGCGATGGAACACCCGCAGAGACCCTCGCCGCAGGCGCCACCCCCGCTCACGTGTTCGACGACCCAGGACGCTACGAGGTCGAGGTCTGCGCCTCCGACGACGACGGTACCCCGGCGTGCGAGACGACCGTGGTGGAGATCGCTCCTCAGATCGTCACGTCGGGAGTCGAGATCCCGGGCGACGACAGCCTTGCCCCGACCTGGATGTGGCTCCTCGTCCTGGTCGCCTCGCTGCTGGGTGCCGGCATCGCCGCCCTCCGCCTCCGCAACGGCGACTGATCGCTCGGCTTGCACCCTGGCCGGTCCCGGCTGCATGCTCGGCCGTCTGAGCGGGCGAGAAGGGAACGAGTTCGACCGACGCGGGAGCCGCAGACCGACGCGCCACGCTGCTCGCTGCCTTGATCCCGGTCGCCGCCGTCGGGTTCTCCATCGGAGGGGACTCTTCGACGACCGTGCGATCGAGGAGCATTGCCGCCGGCTCGTCGATCAGTACCAGGTGAAGACACCGGCGCTGGACACTCCCGTCGAGAGCCTGTCGGGCGGCAACATCCAGAAGCTCATCGTCGCTCGCGAGCTTTCCGCCCGACCCAACGTGCTGGTGGCATCCCAGCCGACCCGCGGCGTCGACATCGGAGCCGCCGAGTACATCCACGCTCAGCTCGTAGCCGAGCGTGACCGTGGCACGGCGGTGGTGGTGATCTCGGAGGATCTCGATGAGGTGCTGGCGCTGGCCGACCGCATCGCGGTCATCTACGAGGGGCGGATCGTCGACATCGTCGAGCGGGCCCGCGCCGGCCGCGAAGCCCTCGGCCTGATGATGGCCGGCCACCACCCCGCCCAGCGATGAGTTCGCGCGAGTATGGGGGGATGACTGCGACGACGCCCGGGCTCGTGTGTTCCCACCATCACCTCTACTCGGCGCTCGCCAGAGGCATGCCGGCTCCGCCCGAGACCCCCACCTGTTTCCGCGAGATCCTCGAGCAGGTGTGGTGGCGGCTGGATGCCGCCCTCGACATGGAGATGATCCGATGGTCGGCGATGCTCGGTGCCCTCGAAGCCCTCGAGCACGGCACCACCGCCATCATCGACCACCACGCATCACCCAACGCCATCGAAGGCTCCCTCGACGTCATCGCCGCAGCCTGCGCCCAGGTCGGGATCCGGGTCGCCTGCGCCTACGAGGTCACGGACCGCAACGGTCCCGATGGTGCCCGTCGAGGGCTCGCAGAGAACGAGCGCTTCCTCCGTTCCGGTGGACGCGGCTGGGTCGGAGCGCACGCCTGTTTCACGCTGTCGGACGAGACCCTCGACGCGGTCGTGGGTCTCTCCGAGGACCTCGGCACGGGGGTCCACATCCACGTCGCCGAGGGCCCCGAGGACATCGATGCGGGCCGGCGACTCGAAGGCCGGACCCGAGACTCGTGGCTCCTCGCGCACGGCGTCCACCTCGACCGCCACCTCGACGGCACGATCCTGCACAACCCCGAATCGAACATGAACAACGCGGTCGGGTACGCCCGCCCGATTCGCTTCGCCAACCCGGTGGCGCTCGGCACCGACGGCATCGGCGGCGACATGCTGACCAGCTTCCGGGCCGCCTATCTGCGCATGCGCGAGGACGACGTCACCGCCTCACCTGAGACCGCCTGGGGGTGGCTCGGAACCGGGTGGGATCTGTTCCCCGAAGCACGCGACGACGTGGTCACCTGGTCCTACGACCCGATCGACCCGTGGCATCTCGCCTTCACCCCGGGAGTGCGGCCGCTTCGGGTCGTCGTCGACGGGACGGTCGTCCTCGACGACAACGGCCCCACGTTGGTCGATGCCGCCGAGATCCGCGCCAAGGCCGCCGAGCAAGCTCGGCGTCTCCACGCGAGACTGTGACCATGCCCGACGTCCCTCCGCTCACCCCGCTGCCACTCGATCTGCTCACGCGTCGCATCGACGAGGAGTGGCGAACCCGGAAACGGATCTTCGATCTTCCCACCGCCCGGATCTGGCGTCCCGACGACGACGTCGACCTCGGTTTCGAGTTCCTGGGTCGCCCCGCGGCGACTCCTCTCGGGCCGGCGGCGGGTCCCCACACCCAGATGGCCCAGAACATCGTCCTCGCCTGGCTCGCCGGCGCACGGCTGTTCGAGCTCAAGACCGTGCAGGTGCTCGACGAGCTGGACATCGCTCGGCCGTGCATCGACATGGAGACGATCGGCTACAACATCGAGTGGAGCCAGGAGCTGCGCGTCCCCCAGTCGCTGGAGGAGTACGTCAAGGCGTGGATGATCATCGAGATGCTTCGCCGCTGGGAACCGCTGGCCGATCATCTCGGTGACGATCCGGGACCGCACGTGTTCGACATGTCGGTGGGTTACGACCTCGCTGGGATCTCCGGCGACAAGGTCACCGGCTTCATCGAGTCGATGATGGACGCCTCCGCCGAGATCGACCGGCTCCGTCCGCTCATCGCCGAGCCGTTCCGGAGGTTCGCCGATCTCGACTTCCCGAGCCGGATCGCCGACACCGTGACGCTGTCGACGTTCCACGGCTGCCCCCCCGACGAGATCGACGCGATCACCCGCCATCTCATGGACCGCCACGGGCTCGACGTGATCGTCAAGCTCAACCCGACCTTGCTGGGCTTCGCCCAGGTCGACGCGATCGTCCACGACGTGCTCGGCTACGACGAGGTCAAGCTCGTCGAAGACGCCTTCGATGCCGACCTCCAGATGGACCGTGCCATCGAGCTCATCGGCGACCTTCGCGAGCACGCCGCCGCCACGGGGCGGCGTTTCGGGATCAAGCTCACCAACACCCTGGTGGTGGCCAACCACAAGGGGTTCCTCCCCGACGACCCGATGTACCTGTCGGGCCCGCCACTGCATGTCATCTCTTCCACGCTGTTGGGTGAGCTGGCGCGGCGACTTCCGTCGGTGCTGATGATCCCGGGCCACGACGGCGACGTTCAGGTCAGCTTCTCGGCCGGGGTGACCAGGGACAACGTCGCCGACACGCTGGCGATGGGGGTGGCGCCGGCGACGATGTCGACCGACCTCCTGAAGCCCGGCGGGTACGGCAGGATCAAACCGATGCTGGCCGCGCTCGCTCGAGAGATGCGCGATGCGGGCGTCTCGGACCTGGCCGGATGGCAGGAACACCGGCGGAGACTCGCCGTCGAGCAGGGTCGGCACGATGAGATCGACCGGCACGTCTCCGCGATGCTGCACGGCGAAGAACGGGACCGGTACGCCGAGGAAGGAACGTCGAAGCGACCCCGTCGGGTCGAGCATTCGCTCCAGATGTGGGGGTGCGTCGCGTGCAACCTGTGCGTGACGGTCTGCCCGAACGACGCGGTCTTGAAGGTCCCGACGCCCGAAGGGGCCGCGATCGAGGGACGTTGGCAGTACCTGGTCTTCGGTGAGCTGTGCAACGAATGCGGGAACTGCATGGTGTTCTGCCCCGAAGACGGCGATCCGGCCATGATCAAGCCGCGCCTATTCTTCGACCGGGAGCGCTTCGAAGCGGCCGACGGTCAACGGTTCCTGATCGACGTCGACCCGACGGTGCGGGTGACCGCGGCACCGGGATGGGAGCCCGAGCTGCCGGCCCTGACCCAAGTGGCGGTCGGCTCCGACGGCCTTCCTTTCTGAAGGCTCCTCAGTCCGCCGTCCGACACGAGGCGCACACGCCCCGGAAGATGATCTGCGCCTCGTCGATGACCGCGCCGGGCACGTCGGTGTCGATGCACGGCTTGGATCCGATCACACATGGCACGTCCTCGACGGCGCCACAGACACGACACACGAAGTGGTGATGCCATCCGTTGGCAGCCTCGTAGACGGCAGCGCCGGGGCCCCGGTCGGCCTGCATGACGAGGCCGACGGTCGACAGATCGTCGAGGACGTTGTACACGGTCGCCCGGGGGAGCGCCGTTCCCGACGCGTCGAGGGCTGACACGAGCTCGTCGGCGGTGCGGTGTCCGCCGAGGGCTGCGAGCGCGTCGTAGACGAGGACACGCTGGCGGGTCACCCGCAGGCCGGTGTCCCGGATGCGCTCGTCGATCGATGTCATGTGCGGCTCCTCGTCCGTCCGGCATGCGCGCAGGCGACCACGCCCGGACACCACCGTTCCTTGGACGCAGTCTAAACACAGCCCGACGCGAGCACGGCCCTCCCCCCGGTCGACCCCATCCCCGCTGCCCGAGCCACGCCCTCGCCGGTCGCGACGATCGACCACATACAGGCCTCACCGGAGATCGATCCGACCCCCATCGGTCGAGATCGTGACCGCGGCGAGGCCGGGCGGCCCGGGGATGAACGCCACATCGGGGACGTCACCCACCCAATCTCGGAGGCGTTCGACGTCGCCCGAGATCGTCACCTCGACGCCGACGGGATCGACGCCGTGATCGACGGCGGACCGACCCGGATGACGTTCGAGATCGTCCCATTCGATGAAGAAGGGAAGGCCCTCGGAGAGCGCCTCGGCCATGCCCGCCACACGCCAGGCGAGCTCGATGCCGTCGGGGAGCCGCCGGGTCATGGGGACCGCCGAGAGCCCGAGTCGCGCGGTCACCGTGTCCATCGCCTCTGCGATGCAGAGACCGGCTGGACGTCCGGCTGCAGCACGACGAGCGACCCAGTTCCCGAAGGGGCTCCGGGCCGCCTCCGACACGTCGACGACAGCGATCAGCTCGAGGTAGGACGCCCCGAGGGGGACGATCCGGTTGGCCGTCCCATGGCCTCGATGTCGACCGCCGGCCACGGAACCCAGACCCGCCTCCTGCTGCAGGTCGGCGGCGGCCCGCTCGAGGTCGTCGACGGGGATGAGGACATGATCGATGCGAGCCATGTCCGGACCGTAGCGGCCGAGGAACCCGGCCGTCGTCGCGCAGCGTCCAAGCGGCATCTCGACCCAGGAGAACACGATGCGCCCGACCCGCTGCACCGCCATGATCCTGATGCTGGCGATCATCACCGCCGCGTGCGCTCCCTCCGGTTCCGGAGAACCGTCCGCCGGCACCGTTCCGATCGCCCGGGTCGCGGCCGAACCGCCGACCGGGACCTTCACCACCGCCGGCTTCTTCGTGGACGACGGGTCCGGACCACGGCTCTGCGAACTGCTCGCCGAGTCGTACCCGCCTCAGTGTGCCGGCGCCGCCGTGACCCTCCGGGTCGACGACGTCGCCCTGCCGACGCTGTCGCGGGCCGATGGCGTGACGTGGTCCGACGCGCCGGTGACGATCGTCGGCCGCATGGACCGGGACATCCTCGTCGTCGAGGCCGTCACCCGATGACCCGCCGGTGAAGCTTCCGTGAACAATCGGCGCCGGCCACCGCCGGCGGTTCCTCTTCGGGTACCGTCGACCAACCGACCGAGGAGACATGTGAGCACGTTGGCCCGATGGAAGATCCCGATCGCCCTCGGCGTCCTGGCCGTGATGGTGGTGGCGTTCCTGGCGTTCCGCCCCGACAAGCTGTTCGTCGACGACGCGGTCGACGAATCCCTCGACGAGGCCTTCGCCCCCGCCCAGGCGGTCGCCGACGACCCTGCCCAGGGTACGACCGCACCGACGACGACAGCGCCGGCGGGCTCCGCGTCCACCACACCACCGGAGGCCGAGCCGGCCAACGGCGCCGGCCCACGGGCCGTGTCGGCCGGTTCGTTCTCCGGCATCGACCACCGCGCCGCGGGGAGCGCCACGGTGTACGAGCAAGACGGCCGGTACGTGTTGCGCTTCGAGGACGACACCGACATCCAGAACGGACCGGACCTGTACGTGTGGGTCCTGGCCGACGATACGTACACCGGGGGAACCCCGAGCGACTACCTCGATCTCGGCAAGATCAAGGGCAACGTCGGAGGGCAGAACTACGAACTTCCCGACGGGTTCGACCCGGCCGTGCACCGCACCGTGCTGGTGTGGTGTCTGCGCTTCAACGTGCCCTTCGCCATGGCCCCGCTCGCCTGATCGAACCCGCCCTCCACCGTCCGGTGGATGACCAGGGAGGTCCGCTCATCCGGCCGCGCTGAGGGGCAGATCGTCGGTCGTCACGACCTGCCGGACGCTCGTCTCGACGACCTTGGGCGTCGGTACCGCCTCGCCCATCGTTCGCTCGGTCAGTCTCCGGGCCTGCGGGCTCAGCCGCGACTCCCACGACCCGACCGCCTGGTTGTAGCCCTTGACGGCCGAATCGAGCTTCCGCCCGAGCTCCCCGAAGTGCTTGGCGAACCGCGTGAGACGAACATGCAGCTCACGGGCATCGGCGACGATCTCCTGGGCCTCCCGCAGCGCGCGGTACTCGCCGATGACCTGAGCGGTCACGCCGAGGAGCGCCAGCAACGTGGCTGGACCCGCGAGCAGCACCTGCTCCCGGCGCAGCTCCTCGAACAGGGTCGGGCGGGAACGCATCGCCTCGACGTAGAGACCCTCGTCGGGGACGTACATCACCACGTACCCGCCGGCCGCCTGGGTGTGGTACCCGCGGGCGCGAAGATCCTTGGCCATCACCACCAGCGACCGACCCTGCTCGGCCATGAGGCGGTCGCGCTCACCGGCGTCGTCCGCGGCGATCGCCTCCACGAACCGGGCCACCGGGAACTTGGCGTCGACGACGATGCGTCGCCCATCGGGGAGATGAACGACCGCGTCGGGGCGCCGACCGTCGGCACCGGCCCGGTTCAGCTCGTAGTCGCGACCCTCGACCAGACCGGCATGCTCGAGGGCCTGCCGGAGGGACAGCTCCCCCCATCCACCACGGCCCTGCGGATTGGAGAAGAGCGTCGCCATGCCCTCCACGCGATCACCGACGGCCCGCATCCGTTCCCCGAGGCCGCCTTCGAGCCGCTCGATCCGCTCGATCACGTCGCGGTTGAGATCCGACGGGAACTCCACGGGCGCGGGTCCTCGCCGCACCACCGAGACCGCGAGCACCACCACGGCGACCGCCAAGGCGACCGCCACCACCAACGAACCCGCCACGATCCAGACCATCTCAACGCTCCTCATCGTCCGATGGACCCATCGTGACATCCGGGTACGACAGATCTTCGACGATACTCGAGGCGTGGACCTCACCCGACGCGGATTCCTCATCGGCCTCACCGCCGGCGTGGGGGCCTCCGCGGCACGCCGGATCCTCGGCCGTTCCTCGCTCGCACGTCCGACGCTACACCTGATCCCGCGCGCCGCGTGGGGCGCGGCACCGCCGGGACCGGGCCTCGTCCCGCACACCATCGACCGGGCCACGATCCACCACACCGGCGTCGTCCTCGCCGACAACCGGAGAGCCCCGACCCGGCTCCTGGAGTGGGATGCCCTCCACCGTCACGAGCGCGGCTGGGCCGACCTCGCCTACCACTTCGTCGTCGACCGCAACGGCCACCTGTACGAGGGCCGAGACCCGGCGTATCGCGGCGATACCGCCACCTCCTACGACCCCGCCGGACGCCTCCTCGTCGCCTGCGAGGGCAGCTTCTCGGAGCAATCCCCCACCCGCCGCCAGCTCGACGCCCTCGTGGGGATCCTCACGTGGGCCGCTGCCTCCTACGGGTTCACCCCCACCGCGATCGACGGACATCGCGACCTGGCCGCCACCGACTGCCCCGGCGACACGCTGTATGCCGCCATCGCCGACGGCACGCTCCCCCGCCGGGTCGCCACGGTCGACGCTCCGCATCTGCGCCGTCTCTCCCTCCACGACGGCCACATGCTGCTGGCCGCCATCGCCGACGGGACCATCTGAGACTCCGGCCATCGCGCACGGTCGATGCCCGCCCGTAGACTCACCCGATGCTGCCGATCGTCCTCCGATGGATCCACGTCCTCGCCGGCGCCGCATGGCTCGGCGAGGTGGCGGTCATCTCCTTCGTGCTCGTCCCCGTCGTCGTCAAGGCCGACCACGACCGGAGGACCTGGTTCCTCTCGACGGTGTTCCCGCGGCTGTTCACCATGGCGTCCGGGTTGGTGATCGCGACCCTGGGGGCCGGCGCCGCGTTGTCGGTGGCACTCAACGGCTGGACCCTCGACCTGGTGGCGCTCCGCGGGCCACGCTGGGCGGTGCCGATCTTCTTCGGCGGCGGCCTCGGGTTGGTGCTCGGGCTGTTCCACTTCGTGGCCGAACCGAGACTCGAAGCCAGGATCGAGGACACCGACGCGTCGCCCGCGGACGTCGAGACGACCATCCGCTATCTCAGGATCATCCCCCGCCTCGGTTTCCTGGTGCTGGTGGCCGTCGTCCTCTCGATGATGGTCGCGGTCCGCGGCCTGTGACTCATCGACCCATGGCTCCGGCGACGGGCAGCCAATCCCGGTCACCCCACGGGAACTCGACGTCGGCGTTGCCCGCGGAGTTGACGAACCGCAGGTAGAAGCGGCTCCGCGACGGCCGGAACAGCCCGACCGACTCGGTCCCGTCGCCGCTCCAGTCGGCGGCGACCATGCGGTCCCCGGGATCGCCGTAGAAGAACGACCGCTCGGCGACACCGGCGGTGTTCGAGTTGCGGTAGTAGACGAGCCCGGTGCTCGCCCGATGCAGCCCGACCGTGTCGATCCCGTCGCCGTCGAAGTCGCCGACCACCGGCTGATCTCCCGGATCGCCGAACACGAACGAGTAGTCGGCGGCGCCGAGACCCCCGGCGCCGTCGCCGAGACGATCGATGACGTAGACGCGGGCCTCGGACGGACGGTAGAGCGACACGGTGTCGCACCCGTCGCCGTCGAAGTCGCCGGCGAGGGGCACATCGCCCGGATCGCCGAAGAAGTACTCGACATCGGCAGAACCCGCGCTGTTGGCATTGCGGAGGTAGACGAACCCGTCGGATCGGCGGTACAGGCCCGGGGTCTCCACCCCGTCGCAATCCCAGTCCCCGACGAAGGGCATGTCCCCCGGGTTCCCGTAGTAGAACGTCTCGACCGTGCCGTCGGGATGGCGGAGCCACCATCTGCCGGTGGCCGGATCGACGAGGCCCATGGTGGCGCCCACCGGCGGCGTCGCGGAGCCAGGGAACGCAGTGCCGATCCAGATGTCGTCGAACCAGATGTACTGGGTCTTCAACGGGCCCGGCATGTAGTTCCAGATGGCGAACTCGTTGATGCGGAGCTCGTCGGTGTCCCGCCACCGCATCCCGGTCACCGAGATCTTCTTCACCCCGTCGATCCACAGCTCCTGACTGCCGTCGTAGGCACCGGGCGTCCCGGCGTCGACGTGGATGATGAGCTCATGCCAGCGTCCCGTCTCGATCGGCAGCGGCGGGTCGGCCTGGCGGAAGACGTTGCCCCACGGTGGGACCATGTCGGGGAAGTAGGAGTAGAAGATGAACGGCTTCAGCGTGTACTCGTCCCAGACGCGGCTCGGCTCGACGGTCGTGACGAAGAAGTCGGTGCCGTCGGGGGTGATCCCGGCCTGTCCGTGGGAGCTCCACTTGTCGTCGATCCGGTTCCCCGCGACCGACACGAAGTGCATGCCGTTGCCGTCCCGGCGACGGTTGCTGAACCCGGGCTCGAACATGACGTAGAGGCGGACGTAGATCTCGTCGTAGCCGGGGAGGAACCACTTGTTGAGCTCTCCTCCCCAACCATCGTCGGCCAGGGTCCCCTGCAGGGCGAACGAGCCCGTCCGCACGTGCGCCGGGTCGGAGGTGACCCCGTATCGGTTCGTCGCGACCTGGTCCCACTTGGACAGGTCCCCCGACTCGAACCCGTCCTCGAAGATGGTCGTGCCGACGGTCGATCCGGCGCGGGCGGGAGCGGGGGACAGGGTGGCAACGAGCATCACCGCGAGTGCGGCGAGCACCGGAACGGAACGTCGCATCGGTTCGTGGCCTCCTCGGATCGGGCGAAGGGGCCTTCCTACCTGCCACTCAGTGTAGGCGCTTCACCGCGCCGCGCACTAGGTCGGTCGTTCCATCTCGAAGTACCCGTCGACGGTACGCGTGTAGCCCGATCCCGCCATGCGCCCCACGGCCCGGAGACCGAACGGGTCGACGCGGGTGCCGTCGAGTAGGTCCGACCGGACCTGGATCCACACGACCCGCCCGAACACGACCGTGTTGGTCGGCGGGTCGTCGAGCTCGACGGTGCGCACGAGACGGCACTCGAGACGCACCGGCGACGCGGCGACCAGGGGGGCGGCGACGACGGCGCCGCGGGTCATCTCGATCTCCGCCAGGGTCGCCTCGTCCACCTCCGGTCCGTACTCGCCCGACGTGAGGTTCATCGCCGCGGCGAGATCCTCGTCGACGACGTTGACCGTGAACTCACCGGTGGAGAGCACGTTGGCGAGTGTGTCCTTCGCGGTGCGACCGCGCCGGCCGGCGGAGAAGATCACCGTCGGAGGCGTCCCGGCGACGACGTTGAAGAACGAGTACGGGGCGAGGTTCCGGACGCCGTCCACATCGACGGTCCCGATCCACCCGATCGGCCTGGGTACGACCGAGCCGATCAGGAGCTTGTAGCGCTCGGTGGCCGTCAGGTCGGCAGGGTCGAAACCGGAGATGTCATGGCTCATCGGCCGGAGCGTACCGGATCATGCCGTCGTCAAGCGACGACGGACGCCTGCCGATAGCATCCCATGATCACCATGCGGTGCGAAGCCTGCGGCGCCGAGGCGTACGAGGGAGCGGTCTCCTGCGACGACTGCGGACGCCGGCTGGCACCGGCCGAGCCTCGGCCCGAACCGGCGATCCCCCGACACGAGCTGTGGCGGATGGCGATGTGGGGCGCGGGAGCGTTGACGATGATCGCCCTCGGCGCCTTGGCGGTCGTGGTGGTGGGGACGTTGACCCGGACCCCCGCCTCGACCAACGCCGAGGCGACGACCACCACGACGTCCACGACGACGACCCTCCCGCCCGACGAGCCCATCCAGGCCCTCGAGCTCGTCGACGTGCCGGTGTCGGCGCCCGTGACCATCGAAGCGCCACCGATCGATCGGCCCGCACGCATCCACCACGGCGGCCAGATCGTCGTCTTCGAGATCGACGGGAACGAATGCGGCTCGGGTGGAGGGAGCCTCGGCGCCTCAGGCACCATCACGAACCTGTCGCCGGTCGATCAAGCGTTGACGTTCGCGCTCACCGTCGATCTGATCCGATCGACCACCGGATCCCGTCTCGAGCGCCAGGTCGTCGACGTCGGCGGACTCGCCGCCGGCGACACCGCGACCTGGGAGGTCCGAGCCTCGTCACCACGCAAGGTCAACGTGCGGTGCATCGTGCGCGAGGTGACCGTGGCACCGGTCGACTGATCAGCTGCTCGCCAGCGGATCCGGCCCGTACGGGTTCTCCCCCGGCGTCCCCGGCAGGAACCCGGTCTCCACGAGCGCCCAGATCGGTCCGATGATCGGCACCAGGCCGATGAGCACCCACCACCCGGACTTCCCTCGATCGTGCCAGCGTTTGACGGACACGGCGAGGCCGGCATAGATCAGCGCCAGATAGACCAGGAACGCCAGGATGTTGATCGCCGCCGAATTCACCACACCCACGATCGCGATCGCGACGACCTCGACGACGATGATCCCCACCACCCCCAGCCAGAACTTCGCTCGGTTGATGCGGCCCTCGAAGCTCGTATACAGCCACGCCCAGTCGATGTTCTCCATGGTCTCTCCCCTCGTGCTCGCGCCGCGATACTAGACATCCCGTCCCCCGCCAACCAGGACCAGTGCGGGATCCCGCACCCCCTGGTGCCGTGCCCGGCGTCGTCCCAGATCTCCTCGCATGAGTCGACCGTCGCCTCGGCGACGATGCCCGGACCGAACCGGCCGGATCCGACGTTGGGAAGGCCGACGGGACGGCGAGCTACGCTGAACCGCGGACACCGAACGAGGAGCAGCCATGACAGAAGCCGTCGTCGTCGCCAGCAAACGCACCCCGCTGGCCAAGTCGTACCGGGGATCGTTCAACATGACCCGACCCGACGACCTGGCCGCCCACGCCATCCGCGCCGCCCTGTCGGAGGTTCCCGCGATCGAGGACGACATGGTCGAGGACGTCCTGCTGGGGTGCGGCCTCCCGGAGGGCCCGTCGGGCCACAACGTCGGCCGGATCGCCCTCCTCCGCGCCGGGCTCCCGACGTCGGTGCCCGGTGTGACCGTGAACCGGTTCTGCTCGTCGGGCCTACAGACCATCGCCATGGCGGCCCACCGCATCATGGTGGGCGAAGCGGACGCGATCATCGGCGGAGGCGTCGAGTCGATCACGTTGGTGCAGAACGACAAGCTCCGAACCTCGGACCTGTTCAACCCCATCCTCGCCGAAGAGATCCCGGGCATCTACCTGTCGATGGGTGAGACGGCCGAGATCGTCGCCAAGCGCTACGGGATCTCCCGGGAAGATCAGGACCGCTACGCCCTCCTGTCTCAACAGCGGGTCGCCCGCGCCCAGGAGCAGGGATGGTTCGACGACGACATCGCCCCCATCGAGGTGGACCGGGCCGTCAAGCAGGAGGACGGCACCATGGTCGTCGAAAAGGACGTCCTGGTCGATCGAGACGAATGCAACCGTCCGAACACGACGCTGGAGGGCCTCGCCAAGCTCCGGCCGGTGTTCGACCCCGAGACGGGAAGCGTCACCGCAGGCAACGCCTCCCAGTTCTCCGACGGCGCTTCGGCAACGGTGGTGATGTCCGCCGATCGAGCCACCGAGCTGGGCCTGGAGCCGATGGGCTACTTCCGCGGGTTCCAGGTGGCGGGCGTCGATCCCGACGAGATGGGCATCGGGCCCGTGAAGGCCGTCCCGAAGCTCCTCGACATGGTGGGCATGACCCTCGACGACATCGACATCGTCGAGCTCAACGAGGCATTCGCCTCCCAGGTCCTCTACTGCCAGCGGGTCCTCGAGATCCCCGACGACAAACTCAACCCGATGGGCGGTTCGATCTCCATCGGCCATCCCTACGGCATGACCGGGTCGCGTATGGTCGGCCAGATCCTCAACCACCTCCGGCGCACGGGCGGGAGGTTCGGCATCGTCACCATGTGCGTAGGCGGCGGCATGGGCGCCGCCGGTCTGTTCGAAGTGGCCTGAGGACGGTCGACGCCCGCCAGAGACTCCTGGGTCGGGAGCCCCCACGTCCCCGGTCGTCCATTCGGTGAACCGCGAGTCCCGCGCGCGTTCTCACCGGACGCTCATCGTCTTCCCATCGCCGGCTCATCGCCGCCTCCGACGATGAGCCCATGGATGCCTCGCACCCCTCCCTCGATGGTCCGGTGGCCGTCGCCTCGCTCCTCCTGTTCGTCCAAGGGGCGATCGCGGTGGCGCTGGCCTCCGAGGCGGTCGGGGCCGCCATCGCCTTCGGTGGCGCACCCGCTCCCGGCGCCATCCTGACGGTCGCCGGTGCCGTCGCCACGCTCGTGCTGGCCGGACGCGTCCGAGGTCACCGTCGCAGCACGCGTCGCTGGATCCTGGCCTTCGAGATCGGGTGGATCGTCCTGGCCGCCGTCGACCTGCTCCTGGCGACCTTCCTCGCCGACCGGGGTTTGACGCCGGTGGGGTTCGCGGTTCGGATGGCGTTGCCGGGAGCGATCATCTGGTCGCTGCGCCGCCCGGCGGCGAAGGTCGCCTTCGGGATCGGGGAAGCCGCCGACGGCCAGACCGAGTTCCCCGATCGGGCCCAGGTACCGGCGTGAACAAGGCCGACCTGCTCGACCGGTACGTCGGGAGCCCCATCTACGGCATGGCACCGGAGCATCGGCTCGCCATCGTCCTGGTCGCCGCCACCGTGATGGCTGCCGGGATCCTGCTCCTCGGAGCTCGACGGCAGCATCCGCCTGCCGTACGGATCGTCGAGCGCTACCGGGCCCTCCCGTCGCTGTATCGGTTCGCCGCGTGGCTGTTGGCGATCGTCTCGGCGATGAACCTCGGCATGGGTCTCGGGCGTCTCGCCGGTCCTGGGACGTGGCTGATCGCCGTCGGGATCGCCGAGGCGGCCATCCTCCGACGGCTCCTGACCGGCCGATCGTGGCGATGGCCTCTGGCGTCCGTGACGGTCGTGGCGCTCACCGTGAACCTCGGCCTCGCGGTGGCCGGGATCACCGTCGACCAGGTCGGGTTCCTCACGGCACTGTTGGAAGCCACCGTCCTGGCGGTGGTCCTGCGGACGGTCGAGGGTGGACGGTTGCGGAGGCTCGCGGCATCGATCGTCGTGGTCGGTGCGGTCGGTTTCACGACCCTGGCGAGTTGGGGCGGTGCCGTCGTCGCCGGTCTGGGAGGCGAGAAGCTGGGCGAGACGCCGCTCCCAGGGGTGCTGCTCCCGAAGGGCACGAACCGGCCGCCCACACCACGAGAACAGGAGCTCGCCGACCGGTTCTGGCGGGATACCGCGGCGGCGATCGCCAGGTACGAGGACGTCGCGGTCGCCGCCGCCGACGGGTACCTGGTCGAAGCCATCGTCGGTTCGGAGTTCCACGCCGAGAACCCGCGCTACAAGTCCGACGGGATCTTGCTCGACCCGGCGCGGCCCGAGACACTGGTGTACGAGGAGACGCCCGACGGGCCGGTCCTCCTCGGCGCCATGTACGAGATGGAGGAGATCGGCGACGAAGGGCCGATGTTCGCCGGACCGATCACCGTCTGGCACGCGCACGATCACATCTGCTTCGGGGTGCTCCCTCCGGCGATCACCGGCTTCGAGTCGCCGCTGGGAGCGTGTCCGCTGTTGTCGGTGTCGTTCCCGGTGACGAACGAGATGATGCACGTGTGGACGATCCCCGGCGTCGACGACCCCTACACGGAGCTCGACGAGGAAGTCCTCGACACCTACCTGGAGCACCGCCGGACGGGACCGTGAGGACGGCGGGCACGACCCTGTAGGCACGATGCCGCAACGCAGGTCGACACACGCGGGGCCGTATCATGGATGGGATGTACCAGACGATGGCCCTCGCGTTGGTGATGACCGTCGCCGCCGCCTGCTCGGGCACGTCGCCCCGTTCGCCCGAGGGTCCCGAATGGACGATGCGATCCATGGCCACCGACGGGGGTCTCGTCGAGGCGATCTCCGACGTGACTCCCACGTTGCGCCTCGACGGGGGACGAGCCTCGGGAACGGCGGGCTGCAACCGCTACACGGCGACGTACACGCTGGCCGGCTCGGGCCTGTCGTTCGGACCGATCGCGGCGACCAAGATGTTCTGCGCCGGGGACGGGGTCATGGAGCAGGAGGACCGCTACCTGTCCTTGCTGAGCACGGTCGACGGGTGGTCGATCGAGCAGGGTCGCCTGATCCTCGATGCCGACGGTACGCCGACGCTCGTCTTCGTCGAGGGATAGACGGTCTCGGTGCTCTCCGAGCCGTGGTCGTCTTCGGCGTCCCCCCGGCTGCCCTCAGCGACCGGAGACGTCCGCGTCGGCGCAGCCGTCGGTTCCCGAAACCTTTATCCTCCTGCCGGGCCCGTAGCTCAACCTGGCAGAGCAGCGGACTTTTAATCCGACGGTTCAGGGTTCGAATCCCTGCGGGCCTACCGACCCTTCACGTGAACGATGACAGCTCGGTGAGCACCTCGGCGGCGACGGCGCGCGCCGCGGCGAGGTTCTCCGACGCCCGGCGCTCGCGATCGCGGGCTTCGTCGAGCCGCGCCTGCCGGTCGGGAGCATCGGCCGGGCCCGCCACCTGCGTCCGGAAAGACACCCGGGCCTCCACCCGCGCATCGATGGCCGCCCTGACGCCCTTCAGGGTCTCGACCACCCGACGGGCGACCTGGGCCGTCCGCGCGTCGGGAGCCGCCGACTCGAGGGCGTCCAGCTCAGCCAACGCGGCGTCCATGCGGGCCGGAAGCTGCTCCCAGGCGGTCGCGTTGGCCGAGCCAGGATCGGTGATCCCGTCGACACGGGTGTTCCCCCGCCAGATGGCCAGGTCCTCGGTCAACGAGCCGTAAACCCAGCGAGCGTTGGCATAGGCCCTGCGTGCCCGCTCCTTCCAGGAAGGAGCCGTGGCCGAGATCGCCACGTTCTCGTTCCGGCTCGACCACGCACCGAGAACCACGAGCACGAGGGTCGCCAGGCCGACGAGCGCCGCGATGAACACGAGGAGGCCGTTGCCGCCCCCTTCACCCTCCGGCTCGGTGGATCCGGGCGCCCCAGTCGTGGTCCGCCGCCGCGATCAACGCCCACGGCAGGCGCGTTCGGCGAGCAGCAACGCGCCCGAGATCCCGGCGAGATCCCCCAGCTCGGCCGGCACCACGAAGCCGACCCGCGACTGCTCGACGAGCCCCGGGTACCCGCCGAGCCGGTCCATCAGCGCGACCCGGATCCGAGGGAACACGCCGGGGAGTCGAGAGAGCCCCCCACCGATGACGATCCGCTCGGGGGCGAACACGTAGACGAACGATCGGATCCCCGACGCCAGGTACCACGCCACGAGCCGGCGGGCCTCCTCGAGGTCGGCACCCGCCAGTGCCTGCGCGGGGGCGCCGAAACGATCGGCGATCGCCGGTCCCGACGCCATCCCCTCCAAACAGTCGCCGTGGAACCGGCAGCGCCCTTCGAAGGCGTCTCCGGCGGCCCGGTCGACGGCCACGTGCCCCATCTCGGGATGGACGAGTCCGTGGATGGGCTCACCATCGACGGCCGCACCTCCGCCGATCCCGGTTCCGACGGTGAGGTAGATCGACGATCGGACATCCCTGGACGCGCCCCACCGGGCCTCGGCGAGGGCCGCGCCGTCGACGTCGGTGTCGATGACGACCGGAAGCTCGAGGGCGTCGGCGATCGAGCCGGCCATATCGACGCCGGACCATCCCGGCTTCGGGGTGCGGGTGATCCTCCCGAAGGCGGGGCGGTCGGGCCGCAGCTCGAGCGGACCGAACGAAGCGACCCCGACGGCGTCGATACGGTCGCCGTGGCGCATACGGTGGGTGAAGAACTCGATCACGTCGGCCAGCGTGGACCCGGGGTCCCGGGTCGGGAAACGCTCGACGACGACGTCGTGCGGGCCCGTGCCGACGCCGCACACGAACTTCGTCCCGCCCGCTTCGATCCCTCCGTACGCCATCGCTCAGGTGGCGACGGTCTCGGCCGACATCGCCCCGAGGATGGCGCCCAGGCGGCCGAGACGTTCGGGACGGAGCCGGTAGAAGCTCCACCGTCCCCGAGGCGCCCGAGTCACGATGCCGCCGTCCATCAGGGTCTTGAGGTGAGAACTGATGGTCGACTGGCTGAGGCCGACGTGCCGCTCGATGTCGACCAGGCAGGCCGCATCACCGGCTTCGGAGAGGAGATGCGCAATCAGCTCGACCTCGAGACCGCACCCGCAGGCGGTCGGGCTGCAGGAAGCCACATCGTCCATGGCCCGAGGGTACACGGTCCATGATCGACGGATCGCGACGAGCGTCAGGCCGACGGCTCGATCGGGAGGAGCCGCGAGTCCTCGAGCGCCGCCGTCCGGTGCCCGACACCGGCCCGGTAGGCATCGTCGCTCACCATCGTCAGGAACGCCTCAAGGTCCGGATACCGGACCAGCATCACCAGGTCCCACCGCTCCGCGGGCGGTCCGATCAGGAACCGGCCGCCTTCGCCGAGCAACTGGACCGTCCCACCGGCGGAGGCGAGGAACCGGCCGGCGTGTGATGCATAGCGGTCGTAGGCCTCGCGTCCCGAGATCGGCCGGTCGGGGGCGAGCCCCGGCGCGGCCGAGTAGTCGGCGATCTGTCGGAACCTGAGGAGGTTGAGCATGACGACGGGCCCGGTGATCTCGCGGGACATGAGGGCGTCGACGGCGTCGGGGGTGGGGTCGATGAACATCTCACGACCCTACCCGAGACCCGGGCGGCGCAGAACGAGGGAGGTCACCAGCGGGCGGGGACCGAAGGAGGCGACCGGAACTCGTGGCCCCGGGGTTGCGGGGCATGAGGATCGAGACGGACCTCGGGGATGCGCTCGATCAGGGTCTCGAGGGCGACGGCGGCTTCCATCCTGGCCAGGGTCGCACCGATGCACAGGTGCGGCCCGGAAGCGAAGGACAGGATCTTCGGAACCGGGGGCCGATCGAGGCGGAACCGGTCGGGTTCGGGGAACGCCCGTGGGTCCCGGTTGGCTGCCCCGAGCAGGCACTGGACGACGTCGCCCCTGCGCAGCTCGACACCGCCGATGGCCGTGTCCTCGACGACGTGACGGGTGGCCGTCTGGACTGGCGACTCCCAACGCAGCGTCTCCTCGACGATGCGGCTCCACGGTACCGACCCGGCGGCGATGGACGGCCACAGGTCCCGATCGTGGATCGCCCACAGGGTGTTCGCGATCGTCGCCACGGTCGTCTCGAAACCCCCGAAGACGGTGATGGCGACGTTGGACGCCAGCTCGGACCTGTCGAGCTGCGGATCTGCGGACGCGCCCATGGTGGAGAACGCGGCCGTGGAGGGTGCAGTCGCCAACAGCGCGGCGAAGTCCGCGAACGCGGTTCGTGCGGCGGCGGCGACGTCGGGATCTCCGATCTGGTTCGCGAACCCTTCGGCGATCGCATCGAAGATCCCGAAGAGGCGCTCGTCCCAGGGGATGCCGAGGTGATCGACCACGACCTGCATCGCCAGGGGGCGAGCGAACCGTGCACGGAGATCGGCGGACCGCTCGTCGACGAACCCGTCGATCAGCGCATGCGCGACCCGGCGGATCCGGCCCTCCATGTCGACGCGCTCCAACGCGGGTCGGTGAAGCGGCTTGGCGAAGGGACGCCGGAGGCGTCGGTGGTCCGAGCCGTCCACGCTCAGCATCATCGTGTCGATGGTGTACTCCAAGATGTTGTCCTCAGAACGCACCGTGAAGGCCTCTGGGGTCCCCAGGATGAGGCGGGTCATGGGATACGACGTGACCAACCATGCGCGGAGCCGCTCGGCCCACACGACGGGGCCCGCCGCCCGGAGACGGTCGAAGGCCGCGTAGGGGTCACGGTCCAGCATCTCGAGATCGACGGCTTCGTCCACCGGGACACGAACGGCCATGCCGTGACGATACCGCCCGCGGGCCGGGCTTCTCGGAGGTCGTCCCGATCGACTGCCCGTTACGTGATCTTTACACGGCCGCCGATACGGCCTTGACGCGGCTCGGGTTCACTACGGCGTGTAGGAACCCCACGCAAAGGAGTTGCGCGATGATGTACGGATGGTGGGCCCCCTTCGGAGGCCTGATGATGTTCGCGTTCTTCGCCCTCATCGTCTGGCTGATCGTCGCCGCGGTCCGGCCCGAGCGGCAGGCCCCGGCCGGCGGACGCACGGCCCTCGACGTTCTCGATGCCCGGTTCGCCCGCGGCGAGATCGACGACGAGGAGTACCGGACCCGCAGGTCGATCATCGAAGGGAGCATCTGATGGTGAGGAAGACCCTGGCCGTGGCAGCGCTCGCCGCGGCGCTGCTGACCGGCACGTCGGTGGCCCTTGCGTCGTCGGGCAACGGCGACGCCCCGGCCCCGACCGATCACTGGAACGAGATGGCGACCGAGATGGGCGACGAGTGGCCCTCGATGGTCGCGCACATGCAGGAACGACTCGGCGACGCCTTCCCCGAGATGGTGGCCCAGATGCAAGCCACCGAAGCCCACATGGGCTCCATGGGAACGGGCACCGGGAACATGGGTGATCCCGGCATGGGCTCCATGGGCACCTGGATGGATCGTTGAGGCCGACGCACGATCGTAGCGGGGACCTGCGGGTCCCCGCTACCTTTCGTTCACCCGACACCGAGACGGCAATGGCTCGCCCCCGCATCCTCCTCGCCGACGACGAACGTGAGCTCCGCGACATGCTCACCGCGTACCTCGAGGCCGAGGGTTTCGACGTGACCGAAGCGACCGACGGTCTGATGGCCCTCGAGGTCGCCCGGCGGGACGAACCCGACCTCATCCTCCTCGACATCGGTCTGCCCGAGATGGACGGCTTCGAGGTCCTCGGCGAGCTGCGACGCCGCTCCAACGTACCGGTGATCATGCTCACCGCCCGCGCCGAGGAGGTGGACCGGGTCGTCGGGCTCACCGTGGGAGCCGACGACTACGTCACCAAGCCGTTCAGCCCCCGCGAGCTGGTGGCGCGCATCAAGGCGGTCCTCCGCAGGGGACGCATGGCCGCCGAGGAGGAGCGTCCCTTGCGGTTCCCGGGCCTCACCATCGACGTCGCCGCCCACGAGGTCGTCAAGGACGACGAACCGGTCGAGCTGACGACCCTGGAGTTCGACCTCCTCGTCGCCCTCGCGTCATCACCCGGTCGGGTACTGAGCAGGGACCATCTGATGGAACGGGTGTGGGGGTGGGATTTCGTCGGCGTCGATCGTGTCGTCGACGTCCACATCTCGAACCTACGTCGCATCCTGGACGACGATCCCTCCGAGCCCCGCTACATCGCGACCATCCGCGGCGTGGGCTACAAGTTCATCGCCGAGCCGCTGTGAGACGCCTCCTGTCGACCCTCCGAGCTCGCCTGGTGATCTCGCATCTCTCGGCCGTGTTCCTCGGTGTGCTGACGACGATCCTGGTCACCGAACCGTTGACCCAGCGGTTCTTCAGAGACCACACCATGGGCTCCGGGCTCGACGAGATGATGGGCGAGGCTGGGATGGGATCGATGATGGATCGGCTCCAAGGGAACCTCGCGGCGTCGTTCCGGTCGGCGCTGCTGGTGGCCTTCGCCGCTGCCGCGGTCACGGCGGTGATCGCCAGCATCGTGGCCGCCCGCCGGATCGCCCAACCGATCGAGCAGATGAGCGAAGCCACCCTCGACCTCGCCGAAGGCGACTACGCGCGGCGGGTACCGGTTCCCGACGTGGCCGAGCTGGCCACGTTGGCCGAGAGCGTGAACACCCTCGCCCGGTCCCTGGCCGAGACCGAGGAACGCCGGCTGCGCCTCATCAACGAGGTCGCCCACGAGCTGCGAACGCCGTTGACGACGATCGAGGGGTACATGGAGGGCCTCCTCGACGGCGTGTTCGAACCCTCCGACCAGATCTTCGGTGCCACCGCACGCGAGGCGGCCCGGCTCAAGCGTCTCGCCGCCGATCTCAGCCTCGTGTCGCGAACCGAGGAGAACGCGCTCGACCTCCACTTCGAACCCGTCGACCTCGCTGCGGTCGTCGACGACGTCGTCGGCTCCCTCCGACCCCTGTTCGTGGCCAAGGACATCTCGCTGGCGGTGGAAGGCACCGACGACGCGGTCATGGTGCGCGGGGATCGGGATCGTCTCGCCCAGGTCTTCACGAACATCCTCGGGAATGCCGTCTCCTACACCGATCCGGACGGCCGAGTCGAGATCCGCGTCGATGCCGGCCCGGAGACCACCGCGGTCACGGTCACCGACACGGGGAGAGGGATCGCTCCCGACGAGCTCGAACGGATCTTCGAACGCTTCCACCGGGTCGACCCCAACGTGCCGGGAGGCACGGGAGTCGGGCTGACGGTCGCCCGCAACCTGGTCCGTCGCCACGGAGGCGATGTCGTGGCACGATCGGAGGGACCGGGGACCGGTTCCCGCTTCGTCGTCACCCTCCCGACGGCCCGATAGATCGTCGCAAATCCGACACTTCCGCAACGGGGCTCCACCCACCGGTCGTTGCTGCGTCGAGGAGGAACGATGCGCCGAACCAAATCGATCGCCGCCGCCGCCGGCATCGCGCTGATCGCTGCCGCGTGCGCCTCGGGTGCGGGGACGGAACCCGACACGACCGCTCCGACGTCGACCACCGCGACGACCACCCCAGCGGCGGTCCAGTCCGCCTCCAACCTCCCGACCGGTGTCTCCGCTCTCGACGACCGGTTCGATCCGTCGTTCCCCGAGCCGCTCATCGACCCCTCCGAGGTCCTGTCCGGTGGGCCTCCCCCCGACGGGATCCCCCCGATCGACGACCCGCAGTTCGTCGACGTCGCCGCCGCCGACGCGTGGCTCAACGATCCCGAGCCGGTTCTCGTCGTCCAGGTCGGCGACGACGTCCGCGCCTACCCGATCCAGATCCTCATGTGGCACGAGATCGTCAACGACACCGTCGGAGGCGAACCGCTGGCCGTCACCTACTGCCCCCTGTGCAACTCGGCCATCACGTTCCGGCGGGTCGTCCGCGGCGTCGAGGTGACGTTCGGAACCTCGGGGAACCTCTACAACGCGAACCTGGTGATGTACGACCGTGCCACCGAGAGCCTGTGGAACCAGCTCGACGGCCGGGCCGTGATCGGCCTCCTCACCGGCGAGGAGCTCGAACGGCTCCCCTCGGTGATGATCTCGTGGGCGGACGTCAAGGCCACCCATCCCGATGCCAAGGTCCTCGACCGCGACCGGACCGGGTACCGCCGCAACTACGGCACCAACCCGTACACCGGCCTCGACGACCCCAACGGACAGCCGTTCCTGTTCCGAGGCGACGTCGACGTGCGGGCCAAGGCCATGCAACGGATCGTCGCCATCGAGAACGGCAAGGCGGCCGTCGCCTGGGCACTCGACGCCATCAGCGGAGACGGTCCGACCGTGACGCCCGGCGCCTTCGCCGGAGATCCGCTGGTGATCTTCTGGGAGCCGGGCCAGTCCTCGGCGTTGGACACCTCCGATATCGCCGACGGCCGCGACGTCGGCAACGTGGGCGTGTTCTCACCGGTCGTCGACGGCCAGGAGCTGACCTTCCGGGTCGACGACGCCGGGTTCGTCGACGACCAGACCGGCTCCCGCTGGGACATCTTCGGCGAGGCGACGTCCGGACCACTGAGCGGGACCCGGTTGGTTCCGATCACCTTCGTCCGCACCTTCTGGTTCTCATGGGCGGCGTTCCGACCCGACACGGACCTCATCGAAGCCTGAACGGGCGTGACCCCTCGCCCGGACGCGTGCACTCGGACCGTGCGTGCGCGGGAGGGGCAACGGGTGGGAACGAACGTGACGGTCGACGGCATGGCCGTCTACGTCGCGGTGCCGGGAGAGACGCCGGCGCCCGGCGTTCTCGTCCTCCACGAGGTGTTCGGACTCAACGACGACATCCGTTCGATCGCGGATCGGTTCGCCGCCCTCGGCTACGTGGCGGCCGCCCCCGACCTCGTCGGTGGAGGGAGCCTCCGCTGCATCGCCAGGGCACTCCGCGACCTCTCCAGGTCCGATGGGTCGACGGTCGCGGCGGCCGAGCGGATGCTGACGTGGTTGTCCGAGCGCCCGGAGGTACTCGGCGGGGTGGGTGTCGCCGGGTTCTGCATGGGCGCGTCCTTCGCGATGCTCCTCGGGACCACAGGTGAGGCTTCGGTCGTATCGGCGGCCTACGGTGAACCTCCCGCCGATCCCGAGCTCGTAGCGCGCATGTGTCCGACCGTGGCCCACTACGGCGGCGAGGACCGTCTGTTCCGACGGTTCGCCGGACCCCTCGACGACGCCCTCGACCGCGCCGGCGTCCCCCACGACGTGAAGCTGTACCCCGGGGCCGGGCACTCGTTCATGAACCGCGGCCATGAGGAACATCCGATCGCCCGTCGGCTGGCCCAGCCGCTCATGGCCGTCGGATACGACCCGGAAGCGGCCGAGGACGCATGGGGGCGGATCGCCGGGTTCTTCGCCACCCACCTCGCGACGGGCGAGCCCGAGATCGTCATCGACCTTCGCGACGAGGTGCGCGAGGAGGTGCCCGAGGCGACGGAAACAGCCGACGGGAACGGCACGAGCTGACCGGTGCCGTGCGATCGAGAGAGGAGGTGACTCATGACGCGCTTCATGGTGCCTCGTGTCGCCCGCTGTTCGGACGGTTGCCGGGATGGCGTCCTGAGCACGACACGAAACTGCTCTGGATCGATCCCGGCGGCCCATCGCGAAGCATCTCGGCGAGCCCACGCGGGCGATAACCTGCGCTCATGAACACCACCCGATTCTCCGAACGGCGAGCCCAGTTCACCGACCACATCGGCGCAGGCATCGCCGTGATCCCCGCGGCCACCCTCACCGGCCGGAACGCCGACACCGACCATCCGTTCCGACAGGACTCCGACTTCTACTTCCTCACCGGGTTCCCCGAACCCGACGCCGTGGCCGTGTTCGACCCGACGCACGACGCCGAACGGTACGTCCTGTTCGTGCGACCCCGCGACCCCGAGCGCGAGGCCTGGGACGGCAAGCGCGCGGGCGTGGTCGGCGCCGTCGAGGACCACGGCGCCGACGCGGCCTACACCATCGATCGGCTCGAGCGGTTCCTCCGCGACCGGATGCGAGGCCACGACACGTTGTGGTACTCCTTGAACGGCAGACTCGACTCCACGGTGTTGTCCGTCTTCGGCGCCGCCCGCGCCCACCGCGAGCGTGCCGGGGTCGTCACCCCGGTGCGCATCGCCGACCCCACCGCCGTCCTGCACGAGATGCGCCTCGTCAAGACCCCCGCCGAGCTCGACGCCCTCCGCCGGGCCTGCGACATCTCGGCTGACGGCCACGCCGAAGCCATGCGCTACGCCCGCCCCGGGATGAACGAGCGGCAGGTCCAGGCTGCCCTCGAGTTCGTGTTCCGTGCCCAAGGGTCCGAGCGGGACGGGTACCCACCGATCGTCGCGTCGGGACCCAACGCGGTGATCCTGCACTACGTGGAGAACGATCGGACCATGAACGACGGTGATCTCCTGCTCATCGACGCCGCCGCCGAGTACGGCTACTTCTCGTCTGACATCACCCGGACCTTCCCCGTCGGCGGCAGGTTCACCCCGGCCCAGCGCACGCTGTACGACATCGTCCTCGCCGCCCAGGAGGCGACGATCGCCCACAGCGCGCCCGGCGTCCGGTTCCGGGAGCTCCACGACATCGCCGTGCGCTCCCTCACCGAAGGGATGGTCGATGTCGGCCTCATCCCGGGTCCCGTGGACGATGCGATCGACCACGGCTGGTACCGGGCGTTCTACTTCCACGGCACCGGGCACTGGCTGGGCATGGACGTCCACGACGCCGGCGCCTACGCGATCGACGGCGAGAGCCGGGCCCTCGTCCCCGGGATGTGCTTCACCGTCGAGCCCGGGATCTACGTCGCCCCGGACAAGGCCACCATCGAACTTCCGATCCTCCCGTACGACATGGAGACCGAACGGGACCTCGCCTATCTCGATCCGGCGGGTGCTCGCAAGCAGCTCGCCGAACGCCGCGCCGCGGCGGACCACGTCCATCACACCGTCCCTCAGGAGTTCCTCGGCATCGGCATCCGGATCGAAGACGACATCGTCATCACCGCCGACGGTCACGAGAACCTGACCAGATCCGTTCCCGTCGACCCCGACGAGATCGAGGCCCTCTGCGCCGAGGATCCGATGCTGCCCCGACCCTAGAAGACCCTGGCTACGGCGGCGGCCCGGTCGTCGAGCGCACCACCAGCGACGGCGTCACGACGATGTGCCGATCACCCACGCGGCCGTCGATCCGCTCGAACAGCAGCTCCACCGCCATCGCTCCCAGCTCGGCTCCCGGTTGATCGATGGTCGTCAGGTCGATCCGCCCGAGCGCGGCCAGCGCCGTGTTGTCGTAGCCGACCACCGACACGTCTCCCGGAACCGCCACCCCCGCGTCGTCGGCCGCCTGCAATGCACCGATCGCCGCGAGGTCGTTGGCGACGAAGACCGCCGTGGGCCGCTCGCCGCCCGCCAGCAGACGCCGCATCCCCTCGTAGCCACCCTCCTCGGTGAACGAACCCGACACCACCCTGATGTGGCTCGACAACCCGGCCCTGGCCATGGCCCGTTCGTATCCGGTCCGGCGACTCCGGGCTCCCGCTCCCGACCCCGCCGAGATGTGGGCGATCCGCTCATGGCCGAGCGCGACCAGATGCTCGACGGCGAGGGCGCCGCCGCGCCGGTCGTCGTTGGTGACCGAGTCGAACCCGACGCTGCGGCTGGCTCGAGCGACCAACACGAGCGGAACCGACCGGGCGGCGGCGGCGATGTCCCGGACCGCCAGGACCGGTCCCGCCAGCACGAGCCCGTCGACCCGGAGCTCGAGCAGCGTCTCCATCGCCTCGCGCTCGGCGGCCGGGCGCCGAGATCCGGTGTTGAACAACGCCCGGTAGCCACCGAGCGCGGCCGCCGACTCGACCCCGTCCACCACCTCGGCGAAATACGGGTTGTGGATGTCCGACAGCATCAGGCCAACGACGTGCGAGCGCTGCCGGACCAGGCTCCGCGCCACCGCGTTGGGCCGGTATCCCAGCTCGGCGGCGGCGGCGACGACCGCCGCCCGCCGTTCCTCGGAGACCTTCGCCGAGCCGCGCATCACCAACGACACGAGGGACTTGGATACGCCGGCCCGGTCGGCCACGTCCTTGATCGTCGGGGGCCTCCCTTCCGGCATCACGACCCCCCGGTCGTCGGCACCTCGGCGGGCATCGGTTCCCCCGCGAGCGCGGCGACGACGTTGCGGGCCGCGAGTTCCGCCATCGCTTCGCGCGTGCGCCTCGTCGATGACCCGAGATGCGGCACGATCACGCAGTTCGAAAGCGCGACCAGCGGGTGATCCGCCGGCAGCGGTTCGGGATCGGTGACATCGAGGCCGGCACCGAAGATCCACCGCTCGGACAGCGCGGTCACCAGCGCGTCGGTGTCGACGAGCGGCCCCCTCCCGACGTTCACGAGGGTCGCGGTGGGACGCATGGCCTCCAGTGCGGCGCGGTCGATCAGATGATGCGTCTCGGGGGTCAGGGCGGCGGTGAGGACGACATGGTCGGAGGTCTCCAGCAGCCTGCCCAGATCGACCCGGCGGAGGCCGAGGGCCTCCTCCAACGCCGGCTTCGGACGCCGAGACGTGTACACCACCTCCATGCCGAAGGCCGAGCCGCGCCGAGCGACGGCCGCACCGATCCGGCCCAAGCCGACGATCCCGAGCGTCGTCCGCGACGCGTCGACGCCCCACAGCAGCTTCGGCTCCCAGCGCCGCCAACGTCCCGACCTGACATGGTCGACGCCCTCGACGATCCGGCGGGAGACGGCGAGCAGCAACGCCCAGGCCATGTCCGCGGTCGTGTCGGTGAGGACGTCGGGAGTGTGCCCCACGCGGATCCCCCGCCTGGCGCATGCTTCACGGTCGATGTTGTCGACGCCGACGGCCATGTTCGACACCACTCGCAGCCCGGGAGCGGCATCGAGCAGCTCCTCGTCGACCCGCTCGGTCAACATCGTGTAGAGCGCGTCGGCGTCGCGGGCCCGGTCGAGCAGGAGATCGCGGTCGATGGCGCGGTCCTCGGGCCAGACCCATACCTGCCCCGCCTCGGCCAGGATCTCGACGGCACGTCCAGGCGGACGTCGGGTCACGACGATGAACGGCGCGGTCATGTGCCGATCCGTTGCCGCTTCTTCTCGGCTTCGTGCTCGGCTCTCGCGACCCTGACCGCCTCGCGTTCGGACACCTCCGGCACCCCGGTCTCCCACCAGGCATCTCCTCCGGTCCAGGTGTAGGGGTCGGTCTCGATGACGATCACCGACGGGCCCTCTGCCGCCTTCGCCCGACAGACCGCGTCCTCGAGCTCGGCGGTGGTCTCGACCCGCTCGGCGCGGGCGCCCAGGGCGCGGGCATGGGCGACGAAGTCGACCCTGATCTCGGGGTTCCCGCGGGAATGCTCGAGGAGGTTGTTGAACGGTGCGCCCCCCTTGAACTCCTGCAGCCGGTTGATCACCGCGAAGCCACCGTTGTCGGCGAGGATCCAGATGACCTTGAACCCGGTGAACGCGGCAGAGAACACGTCGGAGTTGGCCATGAGATAGGACCCGTCCCCCACGAAGGCGATCACGTCGCCGCCGGGGCGGGCCATGGCAGCGCCCCAGGCACCACCGATCTCATAGCCCATGCACGAGAACCCGTATTCGCAGTCGAACGCCCCGATGGTGCGCACCCGCCACACCTTGTTGAGCTCGCCCGGGAACCCCCCGGCAGCAGCCAGCGCGTAGTCGCCGGGATCCGCCGCGCGCCCGACCGCGCCGATGACCTGGGCGTAGCTCGGGCGGGGAGCCTCGCTGGGAGCGGTCACCTCGTCGACGTAGGCGTTCCACGCGGCCATCTCCCTCCGGACACGCTGCATCCATGCGGGCGGAGCAGCCCAGTCGAGCAACGCGATATCGAGATCGTGCAGCCCACGCTGGGCGTCGGCCACCAGCGAGATCGCCCGATGCTTGGTCGAATCGAACCGCCCGACGTTGCAGGAGACGATCCGCAGATCGGGGTGCTGGAAGACGGTCCAGGACCCGGTCGTGAAGTCCTGCAAGCGGGTGCCGACCGCGAGCACCACGTCGGCGTCGGCCGCCAGGGCGTTGGCCGCCGTCGATCCCGTCACCCCCAGCGGGCCCGCGTACACCGGATCGTCCCACACCACCGTGCCTTTCCCGGCCACGGTCTCGACGACCGGGATCCGCCGACGAGCGGCGAAGTCCCGCAGGTCGTGCTCGGCCGCGGCGTAGTGGACACCGCCGCCGGCGACGATGAGCGGAGCGCGGGCCTGCGAGAGCACGGCCGCGGCCCGGTCGACCTCGCGGGGGTCTGACCCGGGACGGCGGATCTGCCAGGTTCGGGGCTCGAAGAAGCGGGCAGGGTAATCGAATGCCTCCGCCTGGACGTCCTGTGGGAGGCCGACGAAGGCCGGTCCGCAGTCCTCGGGATCGAGCATGACCGCGATCGCCTGGGGCAGGCTCTCGAGGATCTGTTCGGGCCTGGTGATGCGATCCCAGTAGCGGACGACCGCCTTGAAGGCGTCGTTGACGGTGACCGTCGGGTCGTCGAAGTGCTCGACCTGCTGGAGCACGGGATCGGGGATACGGCTGGCGAACGTGTCCCCCGCCAGGAGGAGGACCGGAAGTCGGTTGGCGTGGCCGATGCCGGCAGCGGTCACCATGTTGGCCGCCCCCGGACCGATCGACGACGTCGCGACCATGATCTGTCGCCGCCGTTTCGCCTTGGCGAAGGCGATGGCGGCCATGGCCATGGTCTGCTCGTTCTGACCTCGCCATGTGGGCAGACGGTCCCTGGCCGCCTCCAGCGCCACACCGAGAGCGGTCACGTTGCCGTGGCCGAAGATGGCGAACACCCCCGCGAAGAGGGGCAGTTCGACGTCGTCGACGACAATCCGCTGGGCCGTCATGTAGCGGACGATCGCCTCGGCGGTCGTCATCCTGATCGTCTCCACGCTCACCCTCCGAACCGCTTGACACCCGCTCGGTCCTCACCGTATCTTACGCGGCGCGAATTGGAACGTTCCAACGGGAGGGCGGTGTAACGGATGCGGATCGGCGTCATCGGGATCGGCCGCATCGGTGCGTACCACGCGCAGCTCCTCCAGGGCATCGCCGGGGTCGACCAGGTCGTCGTCACCGACGCGGACCCCGCGCGCGCTACCACGGTCGCGGCCGAGCTCGACCTCGTCGCCGTACCCGACGTCCCTGCGTTGCTCGATCGGGTCGACGCGGTCGTCATCGCCGCCGCCACCTCCGCCCACGCCGAACTGATCGAAGCGACCATGGCCAGGGGCGTCCCGACGTTCTGCGAGAAGCCGATCTCCCTGGACCTCGACTCGACGAAACGGATCGTCGAGCTCGTCCACCGCGCCGACGTGCCCCTCCAGATGGGGTTCCAACGCCGCTTCGACCCCGGCTATCGGAGCGCCGCCGCCCTGGCCGCCGACGGCTCCCTCGGGCAGATCTACGTGATCCGCATGGCCGGGCATGATCCGGCCCCGCCCCACGAGGCCTACATCCCACAGTCGGGTGGCATCTTCCGGGATTTCTCGGTCCACGACTTCGACGCTCTGCGCTTCGTCACCGGCCAGGAGGTCGAGGAGGTCTACGCCGACGGGTCCGTGATCGCGTTCGACGTGTTCGCCAAGTACGGCGACGTCGACACCGCCGTGGCCACCCTACGCCTCACCGACGGATCGTTGGGCATCCTGTCGGTCACCCGCCACGATCCGCTCGGCTACGACATCCGCATGGAGGTGTTCGGCTCCAAGGACTCGATCGCCGTCGGTTGGGACGACCGCACCCCGCTCCACTCGGTCGAGCCCGGCGTCGCGCCTCCACCCGGGCCCGCCCATGCGAACTTCCAGGAACGTTTCCGGAGCGCCTACGAGGCCGAGCTCGCCTACTTCGTCGACGTCGCCGCAGGTCGCTCCCCCAACCCGTGCACCGCCGACGATGCCCTCGAGGCGCTCCGGATCGCCATCGCCGCCGATCGCTCCCGCGCCGAACATCGCCCGGTCGAGATCGCGGAGATCGTGTGAAGTCGATCGCCGACCGCATCGCCGCTGCCCCCATCACCTGGGGGGTCTGCGAGGTGCCCGGATGGGGCCACCAGATCTCCGCCGAACGCTTCCTCGCGGACATCCGAGCCCTCGGCATCCACGCCACCGAGCTGGGACCCGACGGCTTCCTTCCCACCGACCCCCATCGCCTCGCCGAGCTCCTCGACCGCTACGGCGCCCGCGTCGTCGCCGGCTTCGTGCCCGCGGTCCTGTACCGAAAGGACCTCCTCGACGATCAACTCGCCTACGTCCACCGGGCCGCCTCCACCCTTGCCGGAGTCGGCGCCGAGATCATGGTCCTCGGACCCGACGCCGCCACCAGCGGCTATGAAGAACGGATCCGCATGGACGATGCCGACTGGAAGACCTTCGGCGACGGCCTCGCCGACGTGCGGCGCATCGCCGGCGACGCCGGTCTCCACGTCGCGCTGCATCCTCACTGGGGGATGGTCATCGAGACCGCGGACGAGATCGAGCGGCTCTTGCACACCACCGACGTCGACCTCTGCCTGGACACCGGTCATCTCGCCCTGGCAGGTGCCGACCCGCGCGAGATGGTCCGCCGCTTCGGCGACAGGGTCGCCCACATGCACCTCAAGGACCTCGACCCCGCCATCGCCGGCCGGGTCCGCACCGGTGCCATCGGCTACCGCGACGCCGTGGCCCGCGGCCTCTACCGCCCCCTCGGCCAAGGAGGGATCGACATCGTCGGCGTCGTCACCGAACTCGACCGACACGGATACGGCGGCTGGTGGGTGCTCGAACAGGACACCGTCCTGGCCGACGCCGAACCCGACGTCGAAGCCGGTCGGCTGGCCGCAGCCGCCAGCTACCGGTTCCTCATCGAGATCACCGGCCGCAACGGCCGGAACGGTCGTTCCCCGGTGAAACCGGAGGACGGATACGCAGGGACGGCTCCCCGTGGAGCCACCTGAGAGGAGGAGAGAGAACGTGAGACGCAAACTATGGATCGCCCTCGTCCTGGCGCTCGGCCTCGTGGCCGCCGCGTGCAGCTCGGGAGGCACCACCACCACCGCCGGAAGCACCGGCACGACCGCGGGCGGCGACGACGGCGCAGTCAGCCAGCGGAGCTATCGCTTCGTCGTCGTGTCGCACGGCCAGGCATCCGACCCGTTCTGGTCGGTCGCCGCCAACGGCGTCAAGCAAGCAGCCGAGGACATGGGTGTCGAGGTCGAGTACCAGGCTCCCGGGACGTTCGACATGGTCGAGATGAGCCAGATCATCGACGCCGCCGTCGCCTCGAACCCGGACGGCCTGGTCGTCACCATCCCCGACGCCGACGCCCTCGGACCCTCGATCAAGGCCGCCGTGGCCGCCGGGATCCCCGTCATCTCGATGAACTCGGGAAGTGACGTGTTCCAGGACCTCGGGGTCAAGGTGCACGTCGGCCAGACCGAGTACGAAGCGGGGCTCCTCGCCGGACAGCGGTTCGCCGAAGAAGGCGTCACCAACGCCATCTGCATCAACCAGGAGGTCGGCAACGTCGCCCTCGACCTGCGCTGCCAGGGATTCGAGGACGGCCTCGGCAGCCCCGTGAAGGTGGTCCCCGTCGACCTCGCCGACCCGACCGGCGCCCAAGAGGCCGTTTCTGCCGAGCTGCAGGCCAACGCCGGCATCGACGGCATCTTGACCCTCGGTCCGACCGGCGCCGAGCCGACGCTCGCTGCGCTCGATCAGGCAGGACAGCTCGGAACGATCAAGTTCGCCACCTTCGACCTGTCACCGAAGGTGCTCGAGGAGATCCAGAACGGCAACATGCTGTTCGCCATCGACCAGGCGCAGTACCTCCAGGGGTACCTGCCCATCGTCCTGCTGACCCAGTTCCTCGAAACCGGAGCATTGCCGCTCGGTTCCGTCGACCGGGTCATCCTGACCGGCCCACAGTTCGTCACCAAGGACAACGCGGCCGACGTCGTCAAGTTCGCGGAGCAGGGTCTCCGCTGACCGCCACCTGAAGGAGGGTCCGCCGTCGAGGCGGACCCTCCTTCGGTACAGTCGGAACACCGCTCGAGGAGGGAGCATCCGTGACCACCGGCACCGCACCACCACCCGTCACCGAACACGACGAACGGCTCCGCAAGGTCGGCCGGATGTCGCGACTCCTGTCCCGCCCCGAGCTCGGCGCCGTCGTGGGAGCCGTCCTCGTCTACCTGTTCTTCGCGGTCATCGCCTTCGACAACAACTTCGTGAGTTGGGGGTCCCTGTCGTCGATCCTCAACGCCGCCGCACCGCTCGGCATCCTGTCGGCTGCCGTCGCCATGTTGATGATCGCCGGCGAGTTCGACCTGTCCATCGGCTCGATCGTCGGGTTCGCCGGGATGACGATCATGGTGCTCGTCACCAACCCCGACCAGGGAGGGTTCGGCTGGACCCTCTGGCCGGCCATCGTCGTCGCTCTGGCCTTCGCCCTGACGATCGGCTGGTTCAACGGCATCCTCGTCGTCACCACCAAGCTCCCGTCGTTCATCGTCACCCTCGGCACGCTGTTCATCTTCCGCGGCCTCACGATCGCCCTGACCCGGACGATCACCAACCGGACCCAGCTCGGGGGCCTCGACGAGGTGAGCGGCTACGACCTCGCCCAGAAGGTGTTCGCATCGTCCATCACCATCGGCGGCGGACGGTTCTCCATCGCCATCCTCTGGTGGGTGCTCCTGGTCGTCGTCTCCACCTGGGTGCTCCTCAAGATGACCTGGGGGAACTGGATCTTCGGCGTCGGCGGCGACCCGAACGCGGCCCGCAACGTCGGCGTCCCCGTCGACAAGGTGAGGATCGCCCTGTTCATGACCACCGCCTTCTCGGCCTGGCTCGTTGCGGTCATCCAGGCCGTGCAGTTCACCGGCGCCGACACGTTGCGCGGCACCGGGCAGGAGTTCCAAGCCATCATCGCCGCCGTCGTCGGCGGCACCCTGCTCACCGGCGGGTACGGGTCGGCCGTCGGTGCGGCATTCGGTGCCTTCATCTTCGCCATGGTCAAGCAAGGCATCCGGATCACCGGCGTCGACGGCGACTGGTTCCAGGTCTTCGTCGGTGCCGTCCTCGTCATCGCGGTCATCTTCAACAACTACATCCGGCAGAAGGCGGTGAAGAAGTGACGACCACCACGGCCCCCGCGCCGCTCCTCGAGATCGACAACATCTCCAAGTACTTCGGCAGCGTGATCGCCCTCAAGGACGTGTCGATGTTCGTCCGCCCCGGCGAGGTGACCTGCCTGCTCGGTGACAACGGTGCCGGGAAATCGACCTTGATCAAGGTGCTGTCGGGTGTCCACCAGCCCGACGAGGGCACCTACCGGTTCGAAGGCGCCGAGATGAACCTCTCGTCGCCCCGTGACGCCCTCGAATACGGCATCGCCACCGTCTACCAGGACCTGGCGATGATCCCGCTCATGTCGGTGTGGCGGAACTTCTTCCTCGGCTCGGAACCGACGAAGGGATTCGGTCCCTTCAAGCGGTTCGACGCCGACTACGCCAAGCGCACCACCAAGGACGAGCTCGGCAAGATGGGGATCGACATCCGCGACCCGGACCAAGCCGTCGGCACCCTCTCGGGCGGCGAGCGCCAGTCGGTGGCGATCGCCCGCGCCGTCCACTTCGGGGCCAAGGTGCTGATCCTCGACGAGCCCACCGCCGCCCTCGGCGTCAAACAGGCCGGGGTCGTGCTTCGGTACGTCGTCCAAGCCAAACAGCGCGGCATCGGAGTGATCTTCATCACCCACAACCCTCACCATGCCTATCCGGTGGGCGACCACTTCGTCATCCTCAAACGAGGCCAGGTGTACGGTGACTACACCAAGGACGAGCTTCCTCTCGAGCAGCTCATCCAGATGATGGCCGGCGGCGCCGATCTCGAAGCGCTCCAGCACGAGCTCGAACGCGCCGCCGAAGAGGGCGACCCGGCCGCCGAGAACGCCGCCGCCGGCCTCGAAGAGGAGGTCGACAAGCTCGACGAGCTCGCGGAACGGGCCGAGGACGGCGAGTGACCACACCGCTCGACGTCATCACGATCGGGCGGGTCTCGGTCGACCTCTACCCGCAGCAGCACCGGGTCCCACTCGAGGAGGTGCGGAGCTTCGCCAAGTCCCTCGGTGGGACCGCTACGAACGTTGCGGTGGCCGCCGCCCGCTACGGCCACCGCACCGCGGTGGTGACCAAGGTCGGGAACGACCCCTTCGGCCGCTACGTCCGGAAGGCCCTCGCGGGGTTCGGGGTCGACGATCGGTGGGTTGGAACCGATCCGACGCTGCGCACCCCCCTCGTGTTCTGCGAGGTATGGCCCCCCGACCGTTTCCCGCTCCTGTTCTATCGAGAACCCAAGGCGCCCGACATGAACCTCACCCTCGGCGACCTCGACCTCGATGCCGTGATGCGCGCGTCGATCCTGTGGACCACGGGGACCCGCCTGTCGGACGAACCAAGCCGATCGACGACGTTCGCCGCCCTCGCAACCCGGGAACGGTCCGGCATCACCATCCACGATCTCGACTATCGCCCCATGTTCTGGACGTCGCGCGAGGAGGCCGGGGCCCAGCAGCGCCGCGCCCTGCGCTACGCGACGGTCGCGGTGGGCAACCAGGACGAGTGCGCCGTCGCCGTCGGCCCCGGTGAGCCCGAGACCCAGGCGCGGCGACTCCTCGACCTCGGTCTCGACCTGGCGATCGTGAAACTCGGCCCCGAAGGCGTCCTCGTCGCGTGGGGGGACCGGACCGAGCACGTCGCCCCGGTGAGCATCGACGTCGTCTGCGGACTCGGGGCCGGCGACGCCTTCGGCGGTGCCTTGTGTCACGGGCTCCTCGAAGGCTGGGACCCGGTCGAAACCGTCACCTTCGCCAACGCCGCCGGAGCTCACGTCGCCGCGCGCCTGGGATGCGCCGACGAGATGCCCACCGAATCCGAGGTGCGGCAACTCCTGGAGGGTGCCGCATGAGCGCCTCAGCCACCCTCGGCCCAGCGCGCGACCACCTCGATCGCCTCGTCCGAGACCGGGACGCGACCGACGTTGATCGTCCGCTCCCCTCGCACGTGGGCCACCACCGCCTCGGCCCAGTGCTCCGATGGGGTCGCGAACCAGTCGCCCTCCCCGAACCAGGGGGTTCCCGACGGGAAGCCCTCGGCGACGAGGAAAGCCTCCCGCACGGAAGGCTGATCCGGACAGGCGAACTCCAGATGATGGCCCACCTCGTGCACGATCGACGCCGACAGGTTCGGGGCGGTGCCCGGAGCCCGGACCACGATCCGACGCCCGTCGGGAACGTACCGGGCCCGATCCGGGAGGTCCCATGCCACGTCCAGCTCGAGGCCGACCAGACACCCGCGTCGAGCCGGGAACGCCGCCACGACCTCTTCCCACACCTCGGCGCCGAGCATCCTCAGATCGTCGGGCACCTCGCTGCTCATCGCCAAGCGAGGCTCCCCGACCGAACAGGCGGCCGCCATGAGGGCGGCCACCACGACCCAGCCGATCCAACGCATACGCCTCACCGTAGACCGTCCACCACCCCACCGGCCCCGGTGAGGTGTCGAACATGACGGGCCGTTTCCATCCCCAGGCAACGCGCATCCAGCCGGGATCCGGCTCCGCCCTCACCTATGCCGGACTCGAGATCGTCACACTCTCTCGGGGCGAGACCCACCGGTGGCAGACCGGTCCCGATGAGACCGCCGTCGTGCCACTGGCGGGGGCAGCCATCGTGACCGTCGACGGCACCGCGTTCGAGCTCGAAGGGCGCGAGAGCGTCTTCACCGGCCCCACCGACTTCGTCTACACGCCGATCGGCGCGACCGGGACGATCACCGCCACGCGGCCCGGGAGGTTCGCGCTGTGTCGGGCCAGAACCGACCAACGGCTCGAGCCGTATCGGGTCGCCGCGTCGGCCGTTCCGGTCGAAGTCCGCGGCGGAGGGCCTGCGACCCGCCAGATCAACAACTTCCTCGCCGCCGGCGTCCACGACGCGGCCAAGCTCATCGCCGTGGAGGTCATCACCCCGTCGGGCGGATGGTCGTCGTATCCGCCCCACAAGCACGACGAGTTCACCGCCGACGAGGTCGCCCTGGAGGAGATCTACTACTTCGAGATCGCCGCCGAGGGGTTCGGGTTCTTCACCGCCTATACGGCCGATGGCACCATCGCCGACACGGTGACGGTACGGACGGGCGATGCCTACCTCGTACCCGACGGCTACCACGGTCCCGCCGCGGCCGCTCCTGGCTACCACATGTACTACCTGAACGTCATGGCCGGACCCGGGGACGAACGGGTGTGGCGATTCTGCGACGACCCGGCCCACGCCGGGCTCCGACAGTGGCTCGACACCCTTCCCCCCGATCCTCGCCTTCCGATGATGCGACCAAGGAGCTGACCGATGCAAGACCTGACGTTCGTCCTCGCCGCCGACCACGAACCCGCCGACCTGTGGTCCGTGTTCGGCGAAGCGGGGATCACGATGGAAGCCGCCTGCATGTTCCCCCGCCTCGAAGGACGGATCGTCCACACGGTCGTGAGCGACGAAGACGCCGACGTCGCCACCGACGCGCTGCGACGAGCCGGCTACCTTCCCCTCGACCGGCGACCGGTCCTGGTGGCCTCCATCGAGCCCAAACCCGGCGAACTGGGTCGGCTGGCGAAGCGGATCAGCGACGCCGGGGCCCGCATCTACATCCTGTACATGGCGGTGGGCAACCGGGTGGTGATCGGCGCCGACGATCTGGAAGCAGCTCGATCGGCGCTCTGATCAGTCGTCGTCCGTGTCGTTGTCTTCCTGGAACTTCTTCCGGAGTCCCTGCATCGACGACAGCACCGATTCGGCACCGACCCCGATCCGCGGAAGCTTGGCCGACTGGCGAGCGTATCGGCTCCGCGACACGGGACGTTCGACGTCCTGCTCCTCGGCGAGCTCCCGGGCCGCTCTCCAGTCGAGGTCGGCCTCTTCGGACGTCTCCACGGGTCGATGCGACGCCTCGGTGACGGGAGCATCCTCCTCGTCCGGCCCCTCTTCGACCTCGCCGGCCACGACCGTGGCGGCTTCCCCTGCGCCGGCGCCTGACTCGGGCCCGGCGACGTCCGCCTCGGAACGATCAGCCCGCTCGTCGGAGCCGCCGGCCCGGTCCGCCGACTCGCCGTCGTCGGTTCGCCCGCCACGCAGTCGGGCCAGCTCCGCTTCGACGGCCTTGAGCTTGCGGTCGGCCTCGGCCGACATCCGGAGGGCCTCCGCCCTGGCCTCGGCCGCCGACTGCTGGGCCTCGCTGCGGATCCGCTCGGCGTCGACCCGAGCCCGCTCGAGGAGCTCCCTGGCCTCGGCGTCGGGAGCGACCGGCGCGCCGGCGTCGACGAACTCGATCCGGGCCGCGATCTCGGCCTCCATCCGTTCGAGCTCGCGCATCCGGTCCCGGGATTGTTCCTCCCGTCGACGGACCTCCTCGTCTCTCCGGTTCAGCTCCTCCCTGCGACCCTCCAGCTCCGCCTTGGCCGCCGCCAGGGCCTGCGTCGCCTCCTCGGCTTCCCGTTTGGCCTGCTCGAAGGCCTTCACCTGATCCTCGTATCGGCCCAGCTCGGCACGCGCCGCGGCCGCCTCGCCCTCTGCCGAAGCTCGCAGACCGACCGCCTCGCGTTGGGCCCGCTCGACGATCTCGAAGGCGCGCTGCTCGGCGTCGGCCAGGGTCTTGGCCCGGTCCTTGGCGGCAGCCAGGACCTGTTCGGCCTCGGCCCGAAGCTCCTCCGCCTCCCCGCGCAGACGAGCCGCTTCGGCCTCTGCGGCGGCGGTGATCGTCGCCGCGCCGGCTTCGGCCGCTTCCACGGCCGCCATTCGCTCCTCCAGGGCCCGTTCGGCTTCTGCCGTCGCTTCTTGAACTGCGGCCAGCTCGGTTCGGCGCCGCTCGATCTCGGCGTCGGCTTCCGCGAGTCTCTCGGCGGCGAGCCGTTCGGCCTCGTCGGCCATGGCTCTCGCCTTGCCCTCGGCGTCCGCCAGCAAGGCGAGCTGGTCTTCGTGCTCCTGGCGGAGGGCCGCAGCCTTCTCCCGCATCCGAGCGACGTCGCGACGCGCCCCTGCGGTGAGCTCCTCGGCGGTCTTCCTCGCATCGTCGAGGATCGCCTCGGCCTCGCCGCGCAGGAACGCCGCCTGCTCCTTGGCGGCCTCCACGGCGGCAGCGCCGTCCTGACGGATCGCCTCGGCCTCCTCGGTCGCCCGAGCGATCATCGCCGCAACCCGGTTGTCGGCATCGGCGAGGAGTCGTTCCTTCTCGGCGATCGCCTCCATCCGGTCCTCGGCGTCGCGCAGGATCGAAGCTGCCTTCTCCGACGCATCCGAGACGAGCTGAACGGCACGCTGTTCCTCGTCCTCGATGGCCGCGAGACGAGCCTCCAGCGATCGTTCCCTCGTGTCGAGCTCACGGCTGCGAGCTTCGGCGGCGTTCCGAAGCTCGTCGATCTCGGCCTCGGCTTGGCGGCGGAGCCGGTCCGCTTCTGCGGTGGCCTCGGACACGAGACGCTCGCCCTCCTCCTCGGCCGCTTCGAGCCGCCGAGTCGCTTCGGCGGTTGCCGCGGCCAACGCACGTTCGCGTTCGGTCAGCTCCTCCAGGCGTTGCTGCGTCCCGACCAGCAGCGCCTGGGCCTGCTCCTCCGCCTCGGCGCGTCGCACGACGGCCGCCTCGGCGGCCTGAGCCAACGTCGCGGACGCCTCGTCGGCCTTGCGGTCGGCGACGGCGATCAACTGTTCTGCGTACTCCTCGGCCTCGGCCCGCATCCGAGCGGCGGTCGACGATGCCTCGGCTGCCTCCCGCTCGGCATCCTCGCGCAGAACCCTGGCTTCGTCGCGAAGCTCCCTCGCTTCCTCTCGCGCCGCCACGAGGGCCGACTCGGCCTCGTCGTGCAGACGTCGGGCGTCGGCCACGATCTCCTCGGCCTGAGCATCGGCTCTGGCCCGGATCGTCGCCGCTTCCTCCTTCAGCGTGGCAGCTTCGGTCCGGGCGGACTGACGGATCGACTCCGCCTCCGATCTGGCGTCGGCCAGGATCTGCTCGGCCTCACCCCGGAGGCGCTCGGCCTCTTCCATCATCCGGGATGCGTCTTCCCGAAGGCGGGCGGCTTCCGCCTGGGCATCGGCGACCAAGGCTCCTGCTCGCTCCTCGGCTTCGACGACCGCGATCTCACGCTCGTCGAGGTCGCCCTCGCGGGCGGCCAGCCGCTCCTCGATCTCGGTAGCCGCTGCTTCCGCCGCGGCGAGCCGATCGGTCGCCTCGGCGACGACCCGTGCCGCCTCCGCCCGCGCGTCGGTGAGGATCGACTCGACGTCGTTCTCGGCGGTGCGGATCCGCTCGGCAGCGTCGGCTTCGGCCGCGGCGCGGATCCGGTCCGCCTCCCGCCACGCCTCGGTCAGGTTCTCCTCGGCCTCGTCGCGGATCCGATCCGCCTCCCGTTGTCCTTCGGCCCGCTTGTGGGCGAGCTCCGTCTCGATCTCCAGGAGGATCTCCTGGACGCGACGCTCGGCGTCGGCGATCAAGGCCCGCGCCTCACGCTGCGCCTCCGAGACCTTTCGGGCTGCGGCGAGGCGGTCCCGGTCCGCTTGCTCCCGGGACCGGTTGGCTTCCTCCCGCATGGTCACCGCGGCGCGTTCGGCACGGGCCAGCAACGACCGGGCTCGTTCCTCGGCTTCCTTCCTGATCCGCTCGGCGGCAGCATCCGCGTTGACGAGCGCGGTCTCGTCTTCCAGTGCCGCAAGACGCTGACGGAGGTCCTCTTGGAGATGCGCGACCTCGTCCCGTCGCCGCTCGGTCTCGGCGAGCAGCTCGTTCGCGGCAGCTCGCGCCTCTGAACGGATCCGGTCCGCCTGGGCTTCGGCGTCCTCCCTGATCCGGCCGGCCTCGACGGCGGCCAGCGCCAGGGTGTCGTCCTCGGCGCCTTGCCTGGCATCGACGATCCTGGAGATCTCCGCTTCGAGCCTCCGGCGTTCGTCCTCCATCGACCGGCGGGCGTCGGCGACGATGCGTTCGGCTTCCTCCCGCGCTGCTTGGACGATGCCGGCAGCCTGATCGTTCGCTTCGGCAACGGCGACGGCCGTGCCCTCGGCGATCTGGCCCCGCAGCTCCTCAAGCTCGGCAACGGCCGCGGCCAACCGCTCCTCGGCCTCCGCCCGCGCCGCCGCCGCCTCGGCCACCCGCGCCTCGACCTCCACACCCGACGCGACCTCCGCCTGCAGCCGCTCCACCTCCGCCCGCAGAGCCGCAGCCTCCCCCTCCAACGCCGCCGCCCGCTCTTCGGCCACCCGACGCGCCGCGTCCTCCTCCGAACCCACCGCCACCGACTCCCGCAGCTCCTCCAACTCCCGGCGGAGACCGGCAGCCTCCGACTCGAGGGCGGCGACCTTGGCATCGGCGTCGGCGGTGACCGCGGCGAGCTCCTCTCGGGCCGCGGCGAGGATCGCCTCGGTTCGTGTGTGGTCAGGTGCCTGAGCTCTCGCCTCTTCGAGCTGAGCGGCCAGATCGTCGATGCGCGCAACGAGCTGCTGCCGTTCGCTCTCGAGCTGAGAGCGATACTGGGCGAGGCCTTCGGCCGCTTCGGCACGGATCCGGTCCGCCTCTGCCCGGGCTTCGGCCAGGAGGCGATCGGCTTCCGCCCGTGCGGCCGCCTCGACCTCTTGGGATACGGGAACCGGAACCTGCGCGGCCTCGAGGGACTGCTGCAACACGGCGATCTGTTCGAGGAGCTGCGACCGCTCTTCCTCGACCTGGCGGCGGTACCGCTCCAGCTCTGCGCCCATCTCGCGGCGGATCTGCTCTGCCTCGGCGCGGGCCTCCTGGACCATGCGCTCCGCTCGTGCCGTCGCTTCCTCCGTGACGCCGGATCCGGAGGCAGCCGCCGAGGCTTCCGCCTCGGCGACGATCCGGGCGGCCTCGGCTCGGGCCTCCTCCACGATGCGTTCGGCTTCGTGGTCGGCCTGGGACGACGAACCGGCACCACCGGCCTCGTCGAGCAGGCGCCTGGCCTCGGCTTCGATGGCGGCAGCCCGCTCCTTGGCTTCGGCCTCGATCTTCTCGGCTTGCTTGCGGGCCCGTTCGAGAACCCGGTCCTTGGCATCGAACACCGCGATCATCGCGTTGTCCATCGACCGGCTCTCGACCTCCTTGGCCTTCTGCGCCTCGTACTCGGCTTGTTGCAGACGCGCCTTGGCTTCCTCCGCCCATCGCTCGAGGTCACGGAAGTTCTGCTCCACCTCGCGCAGGAACTCGCGCACCTCGCGTTTGTCGTACCCCTTGCGAGCGACGGAGAACTGCTTCTTGTCGATGGACGCGTCGTCCGAGATTCGCTTCCTCACCCAGGGTCTATCGGCCGGCTCGGAGGCCTCCTTGACCCAGTCTCCGACTCGGACCGATGTCCCTCGGGCCGGTCAGATCGCCTCCACGATGGAGGGGTCGAGGCCAGGGAAGGTCCGCAGGTAGACCCGCCGCTCCTCGGTCAACGACTCGACGATCCGCTTGTACTCGTCGAGCCTGCCCTGTCGTTCGTACAGGCGCCGCGGCTGAAGGAGCTCCAGATCGTCGAACCCCGGAACCTCGGTGGCCACGAAGTAGCCGAAGTCCGGATCCTCCTCCCAGACGATGGATCCCTCGGCGATCCCCTGCACCACGGCGGACGAATGCCGGATCTTGACCTTCTTCGACCGTCCATCGTCGTCGGTGCCACCGACCCGGCCGGTGTTCTTCAAGTACACCTCGAGGTCCGGCATGGTCTCGAGCAACTCGAGCAGACGGTTGCCCTGCAACGCGTCGTTGGTGAAGAAGAACGGATTCGTCCCGGGCACGCGCAGGTTCTTGCCCATCTCTGCCGCGCCCCCAGCCGACGTGCCCTTCGTCTCGCCCAGCATGAAGTAGGCCGCCGCCTGCTCCCGCTTCAGCTTCACCACCGCCGGGATGATGTTCTCGTTGCGGTTGAGCAGCAGCATGAAGTCCGCCGGTGGCAAGCCGTGCGGACTGCGATGACGGATGTTCGCCAGCGGGAAGGTCGAACGCCCGTTGCGGGTGTACGAATCATTGAAGAAATCGACCTTCCCGTTCTCGTCGACCCAGGTGTTCTCCAACCACGCATCCGGCCTGGTCGTCCCCCCGTAGATCGTCGGCTCGTCGTCGGGATCGAGCCCGAAGGTCTTCGCGAAGCAACCGTTCTCCGACGCGTAGACCTTGCCTCCGGGGAACAACGCGACGAAGTCGTCCTGAACGGGCAACGACCCGAGCTGCTGACGGAACGTCGTCGTGGTCTTCCCGGTCCCCGACAGGCCGAGGATCAGCGCCACCTTCTCCCGACCGTCGACGTCGGGGAACACCTTGAGCCCGGAGTGGAGCGCCAACCCGCCCGCCTCGTACACGAGGTGGTTCCACATCCGCAGGCCGCCCATCTTCGACTCACCGAAGTAGTCCGAACCGAACACCCGGGTGACGTAGTTGTCGTGGTCGACGAGGATCAGCCGATCGTCGGGCATCCCCGGTGCCATGAGCCCCGGGGTGTAGATGACCGTGAACTGGGGCACCCATTCATCGTCCTTGGGGAAGAAGAGCTGCTGCTGCATGGCCGGGATGTTGGCCTGCGTCTTCTCCATGTAGAGGCGACTCGCCGTGCGGAACTCCGGATCGGGACCGATGTAGCCCTCGATGAGGATCATGTCCTTGTCCGCGATGTAGGCGTCCTGCTTGGCCGCCCACTCTTCGTAGTCGGCGCGGGAGATCGAGTTCTTGTACGGCTCGTCGGCCGACACGAAGAACGTCGAGTTCGCCAGTCTGGCCGTCACCTCCGCCTTGTAGTTGATGTTCCCGAACTCGGTCACGGTCACCCGGGGCATGTACGCCAGCACCCATTCGCGCATCTGCGCCTGGGTCGGGTTCTTCTCCACCGATGCCGCATGGGGCAATCTGATCGCCATGGTTGTTCTCCTCCCGCCGTCAGGCGATGGTCACGGAGTCGTCGAGGTAGACATCCTGGATCGCGTTGAGGATCTCGATGCCTTCGGCCATCGGACGTTGGAAGGCCTTCCGTCCCGAGATGAGACCCATCCCGCCGGCCCGCTTGTTGATGACCGCGGTGCGGACGGCTTGCGCCAGGTCGCTCGCCCCCGACGAGGCGCCGCCGGAGTTGATCAAGCCGATGCGACCCATGTAGCTGTTCGCCACCTGCCAGCGGGTCCACTCGATCGGATGGTCGGAGGCCAGCTCCGAGTAGACCCGCGGGTCGGTCTTGCCGAACCCCACGGCCGTGAACCCGCCGTTGTTCGTGGGCTGCTTCTGCTTGACGATGTCGGCTTCGATCGTCACCCCGAGGTGATTCGCCTGGCCGGTCAGATCGGCGGACGCCTCGTAGTTCACCCCGTCGACGGTGAACGCCGGGTTCCGGAGGTAGCACCACAGCACGGTGAACATCCCCAGCTCGTGGGCACGGTGGAACGCCTCCGAGACCTCGACGATCTGCCGCCGCGACTGGGGCGAGCCGAAGTAGATCGTTGCCCCGACGCCGGCGGCCCCCAGGTCCCACGCCTCGTCGACGCTGCCGAACATGGTCTGGTCGTACTCGGTGGGGTAGGTGAGCAGCTCGTTGTGGTTGATCTTGACGATGAACGGGATCCTGTGCGCGTAGCGGCGCGACATGGCTCCGAGGACCCCGAAGGTGGTCGCCACGGCATTGCAGCCGCCTTCGATGGCGAGGGTGATGATGTTCTCAGGATCGAAGTAGATGGGATTGGGACCGAACGCCGAGGCCCCCGAGTGCTCGATGCCCTGGTCGACGGGGAGGATCGACAGGTAGCCGGTGCCGCCGAGGCGCCCGGTGTCGTGCATCGACTGGAGGTTCCGGAGGACCTGCGGGTTGCGATCGGACGGCCCGAAGACCTGATCGACATGGTCGGGTCCGGGAAGATGGAGCAGCGACTTGGGGATCCCCTTCGCCTCGTAGCTGAGCAGCTCCGCTGCCTCGTCCCCCAACAGCGCGTGCAGATCCATGGACGCTCTCCTCGTTCGCGATCGCCTCTGTGCCCTGATTATGGTCGATACCGCGGGCCGTGGATCAGGGGCACAGGACCCTGTCACGAACCCTCGAAGCCGGCGAAGGCGGCGAGAGCGACGGCGACGCGGTGGGCGGACCCCCGAAGCTGCTCCTCCACGCCGGCCCGATCGGCGCCCGAACCGAGCTCTCCACGCAGGTCGACGTAGATCTTCAGCTTCGGCTCGGTCCCCGACGGGCGGATCAACGCTCGGCCCCGGTCACCCAATGTGTACTCGACCAGCGGCGTCGCACCGAGATAGAACGGGCGCCGGTCGGCGTTGAGCCGGTAGTCGGTGACGGCGGTGACCGCCAGACCGCCCAACTCGCTCGGGACAAGATCGCCCAGGCGATCCATGGCGGCGTCGATCTCGCGGCGTCCCTCGCGGCCGGGCCGCACGATGTTGTGGTGCGCCGACACCCACACCCCGTGCATCCGGTAGAGACGCTCCAATCGTCGCCACACCGACCCGCCTGCGGATCGTTCGTGGCCGACCATCTGGGCGAACACCGCTGCCGCGGAGATCCCGTCCTTGTCCCTGACCCGCGGCCACACCGAGTACCCGATCGCCTCCTCGTAGCCGAGCAGGAAGTTCCCCTTCCCTTCGTCTTCGAGCGCCAGCGCCGCGTTCCAGATCCACTTGAACCCCGTGAGCGTGCGATCGTAGAAGGCCCCCGCAGCCTCCGCGATGGAGGCCAACATGGGTGATGAGACCACCGTGTTGAGCAGGATCGGGCGATCGACGGTCCCATACTCCAGCAGGAAGTCGGCGAGCAGCACACCGATCTGATCTCCGGTCAGCGGCCGCCACACGCCCCCCGGCTCGGGGAGACTGACCGCCAGACGATCCGCATCGGGGTCGTTGGCGAGCACGACGTCCGCGTCGATCGCCGCCGCCAGCTCATGGGCCAGGTCCAGCGCGCCGGGCTCCTCCGGGTTCGGGAAGGACACCGTCGGGAAGCGCCCGTCGGGCTCGAACTGCCGGGCGACCGGGTACACCGAGCGGAACCCTGCCCGTTCCAACGCCGCGGTCGTGTACGGGCCCCCGACCCCGTGCAGCGGCGTATAGACGACCTTCATCGACCGATCCACGGTCACGCCGACCATCGCTGCCGGCAAGGCCGACAGGTACTCGCCGCGGAGGTTCGGGATCGGGCGGACCAACGGATGTTCGAAGGGATCAGCGACCCGGGGGACCTCGTCGGCGGGTGCGACCGCGGCGATCGCGTCCGCGATCTGCCGGTCGGCTGGCGGGATGATCTGGACGTGGTTCGCCGCATAGACCTTGTACCCGTTGTACTCCGGCGGGTTGTGACTGGCAGTGATCACGATCGCGGCGATCGCGTCGAGTTCCCTGGCCGCGAACGCCACCCCCGGCGTCGGGGTCGTCCCCGGGCCGTAGACCACCTCGAGGCCGGCGGCGACGAGCACCGCGATCGTGTCCTCCATGAACGCCTGGCTGGAGAGCCGGGCGTCCCGACCGACCACGACCGGACCGCGACCAGGCCCGGTGGTCGCCAGTAGATGATCGGCCAGGCCCCGCGTCGTGCGGATGACGACCGCCCGGTTCATCCGGTTCGAGCCTGCCTCGACCACACCCCGCAGCCCCGCCGTGCCGAAGACGAGCATCCCCGCCATCCGGTCGGCGAGATCGTCGACGGCGCCGGCGTCGATCAGCCCCTCGAGCTCCGCTCGCGTGTGCGGGTCCGGGTCGTGGGCCGCCCACACGCGGGCAGCCTCGATCGGGTCGTTCGGTAGATCCATGAGACACCGAGCCTACCGGCCCGCGCCCGCCCTCCGAAGAGGCCAGCCGCACGATCCGAGCCACCCCTACGGCGGTAACCTCCACCGGATGGACACCACCGGACGCCTCGGACCGCAGGACCGCATCGCCGCCATCGAGACCATGACCACGACCGAACTCGACGTGCTCGTGATCGGCGGAGGGATCACCGGCGTCGGCTGCGCCGTCGACGCCGCGACCAGGGGACTGTCGGTCGGTCTGATCGAACAACGCGACCTGGCCTCGGGCACCTCGTCGCGGTCGTCCAAGCTCATCCATGGCGGCCTCCGCTACCTCGAACAGTTCGACGTCCACCTCGTCAAGGAGGCGCTGCGTGAGCGCAGCCTCCTCCTGCGAGAGCTGGCCCCCCACCTCGTCCATCCCGTGCCGTTCGTCTATCCGCTGCGCCATCCGGTCTGGGAACGGGCGTACGTCGGGACCGGCATCATGATGTACGACCTCCTGGCAGCCACGGGAGGCAACCCGCTCCCCTGGCACCGGCATCTGTCCAAGCGACGCCTCCTGACCGAGTTCCCGTCGCTCGATCCCGACGCCTTCATCGGCGGCATCGAGTACTGGGACGCTCAGACCGACGATGCCCGCTACGTCACTGCCCTCGCCCGCACGGCGGCCCGATTCGACGCCGCGATCGCCACCAGTGTCAAGGCCGTCGGGTTGCTCCGCGACGGCGGAGCCGTGGTCGGTGTCCACGCCGTCGACCTCGAGGACGGGCGGCCCCTCAGGATCTCATCTCGGGCGGTGATCAACGCCACCGGCGTGTGGACCGACGACATCGAAGAGCTCGCCGGTGACACCCAGAAGCTCGTCGCCGCGTCGAAGGGTATCCACCTCGTCGTCCCCGGCGACCGGATCGACGCCAAGGTCGGGCTCATCACCAAGACCGAGAAGAGCGTCCTGTTCGTCATCCCCTGGGACCGGCACTGGCTCATCGGAACGACCGACACTCCCTGGACGCTGCACCGCGCCCACCCAGCCGCCAGCCGCACCGACATCGAGTACCTCCTCGAGCACGTCAACCGCCTCCTCGCCCACCCCCTGACCGAGGACGACATCGTCGGCGTCTACGCCGGGCTCCGCCCACTGGTCGCCGGCAACGCCGAGAAGACCGAGAAGCTGTCGAGGGAGCACGTCGTCGTGAGCCCCGCGCCCGGGTTGTTCACCATCGCCGGCGGGAAGTACACGACCTACCGCGTCATGGCGCAGGACGCCATCGACGTGGCCACACGGGACTTCGGCCACGTGGCGCCGTCGGTGACCGATCGGGTCCCCGTCCACGGCGCCGACGGCTACGTCGCCCTGTGGAACGCCAGACGACGGCTCGCCCGCGAGCACGACCTTCCCGTCGAACAGGTGGAGCGTCTCCTCAACCGCTACGGCTCCGACATCGAGGATCTCTTCGCGATGGTCGCCGACGGCCCCGAGCTCGGCCAGGAGCTCCCCGGCGGCGGGGGGATCCTCCAGGTCGAGATCGTGTACGCCGCCAGCCACGAAGGCGCCCTCCACCTCGACGACGTGCTCACCCGACGCACCCACATCTCGATCGAAGTCCCCGACCGTGGTATCGAAGCAGCCAAGGCGTGTACCGAGCTCCTGGCACCGATCCTGGGCTGGGACGAGGATGCCATCTCTCGGGAGCTGGCTCACTACGAAGCCCGCGTCGCCGCCGAGCTGGAGTCCCAGACGAAACCCGACGACCGGACCGCCGATGCCGCCCGCATGGGCGCTCCCGACGTCCGCACCGGCACCCCATAGGCATCGAGCAGGTCCCTAGACTCCCCTCCACGCGAGCAGGGAGGCATCGATGACCACCGCCGAGACGACGCTGGAGCAGCAGATCGGCAAGCTCTGGTGGATGTGGCTCGTGACCGGGATCCTGTGGATCCTCTTCTCGGTGATCATCCTCCAGTTCACCACGGCTTCGGCCGCCGCCGTGGGCATCATCTTCGGGGTGATGCTGTTCGTCGCCGGGCTCCAGGACTTCGCCATCGCTTCCCTGATCAGCGAGATGAAGTGGCTGTGGTTCGTCTTCGGCGGCATCCTCATCGCCGGCGGGTTGTTCGCCATGTTCTATCCGGTCGAGACGTTCCTCAGTCTCGCCGACATCCTGGGCTTCATCTTCGTGTTCGTCGGCATCATGTGGCTCGTGCAGTCGTTGATGGCCAAGGGGATCGCCTCCCTGTGGTGGCTCAATCTGGTGGCCGGCATCATCATGGTGGTGATGGGCTTCTGGCTCGGCGGCCAGTTCTTCATCACCAAGGCCTACACGCTGCTCGTGTTCGCCGGCATCTACGCGTTGATGAAGGGCGTCACCGACATCGTGCTCGCCTTCGAGATCAAACGCGAAGGGCAGGTCCCGACCGGCGGCTTCTAGCTGAGCTCGTCCCGCCGACTCGGCGGACGGTCCTCGGCGCTCCGCGGCGGAGACGGGGTCTCCGGCTCCGGCGACCCCGGCCCACCCCCGAGCCGCTTGAACAGGTCGCGCCGGGACGGGTTCTCGACGCTGCCCTCCTCCCAGGCGGCGGTGAGTTGCGTCAGGAACACGCCGCCCATCTCGGCGGCGGCGGCGCGCGCCTCGTCCTGATCGGTGAAGGTGGAGACGTCGGGGATCAGGTTCACCGACAGGTAGCGGCCCAGGCCCTCGATCTCGTTGGCCAGGACCCGACGGGCCGATCCCGCCAACCGGAACGTCGCGGGCAGCCGCTCCTCGGCCGCCGTGTCGACCGGGAAGACCATCGCGTTGACCGTCCACGGGGTCACGACAACGACGACCGGACCCGGCCCTGCCTCCGAGGCGGCGACGACCTCCACCCGCAGGTTCGGGTTCGACACCGGATCACCCTCGAACACGTCGCGGTGGATCTCCGAGAAGCACGCCTGCACCTCGTCGGCGAGCAGCTCCACGTTCATCGGAGACCATCGTATCGGGTCCCACTTCACGCTCCGACCGTGTCGTCCCCTCCGACCGTCAAATAGGGCCGTTCGACCCCTTTCTCGTACCGACCTCGGCGCGATTCTGGAACGGAAGGGACATCGAAGAGAGGAGGGGGCCGTGCTGGAGACGGACACTCGACGGGATTCGATCGTCGAATCCCTCCTCGCCCGGGGGGTGACCCGGCGCCGGTTCCTCGAGTTCTGCGCCGCGACCACCGCCATCCTCGCCCTGCCGGTCACCTACGAGGCCCGCATCGCCGAGGCCCTCGAGACCGCAGAGAAGCCCACCCTCGTGTGGCTCGAGTTCCAGGACTGCGCCGGCAACAGCGAATCGTTCCTCAGGGCACGGGACCCGGGCGTGGCCGACATCGTCCTCGACATCCTGTCGGTCGACTACCACGAGACGATCATGGCCGCGGCCGGCCACCAGGCCGAAGCGGCGCGAGAAGAGGCCATCGCCCGGGGCGGCCACATCGTGGTCGTCGAAGGGTCGGTCCCGACCGCACATGGCGGCGTCTATTGCACGATCGGCGGCAAGACCGCCCAGCAGATCCTCGCCGAGACGGTGCAGGGAGCCGCGGCGGTGATCAACACCGGCACGTGCTCGGCCTACGGAGGCATCCCTGCCGCAGCACCCAACCCGACCGGAGCGGTCGGCGTTCCCGAGCTGGTGTCGGGGGTCCCGGTCGTCAACCTCCCGGGCTGCCCCATGAACGTCGACAACCTGACGGCGACCATCGTCCACTACCTCACGTTCGGGGCGCTTCCGGCCACCGACGGCGTCGGACGGCCGCTGTTCGCCTACGGCGAGCGGATCCACGATCACTGCGAACGGCGGGCCCACTTCGACGCCGGCCAGTTCGCCCTCGAATGGGGCGACGAAGGCCACCGGAAGGGATGGTGCCTCTACAAGATGGGCTGCAAAGGCCCGAGCACGTTCCACAACTGCCCGAGCCAGCGTTGGAACGGAGGCACGTCGTGGCCGATCGGTGCAGGACACGGCTGCGTCGGATGCTCCGAACCGTTCTTCTGGGACACCATGACCCCGATCTACGGTCGGCTCCCGGCTCCGCCCGGCTTCGGTGTGACCACCAGCCTGGAGAAGATCGGTGCCGGGATCGTGGGGCTCACCGCCCTCGGCTTCGGCGCCCATGGCGTGGCCAAGGCGGTCCAGAGGAAACGGGGCGGTGACGCCGTCCAGACGCCGGTCGAGATCGACCGCTCCGCCCTCCGCACAGGCAGCGACGAGGAAGGAGGCGAACGATGAGCCGCATCGTCGTCGACCCGATCACTCGCATCGAAGGCCATCTCCGCGTCGAAGCCGAGGTCGACGGCGGCAAGATCACCGACGCCTGGTCCTCATGCACGATGTGGCGCGGCATCGAGAAGATCCTCAACGGCCGTGACCCGCGCGACGCCTGGTACTTCACCCAGCGGATCTGCGGCGTGTGCACGACGGTCCATGCGATGGCATCGGTCCGGGCCGTCGAGAACGCCCTCGGCATCGAGCCGCCGCTCAACGCCCAGATCATCAGGAACCTGATCCAGGCGAGCCAGTTCGTCCACGACCACGTGGTCCACTTCTACCACCTGCACGCCCTCGACTGGGTCGATGTCGTGTCGGCCCTGGACGCCGATCCGTCCGCCACCGCCGAGCTGGCCCAATCCATCTCGACGTACCCGCGGTCGAGCCCGACGTACTTCGCTCAGGTCCGTGATCGCCTGGCGAACTTCGTGGCCGCCGGCCGCCTCGGTCCTTTCACCAACGGCTACTGGGGCCATCCGGCGTACCGGCTGCCTCCCGAAGGGAACCTGTTGGCGGTCAGTCATTACCTCGACGCGTTGGAGTTCCAACGCAAGTACGTCGAGATCCACGCCATCTTGGGAGGAAAGAACCCCCACCTCCAGACGTACCTGGTCGGCGGCATGGCCGTCCCCATCGATCCGAACAGCCAGAACGCCATCAACGCCGGGACGATCGGCCGCCTCCGGGGCCTCCTCCGTGAGGGGCTCGACTTCGTCACCCAGGCCTACATCCCCGACCTGCTGCTGGTGGCGTCGTTCTACACGGACTGGGCGGCGATCGGCGGCGGGTTGGGCAACTACATGTCGTTCGGGGACTTCCCCCATGGCAACAAGAACCCGTCGACGGACCCGGACAACCTCTTCCTGCCCCGCGGCATCGTCCTGGGCAAGGATCTCGGCACCGTCCATCCCATGGACCCGGGCAAGATCGCCGAGTACGTGTCCCATTCGTGGTACACCTACGAGGCGGGCGACGACGTGGCGTTGCCGCCCCTGGAGGGGGAGACGACGCCGAACTACACGGGGCCCGAGCCCCCGTTCGAGTTCCTCGACACCGACGCCAAGTACTCGTGGCTCAAGTCGCCCAGGTACGACGACACGCCGATGGAGGTCGGGCCGCTGGCCCGGATGCTGGTCGCCTACGCGGCCGGGCACGAGCGGGTCGTCGAACTCGTCGACGCCGTCCTGTCCAAGCTCGGGGTCGGCGCCGAGGCGCTGTTCTCGACCCTCGGCCGCACCGCTGCCCGCGGCATCGAGACCCAGGTCCTCGCCGAGTACTCGCTCGATCTCCTCGACACCCTGGCGGCCAACATCGCCGGCGGCGACCTCCGGATCCACAACGGCGAGCTGTGGGATCCCAAGGACTGGCCCGCCGAAGCATCCGGGTTCGGGATGCATGAGGCACCGCGGGGCTCGTTGTCACATTGGGTGAGGATCGCCAACGGCGAGATCGCCGGCTATCAGGCCGTCGTCCCGTCGACCTGGAACGCCGGGCCCCGCGACGCCAACGGCCGCCGCGGCGCCTACGAGGCGGCGCTGCTCGACACCCCGATGGCCGATCCCGCCCAACCGCTCGAGATCCTGAGAACGGTCCATTCGTTCGATCCGTGCATGGCGTGCGCCGCCCACGTGCTCGACAAGGACGGGAACCCGGTCGTGGAGGTGCAGGTGCTGTGACCACGACGCCGCGAGAACGCGCCGAGGCCGCCGCCAGGGAGGATCCGCTCCAGGTCGTCGCCACCGCGGGCTGCGTCACCGTACGGGTGTGGCAGCTCCCGGTCCGGGTGATCCACTGGACGATCTTCTCGTCGGTGGTGGTCCTGTCCCTCACCGGGTTCTACATCGGGACCCCGTACCTGTCGGTCGGCTCCGACCCGCGGTTCGTCATGGGATGGGCGAGGGCCGCCCACAACCTGGCCGCCTTCGTGTTCATCGCCGCCATCGTGGCGCGGATCATCTGGGCGTTCACCGGCAACAAGTGGTCGCGATGGGACCAGTTCGTCCCGATCTCGAAGGCCCGCCGACAGAACGCCTGGGCCGGCTTTCGGTACTACACGTTCCTGACCAGGACCCCGCCGCCGGGTGCCGGACACAACGCCTTGGCAGGAGCCACCTACCTGGTCGTCCTGGCGATGTTCGTCGTTCAGATCTTCACCGGCATGGCGCTGCTGGGGTTGGAAGCGGGCGGGGCGCCTTCGGCCCTCTTCGGCTGGGTCTTCGCCGTGTTGCCGATCCCGTGGGTACGGTTCGTCCATCATCTCATCATGTGGACGACCTGGGGGTTCGTCGTGCATCACGTGTACTCGGCGGTCCTGATGGACACCGAGGAGAAGACGGGACTGATCTCGTCGATCTTCACCGGATGGAAGCGACTGCCCGCCGATCGCCTATGACCCGCCCGTTCCTCGTCCTCGGCCTCGGCAACGAGCTGTTCACCGACGAAGGCGTCGGCGTGGTGGCCGCACGCGGCTTCGCCGAACGAGGCCTTCCCGGCGTCGAGGTCGTCGACGGCGGCACCCTGGGTATCGCCCTGTTGCCCACCGTCGTCGACCGGGAGGCGGTCCTCGTGTTCGACGCGGTCGTCGCCGCCGACGCCGAGCCCGGGGCCATCGTGGTCCTCGAGGACGCCGACGTTCGGCGCGGACATCGGGTGCTGTATTCGGCCCATCAGCTCGGCATCAGCGAGGTCCTCGCCGCCGCCGACCTGGCCGGGGCGCATATCCCGAGGGTCGCCGCCGTCGGGATGGTGCCCTTCTCGCTCGAGACCGGCTACGGCATCTCTCCCGAAGCGGCGGCCCGCATCGACGCCATGGTCGACCATGGCGTCGCCATCGTCGAGCGATGGCGACGGGAGGTGACCGTCGATGCATGAGCGCGCTCCCGTCGGAGCCGCCGCGGCCCGTCTGCTGCAACAGATCGACCCCTCCGACCCCCCATCGACCGTTGCCGTCGGCATCGCCCCCGACGTGTACCGGGAGATCGCTCGAGACGCGTGGTCGGCGGCGACCGCCGACACGCCTCTGGAGGCCGTCCCCGTCGAATGGATCATCCGCTACCCGGTGCTCGTCTGTCTCGACTGCGGGACCGAGTACGAGGGCGAGAAGCTCGACCGGTGCCCGTCGTGCGGGGGGAACGGCTTGATCGTCGAGGACGTCCCGATCGCCGAGGTGCTCGCGTGGGAGTCGTAGCCGGCACCTCGACCCGTCGCCGGATCACCGTCACCGGGGTGGTCCAAGGCGTGGGTTTCCGGCCGTTCGTGTACGGGCTCGCCACCGACCTCGGCCTCACCGGGTTCGTCGGCAACGATGCCGACGGCGTCTTCATCGAGGTCGAGGGCGACGCCGACGCGGTCGACGTGTTCGTCGATCGCCTCGTCGAGGAAGCCCCTCCGTCGAGCCGGATCGAACGGCTCGAGACCACCCTCGTCGACGTCGTCGGCCACCGCTCCTTCGAGATCGTCCCCAGCCGGACGGCCTCGACGGGTACCGCCCTGGTCTCGCCGGATCTGACGGTCTGCGACGAGTGCCTCGCCGAGCTCGAGGACCCTGCCGACCGCCGCTTCGGCTACCCGTTCATCAACTGCACCGACTGCGGACCGCGGTTCACCATCACCCTGCGCACTCCCTACGACCGGCCGGACACGACCATGGCGCCCTTCGTCATGTGTCCCGAGTGCGCCGCCGAGTACGACGACCCCGGCGATCGCCGTTTCCACGCCCAACCCAACGCCTGCCCACGGTGCGGACCGCAGGTATGGCTCGACAGCAGCGCCGGACGGTTCCCTGCGGCCGACGGGATCGACGCCGCCCGCACGCTGGTCCGGGCGGGAGCGGTCGTCGCCGTCAAGGGTCTCGGCGGCTTCCATCTGGCCTGCGACGCGCGATCCGACGCAGCGGTCGAGACGTTGCGGGAACGAAAGGGGAGAGTCGACAAGCCCTTCGCGGTCATGGCCGCCGACCTGCCGACGGCCCGCTCGATCGTCTTCATCGGGCCGACCGAAGAGCACCTCCTCATCTCCCGGGAACGGCCCATCGTGCTGCTCCGGAAACGACCCGGCGCGGACCTGTCCGACGCGGTCGCGCCCGGCAACGGGTACCTGGGCGTGATGCTGCCCTACACGCCACTGCACCGCCTCCTCCTGGAGCCCGGCGATGTGTGGGTGATGACCTCGGGGAACCGTTCCCAGGAGCCGATCGCCTACCGCAACGACGAGGCGAGGGACCGACTCGCCGACCTCGCCGACGCCTTCGTCATGCACGACCGGGACATCCACGTGCCCGTCGACGATTCGGTGGTGCGGGTCCTCGACGGCGTCGAGTTGCCGATCCGCCGCTCCCGCGGGTACGCCCCCTACCCCATCCCCCTGCCGGTCGAGGCGCCTCCGCTCCTGGCGACCGGGGGCGAGCTGAAAGCGACGTTCTGCCTCGCCGCCGGTCGGCATGGCTTCATGAGCCAACACATCGGTGACATGGAGAACCTCGAGACCCTGCACGCGTTCACCCGAGCCGTCGAGCACATGGAAGCGCTCTTCCGGATCGAGCCGACGCTGCTGGCCACGGACCTGCATCCGGGGTACCTGTCCGGCAGATGGGCGGACCGGGTCGCCGACGGACGACCCGTGGTGCGCGTCCAGCACCACCATGCCCACGTCGCCTCGGTCATGGCCGAGCATGGCATCACGGACCCGGTGATCGGGTTCAGCTTCGACGGCACGGGATACGGCACGGACGGGACCATCTGGGGCGGCGAGGTGCTGATCTCCGACCTCGCCCACGCGGACCGGGTGGCGCATCTCCGCCCGGTCCCCCTGGCCGGCGGGGACCGCACCGTGCGACGTCCCTACCGGATGGCGCTCACCCACCTGTGGGCCGCCGGGATCCCGTGGAAGCCGGGGATCGCCCCCGTCGACGCCTGCCCGACCGAGGAGCGGCGGGTCCTGCGCACACAGCTCGAACGCAACATCAACACCGTACCGACCTCCTCGATGGGCCGGCTCTTCGATGCCGTCTCCTCGTTGGCCGGCATCTGCCACGAGGCGACGTACGAAGCCCAGGCCGCGATCGAGCTGGAGGCCCTCGTCGACGCCACCGAGACCGGCGTCTACCGCTTCGGATACGACGGGACGACGATCGATGCCGGGCCCGTCCTCCGGGCCCTCCTCGGCGATCTCGATGATGGCGTTCCGGTCGGGGTGGTGGCTGCCCGGTTCCATCGCGCGGTGGCCGAGATGATCGGCGACGTCGCCGGCCGACTGCACGACGAGACCGGGCTGGGTACCGTTGGCTTGAGCGGGGGCGTGTTCCAGAACACCATCCTGGCCACGATGGCACGGCAACGACTGGAGCGAGACGGCTTCACCGTCTTGACCCATCGGCTCGTCCCGCCCAACGACGGCGGTCTGGCCTTGGGGCAGGCGGTGATCGCGGCGACGAGAGTGAGGTGACCGACGATGTGTCTCGGTATCCCCGGGAAGGTGATCGAGATCACCGGTGAGGGGTTCATGCGCACCGGAAAGATCGACTTCGATGGGATCGTCAAGGACGTGTCGCTCGCCTACGTCCCCGAGATCGAGGTCGGCGACTACGCCATCGTGCACGTCGGTTTCGCCATCACCCAGCTCGACGAACGATCGGCCCAGGAGACCTTGACGCTCCTCCGCCAGCTCGACGTCGTCGACGAGGAGCTCGACCCGGAGGCTGCGCTCGCCGCCGAGCAGCGGCGCGCCGGAGGTGGGACGCCGTGAGGTACCTCGACGAGTTCCGCGATCCCGAGGTGGCGCTGCGCCTCATCGACGAGATCAACGAGATGGCCACCCGCCGTTGGGTCCTGATGGAGGTCTGCGGAGGCCAGACCCATTCCATCATCCGCAACGGCATCGATCGGCTGCTGCCCGACAGCGTCGAGATGGTGCACGGTCCGGGTTGCCCGGTCTGCGTGACACCGCTGGACACGATCGACAAGGCGCTGGCGATCGCCTCCCGCGACGATGTGATCTTCTGCTCGTTCGGTGACATGCTCCGGGTGCCGGGTTCCGACGAGGACCTGTTCCAGGTCAAGGGCGGCGGGGGTGACATCAGGGTCGTCTACTCGCCCACCGATGCGCTCCAGGTCGCCAGGGACAACCCCGACAAGGAGGTCGTGTTCTTCGGGATCGGTTTCGAGACCACCGCGCCGGCGAATGCCATGGCGGTCTATCAGGCCCAACAGGAGGGCTTGGAGAACTTCTCGATGTTGGTCTCACACGTCCTGGTGCCCCCGGCGATGCGGGCGATCCTCGACTCGCCCACCAATCGGGTCCAGGCGTTCCTCGCCGCCGGGCACGTCTGTTCGGTGATGGGATATGAGGACTACTTCGCGATCGCCGAGGAGTACGGCACGCCGATCGTCGTCACCGGCTTCGAGCCCCTCGACCTCCTCTCCGGCATCAAGGCTGCCGTCGCCCAACTGGAAGCGGGGAGGGCCACCGTCGAGAACGCCTACCAGCGGGCCGTGCGGCGAGAGGGCAACATCCCGGCCAAGCAGATGATCGCCGACGTGTTCACCACGACGGACCGGAACTGGCGGGGCATCGGAACGATCCCCGCTTCGGGGTGGGAACTGTCGGAGCGCTACCGCGAGTTCGACGCCGCCACCCGGTTCCCGGTCGGGGACATCGATACGAGGGAGTCGCCGTTGTGCCACGCCGGCGAGGTCCTCCAAGGCACCCTCAAACCCGATGGATGCCCGGCGTTCGGGAAGGAGTGCACACCGCGGACGCCGCTCGGAGCGCTCATGGTCTCGAGTGAGGGCGCGTGCGCCGCCTACTACCAGTACGGACGGTTCACGAAGGCGGCGGCGTCGTGACGATCGATGGCTGGACCTGCCCGATGCCCCTTCGGGACCAACCCAACGTCGTGCTCGGACACGGCGGTGGCGGCAAGCTCGGGAACGAGCTGATCCGACATCTGTTCCTGCCGGCCTTCGACGACGTCCACCTGCAGGACCTGGCGGACGCCGCCACCCTCGAGGTCCCGGCGGGCCGGGTCGCCATGTCGACGGACTCGTTCGTGGTCCGGCCGCTGTTCTTCCCCGGCGGCGACATCGGCGAGCTGGCGGTGAACGGCACCGTCAACGACGTGGCCATGCGGGGAGCGGCGCCCCGGTACCTCTCGGTGGCCTTCATCCTCGAAGAGGGGCTTCCCCTGGCGACGCTGGCGCGGATCGTGGCGTCGATGGCGGAGGCGGCCAAGCGCGCCGGCGTCGGGCTCGTCACCGGCGACACGAAGGTCGTCGACAAGGGCCACGGCGACGGCGTGTACATCAACACGACGGGCATCGGGGTGATCCCCGACGGCATCGACATCGGCCCGGCTCGGGTGCGCCCCGGCGACGTCGCCATCGTCTCGGGCACGATCGCCGACCATGGGATGGCCATCATGAGCGTGCGGGAGGGGCTCGGTTTCGAATCGGACATCGTCTCGGACACGGCCGCGCTGAACGGCCTCGTCTCCGAGCTGCTGAACGCCGGCATCGACGTGCACGCGCTGCGTGACCCGACCCGCGGGGGCGTGGCATCGACCCTCAACGAGATCGCCTCGGCATCGGACACCGGGATCGTGGTCGACGAGCGGACGGTCCCGGTGCGGCGCCCGGTCGCGTCGGCCTGCGAGATGCTCGGCATGGATCCGATGTACGTCGCCAACGAGGGGAAGCTGATCGCCTTCGTGCCCGCCGATCAGGCCGAGGCGGCTCTGGCGACGATGCGTGCCCACCCACTGGGTGAGGGGGCCGCGCTGATCGCCGAGGTCGTCGACGACCACCGCGGCATGGTGGTCGGGACCACACCGCTGGGAGCGACCCGGGTGATCGACACCCAGGTCGGCGAGCAGCTTCCCCGGATCTGCTGATCCGGACGTCTGCATCACGTGCTGATCACACCGACGGGGCGGCGGTGGTCGGATGCCGACGCGGATGGAACCATACGAGGGCGACGACGAAGACGACCGGCATGAACGACGCCGTCGTCACCTGGCCGATGGTCACCGATCCGGCCGCCAGGGCGGCGATCGTCGCGATCCAGTCGATGACCTGGATGCCGATCATGGCGTCGATCCAACCGATGTGGCGACGGGGATCGCGGGCGGCGAGGAACATCCCGTACGCGAATCCGCCGAAGCGCGCTCCCATCATGGCGAACAGCCAGTTCGCCCAATCGGGAGCGGCAGGTGTCAGGTCGAACAGCGACGCCGCGAAGGCCGGGGCGGCGACGAAGAGGACGCCGAGCACGAGCTGGAACAGGCCGATGACGACCAGGGTGATCTGCAAGGGACGCATGATCGATCCTTTCGGGTAGAGTGAGCGCCACCGTAGGTTCACTTGATGAACCGTTGTCAAGGAGGAATCTCGTTACCGTTCATGAACCATCGGATTCTCTTCCGATTCTCGAGACGGCATCCTGCCCGGATCCGGCCTGTCCGGTAGAGCGGGCGCTCGGTGTCATCGGCGGCAAGTGGACGCTGCTGGTGATCCGTGACCTCCTCGGCGGAACTCGCCGCTTCGGAGAGCTGCGCCGCTCCCTCGTCGGGATCAGTCCGAAGACCCTCACCGATCGGCTCCGCGACCTCGAGCGCCACGGCATCGTGGAGCGGAGGATGTACGCGGAGATCCCGCCCCGGGTGGAGTACACGCTCACAGACCGCGGCCGGACCCTCGAACCCATCATCGCTTCGCTGGCGGCGTGGGGGGGAGCCCTCGAAGCAGATGAAGGAGCAGCCTGACACTGCCTGCTCACCATCCGGGCATATACCCCCGGGGGTACTTATACTCGCCGCCTCGCGTCGCAAGGAGTACCCACGTGCAGGCAGACACCGTGACCGTCGAGCAGGTTCCCGCCCGGGACTGGCAGGACTGGGCCGAACGGACCGGCGGGACGATCGTCGACGTCCGCGAGCCCATGGAATGGGCGATGGGCAGCCTCTCGGGCGCGATCCATCTCCCCATGAGCGGGATGCCGTCCAACCTCGACACGCTCGACCCGACCGTTCCCCTGCTCCTCATCTGCCGCACCGGGAGCCGCAGCCAGATGGTGGCCCGCTACCTCGCCGCCAACGGCTTCGCCCAGGTCGCCAACCTCATGGGCGGCCTGGTCGCGCTCGGACTCGCCTGACCGGCGCCGGCCCCGAGCGAAGGGACCGCCCCGGTCGCCCTACGATGGGTCGACGATGACCCGCATCTCGGCCCGCGACCATTGGAACGTTCGCTATCGGGAACGCGCCTGGCCGGAAGAGCCTTCGTCCTGGCTCGTCGAGAACCTCGACGCCGTCCCTCCCGGACGTGTGCTCGACGTGGCGGGCGGCACCGGCAGGAACGCCCTGTGGCTGGCCGCACGGAGCCGTGACGTCACCGTCGTCGACGCCTCGGACGTCGCACTCGAGATCGCCCGCGCCAGGGCCGACACCCGTGGCCTTCCGGTGAGCACCGTCGCCGCCGACCTCACCACCGAACCTCTCCCCGACGGACCATGGGATGCGATCCTGCTGTTCCACTACCTCGATCGTCGCCTCTTCCCCGCCCTCCTCGAGGCTCTCCGACCGAGGGGGGTCCTGCTCGGAGCGATCACCACGGTCCGGAACCTGGAACGCCACGACCGTCCTCCCAGACGGTTCGTCCTCGGCCTCCACGAGCTCCCCGGGCTCCTCGAGGGCTACGAGCTGGTGCGGTACGAGGAAGGCTGGCGGGAGGACCATCACGATGCCCGCTTCGTGGCCCGGCGACCATGAACCCGCCCGAGCTGCTCGCCGACTTCCGACGCCGCCACCCGAACCGGACGGTATCGGTCGGTCCCGTGACATGGCGGTACCGAACCGCCGGGACCGGACCGGCGCTCCTGTTGCTCCACGGCATGGCCGGCAGCGGAGACATCTGGTTCCAGCAGATCGACGCCCTCGCCGGCGAACGACACCTCGTCGCCGTCACCTATCCCCTCGTCGGATCGCTGGCCGACCTCCGCCACGGGATCGACGCGGTGCTCACTGCCGAGGGCATCGAACGCTTCTCCGTCCTCGGGACGAGCCTCGGCGGCTACCTCGCCCAGTACCTCCTGGCCCGGGAGCCGGACCGGATCGACCGGGCGATCTTCGCCAATACCTTCCCACCCAACGACCTCATCGCTCGCTCGTCGAAGGGGCTGGCTCGGAGCCTCGGGTTCCTCCCCAACCGGCTCGTGAGCGCCTTCTTGCGTCGCAACGTCGAGCGGAACCTCGTCCCGGCGGGCGACGGCTCCGAGCTCCTCGGGTACCTGCTCCACGAGCAGTTCTCCGGCGCCGACGTGAAACGAACCTTCCTGGCCAGGTACCGGTGCGTGGTGGACCCCTTCGACGCTCCCACGCCACAGGCGCCGGTGACGATCTTCGACTCCGACAACGATCCGCTGGTCGCCGAACCTCTGCGCCGGCTCCTGCGAGCGACCTATCCCGACGCACCGGTCCGGACCTTCGCCGGTGCCGGTCACTTCCCCTACGTCAATCGACCCGGCGCGTACACGGCCGCCGTGCGTGCGGCCCTCGCATGACCTCGATCCGGGTCGTCGTGCACCTCCCGGTGTCGCCTGCGACGGCCTGGCGCGAACTGGAACGTCTCGAGACCCACCCCGAGTGGATGGCCGAGGCGGAGCGGATCGACTTCGTCGGGCCCAGGACCCGCGGAGTGGGAACGACCATGGTGATCCCCACCAGGCTCGGCCCCCTCCGCACCACCGACGTGGTCGAGGTGGTGACGTGGGAGCCTCACCGTGAGATCGGCGTCCAGCACATGGGAGCCGTCTCCGGAACGGGGAGGTTCACCCTCGACCCCGACGGCGACGGATGCCGGATCACCTGGAGCGAGGAACTGGTGTTCCCGCCACGCCTCGGTGGCCGTGCCGCCGCCCGGCTCGCGGCCGTCGTCCTCCGCCGCGTATGGCGACGCGACCTCGGCCGGTTCGCTCGCCGTTTCAGCGCCGCAGCGACCGGGTCGACCTGACCCGACCCTCGAGGATGCTCCGCAACCGCGCGATGGTGTAGCGATCCATCACGTCGCCGCGGCCGTGCGACGCGGCCGACTCGATCGGTTCGGCACGTCTCTGGCGGACACGTCGTCGAGGGACCATGACCTCTCCGTTGTCGTCGTGTCACCTGTCGGCTCTCCGCCGCGGCGGTCAAGGACCTGGTGGGGGCGGACCCTCGAAGGCATCGGCCTGACGACCCTGCAGCCAGCGGGTCAACGGTGCGGGCATCTCCGCCGGGCGGTCCCCCCAGTCGTAGACCACCACCGTCCCGGCGATGATGTCGTGAAAGGTCCGCCGTTCCGCGTCGATCAACGCCCACAGGAGGCCCGAACCGAGGAGCAGGAAGCTGAGGGGCATGACGAGGACCCGAACGAACGCGGCGCGGGGCTGGAGCGGCGAACCGTCCCGTTCGACGACCTTGAGGCCGACGAGGGCCATTCCCGGCGTCTTCCCTGCCACCGAGAGGCTCACCCAGAAGTACAGGAACCCCCACCCGGCGAGGACCAGGAGCCACGCCACGCCCTTCTTTGTCGTCGGCAGCTCCCATGGGGTGAGGAACACGACGACCGCGGCGACGATCCCGGCGAGGATGCCGAGCAGCGTCGTCAGGATGAACCAGTCCAGGAGAAGAGCGACAGCCCGGGTGACCACCCCCGCGTAGTGGCCGCTGACGCGGCCCCGCCGCGCCGTCATGACGGGTTCGCTCCGTCGCCGCTCGCATCGTCGGAGGCGAGGCCCTCGGGCCCGACCGGCATGCGGTCCGGGTCCCGTCCGAGGAGTCGGTCGATCCCTCGGGACACCACGACGTCGAGCCCCACGGCCTGACGACGGGCGAGATCGAGGGCCGAGCCCGCCACCTCCCCGGTTCCCTTGGTGACGATGCCGCCCACCTCGACCCGGTCCATGACGGCGTCGACGTCGACCCGCGCCATGAGCTGGTCGACGTCCACTCGGTCCAAGAGCCGGTTCACGTCCACCCGCTCCAACAGGCGGTTCACGTCCACCCGCTCCAAGATGGCGTCGAGGTCGAGCCGCTCCACGATCGCGTCGATGTCCAAGCGTTCCAGGATCTCCGCCGGCTCGATGGCCTCGACGACGACGGGGACGACCACGGCGACGATCTTCGCGACCTGCTCCTCGACCCGGCGGGCGAGCCGGTCGGACTCGGGGCCCAGTTCCTCCCCCAGGGCCACCACCACCTCGTTCACCACCTGTCCGGCGAACTGAACCGGGGGGGTCCGGAGGAAACGCCGGGCCACCACACCCGTGATCTTCGCCGCCACGCGGATCCCGGCGAGCCCGGCGGCGACCGTGTGCTCGACGGTCCGGGAAGAGAAGCCCTCCACGGTTCGGTCCCGGTCGGGGCGAGAGCGGATGACCGAGACCGGGATCTCCGTGATGACCTCCGGGTCGGGAGCGTGCTCGTCGCCGGGTGTCGTCGCCGCCTCCATGGCCTCAGCCTACCGAGGACCGCCCGACGCCCCTCCGCTCGTGACCCACGGCCCGGGGGTGAGGACGGCGCCGGCCGGAGCCACGTCACCGGTGACGAGCGATCGCATCGAGACCGTCGCCCGTTCACCACCATCGGCCGGTACGACCAAGAGCTCCCCGAAACGGAACGTGCCGTCGTCCAGGCGACTCCAGTCGCCGGGCACCGATGCCGACACCGCTGCCGCGGCCTCGATCAGCGCCCGATGGGCAGGGCGCGGCGCCCCCGACCGGTCGATCAACCCGTGGCGTGGGAAGTAGCCGCGATCGTGATCCACGAACCCGTCGAGGAACACCGCGACCTGCGGGAAGGCGCTCGCAGCGACCAACGCCTCGACCACCCGGTTCGCGACCGCGGCGTCGTCGGCGAAGGTTCGCCCCTCACCACCCCGGGGGAGCTCGACGAGGGCCAGCGCCCCCACGCCGAGACGGGACGCCGCGCCGCGCGAGGCGGCGACTCCGTCCCACACGTCGACGCCGTGGCGGATCCGGAACACGACCTCGTCCACCTCGGCGGGAATCGTCCCGGGTGGTGACCACGGGTCGTAGCCGTGGGCGACGAAATGGTCCCCCACCCATGCCGACGACGCGAACGGAACGACCGCACCGACGGCGACCCGCACGTGTGCAGAGCGAACGGGCGGGAGGTGCCCCTCGGTCCCGTGGGCCTGGACGAGCTCCCATCGTTCCACCCCCGGCAGCGACGGGATCTCCACGGCCGCCGATGCCGGCGCCACCACCGTGAACCGCACACCCCGCGCGGCGAGATCCGCGATCCTCCTCGCCCCGTCGCCGTCGGCGATGTCGGCCACCGGGATGCGGACACGGGCGACCCTCGCCTCCCACAGGGCGAGCACCGACGAATCGTCCCTGACCCGCTTCCGGACGAACGCGTCGAGTCCGTCCATGGCCAGGTCGCGGACGTGCACCCAACCGTGGCGGAGGGTGACCCCGAGCGGATCGCTCCACGCCGGGTCCACGAAGGCGTCGATCCGTGGTGGCGGTCCTCCGTCGACCCTCCCGTAGGTGCGGACCGGCCGGACGACGTGACCGGCCTCACCGACGTCGACGACGAACAGCCCGAGCTTCGGTCGCTCATCCCGCCCGAACTCGCCGTCGGGAGCGACCGGGGACAGCTCCGCGTAGCCGGGCCGCACGAAGCCGGTCGCCGGCACGACGTACAGGTCGGCGTCGGCGTGCCGACCGTGGAAGAAGTGGTGCACGTGTCCGCTGAACACCGCTTCGATCTGATACTCCTCGATCAGACCCAGGAACCACGACCGGCCCGCCGGGCCGAGGTTGTCGTAGTGCTCGGGCTCGTCGGGTCGCCACAGGAACGGCGGGTAGTGGCCGAACAGGAAGATGCGCTCTTCCGCCTCGCGGGCACGGGCGAGGGTCTCGTCGAGCCACCGCCGATGCTCGACGGCTCGCGGCAGATCCGATCCGATCGATGGCGTGTCGACGAGAACGAACCGGCATCCGTCGACGCCGAACGACCGGTACGCCGGGCCCCACCGACCTTCGAACCGTTGGTAGTGCCGCTCGTCGACACCGGGAGCGTCCACGTATCCGAAGGGCTTGTCGCCGACGTCGTGGTTCCCCGGCACCACATGGAGCGGCATCGTCAGCCCCCGATAGGCGTCAGCGGCCAGGTCGTTGGCAGCGGCATGGTCGCCGTGTCCCGGCACCGGATGGACGACGTCGCCGAGATGGACGACGAAGGCCGGGGCGATGCGTTCGATCAGCTCGACGGCATGGCGGTTGCGCCCGGCGAGGAGGCGGTTGGCCATGAATTCCTCGCCCGGCGCATCCTCGACCTGGACGTGGGTGTCGGCGATGACGACGAAGCGCCGTCACCTTCGACGATCCGCCATCGTCGTCGTGACGACGCGCACGGCTTCAGGCCCCCCGAGACGCGTGGAACGGCCTCACTTCGATCGCCTGGCCGACCACGTCGACGACCTTCCGGGCCCACTCGAGCGCCGCGTCGAGGTCGGCCGCCTCGACGACGTAGAACCCCGCGAGGTGTTCCTTGGACTCCACGAACGGTCCGTCGGTGACGACGTGGGCACCTCCGCCGTCGGCGGGACGCACGACCTTGGCCGCGTCGGGCCCGTGCAAGCCACCGGTGAACACGAACACGCCCTCGGCTCTCATGTCGGACTCGAGATCGTCGATCCGCTGCATGAACGCTTGCATCTGCTCGGGGCTCGGCTGGGGACGGTCGGGTCCTTCCCCGGTGTGTAGTGACAGCAGGTACTGCGCCATGATCCTCTCCTCGGTCGGGTGCGGGCCTCTCCCGCGCTCACCCTACCGACGAACGGGACCGGCCGAACGAGACGGCTATCGCAGCGCGACGACCTCGATCCGATCGCCGATCGCGACGACCACGAGCTTGGACGCTTCGGCCGTCTCGATCGCATCGACGACGGCGTCGACGTCGGGAGCGACACCCTCGGCGGTCGTCATGGGACGTACCCGGGCCCCGGTAGCCTCGGCCACGCTCGGCGCCAGCTCCCCAGCCTCGGGCGCCACCAACACGACATCTTTGGGAGGGGCTGCTCGTTGCGCGGGAACGAACCGGGTTCGGTCGGTCCGCCACACCTGGACGTGGTAAGCGCCGATCGCTCCTCCCGCGAGGAGCGCCGCCAGCGCGCCCTTGAACGAACCGAACGACCCCTGCCTGGACAGGACCAACACCAGCAGACCTTGGAGGACGACGATGAGGCCGACGAACACCGCGATCGCCGCCACCCCGAGCACTCCGAAGATGTAGATCCGGCGAGTGACCGACCGCAGCTCGGCGGTCTCGTCGCCGTGGCGCTCGGCCCGGACCCAATGCATCCACCACACCGGACCACCGACGACGAGCGCGGTGATCGCTCCGATCAGGGTGTTGGCGGCCTCGGCTCCGGCGAGGGGGGGAGCAACCAGGTCGAACAACGCCAGCAGCAAGATGGCGATGCCGGCACCGACGGCGACGAGCCCGGCGCCGGCCAGCAGATAGTCGTAGATCCGATCCGGTTCGGTGCGGACCTGACGGTGTTCTGCGAGGACTCGACGGTGATAGGTCCAGATCGTCGCCGCCACGGTCACCAACGCCATCTCCCACGGCATCTTGGCGAAATGCTCCGAAGCCGACGGGATCGTCGAACCGAAGAACCAGACGAGCGCGTCGAACAGGACCGCGGAGCCGACGGCGAGGATGACGACGACCGAACCGAGCACGGGGAACAACAAGACGTAGCCGAACCACACGGGCGAACGCTCACCGTGGCGGGCGCCGCGCCGGAACCAGTGGTACCCCCACCCGACGCCCCCGACCACGAGCAGGGCGCTGCCGGTGGCGACGGCGTCCCACGGATCGCCCGCCACGAACGTGACGCCGGCGATCAGGTCGTACACGCTCTCATAGACCTGCTTCAGGATCAGGAACAGTCCCGACGACCCGGCGGCGAGCCCCACGAGCGAACCGACAAGGGCCGGCAGGATGGGAAGGACCTCGGGCGCGAGCCGGTCGTTCAGCCAGATCCGCTGATGGAACACCCAGACGGCCGCCCAGACCACCAGGGCCGCCCACATCTCACCGTCGAACCCTTCCCGGGTCATGAGCCCACGCAAGGCCGTCGTCGCGGCCACGGTGACGATCACGGCGGAGACCACGAGCGAGGCGTTGAGGTACAGCATCCACGCCAGGCTGCGCCGTTCGGCATCCTCGGCAACGAGGCGAGGTCGGACGTATCGCCACAGCCCGCCCCACACCAGGCCGCCGACGACCAGCAGGCTGACTGCCGAAGCGACCTGCGTCTCCGAACCTGCGAAGGCGCTCGGCCGCACGATGAGGGCGACGAGGATCCCTCTGACGCCTTCGGCGAACAGGACGAGCGACACCAACAGGAAGCCGTAGACGAAGAAGCGTCGGATCGCCCCGGCGATGTCGTGCTCGTCACCTTCCCCTCTCCGGGTCGCCTTGATGACGAAGAAGACGACCCCGACCACGATGCCGAGCTGAACGAACATGACCAGGAGCGAGATGAGGATGCCGACGATCTCCACGGGCTCAGCCTCCCAGATCGGGGGTCTCGCCGCAGTACTCCACCGGCCAGGGGGACCGATCGATCCGCCAGCCCTCATCGAGGAGCCGCAGATGGAACGTCACGGTCCATTCGTATCCGGTATCGAGCAGCCCGCCTGAGGTGCCGACCGAGACCCGAACCGACGCCTGGTCGCCGTCGACGCGGGAGTCCAGCAGGGTGGCGCGGTCCTCACTGGGTCCCCAGTTCATGGCGTCGTAGAGGGCGTTCTCGCATCGAGGCTTGAGCGATGGTGCGAGCCAGGACGAAGCCGACGGAGCGTCCCGGTCGAAGACGGCCTCGAGGTATCGCTGCACGACGCCTTCTGGGCTGCTGACCGGATAGGCCACGGGACGGCGGACGGCCGTCAACGCGATCGCGGCGATCACCAGCACGATCAGGCCGCCGACCCAGATCCACGTCGATCGCTTCATCGACGACTCCTTCCCATCCATTCCTCATCCTCGCGGCGGCCTGCCGGCGACACAAGGGTCCTATGGCCGTGGGCCGCTCGCCTCATCTCCCGGCACCGATTCAAGTTCCGAGCCTCGGATCTCCGATAGGGACCGAGAACGAACCGTACAGAACAGGAGCAGGAACATGCACCGAGGCCGGAACGTGGGGGCGCTGCTGCTGGCGGCGACGACGGCGATGATGCTGGTGGCAGCACCAGCGCTCGCCGGGGGCGAGCCTCAGGACCTCGAGTCGGTCCGGGCGACGGTGCTCGAGACCGTCGACACCAAGACCGACCTCGTCGAAGGTCTGCTGACGGCAGCCGAGACCGAGGAAGCCGAGGCGATCTACCGGGACGCTCTGACAGAGCTGGGCGACATCCGTGATCGGGGCCTCGTCGAGAGCGACATCGACGAGCTGTGGGCGCTCGAGAGGCGGGCCAAGGGCGTCTACGCCGAAGCCGCAGCCGCAGGGGCGGAGGCCGGGAAGCCCGACGAGGAGCTCCTCGCCGAGGCGCGGGCGGAGACGCTCGGCACGATCGAGTACAAGCTGGGCTACTTCGCCGAACGCAGGTCAGACACCGACGACCCGACGCTGCGGCGGATCTACGCCGAGGCGATCGACGAGTTGGCGGCGCTGAAGCGCAAGGCCGAGGCTTCGTCGTCGGTCGACGAGCTGCGCCAGTTGAAGGCTCGAGCCCACGAGGTCTACGAGACGACGAAGGACCGGGCCGAGGATCCCGACGAGTACGCCAAGACGGAGGCAGAGCAGGCCGCCGAGCGCCTCGCCAAGGCTCGTCGTTCGGTGCTGCGGCTGATCGAGCGCAAGGTGGCGATCTTCCGGGCTGCCGCCGAGGCCACGGCGGTGCCTGCCGTCGCCGACATCTACCGGCAGGCGATGGAGGACATCGCCGCGTTGGCAACCGCCGCCAAGGAGGCCAAGGGCGAGCGGGCCCTCGACGGGATCGAGGAGCAGGTGGGGGAGATCTACGAGGGCGCGGTGGACGCCGTGGAGGCCTTCGGTGGCCATGGGCCCGACGACGAGGCCAAGGACCGCCCAGCCGTCGACATGGAGGCTCACCTGGACCGGCTCGTCGGGGTGGCCGAGCGCCTCCTCGCCGTCGCCGACGAGACCGCCGAGGCGAGCCCAGACACGTTCGAGACCGTGGTCGACGCCTTCGAGGCACTGGTCAAGACCACCGACCGGGCCCGCGACGTCGCCGACTCGGGCAAGGGGCTCGAGGACCGATGGCACGACGTCAAGCAGGCCAAGCGGGACTTCGTCGAGGCGTTCGTCGAGCACGTGAAGGCCATCACCGACGTCCCGATGAAGGTCTTCGGGATGTACGTCCCGGCATAGGGCACATCGGAGGGGGCGCGGGTGCCGAGCCCGCGTCCCTTCAGCGCTCGGGGTCGAAGACGACGGGGTCGTGGCGCGACTCGTCGACGTGCAGCGAGAACACGTCGAGACGGGCGTAGTGGCCGGTGGCGTCGAAGTCGAAGCGGGCCCGGGCGATGTCGGTGAGGTCGATATCGGCCGACAGGATCCCGGGGCCGTCGCGGAGCGGTCCGGCGAGGAGCTCCCCGTCGGGCGCAACGATGCAGCTCCCGCCGGCGATGAGGGGACCGTCCAGGTCCACCGGGTAGTCGGCGGGGTAGTCCGAGCGGGTCGTGTACTGGCATGCGGACAGGACGAAACAGCGCCCCTCCACCGCGATGTGTCGCATCGTGACTCTCCAGCGTTCCCGATCGTCGACTGTCGGGGCAGCCCACAGCTCGATCCCCTTGGCGTACAGGGTCGTGCGGTACAGCGGCATGTAGTTCTCCCAGCAGATCGCGGCGCCGACGTTCCCCACAGGGGTCGCGGCGACCGGCATGGTGGAGCCGTCCCCGAAGCCCCAGATGAGACGCTCGGCCGCGGTGGGCATCAGCTTGCGGTGCTTGCCTCGCAGCGTCCCGTCGGAGCCGATGAGCAGCGCCGTGCAGTACAGCGTGCCGCCGGCGCGTTCGATCACCCCGACGACCGCTTCGATCCCCCGTTCGGCGCACAGGGCGGCGAGGTGGTCGGTCTCGGGGCCGGGGACGTCGATGGCGCCGGCGTGATAACGGGCGAACCAGTCGTGCCCCTCCTCCGATCTGGAGCCGACGACCGTGCCGAACCCGTGTCCCTTCGGGTAGCCGCCGACGAAGGCCTCGGGGAAGACGGCGAGCGCGACCTCGTCCGCGGCTGCGTCGTCGAGCAGCATCTCGAACCGTTCGAGGGTGGCCGCGGTGTCGAAGGCCACCGATCCTGCCTGCACGACCGCGACGCGGGTCATCGCCTCATCTCCCGACTACCGGAGAAGCGTCAGGAGCAGGACACTCGGCTCGAGGGCGACGACGGCGTGCTGGAGATGGGCGTCCATGTGCACCCAGGCCTCGGGGCCGACGACGACCTCGTCGTCACCGAGGGTGACCTTGAACCGACCGGACACGACCTGGAGGACGGCAGGGACCGCGGCGGTGTGTTCGGTCAGTTCCTGGCCGGCGTCGAAGGCGAACCCGACGACGCGGATCCGATCGTCCCGATACAGGACCTTGCTCAGGGTCCCGTCGTCGGGGATGTCGAGGATCTCGGTGACGTCCGGGATGACGGTGTGCGACATGCGGCCTCCTTTCGACGGCAGGCTACCGGACGGCCCGCTGGTCGAGGATCTCCGCGAAGGCGGCCTCGAGTCGCCGATGGAGCGCCGCGACGGCGTCCGCCGGCCAGGTCGCCGGGTCGTCGCGCAGGAAGGACGTGTGGTCGGTACGATTGTCGAACACCGCCGCCGGGACCTCGATCCGTTCACGGTGGGTCTCGACGACCACGGCGCGCCCGCCGTTCTGCTCGAGGAGCCAGAGCAGGTCGTCGGTCCCGTACTCGCGACGCATGACCTCCTCGGGGACGCCGTGGTGGAGGATCGATGCCGCTCCCCCGGGTCGGGCCCGCTCCCGGTTGCGTCGGAGGCTCTCGGTGGGGGTCACCCACACATACAGGATGCCCGCCGAGCCGAGGACCTGGCGTGGGAACTCGGGAAGCGACCAGCGGTAGCCGAGCGGGTACGGGAGCGGAGGCGAGGAGCCCTGCGGACCGCCGCGGGCGAACTCGATGAGGACGGTCTGGGAGCCGTCCCACGCTCGGGCGATGCTGCGGCGTTCTCTTCGCAGCTCCTCGGCGAAGTCGGTGATGCCGTCGGCGGCGACGGCTCGGGCGCTGGACCCCGCCGGGAACCTCGCGCCGAGACCGACGGCGTCGAGCTGCCGGTCGATCCGGTCCAACAGCCATCTCGCCGGTTCCGATCCGCCGGCGTCACCGGAACCCAGGGTGGCCACGTCCTCGGCCAGGAGCCGGGTGAGGACGATCCATAGGACCGGGTCGCGGAAGGGCAACTCGTCGCCCTCGAAGAACACCGGGTCCAACCCGGCGGCCCGTAGCGCTCGCGAGGCCAGACGCATGGTGTGCACGTAGGGGTAGTCGTCGAGGTGCAGGGTCGGGCCCAGCCCGAACCGGGCGGCGGCGGAGGGGTCCAGCGATGCGAGGTACCTGCGCAGTTCGGACTTCCCCGATGCGGGGAGGCCGGCCAACAGCACGTATGGCAGCGGCGGGGCGCTCACCTCGCCATCCGGTCGAGACGAGCCGCGGTGTGCGTCGCGGTCTGCATGGTCGAACACCTCCGGTCGGCCCCCCACCGTACCCCTCTCGGCGAACCCAGGGTTCACCACACCCCTCCAGGGGGCTCCCCAACCCAGGGTTCGCCACACCCCTCCAGGGGGCTCCCCAACCCAGGGTTCGCCACACCCCTCAAGGGGGCTCCCCAACCCTGGGTTCGGGGAAACCGGCTACTCGTCGCCGGCCGACGAGGCCGCCATCTCGGCGATCTCCTGGACGATGTCGGCATTGGCCAAGGTGGTCACGTCGCCGAGTTGACGCTGCTCGGAGATGTCCTTGAGCAGTCGCCGCATGATCTTGCCCGACCGGGTCTTGGGCAGATCGTGGGTGAACACGATCGACTTGGGTCGAGCGATCGGCCCGATCGACGTCGCCACGTGCTCTCGCAACTCGACGATCAGTTCCTCATCACCGACGATCCCCGCCCGCAACGTCACGAACGCGGCGATGGCTTGGCCGGTGACCGGATCCGCCCGACCGACGACGGCCGCCTCGGCGACGGCGGGATGCGACACGAGGGCGGACTCCACCTCGGTGGTCGAGATGTTGTGCCCGGCCACCAGCATGATGTCGTCGACCCGCCCCAGCAGCCAGTAGTAGCCGTCGGCGTCGCGCTTGGCACCGTCGCCCGGGAAGTACCGGCCCTCGAAACGCGACCAGTAGGTGTCGATGTAGCGCTGATCGTCGCCGTAGATGGTCCGCAGCATCGAGGGCCACGGATGGGTCAGGACGAGGAACCCGCCCCCACCGAGGGGCACGGAGTTGCCGTCCTCGTCGACGACGTCGGCGCCGATCCCGGGGAACGGGAAGGTCGCCGAGCCCGGCTTGGTGGCGACGGCTCCGGGAATGGGCGTGATCATGATCGCGCCGGTCTCGGTCTGCCACCATGTATCGACGATGGGGCATCGTCCATGGCCGATGTGCTCGTGGTACCACATCCACGCCTCGGGATTGATGGGCTCGCCGACGGTGCCGAGGAGCCGCAGCGAGGACAGGTCGTGCCGTTCGGGGTACTCCTCGCCCCACTTCATGAACGCCCGGATGGCGGTCGGTGCGGTGTAGAAGACCGTGACGCCGTACTCCTCGATGATGGACCAGAGGCGATCCTTGTCGGGGAAATCCGGGGCACCCTCGTACATGACACCGGTCGTACCGTTGGCGAGCGGCCCGTAGACGATGTACGAGTGGCCGGTGACCCAGCCGATGTCGGCGGCGCACCAGTAGACATCGTCGGGTTTGATGTCGAACACGTAGTGGTGGGTGGTCGTGATCCCGGTGAGGTACCCACCTTGGGTGTGAACGATGCCCTTGGGTTTCCCGGTGGTCCCTGAGGTGTACAGGATGTAGAGCATGTCCTCGGCGTCCATGACCTCGGGTTCGCATTCGACGTCCTGGCCGTCGACGAGGTCGTGGTACCAGACGTCTCGACCGTCGGTCATCGGGGCCCCGTTGTCGACGCGGCGAACGACGACGACATGCTCGATCGACGGGGTGGAGGCGAGGGCCACATCCGCGTTCTCCTTCAACGGGACCTTCGCTCCTCGACGCCACGACCCGTCCTGGGTGATGAGCACCTTGGCTTCGGCGTCGTTGATGCGGTCCGAGAGGGCATCCGACGAGAAGCCGCCGAACACGACCGAGTGGACCGCGCCGATCCGGGCACACGCGAGCATGGCCACCGGCAGCTCGGGGATCATCCCCATGTAGATGGCGACCCGGTCCCCGCGGCGCACCCCGAGTCCCTTGAGGGCGTTCGCGAACCGACCCACCTCCTCGTAGAGGTCCCGGTAGGTGAAGGTGCGCGTGTCGCCGGGCTCACCGATCCAGTGGTACGCGACCTTGTCGCCTCGGGCCTCGAGATGCCGGTCGAGGCAGTTGTACGACAGGTTGAGCCGGCCGTCGGCGAACCACGTGTAGAACGGGGCGTTGGACTCGTCGACCGAGACGGTCGGCTCCTGGTACCAGGTGATCCGTTCCTTGGCCTGCTCCAGCCACCAGGCGCGCCAGTCTGCGGCTTCGTCGTAGATCTCGGGCCCGGCATTGGCTTGGGCGACGAACTCCGGCGGTGGGGGGAAGACCCGCTCCTCTTGCAGCAGGTTCTCGAGCGTGGAATCGGCCACGGACATCTCCTCCGTCTCGCTGCGTGTCGGGAGCCAGCCTACGCATCCGGCGACGGGCCGTGCAGGGCCATTCGGACCGAGAAGACGGAACGCCGTCGGACCCACCGGCGTTGCATGGGGTGATGTCGCCCCGTTCTCGTTTCGTGATACTGGCTGCCGGGTTCGGTTTGTTCGCCGCGGCCTGCACGGGGGCGACCGGATCCAGTTCCGATCTGGTGGTCGTATCCGACCAGGGCGAGGTGGTGGTGGTCGGGAGCAGCGGGGGCGAGGCGATGCTGGTCGACGACGGCGGTTCGGCCTTCCAACCCATCTGGTCACCTGACGGCGAGCGGGTCACCTTCTCGGCCGGCTCGCAGGGTGACACCTCGCTGGTGACCGTCTCGGTCCTCGACGGCGATCGCGTGGCGCTCCCGCTGGCGACCAAGCCGTTCTTCTTCATGTGGGACCCGTCCGGCACGACGGTGGGGTGGTTGCGTGGCACCCAAGATGGGATCGTGTTCGAAGCCGATGGGGAGGTGCAGATCGAGGACGACGGACGACCCTTCTACCTGAGTTGGGCGCCGGACGGATCGCGTCTGGCCGTACACATAGGAACCGATCGACTGGACGAGCTCGGGAGCGACGGAGCGACGTCGATCGGAGTGGTACCGGGTTCCTTCCAAGCGCCGGCGTGGACCGCCGACGGCGTCGTTGCCGTCTCCCGGTCGCCCGCCGGGGAGCATCTGGTGGTCATCGACGACGGCGATGTTCGCCGCGTCGCGTCGGTCGACGGTGTCGTCCGGTTCGTGGTCGCCGGGGACCGCGCCGCCGTCGAGACGTTCGCGGCGGCGGACCAGCCGGATCAAGGCAACGGTGTCGCCGCTGCGTTCGAGACGGTCGCGTCCGTTCCGTCGGGGAGGCTCGTCGTCGTGGACCTGTCATCGGGGGACGTCACGGAGGTCCTGGACCGGACCGCGGCGGCGTTCTTGTGGAGTCCCGACGGACGGAAGCTGCTCATCCTCGACGTGGTCGATCGGCAGGGGACGTTCCGCTGGTTGGTGTGGGAGGACGGCGACCTGGTGTCGACGGTCGATTTCGTCGCCGATCCGGGCTGGTTCCAGACGTTCGTGCCGTTCTTCGACCAGTACGCCCAGTCGATGACGCTGTGGTCTCCCGATTCGGAGGCGTTCGCCTTCCCCGGCATCATCGACGACCGTCCCGGGGTGTGGGTGCAGAGCCTGTCGGCCGATGAACCGCTCCACGTGGCTGACGGGTCGTGGGTGGCGTGGCGGCCGTGACCTGTGGACAAGCCCGGGGGTGCCGATATACTCCCGCTCCGTGCCTTCCGGCGCCGGTTATGATGCCGGGGCGCTCATGCCCCCATCGTCCAGCGGCCTAGGACTCCGCCCTTTCAAGGCGGCAACGGGGATTCGAATTCCCCTGGGGGCACGACGCGGGGGCGTGGTGAAGTCTGGAGTTCACGCCGGCCTGTCAAGCCGGAGGTCGCGGGTTCAAATCCCGTCGCTCCCGCCACATCGTCCGCCCGGGTTCCGACCCGGGCGTGCGGTCAGGTAGCTCAGCTGGAAGAGCGCCGGTCTGAAAAACCGGAGGTCGGCGGTTCGATCCCGCCCCTGACCACCGCCAGTCATCCCGACGAATCGGGCGAGAACCCTTGTGATTCCTTGGTTCTCGGTACCTTCTTCTCTTGTCGTCGTCTCGCGCCGTTCGTC
>Ga0256841_1000108_pt1 | contig 91126 bp, 74 predicted proteins | sample 356308metaG_FD_185971 | JGI IMG/M metagenome (GOLD analysis project Ga0256841, IMG submission 185971) | Hydrothermal vent microbial communities from Mid Atlantic Ridge, Atlantic Ocean - 356-308 | ecosystem: Environmental > Aquatic > Marine > Hydrothermal vents | place: Atlantic Ocean: Mid...
CTGCCGCAACACCTCCCCCCCTCGGGGAAACCGACAGGCCACATTGCCCCGATACACCGTGACCACCCCACGCCCCCCACCACCATAGCCACCAACCAAATCCTCCACCCCATCCCCATCCACATCGCCCGAAGCCAAAACCCGTGGCCCCACCTGCCCAGCCCTCATCGCCGCCACCACCTCGGCCTCCCCCTCATAGACCGCCGACAACCACCGCCCTTCCCCCAAATTCACCCACGGCCGCCCTCGCCCCTCAGCCCGAAGAACCACCCCACCGCTCACCTCACCCCCGGTGCCCATCATGCTGAGAAAAACCCCCACCGTGACCATGACCCCTATCACCCCTGTGATCGCCATATTGATATTGATACTGGAACTGATACTGGAAATGACCCCTCGTTTCATCTTCTTTCCCTCCGTTTCGTTGAATTTACCTTGGCTAGCCGCCAGCGCCCTAGCGCGCCACCCTCGCCAGACTGCTGTCATCAGACCCACATCACGGCCAGAAGGCCACATCTTCCTATGAAATTGGCGTGCCAAACCGGGCCAATCGGGATAACGCCCTGAGAGGAGAAGAGTTAGACGAAAAACTGCCGCTACCGTCTTGGTGTGTCACCGACACACTTTGTGTCCCATCGGTGTGTCAATGTGTGTCAAGAGACGTCTCAGGTGAGACACTTTTGGTGGTCTTGCTGGGGAGTGGGGTGAGAAAATATTGCCCAGCGGGGAAAATTTCTCTGCTCGGCCGGGGTGACCGTCTCGGCTCAGACTCCGGAAGCTGGCCTCCGGGATGAGGCGCGGCGGGATAGTGAAGGAGGGAAGCCGTGGCAAGGAGCCAGCCTGGAAGCCAGCCTCCAGGGAGTGGCGCTCGTCAGCTCGTTGACGCCGCCCTCAACTGAGCCCCCCGCCGACCGAGCCGCGGGGCTGCCATCTCTGCCCATCCTGCATTTGGCCGTGGGGATCGGACCTGAGCCCCTCGAAAATAAGCGTAACGCACATCGGCAACTTGCGCTACGCATTCTCTCCCCCTCGGTGTGGCCCGCGGCGCGCGGGGCCATGGGTGGCTCCCTGGAAGAACCCGCGAAACCTGCGGGGACATGCTCATCACTGAGACCCCGGCTTTTGTTGCAGGGGGGAAGGAGCAGACCGAGTGTGCCAATATTACTCGTCACTGAGACCCAGCCGTTTGAGTCGTCGGTAGAGGGTGGAGCGACTGATGCCCAGCCGCCGGGCGGCGGCAGCACGTTGGCCGCCGCTCTGCTCCAACGCCTCCAGAATGCGTCGACTCTCGTCCCGACGCCCATCGTCGACGGAAGAGTTTGGAGGGGGCGTGCCACCGAGTTTGGCAGGCAGGTCTCCAATCTGGATGATGGTTCCCTTGCAACGAACGGCCGCCCACTCGATGGCGCTTTTCAATTCCCGGACATTCCCCGGCCAGGGATAGGTCATCAGGACGTGTATGACCTCCTGACTCACATCCGGCATCCTCTTCCCCGATTCAGCCCGCAACTGTCCCAGAAACCAGGCTACCAGCAAAGGGATATCCGATGGCCGCTCGCGTAGTGGAGGAAGGTGAATTTCCGCGGCGCTGATTCGATAGAGCAAATCCGGACGAAATCGCCCTGCGGCCACGTCCTGGTGCAAATTGTGATGGGTAGCAGCGACCACGCGAACATCGATTTGTCGCGGCTTGGACTCACCCAGCCGGATGATCTCCTTCTCCTGCAACACCCGCAGCAGCGTCGCCTGCAGGGGGAGCGAGAGATCTCCGATTTCGTCCAGCAGCAGCGTGCCGCCCTCGGCCGCTTCGAAGACGCCCTGCTGATCGGCCACAGCGCCGGTGAACGCGCCTCGGCGGTGGCCAAACAATTGACTGGCCACCAATGATTCGGTCAACCCGGCGCAGTTGACGGCAATGAACGGCTTATCTCGGCGCCGGCTGGCGTAATGGACGGCGCGGGCCACCAGTTCCTTTCCCGTTCCCGTCTCGCCGGTGATCAGGATGATCGTATCCACCCGAGCCAGATCCTGGATCTGCTCGTAGACCAGTTTCATGGCCCGACTCCCTCCAATCAGATCATGAAATTTCGTCTTGTCACCCAGCAACTGACGCAGGTCGTAGACTTCCGAGACATCGTGGAGGAAGAAGATGCGGTGGTCGGCACGGCGGGGATCGACTACGACCTCAATCTCGATCCAGTAGCGGCGTCCCGTTCGAGCATGGAACGCAATGGGGATCTTACTGGGCGGGTTCGGGGGCTGATCGAGCAACACTTTCAACTGGTTCCGATCCGGTGCCGAGAGCGGAAACAATGTCGTCCAGTGCTGACCCAACACCTCGTCCTGTCGCCGCTCCAGCAGCCGCTCGGCCGCCTGACTCACGAATGTCACCCGTCCCTCGGCGTCGGTGATGACGGCCCCCTGGTGGAACTGATTGAGGATGGAGAGCATATTGGTATTGACTCGTTCTAATTGCCGGTTGGCCGAGGCCAACTGATTCCTGTGCTGGACCACTTCGGCCGTGCGCGCCGCCACCATGGCCTCCAATTCCCGCGTGCGCTGCTCCAACCGCTTGACCTGCAGCTTGTAGCCGCCCCATCCGGCCGCCAGTAACATCCCCACAACAAGGGCATAAAACCATCCGGTTTGATAGACGTGAGGCGCCAGGGAGATCTCGATGGCCGCCTCCCGCTCACTCCACACGCCGTCATTGTTCATCGCGAGGACGCGGAAGCGGTAGTCTCCGGGTGGAACTTTGGTGTAATAAGCGACCCGACGGGAGCCGGCATCCACCCAGTGGCCGTCAAATCCTTCCAGCTTATACTTGAAGCGCATTTTCTCCGGCGCCTGGAAACACAATCCCGTGTAGTGAATCTCCACATCTCCCGGGCCCGGCGGTGCCTTGATCCTCCGACGGCGATCCATCAGCGCGTCATCGATCAAAACCCGCTCGATGTGCACCAGCGGCGGCTGCTCGTTCAGATCACTGGGGTCGATGATGACGATCCCACTGATGGTGGGAAACCACAGCCGGCCATCCCGCGTTCTCCATCCGGCGGGCTGGCTGCCTCCGTTGCATTCGCTGACCTCCATGCCATCGGCCAGACCATAAGAGATGGACGTCACCGAGCCGATGCGGTCATCGGCAAAGTCATTCAGTTGCCGCAGGCTGACCCGGAAGATGCCCCGGTTGCCGCTCATCCACAGGTTCCCCCGATCATCTTCCAGAATCCGCGAGACGACATTATCGAACAATCCGTCCCGCCGGGTGATGGCCGTAAACCTCCCCTCCTTGAATCGGTTCAAGCCACCACCATAGGTGCCGATCCACAGCGCGCCATCAGCTCCCTGATAAATGGCTCGAACGTAGCTGTTGGACAATCCCTGCTCGGTCGTGTAGTTGGTGAACGTCCCATCCTGGAAGCGACTGAGGCCGCCGAGCGTGCCGATCCACAGCGCACCCTGAGCATCTTCGGTGATGAACCGCACATCATCATGCACCAAGCCATCGGCCTTCCGGTAGACGGTGAAGGTTCCGTCGTGGAATTGATTCAACCCGTGCTGGGTCCCAACCCACAGCCTCCCGGCCCGATCCTGATACAGGGCCAGGACCACATCGTCCGAGAGGTTGCTGTTTGAGCGGGTATAGGTCGTAAAGTACCCATCCTTGAATCGGGTTACCCCCCCGCCCCAGCTCCCGATCCAGAGGCTGCCATCCCGGTCGGCGGCCAGCGACCAGATACATTCTGGCGGCAGGCCTCGACCCGGAGTGTAGGTCGTCAGCTTCCCGGCGGCGAGTCGAACCAATCCGCCACAGGTGGCGCCGATCCAGATGTTCCCCTCGCCATCTTCCGTGATGGGGACGACTTCTTCATCGGGCAGCCCTTGCTCGGTGGACAAGACGGTCAGTTTCTGACGCTTCTGTTGGATGAGTCCGCCCCCACTGGTGCCGATCCAGAGATCCCCTTCGCGGTCCTCCATCAGACACCTCACCTCCTCGCCCGAGAGACCATTGTTGGTTGCCGTGGTCGTCCAGGCTCCTTCGGCCCATCGGTTCAGCCCACCCGCTCGGGTACCCACCCACAGACTCCCCGCTCGATCCTCCAGGAGACATTCGATGAAGTTGTCCGACAGACCATTGGCCGTAGTGTACCGGGTCACTGTTCCATCGCGTAGCCGGAACAGGCCATTGTGGGTACCCACCCACAGACTCCCGTCCCGCCCCTGCTCAATGGCATGAACCCAATGCCTAACATCACCGGTCGGGGTCAGGATTGTGGTCAGCACGCCATCCCGGAGGTGGGCTAATCTTCCTCCCCAGAGACCAACCCACAGGGTTCCTTCACGATCCGGACAGAAGGCCGAGACATGCTCGAGCAGCTTCCCTTCACCAGTCGTGCAGGGGAGAAACGCCCCGTCACGCCAGCGGCCGAGCCCAACGGGGGTGTTGATCCACAGTGCGCCATCTCCATCCTCGACAATGGACAGGATGGTATCAGACGGCAGGCCATCATCGACCGTGTATCTCGTCCATGCCCCCCGATCATATTGCGTCAGTCCACCGGCTTCGGTGCCGATCCACAGCGTCCCTCGCCGATCCTCACACAGCGAAAGGATCCGATTACTCTTCAGAGTTTCCGTGTTTTCCGCATCAAACAGAGTGAACGCGACCCCATCGAAGCGGGCTAAGCCGCCAAGCGTGCCCAACCAGATGTAGCCATCGTGGGTCTGGACGATGGCAGTGATGGTGTTTTGCGGCAAGCCATCCTCAGTGGTCCAAACGCGACAGATGTATCGTCCCGAGCGGTCCTCGGGCGGTTGTGCCAAACGGGCCTCGGCGGCGGAGACGAGAGGGGAAAGTCCCAGCAACAAAACGACGAGACCCCTCACACTTTCAAAACCCATACCACGCTCCAAGCTATTTTCGGACGACGCCCCAAAGGACCCGAAAATCGACCCCAGTATACGCCGTTGAGCGATCGATGGCAACAATTATTTTCAAAAATGGAAAGCTCACCAGGAGGAGCGAGCCCCGGATGTGGGCATTGAAGGTTCGAGAAGCCGTGAACCGGCGACTCAGGAGCACGTGTCCCTGAATGCCGACACGTGAAGGACACGCCCAGCAGGGCGGGCGCGAGCCCGCACGTGAAGCCACGTCGGTATGATGCGGGCCTCTCTGGAGCGAGGACGCTCACGCTCGTGTCCGGGGGCGCGCTGGGCGCTGATCAGAGAGTCGCGCGCCGGGGACTCCGGAGTTCAGCCTCAATGGCCTTGGGATTCTCACGGCAAAAAGCAGGAATGGCCCACGGATCACCCACGGCGAACGGCGGGATTCGCACAGATTTTTTCCTGTGATTGATCCGTGGTGATCCCGCCGTTTTGGTGTTCATCTGTGGGCTATTTTTCCCAGGAACACTCTGTTTGGACATCCTGCCACTCAGTCGGCGGAGAGGCGTCACCGTGTGAGCGAGTTCGAGCTGATGAGCGTCACCGCACCCCAGAGGCCGGCTCCTGGGCCAGTTCTGGGCCATTTGGTTTTCCCTGCGAGGCGAGCCCCCATGACTCCTTCACTGCACCGCTGAGCCTCCGGGACTCCAGCGGCTGTCGCCGCGACCTTCTCCCTCTCATTCTTCACCGCACTGACGCGCCCTCACACTTCGGTCCGTCGCGGCCCGGGGACAAAAAATGGGTCGGGATGCCTCTCTCCGAGTCCTCGAAATCAGCGCTTGTCAATGCGATTGAGGCGAATGACGCCCGCCGCCAGCCGCTGCCCCGCGGGATCATCGCCCTCTATGATGGCCAGCGAGTAGAACATTCGGTGAGACCGCACTCGGAGATGGTTCCGACGCACACCGACGACATACGCGCCCGGCGACAGCTCTATCGGCTCAATGTGACCATCGAGCGCACCGGTGAGAACGTGGAGTTGCCCATCCCCGGGCTGCATCAGGTACACCGGTACCTGATGGTGGCCATCGCCGGCGAGCGCTTCGAATCTCAGCCAGCGCGGTGACGTCAATGAGAAGGCATAGAGATCCTGCAATCGGATGATCGATCCATCTTCGGTCTCCACCTCCGCGCCACGAGGCAACGGCTGCAACGAGATTGGATCGACCATTGCGCGTTCGCCGGGAGCCTCCACCTGCAGAGGTTGACCGGCGAGGTCGAGCGCGCCAATTCGGAGCAGGTATCGCGAATCGGTCGTCTCATCGACATCGCCGCCGGCGGCCAGGATGGCCTGTTCGCTGAAATCGGTGATGCCGATGAGGTACTCTCCTGCCGGAAGCGCGCCACCCGAAGTGATGTCCGACTGCGAAGGAATGATCTCCGATTGTTCGGCGGGGAGTAACGAGGCGTCGATCAGTCGGAGCGGATGCAATCCGATGAGATAAAGGTCCAGGTCGGCGGGCATATTCACCACTCCGATGCCGGGCACGAATCCACCCGTGCCACCGGCGCCGTATCCTAACGATGCCGTCACCTTGGCCGACTCCGGCAGATGGAATCGAAAGAGATCATCCAGATCATCGAACGGACTGATCAGTATTTGCCCTTCATCGGCTCCATTCAGCGCGCCGCGCACCACGGAGGGGAGAGGTATCGGTTGCGCTTGGGCCACCGAGTTATTGTCTTCCCGCTCCTCGATAGTGGGACCAAAAATCTGCGCCGACGAGGTGGATAACATCACCAATGTTAAACCGGCCAGCGCCAGAAGGCGAATGGAACGACCCGGCCCGCACCGGCGATGAGAGATGGGTGGAACCTTTCTTCGCTTCATCTTCTCCCCCTTTCAGGAAACAGCCAAGGACAGCGCGTTTCCTCCCGTTAGCTCAGCTTGAGTGTACCCCACCATCGCCACCAAGGCAACGGGCCCCGGTCACACGCGATGAATGATGGCACAGGATCAAGTCGTTCGACGGCTACGCGGCTGGCGCGAGACAAGTACGATCACATGCGATGAACGATTTGGGATCATGGTTCCTCCTGGCGGGTGTAGATTTGGGCGCGAGACAAGTACGATCACATGCGATGAACGATGGCACAGGATCAAGTCGTCATAGGAGACGGGCGGCTCCCGTCCATTCGCTCTCTCCGCCCGAGCGACCACCGAGAATGTACTCCCATCGGCGAGCCTCCTCCGGCGACCGGGATGGGCGGAACTGATGAGGATAGCGATGTAGATGGGGCGATGAGCCCCCGATTCTCCGGTGACGGAAGGATGGGCGGGGGCTCGCCGCTCCTCACACGGCATCCAGCGCCTGCTTCAAGTCTGCGATGAGATCGTCAACGTCTTCCATGCCCACCGAGAGACGTACCAGCCCATCGGTGATCCCCACGCGCTTCCGCTCGGCCTCATCGACATCGGCATGGGTCATGGTCACCGGGTGGGTGACCAGCGATTCCACCGAACCGAGATTCTCTGCCAGACTCCACAACTTCACCGAATCCATCAACTTCTTCCCCGCGGCCACGCCACCTTTGACTTCAAACCACACCATCGCGCCGAACCCCGTCGCCTGACGCCTAGCCAGCTCATGTTGAGGGAATGACGGTAATCCAGGGTAGCACACGCGCTCCACCTTGGGATGCGATTGGAGGAACTCGGCGATGGCCATGGCGTTGGCCGACTGGCGCTCCATGCGCACCGACAGCGTCTTGCAGCCCTGGAGCGTGAGCCAGGCGACCTGTGGCGACATGATCGTTCCGGTGGCATTCTGAACGAACCGCAGCGCCTCATCCTGCTCCGGCGTGCGACTGACGACCGCCCCCCCGATAGTGGCATTATGGCCATCCAGATACTTGGTCGTGCTGTGAATGACGAGATCGGCGCCCAACTCCAGTGGTCGCTGATAGTAAGGTGTCAGGAAGGTGTTATCCACGGCATGGGGAATGCCCCGCTCGCGAGCGATGTCTGAAATCGCGGCGATGTCGGTGAGCTTCAACGTCGGGTTGGCCGGCGTCTCGGTGAGGATTAATCGCGTCTCGTCCCGCAGATGGCGACGCACATCATCGGGATTCGAGGTGTCGGCGAAGGTGAACGTGACGCCGAAGCGGGCGACGATTTTCGTGCACAAGCGATAGGTTCCTCCATAGGCGACATCGGAGACGATGGCATGATCGCCTGCTTTCAAGAACGCCAGCAAGACGGCATGAATCGCCGCCATACCCGAAGAGAAGCAGGTAGCATCGACTCCGCCCTCCAGAGTGGCCAGCTTTTTCTCCAGAGCGCGCACCGTCGGATTGGCCGTCCGCGAGTAGGAATAGCCTTTGGCCAGGTATCGATCTACGGAGTCTTGAACATAGGTCGTCGATTGGTAAATGGGCGTGAGAATGGCGCCCGTCGCTGGATCGGGCTGGACGCCAGCGTGAATCTGCTTGGTACTGAATCGCATGCAATGATTCCTCCTCAGTCATGAACGTTCACTACGACGAAACGATGACTCATTCTGTCGCAGTCGGCGAAAATGGTCAAGAGAACCATCCTCCGCCCGGGCGCGGGAGGAGTCGAGGTCCTCTCCAACGACGGGCCGAGAGGCGATAGGAACCTTGAAAGACGGACCCCCGCCGATCGTGCCCGGTCGGAGCGCAATAGAGGCGAGCGCAGCGGACTCCGTCTCCCGGAGAAAGAGAGACAAGCCGCGCGGCTCCGCGCTTCCACGTTCATCCATGGCGGTGAGAGTGAGCCGGTGAGCGATGACTGGGGAGATCACTTGCTGGCCGAAGCTTCGGCGCGCAAGCGATCCACATCGTGAATCGTCACCGTGCGCTCTTTCAAGCTGAGAATGCCTTGATCGCGAAACCGGCCGAGACTGCGAGAGACGAGTTCGCGAACCGTTCCGATGTGGGCGGCGATCTCTTGATTGGTGGATCGAAGCTCGAAACGAATACCTCGGGGCGTCGGCTCTCCCCACTTTTCGGCCATCTCCAGCAGATAATGAGCCAGTCGCTGATGAACCTCCTTGAACGCCAGTTCCTCGACCAATTCGACCATCCTGCGCAGGCGCATGGAGAGCGAACGCACAATGCCCAGAGCGATCTCTGGATGAGCGAAGAACAGTGTGCGGAAATGATCCTTGGGAAGGAACAACAAGGTCGTCTCTTCGATGGCCATCGCCGAGGCCGGGTAGGGCCCTTCATCGAAGGCTGGCAGTTCGGCCACTGGTCGCCCCGCTCGTTCGACGGCCAGGACTTGTTCGCGACCCGTCTCGGAGAGCTTGAAGATCTTCACCGCTCCCTCATGCACGACGAACAGCCCGGGCGACGATTCGCCCTCCAGGAAGATGAATTGTCCGCGATCATAGTGCTTGGACACGCAATGCTCGGCGATCTCCCGAAGGACGCCGTCGTCGAGCTCGGAAAAGAACGGGACGCGCCGGAGCGTTTGAAGGAAGGGATGTTTCGGTTCTCTCTGGGACGGTGGCACCATGGCTGTGCTCCTTATCCTCATCGCCAGGGGCCGATCCCCCCGATAGCAGCAGGATCGCGTTTCCCCACCAGAGCGACGCCGATCTCCCGCCCGCGGGAAGACGTGCGGCCCCCAACACTGCCCGGATGACGCTTTTGTATCGCGCCGGTCAACGCCCTGTCAAGGCCCGCTGACCTCGGCTGTGATGGCGATGACGACGCGCCGGCGACGAGATCACCTCGCACTCTGAAATGAGGCATCGCCCCTGAGAGTTCACCGTCCGCCTCCCACTTTACAATCGCCATGAGACTCGATATAACAATGCTCTCGTGGTCGAGCGGTATCTGATTATCTTTCTGGAGTACGCATGATGCGCTTGCTTTATCTCGTTTCCGTCTGGCTTCACATTCTGGCTGCCGGTATCTGGGTGGGCAGTTTGATCCTGGTGGCCGTCGCTCTGGTCCCATTGATTCGACACCCGGAGTACCGGACCATCGCCCCTTCGATTCTACAGTGGACGGGCGAACGGGTGCGGTGGGTGGCATGGGCGTGCTTCGGTGTGCTCATCCTCACTGGCATATTCAATCTCGCGTATCGAGGATTCGGCTGGGCCGACATCTGGAATGGCCGGTTGTGGCAGGGCCCATTCGGGCGCGCGCTGAGTCACAAATTGATCCTGGTGGCCGTAATCCTCTCGCTCAGCGCCTGGCACGATTTCATCATCGGGCCGCGGGCGACGCACCTCTGGCAGGACAACCCCGATGCCCAGGAAGCCAAGCGGTTGCGTCGGCGGGCCGGCTGGATCGGCCGCATCAACCTGGTGCTCACTTTGGCCGTCATCGCCTTCGGCATCATGCTCGTCCGCGGTTGGCCGTGATATGGATAATGATGAGCTCTCTCCGATCCTCGCAACTGCAGGAGGAGAGAATATCGGGACGCCATACATTATCCCTCCTGGCGCAGACGGAGAGGGGGGGGTCGGCCGTCAGGAGGAGCGATGACTCGCTCATCGCTCCTCCGGCCATTCCGGCAGATGGCACTCGGGGCACTGAATCTCGATGAATTGAAGCCAGGCGCGAACTTCCTTTTCCGGGAGTAGCTTGTCGGCCTCTTGAGCAACCATATGGGCGACGAGCTCTCCCCAGCGGTCGGCGATGAACAACGCCGTGGGCGGCACCTCGTTCTCCGGCCACCGCAGGTAGCGATGGAATACCTCGCCCTGAGCATCGGCCAGGAGGGGAAACGGCGAAGCCAGCTCCGCGGCCAGTCCTCTGAGCGTTTCAATCCGCTCAGGAGAGATGGCCAGCACCTCGGCTTCGAGTTCTCTGAATTCAGCATAGCGGGCAATCAGTCCGGTCAATCGCTGGTGGCATGAGGGGCACCGCCCGCCGTGGAAGAAGAAGAGAACGAGATTCTTCCGTTGCTTGTAATCCCACGGCCCGAGTAGGGTGGGGCGATTGGCGGCCGGGAGCCGAAAAGCGGGAATGAGCTGGCCAATCGGCAACTCGGATGAGATCCCCTTGGCGCTCACCATGTTCACACCTCTATGACGCTCTCTTTTCGGCAAGCATATCCAGCCTCTCAGATAGCGTCAAGCCGAACGCCGCACCACGGATGCGACAAGCTCATCCCGGGAATCGGTCACGGGCAATGAGTCTCCTCCGACAGATCGCCTTCGCCTCTCCCGGGCGACGGTATGGGAGGGAACGCATGTCCTGGGACGGGCGGTCCAACCGTCACGGTTCTCCCCTTGAGTGAGATCGCGTCATGAGACGAATGTCCCGGGATGGGCGTTCCGGGTTCTTTTCCGGCGTCCCCCGGGAGGGGCCTAATATTCAGCTGGTGCATCGGTGAGGCATCCGGGGCTTTCTTTGGACGCATCTGACCAGTAAAATAAGAGTTTATCGATCACTCACTATGGAGGCGAATGATGAACAAGACCAGGCCACGACAGAGAGAATTCCGGGTCGGCGATGAAATTTGCTATGCCCTGGCGTCTGGCGTTCGTTATGGAACGGTGATTCGCGTCCTCGGAGACGCTGTGGAAGTCGAATTCGAAGACGGGCAGAAGGAGATGAAGAAGGTGCGCGATGGGCGGTTGCGGCTCATTCGTCGAGCTCATCAGGAGGAGAGTCCGGTCCGTCAATACAGCGAGGACGTCCGAGAGGTGCGCCGCCGCGACATTCATCGCCGGTGAATCCGGCTACAGGACGCGACTGAGACACCTCGACATTCCCCAATAGCTTCTCGCTTTGTATCGGGAATAGGAGAGAGCGGGGTCCATATCTCTCTCGTCAACGAGGCTCTGATGTGTACGACATTCAACTCACCGCGCGACTGAATACGCGCTCCACTTTTCTCACCGCCGCCACCAGTCGATCTACTTCCTCTTCGGTATTGTAAATATAGAAGCTGGCTCGCGCCGTGGCGCTGACATCCAACCGTTCCATCAACGGTTGACAACAATGATGACCGGCACGAATGGCCACACCCTCGGCATCCAGAAGTTGACCGATATCGTGCGGATGAATGCCTTCCAGATCGAACGAGATGACACCGCCTCGATGCTCGACATGGCGCGGTCCGAAAATCCGGATGCCGGGCACGCGACTCAACTGCTCCAGGGCGTAAGCGGTGAGCTCCCGTTCATGCGCCTGGACGGCCTCCATGCCGATCTGCTCCAGATAGTCTAAGGCAGCTCCAAAGGCGATGACGTCGGCGATATTGGGCGTGCCGGCCTCGTACTTCCAGGGGAGTTTGTTCCAGGTGGCCCGATCGAGCCACACGCGACTGATCATATCTCCTCCGCCGAGGAAGGGGGGCATGCGCTCCAACCACTCTCGCTTCCCATAGAGCACCCCGACGCCCGTGGGGCCCAGCATCTTATGCGCGGAGAAGGCGAGGAAATCACAATCCAGTTCCAGCACCCGGGTCGGCAGGTGAGGTACGCCCTGGGCTCCATCGATCAGACAGACGGCTCCTTTGGCGTGCGCGCGATCAATGAGCGGCTTGACGGGATTGATGGTTCCCAACACATTGGACATGCGCGTGATGCTGAGGAGCTTGGTGCGTTCGGTGATGATCTCGTCCAGGTCGTCCAGCGCCAGTCGTCCATCTTCGGTGATGCCTATGTGCCGGAGTCGAGCTCCTTTCTCTTGCGCCAGCAGTTGCCAGGGGACGAGATTGGAGTGATGCTCCATCTCGGTGAGGACGATCTCATCTCCCGGCTCGATGTACTGTCGCCCCCAGGCATAGGCGACCAGGTTGATGGCTTCAGTGGCATTCCGGGTGAAAATGATCGTCGCCGGATCGGGCGCTCCGATGAATCGAGCCGTTTTCTCACGCACGTGTTCGTACTTCTCGGTGGCCAGCTCGCTGAGATAATAAATGCCCCGGTGAATGTTGGCATTATAATTCTGGTAGTACTCGACCAGAGCCTCGATGACGACGCGCGGTTTCTGGGTGGTCGCCGCGTTGTCCAGGTAGACGAGCGGCTTGCCTCGCATCTCGCGACCGAGGATATCGAAGTCCTTTCGAATGGCTTGTACGTCCAACATACGCCCTCCTTTCCCGAGCACGAACGCGCCCGCCTTGAGGACCTTCCGACCCGGCCCCCGGTTACCAACCGAGCTGCAGCTTGGCCGCTTCGCTCATCCGCTCCGGGGTCCAGGGCGGATCCCAGACGACTTCCACATCGACCGAAGTGACCCCGGGAATCTCCCTGAGCTTGGCCTCCACTTCCATAGGCAGCACCTGGGCCGCCGGGCATCCCGGTGCCGTCAACGTCATCTTGACCGAGACGGCGCCCGATTCGTCGACGCGGAGGTCGTAGATCAACCCGAGTTCGTAAATATCGACTGGGATCTCCGGATCATAGACGGTATGCAAGGCCTCGATGACTTTCTCTTTGAGTTCCTCTGTCGAGACATGGGCATCAGTCGTCATCGTGAGTTCCTCCTCGGCTAGGGAGTTCCATCCCTCGATCTACTCAGTGGAGACGGGCTCCCGTTTTTCTTCCAAGGCCGCGCGCAACGTGTGCCACGGAAGCGTGGCGCACTTGACGCGGATGGGATAGTCGCGCACGCCGGCAAAGACGGTGAGCTTCCCCAATTCGGGCGCTCCCGGGGGGGCCTCCGCCTCTCCCGTGACGAGTTCGTGGAACCGCTGGAACAGGGCTTCCACTTCGGCTCGCGTCTTCCCCTTCACACTCTCGGTCATCATGGAGGCCGAAGCCGTCGAGATGGCACAGCCCCGCCCTTGGAATCCGATATCAGTGATCACCTCGCCGTCCATTTTCAGGTACAGGTTGATGCGATCACCACAGAGCGGATTATTCCCTTCCGCCTGATGATCGGCATCCTCCAGCTTCCGGAAATTGCGCGGATTTTTCCCATGATCGAGGATGACTTCTTGATACAAGTCGCGTAAATCGGACATCGGAACATCTCACCTCACCGGTCAGTTGATCGGCGCGCTCTCCGCCGCGGGGGCGTCGGGTAATTTGGCCCCTAACGCCCGCTCCACTTCGGTTCGAACGGGCGCGATCTCAATGCGACTGATGAGATCGCGGGCGAAAGCATAGATCAGGATCTGTCGCGCCGCCTCCAGATCGATCCCCCGGGTGCGCAGATAGAAGAGGGCATCGGCGTCCAGTTGGCCGATCGTCGCCCCGTGCGAGCATTTGACGTCATCGGCATGAATCTCCAACTGGGGATTCGTGTTCACCAGGGCCTGTTTGGACAGCAAGAGGTTCTTATTCTCCTGATGAGCACTGATCTTCTGCGCGCCGGGATGAACGACGATCCGCCCATTGAATACCCCGCGCCCGCGCTCATCGAGGATGCCTTTATAAAATTCGCGACTGTTGGAATGCGGTGTGACGTGATCGATGCGGGTGTGATGATCGACGTGTTGGCGATCCTTCACCAGGTAAAAACCGTTGAGGATACACTCGCTCCCCTCTCCATCGAGCACGACGCGAATATCATTACGGACGAGAGCTCCGCCCAGGGCCAACGAATACGATAGGTAACGCGCGTCGCGGCCCTGATGAGTGTGTTGGGTGGCGATGTGAAACGCCTGGAGACTCTCGCGAACGAGTCGGTAATGATCGATGCTGGCATTCTCTTTGACGACGACTTCGGTCACTGGATTGGTGAAACAAGGGCTCTCATTCACGCTCGCATAGTCCTCGACGATGCTCACCCGACTGTTCGGCTCCACGATGATCACGTTTCGCGGATGCGAGACCAGAGGAGGCCCCGGCGCCGTGGAGAGAAACAACAGATGAAGGGGAGCCTCGACGACGACGCCCGGAGGGATATAGACGAAAGCTCCATCGGCGATGAACGCCGTATTGAGCGCCGCGAACGCCTGTTGCTCGATGTCGGCATAGCGGGCCAGATGGGATTCCAATCGGTCGGGATATCGCTCCAGCGCTTGCTCCAGCCCGGTGACGATCATCCCCTGGGGGATGGACGAGAGCTGAGAGAACTCCGGACAGAAGTGACCATTCACGAAAACGAGTCGCTGCCCCTCCGGCTCGCCGAACATCAACGGTCGGATCTGGTCGATGGTCACCGTTTGATCTTCACGCTCGGCCAATTGGAAAGGGATCTTCGTGATCGGGGCGACACTGGTGAATCGCCATTCTTCCATACGAGCATGAGGAAATCCCAACTGCGCGAAACGCTCGATGGCCGACTGGCGGATCGCGCGCAACCAGGACGGATCTTTGCCCGACCGCCTCTCGGCCAGTCTCTCGAAATTCGAGAGGAAGATGTTCTGCGCCTCAGGCGCATTGACCGCCGCGCCGCTCATGACTTTCTCCTTCAACGGACCACTCCCACGTTGGTTTCTTCCTCGAGCCATCCATAGCCCCTCTTCTCCAGTTCCAGGGCCAATTCCCTCCCGCCGGACTTGACGATGCGTCCATCATAGAGAACGTGGACCCGGTCGGGAACGACGTAATCCAGTAATCGCTGATAATGCGTGATCAGGAGAATGGCGCGTTCATCGCTGCGGAGACTGTTGACGCCCCGAGCGACGATCTTCAGGGCATCGATGTCCAACCCCGAGTCCGTCTCATCGAGAATGGCCAGCGTCGGCTCGAGCACCGCCATCTGGAGGATTTCATTGCGCTTCTTCTCGCCGCCAGAAAAGCCGTCATTCACTGGACGATGGAGGAGACTCTCGTCCATCTGGACCAGTTTCATCTTCTCGCGGACCCACGCGAGAAAGTCCATGGCATCGAGTTCGGGCAACCCGCGATGTCGGCGAATGGCATTCAGCGCCGTCTTGAGAAAGTAGAGATTACTGACGCCGGGAATCTCGACCGGATACTGAAAGGCGAGGAAAATCCCCTCGCGCGCCCGTTCTTCCGGCGTCATGGCCAACAAGTTCTTCCCTCGATAGAGGACCTCGCCCGAGATGACCTCGTACGTCTCCCGTCCGGCGAGCACCTGAGCTAATGTGCTCTTGCCCGACCCATTGGGGCCCATAATGCCATGAACCTCTCCAGCATTGATCTTCAGGCTCACGCCTTTCAGGATCTCCTTGTCCTCAACCTTCACGTGCAAGTTGTTGATCTCCAACATACCTCATCCTCACCTGTCGATGGGCTCATCCGACGGCTCCCTCCAGGCTGATGCCCAACAACTTTTGTGCCTCCACGGCGAACTCCATGGGAAGTTCGCGGATGACCTCCCTGCAGAATCCATTGACGATCATCGACACGGCATCCTCGGCCGAGATCCCCCGCTGCTGGCAGTAGAAGAGCTGGTCCTCGCTGATCTTGGATGTGGTCGCCTCGTGCTCCATTTGCGCCGTGGGGTTCTGCACGTCAATGTAGGGGAATGTGTGCGCGCCACACTGATCGCCGAGCAACAGGGAGTCGCACTGCGAGTAGTTCCGCGCATAGTCGGCGCTCCTGGTGATTTTGACCAATCCGCGGTACGTATTCTGCCCGTGGCCAGCCGAGATCCCCTTGGAGATGATCGTGCTCCGCGTGTTCTTGCCAATGTGAATCATCTTCGTGCCCGTGTCGGCCTGCTGATAATTATTGGTGATGGCCACCGAGTAGAATTCGCCGACCGAGTTATCCCCGATGAGAATGCAACTCGGATACTTCCACGTGATGGCCGACCCCGTCTCGACCTGCGTCCAGGAGATCTTGGAATTCCTCCCCAGGCACTTGCCGCGCTTGGTGACGAAATTGTAAATGCCTCCCTTCCCTTCCTCATCGCCAGGATACCAATTCTGAATCGTGGAATACTTGATCGTCGCATCGTCCAAAGCGATGAGTTCAACCACCGCCGCGTGCAACTGGTTCTCATCGCGCATGGGCGCCGTGCACCCTTCCAGGTAGCTCACATAGCTCCCCTCATCGGCGATGATCAGAGTCCGCTCAAACTGTCCCGTCTGAGCGGCATTGATGCGGAAGTAGGTGGACAACTCCATGGGACAGCGCACGCCCTTGGGAACGTAGACGAAGGACCCATCGCTGAACACGGCCGAATTGAGAGCGGCAAAGAAGTTATCCGTGTAGGGCACAACCGAGCCCAGCCACTTGCGCACCAACTCGGGATGCTCCTGAACGGCCTCCGAAAACGAGCAGAAGATAATGCCCAATTGGGCTAATTTCTCTTTGAACGTGGTCGCCACCGAGACGCTATCGAACACCGCATCCACGGCGACGCCAGCGAGCATCTCCTGTTCCCGGAGGGGAATCCCCAGCTTCTCATAGGTGGCCCGCAGTTGAGGGTCCACCTCATCGAGGCTCCGGGGTCGCTTCTTCTGCTTGGGCGCCGCATAGTAGCGAATGGCCTGATAATCAATGGGTGGATAGGTGACGTTGGCCCATCGAGGTTCCGCCCCGGCTCGCTCCAACTCTGCCCAGTATCGATAGGCCTTCAATCGCCATTCGGTCAACCACTCGGGTTCGTTCTTCTTGGCCGAGATCATGCGAACGATCTCTTCATTGAGCCCGCAGGGGAACACCTCCTGCTCAATGGGCGTCACGAACCCGTATTCATATTCCTTATCGACAAGCCGCTGGATCTTATCTGATGCCGTGGCCATCTTGGGTACCTCCCTGCTGCATCAGTCTGGTTGAGTGCGAAAACATAACTAAAAAGTCATAATTATCGAGAAAAAAACCTCATACCAGCTCCAGTTGAGCCCGGCTCTTCTTCATCAAGCTGTGCTCGACGTCCTTTTCGTCTTCCAACAGTTCGGAGAGCGGGACTTGATCGAGCAGGCTTTGAATATAGAACGCCACTCGCCAGAGGGGCCGGAGACCACAGTTCTGCATGTGCACACAGGAATCCACATTGCCGGTGAATTGATTACAAATCTCAGCATCGGAGGCAAATCCCCCCAGCGCCCGCACCACTTCTCCCAGATAAATCTCTTCGGGCGGACGCGCCAGACAATACCCCCCATTGATCCCGCGCACACTCCGCGTCAGTCCCGCCCGGCTGAGCAAGTAGAGGAGCTTCTCCACGTACGCGACTGACAGGGCCTCGCGACGAGCGATCTCTCGGACCGAGAGCGGGCTTCCTTCTGGTTGCAGCGCGAGCTGCAAGACGCATCGAAGCCCGTATTCTTCTTGTGCGGTGATTCTCATAGCTCTTCCAAAGATATTAGTGTGACATAACCTGACTTCTTTGTCAAGTTTTGCGCAGGGGCCCGGAATCGCCCACGCAGGGTTGCGTTTCCGGTCGACGCTGCCTCGTCCCGATCGCCGTGATGGTCGGACGCTCGATGCTGATGAGTGCGCTTCACCAACCGCAACTCATGCTTGCCCTTATCGTCTCTTTGTCATACAATTCTTGCTTGAGTTTTATGGCCTTAACGTGTGGTTGCAAAATATACACGGGTGAGGAGGACAGTCTATAATGAAGCGAACGGTTATTTTGATGAGCATGGTCCTGGTCGCCGTCTGGAGCGTGTCTGCGGCAGCCCTGAGCTCGGCACAACAGTCAACGTCACAGCAACAGTACCCCTGGTCCAGAGAGGAAGTGACCGCCTTCAACGAGTTCTTCAGACAACCGGATGTGGCCAAGAAGATCCAATCGCTCGAGAATTTCGTGGCCAAGTTTCCCGAGAGCGCTCTGGTGCCCATGGCTCAGCGTTTCCTGGTTTTTCTCTACCTTCAAAAGCCGGATCTCAATAAGGCGTTCGACATCGCCGAGACCTACCTTCATTCCACCCACGAGAAATACGCCGAGGCTTTCAAACTTCTCTTCGGGCAACAGATTGAGAAAGCGGGAGGGAAGCTCCCCACGTCCCCCATGGAGGATTTCCAGATGCTCGCCACTCTGGCCGAATCGGCCAACCGCGTGGCCCGCAGCGGTAAAACGGATCTGGACGAACAGGCCCTGAGATACACCGAACGCGCTCTGGCTATGGCCCAAGCCGGCGACGTTCCTCCGACGATGGGTTCGGCCATTTGGGAGCAAAATAAGAATACGATCATCGCGACGCTCTACCAAACGATCGGTCTCATCAAGTTCAATCACCAGGCCTACGATGAGGCGTTAGCGGCGTTGACCAAGGCCGGGGAACTGCAGGGCTCCGACCCCACAACCTTTTACCTGCAAGGGGAGGCCCTGCGACTGAGTCAGTATGCCGAACAGCGGAAGAAAATCGAAGAGATGCAGAAGCAATTCAACGACCTCACCGAGCAACTCGGGCAGTTCAACCAGCAACTGGCCGAGATCAACAAGGAGCTGGAGGATCTGAGCAAGCAGCCTCAAACCCGCAAGGTGAAGGAGCGGATTCAGGAGCTTCAGCAGCAGGGCGAGGAGATCAACCGAAAGGCGGCCGAACTGCTGGCTCCCTATAAGCTCACGGGGAAGGCGTTGGAGACGCTGGCCTCTGAAGGCGTCCCCCCAGAGGTCGTGGACAAGCTGCGCACCCTGCAGGATCAGGAATTCTCAATCCGGGATGACTTCCTCGCCGCCGTGAAGGCCACTGTTGAAGAGGAGCAGCTCAAGCCTTACGAACAGACCGTCTTGAAATACGCCAATCGATTGGAACAATTACAGGAGCAGATGGATGAGCAACGGGCGCGCATCGATCAGATCGTCGATCAGATGATCCAGGCCTATGCCCGAGCCGTCGCTCTCTCGGACAAGGTCCCTCAGTTGAAGCAAACGGCGCGCCAGCGTCTGGAGACGTACTGGAAGTATCGCCATAACAATTCCCTGGAGGGATTGGACGAACTGATCCAGAAGCTGAAAGCATAGGCCGCGACCCGCCGATAGACCGGGGCGAGCGGTGGCGATCACGCGCTCCGGGTGAGATGGGATGGACCATCGGCGTCGATCGAGACGGAGAATGGGATGAATGGGCCGCTCCCGTCCGATGATGTGCAGATGAGGCAAGAACATTCGGAGAAGCTCCAACACCTGGAAACCCTGATCGGGTATCGATTCACCGATCGACGCCTGCTGGAGCGGGCGTTGACCCACCGCTCGTTCGCCTCCGAGAGGGCCCACCGCACTGTGCGCCACAATGAGGCGTTGGAGTTCCTCGGCGATGCCGTTCTGGGATTCCTGGTGAGCGACTGGCTTCTGGAACGGTATCCCGAACTCTCCGAGGGGAAGCTCTCCAAACTGAAGGCCTATCTGGTCAGTGCGAGGAATCTGGAGGTGCACGCCCAACGGCTTCGCCTGGGCGAGTTCTTGCGCCTCAATCGTGGCGAGGAGAAAACCGGAGGGCGGACGAAACGCACGCTCCTGGTCGATGCCTTCGAGGCGCTGGTGGCGGCCATCTATCTGGATGGGGGCATTGAGGCGGCGAAGCAATTCTTACGAGAGCAATTCGCTCAAGTGATGGACGACCTCGACCCCGATCGAACCGAATTCATGGACTACAAGACGACCCTTCAGGAGCGACTCCAGGCCCAGGGCTCGCCCCCCCCGGTCTATGAAGTCATCGATGAACGAGGCCCGGCTCACGATCGCATCTTTCACGTGCGGGTCAAGGCCGATGGGCAAGTGATCGCCTTCGGGCAGGGTCGCACGATCAAAGCGGCTCATCAGTCGGCCGCCCGGATCGCCTTGGAGAAGCTGGATCGCCGGGCGAAAGCCACCGCGTCCAAGCCGGAGTTGGAGCACCAGACACGATGACGGATCGTGATCCCTCAACATCCATCGACGTCCAGGTCACCGGTTACGAAGAGGCGGGTTCCTCTCCGGGAACGACCCATCGGGTATCCACTGTTCGCGAGTACTTCGAATCGGCTGTGGTCACGGTGATTATGGCGCTATTCGGGATGACGTTCATCGTCCAGGCGGTGAAGGTGCCCACCGGGTCCATGGAAAACAGCATTCTCATTGGCGACCATTTCCTGGTCAATAAGTTCATCTTCAACGAGACCCACACCTGGTTGGATCGACTCCTCCCAGTGAGAAGCGTGCGCCGAGGAGATGTCGTGGTGTTCAAATATCCCGAGGACCCACAGACCAATTACGTCAAACGAGTCATTGGATTGCCCGGCGAGACGATCGAAGTTCGTGGCACGCGCGTGTTCATCAATGGGAAAGAACTTCCCGAACATCGCGTGTTCGTCAAGTCTCCGGCCTATGATGCCCAAGACTCCTCGCTGCAAATCGTCGCCGAGGAACCGGGACCGGAAAATGCCGCCTACACCGTCTTCTGGGAATACTCGGATCAGGACGACTGGTTTCGCTCTTCATTCCACTCCGGACGCTACGCCGTCAACGAGCCCTATACGATCCCCGAGAAGGCCTACTTCGTGATGGGAGACAACCGCGACGATAGCCAGGACAGCCGCTACTGGGGGACGGTTCCTCGGGACTATATTGTCGGACGCGCGCTCATCGTCTACTGGTCGTTCGACGAGCGCGCCGCCCAGCACAACGGCAAGAACTGGTTCGCCGATATGATCCGTTACACCCGTTGGCGCCGGACGGGCACGCTCATTCGCTGATCCCCACGTTGGCGCTACAGAGCCCTGCACGCGGCCCCACCGCTGTTCACCCTCAACATCTAGAGACCGGACAAAACCGGCGCTCCTCGCCATCATGCGGCCCTGTGCGCGCTGATGCCATTATCAATGGGGCGTCCTATGAGACTCGGTCGAGCCCACTCGTCCCGGACCGGTGGGGATGGGGAGTCGATATCATCGGGATGTGGACCTCGGGTTGAGTGACGCTCGCTTCTGGCTCGGCGCTTCACGTCTTCAACACCCATTCACAGAGCAGCGAGGGCGGCCCGAAGAACACGAGGTCAGCGCCCCGCGTTTTTAACAAATCATTGACAGAGCCCCTCCTATGACATAGAATGCTCAGGGAATGTAGATAAGGTACTCATGCGTTTCATCGATGCCGACAGCGTCATAAGGTGGGGTTTCGTCCTGTGCGCGTTTTTCATCTCGCCCCTGTTGGCTCAGGCTCAACAACGCCCTCTCCTGACCGAGGAAGTGGACATCATTCGCCCGGGGACCATTCGCCTGGAGGTGGGATTCGAATTTTTGCAAGATCAGCGATTCGCACTCTCGGGATTGCGCGGGGATCCGACGGCCATTGGGGTTGTCGGCATCACCGTAGGATTGGCGCCCAACGTCGAGTTTCAAATTCAAGGGACGGTTCAGAACTTCCTCAGCATTGATCAACGCGGACCGAGTGCGATTCCCCTGAAATTACCGCGGGCTAATAGCACCAATGATGTTGGTGATTTCACGCTGTCGGCAAAGTTCCTGTTGCGGCGCGAGAGCGAGCGCGCCCCGGCCATCGGCTTTCGGCTCGGCGTCCAGCTTCCCAATACGGATCAATCGCGGGGATTAGGGACCAACCAGACGAATTTCCTGGGCACGATCCTGATGGGCAAGCATCTTGGCCGGCTGCATCTATGGGGGAACATTGGTTTGGGCATCTTTTCAGCCCCGGTGGAACCGTTCGCCCAGAATGACATGTTGCTCTATGGGCTTGCTGGTCTCTATCGCATCAACGATCAACTCAACCTGGTCGGCGAAATCAACGGCCGCGCCAATACGCGATCGGGTCCGGCCCCGTTGGGCACAGAATCCCAAGGCCAGGTGCGCCTGGGAGTTCAGTTCCGAGCGGGAGGGCTGTGGTGGGATGTGGCGGGCATGAAAGGGCTCACCGATCACAGCCCGGATAGTGGCGTGACGTTTGGTGTGAGATACGAGTTCCAGGCATTTCATCCAGTAGACCGATGAAGGGGGTAGCCACATGTGCGGTGTTCGCCTGGCGGGGAGAAGTGTCAGTGTCCTATTGGCATCTGACAACGCGCCGTCTCCCCTGTATACGATGGCCAACGGGTCGGATTCTTCGGCGGCCAGAGGATGATTGGGGAGGGGCCATCGCGGGCCCAGGGAGCGGCCGTCAGGGCTCCCATCGTGCCACTGATGACCCACGATCTCGCGGGAGAGGGATGTGCGTCCAATGATCGGTTCATCTTCGGTCGGGCCATCCTCGCCGAGGCGAGCGAGAAAGAGAGCGTCACCTCGAGCGGGGCGCTGGTTGTTGCTCTTTCTGGTGCCCGGCTTGTTGTGCATCACCGTTTTGGTCCAGACCATCCGCGAGCGAAAAGCGGCTCAGGCTGCCTACCGGGCGGCAGAAAGGACGGTGAAGCAACTGGAGTTGGAGAATCAACGGCTTCGCGAGGAGATCGAAGCGCTCCAGCACGATCCTCAGCTCATCGAGCGCATTGCGCGCGAAGAGTTGAACATGGTGCGGCCGGATGAACTGGTCCTCTCCTTCCCTCAAAATGCCGAACGAGAGGGGAAGACTCCACCTCCTAAAGAAAAGCCGAAGTAATCCCCAGACGGAGATTCAGCATCCTTATTGACGCTGAGGCATGGCTCATGGGGTATCCATCCGCCACCGATGAACATGGACCCACAGAGGCTGCCACGGGTGTTCCCCTTCGGCGCCCTTTGTGGATATTCTGGACAGAATTCCCCAGGTGCTCATGCACGTTCCCATCGATAAAAGCAACCGAGCGCGACCTGGTCGCGTATGTCACTTTCCCTGAGGAGGAACTATGAGCCAAGAGAACCTCAATCCCTTCCATATCGCCCAGACGCAATTCGATCGGGCGGCCGATATTCTTCGGTTGGAAGACGGGATGCGCGAGTTATTGAAGCATCCCAAGCGCCAGATGATCGTCTCTATCCCGGTGAAGATGGATGATGGCTCCTTAGCCGTATTCGAGGGATATCGCGTCCAGCATAACATCGCCCGAGGCCCGGCCAAAGGGGGGATTCGTTACCATCCCGACGTCACCTTGGACGAGGTCAAAGCGTTAGCCGCCTGGATGACCTGGAAGTGCGCCACGGTGAACCTCCCCTATGGGGGAGGCAAAGGCGGCGTGCGCGTCAACCCCAAGACCTTATCGCCCACCGAGCTGGAACGGCTGACTCGACGATATGCCACTGAAATCGCCCCTATTATCGGTCCGGATCGGGATATTCCGGCGCCGGATGTGTACACCGACGCCCAGACCATGGCCTGGATCATGGACACCATGAGTATGTTCAAAGGCCACACAGAGTTGGGCGTGGTCACCGGGAAGCCGGTAGAGCTGGGGGGCTCGCGCGGGCGTCGAGAGGCGACGGCCCGAGGGTGCCAGTTCACCATCCGCGAAGCCTGTCGCATCAAAGGACTCACCTTGGATGAGGCGCGGGTCGTCGTTCAAGGATATGGCAACGCGGGCAGCGCGGTCGCTCGTCTCCTGCATGAAGACGGCGCGCGCCTCATCGCCGTCTCCGATTCTCAAGGAGGCGTTTATAACCCTCGGGGCCTCGATCCCCTGGCCGTCCTCGCCGTGAAGAGAGAAACGGGGAGCGTGGTGAACTTCTCCGAGGCTGAGCCCATCTCCAATGAGGAATTGCTGGAGCTGGAGTGCGACATCCTCATCCCGGCGGCATTGGAGAATCAGATCACGCTTCAGAATGCCGATCGCATCAAAGCCCGCATCATTGCGGAAGCCGCCAACGGACCCACGACGCCGGGAGCCGATCGCATTCTCTTCGATAAGGGGATCTTCGTCATTCCCGACATCTTGGCCAATGCTGGGGGCGTCACCGTCTCGTATTTTGAGTGGGTGCAGGATCTTTATGGCTTCTTCTGGGATGAGGCGGAGGTCAACGCCCGATTGGAACAGATCATGACGCGGGCCTTCGCCGACGTCTACCGGGAGGCCGAGAAACACCGGGTGGACATGAGAACGGGAGCTTATGTCCTCGCCGTGGCACGCGTCGCTGAGGCCACGCGGGTGCGGGGCATTTTCCCATGAGGCCGCGGCTTGATTCGGGCATACACCGCGAACCCCACTGATGAATGACGTGGCCACTTCCTTGCCAGCATCGAGAGGCCACATCGGCGAGGAGCGCCACGGCGAGAGGGGGTTTTCTGCCGCGATCTTCCCATCTCTGGTGCGCGGCGAGGGTGTTTGACACCGAACGGGGTTGAGGTTATGCTAGTTGTTTGTTGAAACAAAAGGACTTCGGCAACGTATTGATAGATTGAGATGCGTATTCTGGTGAGCTTATGGCAGTGACACGAAAGAAGAAAATCCTTTTGATCGTGGGCATCTTACTCCTGCTGGGGGTTGTCGTGGGACTCAGCGTGACCCGGAGTGGACGTGATGTTCCCACCGTGGAAGTCGAAACGGTGAAGCGTCGGCCACTGCTGGAAGCCCGGGTCACGGCCAACGGCGAGATTCGCCCGCTCAATTTCTATGAACTCACCTCGGAAGTCGCCGGACGGGTCATCGAGATCTATGTTCGGGAAGGCGATGTGGTCAAAAAAGGACAACCGCTGTTGAAGGTAGATCCCACTCAGATCGAGGCCAATCTGTCCCGGGACATGGCCACGCTGCGGGCGGCCCAGGCGGAAAAAGAGAATGCCGAGGTTCAACTGCGCGCAGCGCTGAACAATATCTCCAACGTCGAGGCGATGCTCGCCTCGGCGCGCTACGATCTGGAGCGATCGAAAGCCGATTTCACGCTGGCCAGGCAGGACTATGAGCGGTCCCAAAAGCTGGTCGAAGAAGAGGTCATCTCCAAAGCCGAATTCGATGCTGCCGAGAGTCGATTTCGCGCCGCCCAGGCGCTGGTTCGGGCTCAGGAATCCCGCGTTCAACAACTGGAAGCCCAGTTGAGAGAAGCCAAAATCCGGGTCGAAGCGGCTCGCGCCGCGGTCAGGAGCGCCGATGCGCGCATCGCTCAGGCTCAGGCCAGCTTGCGCGCCACCCAGGATCAATTCTCCAAGACGATCCAGAAAGCCCCCATCGACGGCGTCATCGCCAGCCTTCCCATTCGCGTGGGCCAGTACGCTCTGACCACTTTTCAGACGACGCCCCTGCTGACCATCGCCGACATGTCAGAGATTCGCGTCGAGGTACAGGTCGATGAGACGGATGTGACCAGCGTGCATCCCGGCCAGAAAGCCACGATCAAGGTTGACGCCCTGGGCGACAAAGAACTCGCCGGAGTGGTCAAAGAAGTGGGGCAAGCGCCCATCACTCAAGGGCCGGGAGGGCTGAGCTCTCTCTCCACAACCTCCCAAGAGGCGAAGGACTTCAAAGTGGTCATCAGTCTGGTCGATTTAACCGACGAGGTCCGCAACGCGCTGCGACCGGGGATGTCGGCCACGGCGACCATTACCACCGACGTCCGGCACAATGTGATCGCCATCCCGGTTCAGGCCATTGTCGAGCGGGAAGTGCCCAGCCCCTCGAAACCGACGGCGGAGACGGCGGCGACCACCGAATCCGAGAGCAAGAAAGAGGTCCAGGGCGTGTTCGTCGTAGAGGGAAATCGCGCTCGATTCCGCCCCGTCCAGACGGGCATCTTCGGGGAAACCGATATCGAAATCGTAGATGGCCTGAAGGAAGGAGAACTCATCGTCGTTGGACCATATCGAGAGTTGCGCAACCTCAAAGACAATACGATCGTCAAAACGGAAAAGAGCATCACGACGCGATAAACTTCATGAGACGAGGGAGACGATGTCGGAGATTCTCACTCACGCCGTACCGGAGCAGGAAGCACAACATCGGCTGACGCGAACCCCTCCACCGGATGGCCTCATTCACATGGAGGGTGTGTGGCGCACCTATCAGATGGGCGAGCAAGTTCTCGTCCACGCCTTGAGAGGAATCGACCTCACCATCAAACCGGGTGAGTATGTGGCCATCATCGGGCCGTCGGGATCGGGCAAGTCGACGCTCATGAACTTGATCGGCTGTCTGGACACGCCGACAAAAGGGCGATACTGGCTCAAGGGGAAACTGGTCAGCGAGATGGACGATGATGAGCTCGCGTACATTCGGAATCAAGAGATCGGTTTCGTCTTCCAGCTTTTCAATCTTCTGCCGCGCGCCACGGCCCTGCATAATGTGGAGCTGCCTCTGATTTACGCTGGCGTCCCCGCCGAGGAACGGCTCGAGCGGGCTCGTCGCGCGCTGGAGATCGTCGATCTGGCCGATCGCATGTACCACCGACCCAACGAACTCTCCGGCGGACAGCGCCAGCGCGTGGCCATCGCCCGGGCCCTGGTGAACAACCCGTCCATCCTGCTCGCCGATGAGCCCACCGGAGCGCTCGACACCAAGACGGGAGCCGAGATCATGAGTCTCTTCGATCAGCTCAACGAACAAGGGAATACGATCATCATCGTGACCCACGAACCGGCGATCGCCGCGCATGCCCGTCGCATCATTCACCTTCGAGACGGGCAGATCGAGCGCGAAGAGTATCAGTGAAGAGATCGTCTCTCCCTTCTCGTCCCCAGCGAAATCCTCTCGGCGTCCCTCCGCACGAAATGCACTCTACCAGAGACGAGAACGGCGAGCTTTGAATAAATCCGGCCGATTGTGGTAAACTAAGATTCTGACCATTGAGGAGGAAGGCAGCGTTGGATTCGAAAGTGAGACAACTCGTCGTTTGGATCTTCATCATCGGAGCCGCCGTGCTCCTCTATAACTTCGCCCAAAACTCCGGGAATGCCGGCATCCAGGACCTCTCGTTTTCGGAGCTCGTCAAGCAGGTGGACCAGGGCAACGTATTGAAGGCCACGTTCGAAGAAGACCAGATCACCGGCACGCTCAGCTCGGGTCGATTCAAGACCGATCTGCCCAACGGCGAGATGCAAGCCGAATTGGCCAAGCGCATGCTCGAGCACGGCGTCGAGGTGAACTGGCGAAGCAGTAGTAGTGGATACTGGGTCTCTTTCCTGACCTGGGGCGTCCCGTTCCTACTCCTCATTGGCGTGTGGATTTTCATGCTCCGGCAAATGCAAGTCAGCGGAAACAAGGCATTGAGTTTTGGCAAGAGTCGGGCGCGACTGCTCTCCAACCAGCAGAAACGGGTGACGTTCAAAGATGTGGCCGGCGTGGACGAGGCCAAGGAAGAATTGGCCGAAATCATCGAATTCCTGAAAGATCCACAGAAATTTCAGAAGCTCGGCGGCCGGATTCCCAAAGGCGTCCTGATGATGGGTCCCCCGGGAACGGGAAAGACGCTCCTGGCCAGAGCGGTGGCTGGCGAAGCGGGCGTTCCCTTCTTCTCCATCTCTGGCTCCGAATTCGTGGAGATGTTCGTGGGCGTAGGAGCCTCTCGCGTCCGCGATCTCTTCGAACAAGGGAAAAAGAATGCGCCCTGCATCATCTTCATCGATGAGATCGACGCCGTCGGCCGGCACCGGGGCGCTGGATTGGGTGGAGGGCACGACGAGCGCGAGCAGACGTTGAACCAACTGCTGGTCGAAATGGATGGATTCGAATCCAACGATGGCGTGATCCTCATCGCTTCGACGAACCGACCGGATGTGCTCGATCCGGCCCTGCTGCGACCGGGGCGCTTCGATCGGCGTATTGTGGTCAATCGACCCGATCTGAAAGGACGGGAAGAGATTCTGCGCGTGCACGTGCGAAAGATCTCCCTGGCCGATGATGTGGACATCCGGGTCATTGCCCGGAGCACGCCCGGATTCACTGGCGCCGATCTGGCCAATCTGGTGAACGAAGCCGCCCTGAACGCCGCGCGCTACGATCGGAAGGCGGTGACCATGGCCGACTTCGAGGTCGCCAAGGACAAGGTCCTGATGGGCGCCGAACGCCGCTCGATCGTCATCAGCGAGGAGGAGAAACGGCGGACCGCCTACCACGAATCCGGACATACCATGGTGGCCATGAAGGTCCCGCACGCCGATCCGGTTCACAAGGTCACCATCATCCCGCGGGGAATGGCTCTGGGCTTGACGCAACAACTGCCCGAAGCCGATCGCTATATGCACACCCGCGAGTATCTGGAGAGTCAAATCGCCATTCTCATGGGCGGACGCATCGCCGAAGAAGTGTTCCTCAACAGCATGACCACCGGAGCGAGTAACGATCTGGAACGAGCCACGGAACTCGCCCGGAAGATGGTCTGTGAATTCGGCATGTCGAACCTCGGCCCCCTCACCTTCGGGAAGAGCGATGAGCAGATCTTCCTCGGCAAAGAACTCATTCGACACCAGGATTACAGTCCGGAGACGGCCGTCAAGATCGACCAGGAAGTCAAGCGCATCGTGATGGAGCAGTATGAACGCGCGCGTTCCATCATCCTGGAAAACAAAGAGATCGTCGAGCGACTGGCCCAAGCCCTGCTCGACCGGGAGACGCTGGAAGCCTGGCAAATCAAGCGCATCGTGGAGGGGCTGCCACTGGAAGATCTGGAGACGCCTCCCCCTTCACCGAAAGACGAAACTTCCGAGTCCAAGGAAAAGGAAAAGGAATCCGAGGGCGTTCTCAAACCGATTCTCCCGCCCATTCGTGGCGATAATCCGGCGCCAGCCTGAGAATGGATGAGGAGCGCCGTTTTAACCACCGCATTCGTCCCCATTGATCAGCGACGCCCACCGATCGAGCGTCTTCTGGCAGGCCGGGCGCGGCCTCAGGGATCGAGGAAAAAGATGACTCCCGCTCCGGCTCCCGTTCGGATCACCACCCCGTCTCATTTCCCTTCGCTGCGGAGGCTCCTCTCGGTTCCCTTTCGCCCTCAGGCCCTCTGAACTCTGGAACTCCCGGGGAACGAACGTGAGCACCTCCAGATTGTGACCATCGGTGCGGATGGTGATCGTTCCCCATCGCCCAGTTTGGAGGATCGTGGCCCCCAACGATTGATACCGCGCCACGACCTCCGGGTGCGGATGCCCAAATGGGCTGTGTTCGCCCACGGAGATGACAGCATATCGAGGTCGAACGCGGCGAACGAACGCCTCCGTGGAGGACGTGCGACTGCCATGATGAGGGACTTTGAGCACATCGCTCTTCAGATCCAGCGCGCCAGCCATGAGCGCCCGTTCGACCCGGCCGGAAATATCGCTGGTCAGCAGGAACGTCCGTCGCCCATACGTCATCTTCACGACCACCGCCTCGTCGTTCCCCCAGGGCGCGTCGTCCTTCTCTGCGGGCGGAGGCCAAAGAATGTCCACCGTGACGCCCTCAATGCGAAAACGATCTCCGGCGGCGATGAATTGTACGGGAAGGCGAACGCGCCGACGCACGCGCTCGAATTGCTCAAATTCTGGATCGCTCACGGGAGCGCGCGCCAGAAGAACGCGACCGACGCTGAAATTGTTCATGACGTCGCCGAACCCCTGGATGTGATCGATGTCGGCATGGGTGGGCAGAATGTAATCGATGCGCTGGAGCCCTCGTACCCAGAGGAAATTCGATACCACGGCCTCCCCCACGGTGAGCGTATCTTCGACAAAACCGGGCGTCCCACTCCGCTCGCCGGACCGCTGAAATGACCATCGCCCGCCACTATCGATGAGCATCGTCGTCCCTCGCGGGAACTGGACCAATGCCGCATCTCCCTGATCGACATCCAGAAACGAGAGAGTCAACCATCCATCCCGGTGAACGACGCCGTCTGGATGGGTGACGATGATCGCCAGGCACACCAGAAACATGAGTCCGAACGCGGCAAGGGGCCGCACGGCGAGCCGATGCTCCCGACATCCGGACGCCCGTTCCGGCATAGACTTCAGATGGGAGAGCCACAGCGGTTGCCACCGATGCGCGGCGCAGGCCAATCCAACGAGCGCCAGGAGATACATCCCATAGACGGCTCTGGCCCAACCGGTATACTCGGCTACGCGAAAGCTGGCCCACGGAAGCCGGAGCCAAGGCTCCACGCCCGATGGAATCCATTCGACGAGCCGTTGACCGACGGCGACGACGGGGAGAGCGAGGCGCACACTGAGCCCCGCCATAGCGAACGCGAGCAATGCCGAGATGACGAACAGCGCCATGCCCACCGTCACCCAGATATTGAGCACAATGCCTCCCGGCGCGACGCGATGAAAATACAACACCATCGCCGGTAAGACGCCGATCTGTACCGCCGCCGATACGATCACCGATAGGACGAGGGCGCGAATCATCCATTGTGCGCCGGGCCAGCGATTGAGCCTCAGCGCCCAAGGCGACTTATCGAGTTGAAACGTGATCGGCGAGGTCTGCATCTCCCGCTCGAAGGCGCGCTGATCCCAATAGATCAGTTCGGCCAACTGGCGAACCCACTGGGCGCAGCGAGGCAGTTGGGGTGCCTTCTCGCTGGGCTGCCAGCTCCCGATGGCTCGCAATCGATCGATCACCGGAAAGGCCAGCAGGCTCATCGACAATACGGCCAGGAAGGTGAGTTGGAAACCGGGGGCGAACACCTGTTCGGGATCGATGACGAGCAAGACGAAGGCGGCCAGCCCAATGGTATTGGCGGCCTGAGCCGATCGAAACAGCAGCGGGGCGGCCAACGCGGCGGTGATCATCGTCGTCGCCCGAACGACGGGCGCGTGATCCAGACCAATCATCAGCGCATAGACCCAGAGGAGGCCGCTCACGACCAGAAAGCGCCACCATCGATTTCGCCCGAAGAGAGAGAGCATCCCGAGCAGTATCCCCGCCAGGAACCCCACGTGCATTCCCGAGATGACCAGAACGTGAAACGTGCCTCCAGCGCGAAAGCGCTCGGCTATCTGCCGACCGATGAAATGTCGATTGCCGAGGAGGACGGCCTTCAAGAGAGCCGCCGCTCGGCCAGAGAAGAGTTCATCGATGGCCAGCTCGGCGCGGCGCTTGAGTCGGTAGAGCGTGGTCCAGAGGGGATGTCCTCGTCCCCGAGCCAATACGGTGATGAGTCGGGGACTCTTGACGACGCCGGAAACGTCATATCCATGTTGATCGAGATACTCGGTGTAGTTGGGCGAGCCCGGGTTCCGATATCGACTGGCGCGCCTGAGAAACGTCAAGACCCGAATCCAGTCGCCATACCGGAGATGGCGTCCGGCATACTGCGCTTCCGCCACCTCATCGACGAGGGGGACCATGAGGCGCATCCGCCCGCGAGCCGGATGAACGCGCTTGAGCGTCTGGATACGCTCCACGTCCACATCCAAATACACCCGTTGAGGGGCATCCTCCGGAGGACGGGAGAGCCGACCCACGACGTCTACCGGTTCCGTCGGCCGGATGATCCCCCTCCGATAGAGTTCTCGCAGGCGCTGCGGCTGCCTATCCAGCCGTTCGAGGTGAACGAGTAATGCCCCAGCACACATCATCCCGGCCAAGAGCACCCAGCTCGCGGGGAGCGAAGATGAAACGCCTTCTCGGTTGCTCTTCAGATAAGAGAAGAGACCGAGAAAGAAACATCCTCCCGTCGAAGCGAACCATAACCAGAGGGAAGCGTGCAGATACGGCTCACCGGCAATGCCGAGCGAAAACGCGGCGGCCACAAACAGCATGGGTTGAAAACGCGGCCGCAGGGGGACGAACCGCTCATTGGAGATCATCGGTTTCTTCGGTGGAGATGATCCACTCTTCCATCAACGAACCATCGAGCTCTTGAATGAAGGGCGAAGGTCGGAGAATCACGTGACGGCTTCGCTCGCGCCCCAGTCGCGGATAACAGAGATAGAGCTCATCCTTGGCTCGCGTGGTGGCTACGTAGAAGAGCCGTCTTTCCTCTTCCAGCGCCTCCTCATCGCGCCAGGCCCGCGCGGTCGGGAAGCGCCCCTCGGCCATCCAGATGAGGAACACGACGCGCCACTCCAACCCTTTGGCCTGATGAATCGAAGAGAGGATCAGGTATTCATCCTCATCGTCTTCGCTCAGAGCGTCCTCGCCATAAACGCCGTCCCGCATGGAGAAGCGCTCCGTCCCGATGAGCGCAACTTCGTTGAGAAAAGTTTCCGTGGAGTCATACCGAGCGGCGAAGCCCGCCAGTTGCCGGAGGTCCTCCAATCGCGCCTCAGCGTTGGTATAGTTGAGGCGCAGATACTCCACGTAGTCGCTCTCCAACACCGCTCCGATCTGAGCCGATGGAGAATGCGCGACCGGCGGTCGCGTGAGACTCTCGACGAGCGCGAGAAATCGCTCCCATCCCGCTTCGGCTCGACGAGGGATCAGGCGAGCGCGACTGATGGAGGTGAGCGCCGTCAGGGGATGACGCGATCGGCGGATCTCATCCCAGACGCGCTCGGCGGTGCGCTTGCCGATTCCGGGAATGAGCCGCAGGGCCCGCATCCATGCCAATTCGTCATAGGGATTATGAACGAGCCGGAGGTGGGCCAGGACATCTTTAATATGCGCCTGCTCGAAAAATCGCACGCCGGACCGCACCAGATACGGGATGCCTCGCCGCAGGAGTTCCACCTGCAGTTCCATCGAATGGTAGTGCGAGCGATAGAGCACCGCCATCTCGTTGAGCGGGATGCCGTCATCCCGCAGTTCGAGCGCGCGAGTGACGACGAATTCCGCCTGCTCGTAGACATCCTGCGCCGGGACGAGCGCGGGCTTCGGTCCACGGCGACGATGAGCGCGCAGCCGCTTGGGAAACTGCTTCCGATTGTGCGCAATGGAGGCATTGGCCAATTGGAGCACTTCCGGCGTGCTCCGGTAGTTCACCTCCAGGCGATAGATCCGGGCCTCAGGATACCGCTCGGGGAACTCGTAGATGTTGCGGAAATCAGCGCCCCGCCAGCTATAAATCGATTGGGCATCATCGCCGACTACCATCACGCTCCGGTGCTCTTCGGCGAGCAGATCGATGATGTCGGCCTGGATGCGGTTCGTGTCCTGATACTCGTCGACCAGAATGTGCTGGAAGCGCTGCGCGTAGTAGCGACGGACGTCCGGATGGTCCTGGAGCAATCGCTTCCAGTTGAGCAACAGATCATCATAATCCATCATGTTCTCGCGCCGCTTCCGCTGCTCGTAGACCCGGCCGACCAGCGCGATATCGAACGTGAGCGCCTCGAAATAGGGATACGAACGCGCGATCACCTCTTCGATAGGCGACGCCGTGTTGGCGGCGAGGCTCAAGATATCGCGCACGATCTCGCTCCGCGGGAACCGGCGCGCCCGGGTATCAATGCCCGCCTCGCGCACGCAGGCGGTGATGAGCTCCTTGCTATCCTCAGTATCAACGATGGTATAGTTCGGCCGATATCCTATGCGCTCAGCGTGCTGGCGAAGCGTACGATTGGCGATGTGATGAAACGTGCCGCCCCACAGTCGACGGACGTCCATCTGTAACAGAGCTTCTACCCGCCGGAGCATCTCGCGGGCTGCTTTATTCGTGAAGGTGACCAGTAAGATGCGCGATGGGTCAACGCCCTGCTCGATGAGCCAGGCCACACGATAGGTCACCACGCGCGTTTTCCCCGAGCCGGCTCCGGCGATGACGAGTATGGGCCCTCGGTCGGCGGTCACAGCGGCATACTGTTCTTCGTTCAACTCGGCGCGATAGTCAATCAAAGATCGCCGACTCGTCGGGCGTTTGAGGACGTATCGTTTCATCGGTATCGCGGGCTGTTGATTTTATCACGACCTCAACGCCGTGATAAGGGGCGGTCTCCGGTGCGGCCATCAAACGTTCGTCCGGGTCCACTGATAGCCATAGCGTCCGTCGCCTTTTCAGGGCTCGTGGGGATGACTGGTCTCCTCGGGCGCGCTTCTTCTTTCGTGATCTCTCTGGGAAGCTCCCGATGCCCGATTGACGCACCGAGCGCTCTCCGTTGATCATAGAGTACGCCTTCCACCGACGATGAAGATGCTGCGAGACGCTCCAACGGGATACGGGAACCCCCTCCCCGGTGGATGTGATGACGTCTCGCCAGCGAATGGAGAGAGACCCCTGCCATCCTGCAGAAACCTCCAGCACGTCATCTGGTGGAATCGACGATGCTTCGCCAACCAATGGAGAGCGGCTCCACGAACCCGGACTCACCGGTTCAGGAATCGGGCCACGATATCGTAACTCGCCGCTAACGCCTCGTCGAGCTTTTCCGGCGCTCGGCCACCGGCCTCGGCCAGTTCGGGCCGCCCGCCGCCGCCGCCGCCAACGATGCGGGCCAGCTCTTTGACGATCTTCCCGGCGTGCAATCGCTCGGTGAGGTCTCGAGAGACGCGCACGACGAGAGCGGCCTTTCCATCCTGGGCTCGACCGAGGACGACGACGCCCGATGTGAGTTGCTGCAATAACTGGTCGGCCAATTGGCGCATACCCGCGGCATCCAGATCCTCCACGCGCTCGGCGACGACTTTGACGCCATTCACCTCGCGAGCGCGAGTCGCCGCCCGGCCCGCCGTGCGACTGGCCAGCTTCAACTGTAACAGCTCGACCTCCCGTTGAGCCGACTTCAATTCCGCCAGCACGCGCGCGACCTGTCGAGGAACATCCTGCGGAGACGTCTTCAAGAGCTCGGCCAGATGAGCCAGCTCCTCCTCATCCTGTTGAAAGCGCTCCAGGGCCGCTTTCCCGGCGACCGCCTCGATGCGGCGCACGCCGGCGCCGATGGATTCCTCTCTGATGATCTTGAACAGACCGATATCGCCCGTCCGGCGCACGTGCGTTCCGCCACACAACTCCTTGCTGAAGCCGGGTACTTCGACGACGCGAACGCGGTGACCGTATTTCTCGCCAAAGAACGCGATGGCCCCCGATGCCAGCGCTTCCTCCAATGGCAGGATGTGCGTCTTCACCTCTACATTGCGCAGGATCTGCTCGTTGACCAGATTCTCGATCTCCTCGATCTCCTCGTCAGTGAGCGGCGCAAAGTGCGTGAAGTCGAATCGCAATCGGTCGGGGGCCACCAGGCTCCCGGCCTGTTTCACGTGTGGTCCGAGCACGGCTCGCAAGGCGGCGTGAACCAGATGCGTTCCCGTGTGGTGGGGGCGAATTCGCTGGCGCCGTTCAGCATCCACGCGGGCGATCACCTCATCCCCGACGCGAAGGCCTCCTTCCTCTACGAGGACGCGATGAACGTATTTCACGCTGAGGATCGACCCATTGAGCGCGAAGGTCTTGGACACGGTATCCTTGACCACGGCCCGCACCTGCTCGCCTTCGATGACGCCGGTATCGCCGATCTGCCCTCCGGATTCGGCGTAAAACGGCGTGCGGTCCAGGACGACCTCAGCCTCCATCCCTTCGGAGACCTCATCGACGGGACGATCATCGACGAACAGACGGACCACCGTGGCCTCGGCTTCGAGCGTCTCGTAGCCCAGAAAGGCGCTGTCGATCTCCCGCTGTTCGCCCGCCTCAGCGCGTTCGCGTCTCTCGCCGAGCGAAGCTTTCCAACTGGCCTGAGCGCGTTGCCGTTGTCTCTCCAGTTCCTCTCGGAAGCCCGTCCAGTCCACTGAATAGCCGCGTTGCTCGGCGATGTACTCGATGAGATCCTCGCGCAATCCGAACGTGTCGTAGAGCATGAAGGCGTCTTTCCCGCTGATCACTCGATCGGTGGTGCGTTCCATGACCTCATCCAGCCTCCGCAATCCGATGGAGAGCGTCGATGAGAACAATTTTTCTTCATGAGTGACCACGCGCTCGATCGTCTTCCGGGCATCGCTGAGCTCGGGATAAGCCTCGCCCATGAGATCGGCGACGAACCCGGTGACCTTATAGAAGAACGGCGAAGCGATGCCCAATTTGCGCCCATGCCAGAGCGCCCGTCGCATGATCTTGCGCAGCACATAAGCGCGCCATTCGTTGCCGGGGAACACGCCATCGGTGATGAGGAACGCCGTGGCCCGCGCGTGATCGGCGATGACCCGCATCGAGATGCCCTCATCGCTCGCGTATACATATTCCCTTCCGGCCAGAGAGGCGATGTAGTCAATGAGAGGTCGAAGAAGATCCGTCTCATAGTTGGATTTCACGCCCTGTAATACGGCGGCCATGCGCTCCAGTCCCATGCCGGTATCCACAGAGGGTTTGGGGAGCGGCGTCATCCGGCCATGCTCGTCGCGATTGTATTGCATGAAGACGAGATTCCAGATCTCGATGACATCGTCGCCGGGACCATTGACGAGCTCGGCCCGATTCGCCGTCAGATCATCGCCGAGGTAATAATGGATCTCGCTGCAGGGACCGCAGGGGCCGGTCTCTCCCATGGCCCAGAAATTCTCCTTCTCGCCAAATCGCAAGATGCGATCCGAGGGAGCACCGACTTTCTTCCACAGGTTGAAGGCCTCATCATCATCCTCGAAGACGGTGAACCACAACCGCTCGATCGGCAACTGGAACTCTTCGATGAGCAGCTCCCAGGCGTAGACGATGGCTTCCTCTTTGAAGTAATCGCCGAAGGAGAAGTTCCCCAGCATCTCAAACAGCGTATGATGGCGGGGACTCGGTCCCACTTGCTCCAGGTCATTGTGCTTCCCCGAGACCCGCAAGCATCTCTGACAAGAGGTGGCGCGCGTGTATGGCCGCTTCTCCAGGCCCAGGAAGACATTCTTGAATTGCACCATGCCGGCGTTGGTGAACAGCAATGTGGGATCGCCAGCGGGCACGAGCGAAGAAGAGCGAACGACTGTGTGTCCGCGGTCGGCAAAGAATTTCAGAAAGGCTTTTCTGATCTCGGAACCACTCACCGGTTTCTCCATCGGCTCCCTCCTTGGCCCCTCAAGACCACCGGCTCTCGGCTTCCTCATTGCCTCTAGGGCGATAGTCTTCCTTCATCGCAAACCTTAAAAGATATTGCAAAATTCATATCCTGACAAGATAGAAAGACCCGAGGTGTATGAGAAGGGTCCGTTTCAGAGCGCTTCCCGGCTCCCCTCTCCTTCCGCTCTCGCCCTGGATTCCTCAACGAGCAGGGCCGCGCATCGCGCCCGCTCACGGCTCGCTCAATGGGAGATCGACGGTCATCGGGTGATGATCAGAGAGCCTCAAACGGGCGTTCAGTTCGCCGAGCGTTCGACCGAAGTGTGGGGCGAAGCGATAACTCCCCAACGAGTCGTGAGGATCTCGAATATAAGGTTTGACCAGAATCCAATCCAGTTTTCGCCGCCCGATCGGCCCCCACGCTCCTGGGGATTCACTGGTGGGGACGAATCCGCACATCGAGCGCTGATTGGAGTTGGCCAGCCGCCCGGTCATGCGATTCGCCGAACGATCGCCATCCCCACGAAAGTCAAAGCATCGACCATCCCGAAACCGGAAGTGTTCCACCTCCTGGAAGAGACCATGCTCCTCGTTGTTCCCGAGAACTCCGGGATGAGTGGGGTCTCGCTCGACGAGCCACAAGTGGGAGAATCCCCTCAAGAGATCATGCACCCATCCGAGCGCTGGTCCCACCTTGGGCGCGACGCGACTCCACCATTCGCCGCTGGCCACGAGTCTCAACAGATAGCGGTGAATCGCCCCCGGCGTCGCATCCCGCCCCGTAGTATTGAGATCGCCGGCCAGGATGACCGGATGGGTCACGTGGTAGAGTTCGGCGAGGAGTTCGCGCATCTGCAGGCGGCGAATGAATGGCCGCGCCCGCGTCTCCAGATGAGTGGCGACCACAGTGACTCTGCGCTCGGGAAGGTCGGGGACCTCGATCTCGACGATGAGGGCCATGCGGCCTCCACGGCGCAACTGACAGTAAGACATCGCCCGCCAGAAGGGGGTCGCAGACTGAGGCGATGGACCGGGGAGAGGGAGACAAGAGAACAGCTCTTTCTCCTGCGCGTACCAGTCGTACCCTTGATGCGTGAATCGCAGGATGCGAGCGCTCCGGATCGGATACCGGCTCAGGACAGCATTGCCATGTAACGCACGAAGCTGCCGAGTCTCGGCCTTCAGGCGATCGGTCTGGTGATCGCCAACGCCGTTCGCGATCAAGGGAGACAGAGGTGGGAGAGATGGATGAACGTCGATTGCCTGGAGAGAGACTTCGACAAACTCCACGCCGAACGCATAATTCATATTGAGCACGCCGGCGAATTCTCGAGCGACGTCCCGACAGCCACTCCGCGGCAGGCCGAGGTCAACTTCATTGAGAATGAGAAGGTCCACGGCGCGCAGCAGTTGGAGCGCCTCGGCCAATGCTTCCCGCCGGCGTCCAGGAAGACGGTTTCGCTCCACCCGGCGGATGAACTCCGCGGGTTCGCTGAGCGCCCACCGCATCTCGTCGAATCGCACCCCCTGAGCAATGTTCCAAAAGGCAACGCGAAGAACGGGTCCCAGCCGGGGATGGGTCGGACGAAGAGGTCGAGCGCCCTGCTGGGAAGCCTCATTGCTGATCACCGGCGTAGTCAGCAGGTTCTCCAATTTCGCCTGGAGGGCCGGTGATGGCTCATCCACCATTCCCAGTTCGATCAATTCTTCTGCGGTCAGCCACTCTGGCGCCTGATACGTCACGACTCTCATTCTCCATCCTCGCGCGATCGTTGATGGTGACGGTCACGCCTGAACTGACATCCTGCTCCTCCCGTCGATGTATCATAGTGAGTCTGGTCGATGAGGGCCAGTGAAGTTTTTCGTCAGAAGGACGCCCGCTCGAGTATTCTGTACAGGCCTGCGTTCTGGCCGCCGGATGACCGGGAGGAGCATCGTGGGGTTGATCACAGGCGAGGTCTCCCGTTAAGCTTTGATTCTAGGCTGGCATATTGAGGGGTGAACCATGAAAAGCTCCAAAGAAGACATGCGCCCGTATCTTGAGCCGACGCGATTCATCGATAGTGATTCCAGAGAGGTCATCGCATTCGCGCAACATACCACCAGAGGAGTTCCATCCGATACGGAGAAGGCCGTCGCCCTCTATTATCGGGTGCGGGATGACATTCGCTATGATCCCTATCACATCGATTTCTCGCCCGAGGCGTTGCGAGCCAGCACAGTGTTGCGGAGGAAATCAGGATTCTGCGTGGAAAAAGCCATTGTGCTGGCAGCCTCCGCTCGAGCTGTCGGCATTCCCGGCCGTCTGGGATTCGCCATCGTTCGCAACCACTTGACGACCGAGCGTCTGCGACAGCGCATGAAGACGGACGTGTTCGTTTTTCACGGGTTCACCGAGCTCTTTCTGGAAGGGCGATGGGTGAAAGCCACGCCGGTGTTCAATCTCTCTCTCTGCCAGCGATTTGGTGTCCCGCCGCTGGAATTCGACGGTCGGCGCGACTCCATCTTTCATCCTTTCGATCGGCACGGGCACAAGTACATGGAATACCTCTACGACTACGGGCGATTCGCTGACCTCCCCTACGAGTTGATGGTTCATGAATTCAGAAAGCATTATCCACAATTCTTCGCAGAGGGTGTCGCTCTGGAAGGCGACTTCGAGGCGGATGCTTCCCGAGCCAGCCTGGAACCATAAGACATCTTGTTGAGACCTCTCCGATGAATGAAGAGAACGATAAACCACCGGAAGAGTCCGTCCCTCGAATGACGCTCGTCCACGAGCAACTGGACGAAGCAATGAAGGCGCACCGGGTGGCCGAGGATCTTCGGGCCAAAGGCTATCGCTTTTACGAAGCGGACGATATCTTCGATCCCATTCGCTTCATCATCTATCGTGATGGGCGCTTCCTGCGTCTCGCTCTGCGACCGAGCGAAGAAGCCGATCTCATCGCCATCGTCACCGAGGATGGTGTTCGCTATGTTCAACGTAGCCAGCGATGAGGAAGTCGGCTGAGGGATCTTTTATTGAGCCGGGATGGTCATCGGCGACATCATTCCCCTAACGAGAGAGAGCACAGTTTCATGATCCGTCGATGGGGGGACGCCGTAATTCAACAGAAGACGGAGATCTTTTCATCTGCCAAGCTTGCTTCGCCCGAGAAGGCGAGCCTTTCAGCGTGCACGCCCAGACGCTTCACGGGCAGTCTCGATGCTCGGAATCAGAAGAACGGAGATCTTTTTTCCTCTCCCGCCGTTTCCTCGCCCTCAGAGCAATTGTCGCTTCTGTGTCTATGCTCAGATCGGTTTCGTTAATGATCACGCCATAGATATGGCGAGCCTGCTCTATGGAGATGAGCTCCTCCCTCACATCCTCAAGCACACGTTGGGGCTCTCTCTCCAGAGGATCACCCCACCCTCCGCCACCTCCCGTCCTGATACTCACGATATCTCCGCGATTCAGTTTGTGTGCCGCTACTTTTCTCGTTCGGAAAGGCGGTCTTCCTTCGCTCAAGAGCAGCACATAGTTGAGCGTTCCAGATTGTCCTCCCTCCATTCCCCAAGGGGGGATTCTCGCTCTGTTGATGTCTGTTGTGAGCTCAGCCCGACTATTGAGTATCCGATAATCCTTGATGATGCCCAATCCCCCACGGAATTGACCATGCCCAACGCCATCCTCGGTATTCAACGCATACCGCTCGACCAGGATAGGATATCGTGTTTCGAGAACCTCAATGCTCGCCGCGAACGTCTCGCCATCGGCGAAGCTGACCAAGGCGCTTTCGCCATCCATATCACAACCAGCCCCCCATCCACCGGGATTCGGCTCCACGAGCGCGAAGGCCTCTCCCGTCTCATCATGCATTCCAGCGATGATCTCAGCGACGACGCTCAGAAAATGACCCGCAGTCAGTCGATCCTTGGCGTGTGGGGCAAGCGCCTTCCACACCAAGTCGGCCGCATAGGTTAACGCCTCCCAATACACTGAGACGGGGGCAGGTCGTTGCGCATTGAATACCGTTCCCTCGGGGGCGATGACCTTCAACGGAGCAACAAGACCTTGGTTATATCGCGCGTGAGGATCGATGAGCGCCATGTAGACGACGCGGACAGCAGCAACCGTTGCCGGATAGGTCGTGTTTAACGAGAAAGGCAGTTGCGGTGAGTTCCCGCTGAAGTCGACTTTGAATTCATCATCGGTGATCTCAATATCCACATGGATGGGCAATGGTTGATCATCGGGACCACCCTCATCCATGAAATCCTCTGCTCGGAAGTGACCTTTAGGCAACTCTTTCATCCGAGTCTTGGCGATCTGTTCTCCCGTATGGAGGATTCTTTCGATGGCCGCAAAATATGTATGTAACCCATATTTCGCGATGATCTTTTCGACGCGCCTGACGGCGACCCGGAGACCCGCCACCTGAGCTTCCATGTCTCCGAGCACCTGATCAGGGATTCGGGAATTCACCCTCAGGATATCGAGGATGTCCCGGTTCGGTCTTCCTTGAATGAACACCTTACAGGGAGGAATTTGCAGGCCTTCTTGATAGATCTCCGTTCGGCCAGGTCCCCAACTCCCAAAGCTGATTCCACCGATGTCGTTCCAGTGCCCCTTGCTGGCAGCAAAGGCGACGAGGCGATCTCCATAAAAAATGGGAGCGACCAGACCAATATCATTCAGGTGCGTCCCCGAGATATAGGGATCATTGAGAATGACCACATCACCCGGCTCAAAGTCGTCCCCAAACTTGGCCAGGACACCTTTGACCGTGAAGTCGAAGATACCGATGAAGAGTGGAATGCCCGTCGCTTGAGCAATGACATCACCTCGTGCATCGGTAATCGCGGTGGAGAAATCGAGTACATCATAGATAATGGGACTCTTGGCCGTTCTCGCCGTTACGGCGAACATCTCTTCCGCCGCATAGATTAACGCATTCTGCAGAATGCTGAGCGTGAACGGATCACTCTCGGCTCTGAAACCCATATTATGCCCTCCTGAGGATGAGATGACCGAATGCGTCTATCGAAGCGGTGAATGACTCGGGGATGACTATTGTGCTCGTTGGTTCTTCGACAATAGCAGGACCGGTCAATTGGCCCTCTGGCGGAAGGAGGTTTCGTCTATATATTGGCGTTGTGATGCGTCTCTCCCCTCCCCAATATACATCCCTCTCCTCACGCATCGCTTCCTCTACACTCTTCGTGGTGGTCTCCCATCTCTTCATTCGAGGTTTTCCCACACTGACGACGCCGGTGACCCGAAGGTTCACCAGTTCGACCGGACTATCCAACCTGAATCCATATTCCCGCTCATGATACTGTTCGAATGTGGATCTCACTTGTACCACATCTCGCTCCGTGATGTCTCCTCCAGTCACCGGTACCCTTATTGTGTGTTCCTGCCCATAATAACGGAGATCTGCCGTTCTTTGCAGAAGAATCCCTTCGGTGATCCCTTCATCGCGATATATGCGCATGACCTCATTTTCGAGTGCCTTGTAAGTGCGGCGAATGAGCTCCTCAACCCCAGCCGAATCGAGCCGCGTGACCATCGTCTGTACGACGTTATGCTTCAAATCGCTCATCAACAAGCCCCACGCCGAGAAGTTTCCGGGAGGAATAGCCGGAATGATCACTTTGGGTATCTCCAATTCCTCGGCGATAAACGCAGCGAACATGGGACCAGAGCCTCCGTGGGCGATGAGCGTGAAATCCCGAGGGTCATAGCCCCGTTGAACCGAAATCAACCTCAATAGCTGAGCGGCATTGTCATTAGCAATCCGGATGATGGCGAAGGCGGCTTCAACGGGATCGATTTTGAAATGTTCGGCGATCGTCCGTAGCGACTGTTCAGCCAACGATGGCTGCAACCGATACGCCCCACCGAGAAAATACTCGCTGTTGAGAAATCCCACCGTGACGTAGGCATCCGTCAGTGTGGGTTGTGTTCCCCCCCGACCATAACACGCCGGACCCGGGATGGCCCCCGCGCTCAGAGGGCCGACTCGCAGGTTCCCCACCTCATCGAGCCAGGCGACGCTTCCCCCACCATTCCCAACCTCAACAATATCTACGACCGGAACTTTCACCGGATAGCCGGGTGAGTACTCATCTCTTTCAATGGCATAATCGGTCGTGAATTTCACGTGTAATCCTTCCACCAGACTGGCCTTGGTTGTCGTACTCCCCCCATCCAGGGCGATGATATTTTTTTCGCCTAGGAGCTCAGCCAATACCGTTGCTCCCACGACACCGGCGACGGGACCCGACTCGACAGTCTCGATAGGACGCTTCTTGACATATTCGAATGAGCTCACGCCACCACTTGAGAGCATCATATAAAGCGTTCCCGTCATCCCAAGCTGTCGGAATTCGCGCGTGAGTTTATCCAGGTATCCTTCCATCAAGGGCATGACGTAGGCATTGAGCACGCACGTATTGGTTCGTTCGTACTCCTTCCACTCTCTCGTCACATCGCTCGAAATACTGAGGTAGAGACGAGATTGGGGATGCCTCTCTTTTTGAACTCGAGAGATGAACGCCAGTGCCTTCTTCTCATTAGTTGGATTCACATAGCTGTTGATGAAGGAAATGGCTATCGCGTCCACGCCTTCGCGCCACAGCCGTTCACACGCCGCCAAGAGCTCCGCCTCATTCACGTCTCTCTCGATCTTGCCGTCGGCCAAGGTTCGCTCATCAACTTCAAGCCGCCTGTGTCGGGGCACGAAGCTCCTGGGCTTCTTGTATCGCAGGTTGAAGATATCCCGGCGATTCGATCTCTGAATGGCCAATACATCACGAAAGCCTTTTGTTGTGATGAGCCCGACTTTCGCTCCTCGTCTCTGCACAATAGCGTTGATGACGAGCGTTTGACCATGCAAGAGTTGACTCACCTGCCTGGCATCGACCTTGCTGAGTTGGAATACCTCCTTTACGCCCTCAGCAAGATCCTGGGGAGTGGTCTGTGTCTTCGACCAGATCATTTGACCGGTCTGCTCGTCTATGGCCACGAGGTCGACGAATCCTCCTCCAATATCGATGGCCATTCTGAAGGGCATATCTCCTCCTTCACGTTTTCGTGACGGGTGATGAGGAATCTTTAAGGATTCCCCTCACCCGGTCGCCTTTTTGATGATCGCTCACTTGGGGAGCGATCCAGAAGGCCGAGATCCCCGGAGAACCACTCCGGTCGTACGCTCCCCCCCTTTTGACTCTCACCAATGGGCGTCGCATCTCTCGTGAAGAGAAAGCAGCCCACCGCTCATCCTTTCTAGAATGCGAGCTTCAATCCGAATTGAATTTGACGCGCATTCGTTGAAGTAGAGAGGATCGTTCCGAACAACGGGGAATTGAGCGTATTCACCGGATTGCCAAAGTTGGTATGATTGAAGATGTTAAAAATCTCGGCGCTGAAATCGAGATGCGCTCGCTCGCCCAATGGGATCCTCTTTTTGAATGCGACGTCGAAGTTCACGATCCCCGGTCCACGAAATACATTACGCCCCAGAGGGACATCTCCGGTCACCGAGAGCACGCCGCTGGGATCGAGGTATTGCCGGTTATTGGCTCCCCGACCGGGGACGAGAGCATTGTCGGCTCGAGCTCCGGGTAAGACGCGCGCGCGATCATTGGCCACCCCATCGCCATTATTATCAATTCCACTCAATACGTCGAAGGGAAGCCCATCATAAAACGATGTGATACCACTGATCGTCCAATCGCCCACCAGTGCTTTCACCCAACCGGGCCACTCCTTGCCAAATCGACGCCCTCTCCCAAACGGAAGTTCATAGATGTAGTTTATGACCGCCGAGTGGGTGATATCAAAATCCGACACGCCGCGGTTCTCACCGAGATCGAACTGGTTCGTCGGGATGCTCCCGATTCCTCCCGGTTGAAATGTCGTGATGGCTGAAGAAATATCATCGATCGACTTCGCATACACATAGGTCCCTTGAATGGCAAACCCATGTATGAATCGTCGGTTCACTTCAATCCTTAACCCGTGATAGATCGAATCCGCCTTTGTCTCAGTCAAGTCGATGACCGAAAACGAAGGATTGGGGCGCGGTCCCGTGAATCCCGCATCGAAATTCGGCCTTCGCGTAAACCAGATTTTTGTTCCCTTATTCCCAATGTAGCTGATGCGCAGGACGGTGTTTGGCTCAAGCTCTCGCTCGATCGTCAGATTCCAATACTGTACATATGGATTAACATTCGACGGATTAAAAACATTCAGGTTTGGAGGAACCACGCTCGTTTCCGGTGTTGCTCTGGTCCCGAACCGCTGCGCCACAATCGTCGTGGATTGGGCGAAAGGAGGATTGAATCGAGAGAGCCGAATGAGCTCCAAGAACGGGCGAGCATAGCTTATGCCGTAGGCCGCTTTGATGACCACCTTGCTACGTCTGCCGAATGGTAGCCAGGCTATCCCCAGGTTCGGCGCGAAATTGTTCTTATCGAACTTGGAAAAATCGAACCGATCCACGCCTACCAAGGCGAGTTGGGAGATATTGGCATCGTTGATATCGCCATTTTCGACCGGGCTTCCATTGACTACCGGATAGGCATTACTCATGAGATCGTTCACCTCATCAATAGGCGTTTGTAGCGAGTACAGGATGCCGTAATTGAGCGTCAACGTTGGCGTCACCTGGAAACGATCCTGAACGTAAGCCGAGAATTCGGTGAAGCGATAGCCGCGCAATGGCGTGGGAGGACGGATGAAGAGATTCTCGTTCTGAAACAGAAACGTTCCCGTCGTCAATCCGAACGTACTCTCGTCAAACGGCGGCCCAAAGCCACTAAAGAAGGTGAACGGCCTGATCGTATCCCCATTGAACCAATTGACCTGGTACCGAGCGATCGTGCCTCCCAGGTTCAATGTGTGTCTCCCTGTGGTGACCGATAATATGTCGTTCCATTCAAACACATTCTGGCTGCGGAATCTGGGGATGAAGGGGAGCGCTCCCACAAAGGTCAATCCCGTGCCAAACGGAAAGATGAAGGGAATGCCATTCGGTGAATCGGACGTAGGAGCGAATCCCAACGCCACGAGCTCGGGTGGCGTTGGCTCGCCGAAGAAGGCAAAGCGGATGCGATTATAGGTGAAGCGGAATTCGTTGACCTTGGTCGAAGAGAGCGTCGTCGTCACGTTCACCAACATATTCTGGAACCGCCAGTTGAAACCGAGATTCCCCGGCCTGACGCCGGTACGGAAGGTCACCCCCGGGAAGCTCTCACCATCGCTGAAGTTGTATCGAAACGTCGCCTGTGTGTTCTCCGTCATCTGGTGATCTGTCCGCACAAGGAACTGATCCCGGTCTAACCCGAGATTGGTCGTGCTCGTCGCCGGAGCCACTAAATCATCAGGCCCGAATGTCCCCGGCGTCGGCCTTGGATAGGTGTGCGTGAAAATCTCCCTCAGATATCCGAATTCGGCCCCTCCTGGGATGGCATCCAATAATCGCGGTGTGGGAACGACGGGCACAATCGTTTCAATGAGTCGCCGGCGGAATCCCTCATAATTGACGAAGAAGAAATCCTTCTCATTTCGAATCGGGAGTGGTCCCCCCAATGATCCCCCAAACTGATTGCGCCGGAATGGTGGGGGATCTTCCGGATCGAAGAAATTCCGAGCATCGAAGATGTCGTTTCTCACATACTCGAACAGGTCGCCATGATATTCGCTGCCCCCACTCCGGGTCGTGATGTTAATCGAATACCCGCCTGAGCCGGCCTGGCCCGGCAAGGGATTCCCTTTCACAACGGTAAATTCCTTGACCGCATCATGGCTGATTCCAGATCCCTCCGTCGTGGTCATTGTTCCCCCAGACCACACGGGATCGTTGTAATGGCCTCCATCGAGCGTGACGTGAACGAAGAATTGTCTCAAACCGTGGATGAATCCCCCCGTATCGGTGTTCGGAGAGGTCTCGGCCGTTGTGATTTCTGGAGGAGTTGCTCCCGCCTCAAGTCGCGTCAGCTCGGCCATGGCTTTGTTATTCAAAGGCATCTCTCTCATCTTGATTTCTGAGATGACGCCGCTGACTGTCGTGTCCGTTGGTCTGAGCACTTCCTCTCGCGCTTCTACGGTGATCTGCTCGGTGATCTCTCCCGGTTCGAGAGTGAAATCAACGACGACTTTGCTCTGCGTTTCGACAATCACTTCCGGACGTATTTGTGTTTTAAATCCGGGCATCGACGCTCTCAATTCATAGCGGCCAGGATCCACGAGCGTGAGAACATAGTAGCCCCGATCATTGGTCACCGTCTTTCGCGTCAAACCGGTTTCTAAATTCCTCGCCTCGATGGTACTCCCAGGAATGACTGCTCCCGTTTCGTCCGTGACCGTCCCAGAAATCTCACCTTTGTTCGTCGCTTGAGCCAGCACGGACTGAGCTCCCGCGACGACGCCCACTACAATGACGATGATTGACAGGATCCTTTTCATCATGGCTCTCTCCTCCTTCAAGAGCAGTTGCCGCTAGCGTCGACCTAAACGATGACGCCAGCTTTCACTCTAATGTCCTCCAGGTCGTCTCGATTGATGGTCAGTGTGGGGTGACTGACCGTGGGGAGTCGCTTCAGTTCCTCGCTGAGCGAATCCCATATGCGATTGCCCACGTAAATACGTTGATACATCCCGGATGAGACGAGATCTTTCAACTCTTCTTCGCTGCTCATCGAAGCTGAGGAAAACTCTAACGCACAATCGCTGAGCGTCTCTCTCAGATCATTGATGAAGAGCTCTCCATACCGCAGTTGATCTTCCTTGCGGAAGAGGAGGAGGACTTTCGATCCCTCAGGGAGGGCCTTGAGCTCATCGAGCATTTCCTGGCTCCAATCGGCGCTCACCGGAAAGACGGGAACCTCTCGGGACTGAGCAATCTTTTTCACCATATCGAAGCAGTAGTAGCTCGTGATCAGCTTGTTCACTCGGGTGAGGATGGCATCATCTCGTATCAGGTCATCCAGGAGAATAGAAACCGTCCGTACATTCCAACACTTACTGATCTGGCGCGCATAGTCTTCGGATAACGTGTGACTATCCTCGACAACTCCAAAAGGTGACTGTTTGGCCTCGACTTCCATCACGCGATTCGAGAGGTAACGGACGAAAGATGAGAGCACGAACCCATTCCTCTGAATCTCGCGAATGAATTTGTTGCTCAGACGCTCACACCGGTGAATTTGAGCTTGATTCTCCCGCGAGTTCTCATATCCACGGTTGACGAGAACGCCTCTGCCACGCTTGAGCTTGAGAATACCCACTTTCTCCAAATCGCGATACGCCGCCCAGATAATGCTCCTTCCAATGCCGAGCTGCTCTTCGAGTTCACGGATGGAAGGGAGGATATCCCCCTCCCGCAGTCGCCCCATGAGAAGCAGGATCTTGATCTGCTCCTTCAACTGCGTTTGAAGGGGGGTAGGATTACTTTTGTCGACAAAAAATTTCATCGTGCCGAATCCGAGCCTCCGTCATAAAAATCTGACAATCGTCACTTTTATATAACAATTTTCGGATGCGCTTGTCAACCGATTTTTATTCTCTCGCTGGAGGCTCTTCCATGTCGCCCGAGCGGACTGGAGAATCACCACATGGAACTGAGAAATCTCTACTTCAATCGTGCTCAGCGCCAGAGAGAAACCCTGATAGGGTGACGCCTCTCCAGTTCAATATTTGGACTCGGTGGTGGAGGCCCACCACGAAATGAGATTCCCGGGCAGCCACCCGGTCGTTTATGCTGATGCGTATGAGCTCACCCTCCTCGGGTATGCATTTCCAGGTGGGGATTCTTGCGCAGATCTTCCGGAGGGAGAGGCGCTCTTTGCTCGCGCAATGCCTTGCGCTGTTCGGCTCCCCGATCGAGGCGGCGGCGCCACGCCTCCCTGATGACCGTGGCGATGTGCTCCCTGGAGGCGCCGGCGCGTAACAACCGCTTCAAATCAATGCCCTCCCGCGCATAAAGGCAGAGGAACCATATACCATCGGAGGTCAGGCGCGCGCGATCGCAGGTCGAGCAGAACGGCTGCGTGATCGACGAGATGACGCCAAAGACCGTTCCATCCGGCAGCATGAATCGATCCGCCGGCGCCCACTCGCTCTCGTTCAATGGCTCGATTGGCCCCAGTTGTCGCTCCAATCGAGAGAGGATCTCCGAGCGGGAGACGACCTGCTCCATCGACCAGCGCGTCGCTCCTCCGACGTCCATATATTCGATGAACCGCACCTCAACGCTCATCTCCTTGCCGAACGCGATGAGATCCACCAGCTCATCATCATTGAAGCCCCGAACGATGACGGCATTGAGCTTGATCCTTTCGAAACCTACGCGACGGGCCACCTCGATGCCTTCGAGCACCTGCGCATGCGCATTCTTTCGCGTGAGCGCGTGGAAGCGATCCGGTCGCAACGTATCCAGACTGACTGTGAGGCGATGCAACCCGGCCCGACGCAAGCGCTCGGCCGACTGAGCGAGGAGAATCCCATTAGTGGTGAGAGCCAGATCGCGAAGGCGGGCATTTTGCGCTAACAGGCGAACGAGAATGTCGAGATCGCGACGCAGAAGCGGTTCCCCGCCAGTGAATCGAATCTTCTCCACGCCCAATTGGGTGAAAATGTCGGCGATTTCGGCAATCTCCTCATAGGTGAGCAACTCATGGCGATTCAACCACACATACTCTTCTTCTGGCATGCAGTATTGGCAGCGCAGATTGCACCGGTCGGTCACCGAAATGCGCAAGCTCCGCAATGGCCGATCCCATCTGTCGATGACGGGGTGCATAGAGCCCTAATCATAGCACGTCCATCGAGGAGGGCAAACGGTCTGGGGACATCTCCAAGAGTGACCCCATCGAGTCATTGACGAACGCCGCGCCCGCCGGGCGTCAATGGGGGGTCCCCGGATGAGGATCTGACGGGGAGCAGCGCCCTGACGCGAAGGCGCTGTTGTGGATCACTGTCCGTCTCCGAGCCAGCCGCTACCGGCCAATACACCATTCAATCTGGGCCACGCCTGGCTGACAATGGGATAACAGCAACCGAGACCGATCCATTCAACTGACCGCCGCTTATCCCTCACCGATTCCTCTCGCCCTGCACGAGAGTCCCTCCCAGAGAGACGCATCAAGTGCCAGATGAAGAGGGCCGCCATGCGTGCGGGTTGTCCGTCTCGTTCGACATCATGCGCCTCTGTCAATGCCCTTCCGAGATCGAGAGTCCTCACCAGCCGAGCGCTAATCCAATCGCCCCACAAGCGAGTCCGACGACGAAGTTGATGACTTTCACGATGATGAAATCCCGCCGGGAAGAGGCGAGCATCGGGAGCATCCCGTGCCCGTCCTGGACAATCGAACTGGCCAAGAGGATACTCAAGGGAAGGCTCCCTTGGGCATAAAGAGTGACGAACAACAGGTGCGGACCAGATTCAGGGATCAACCCGATGAGACAAGCCCCCACGAGAACGAGCCATCCGGCCTCGCTAATACTCGCCTCCAGGTGAAGCGTATCGATCAGCACGTGGATGACCAGCAGGGCTCCCAGCGTCCACAAGAAGAGACGAGGGACGTGTCTCCGAGCGACGTGATGCCAGAGGTGCTCTTCCAGAAAATGATCGGGGACGGTAGCGACAATGAAAAGGGAGAGTGCCGCCACGATCAACATGGTGACGCGCCCCCAGTTCCACGTGGAGGGTCCCACTCGGCCCGAGAGTATGGCGATGATGAATAACCCGAGGGCCACGGCCAAAACCCCTCGAGCCAGAGAACACTCTCTCCACTGCTGCCGGATGCGACCCCGAGGAAAGCATTGACAGTCTTCAGCGACATGCCATTGAATCTCTTCACAAGTGGCCGGAACAGGAATGAGTCGTCGGCGAGCCATCATATCAGTGAGCGCTCCCGCAACGGCGCCCACGGCGAAGAGGACGCCGGTGAGGAAAAGCGCCTGGCGCGGGATCATCGCCAACATCACGAATGCCTCATCACCACTGGTCGCGATCATGGCCGCGACTACGGCACCCAACGTCACAATGCGATGCGTATACATCGTCACGACGACGAACGCTCCCAAGCATCCTGGAATGGCGCCCAGGAAGGCCGCCACCAGTAGCTGTCTCCATCGGTATCTGGCGATCCACTGTTGCCATTCACCCATGGTGAGCACATTGAGATACTCGATCAAGAGCATCATGGCGAAAACGAATCCGGTGATCATCAGCGCATCATGGAAACTCTGCATCATAGAGCCGTCCTCCCGGATGCATACCATATAACAACCGCGCCCTGCCATGTCTCTTGGCGAAGCGTCCCTTCCCCTCATTCCCGTCTCCGCTGTGAGCAAGGTCTCTCGTCAGAGGATCGCCCAGGGCCGTGGAGGTCAATCACCTCACACCTCCCGCTCGACCATCCCCCCAGGAGCTGATTGCGCAATCCGCGAACGCCCCGCCCTCACCACGGCCGTTCGGAGATGCTTTACTATACAGGCTCGCCTCCACTCCAACAACGTTTCCGGAAGCGCGGAACGGTTTTTGTCAAACTCCGCGCCAGAGACTTCACTCGAGGAATGGGAGCGACGTCGTGGCGAGGGACAGACCATGGCCGCCTCTCCGCTTGGCGAGGCGATCGAATGCTCCCAGTCTGCCTCGATGATGAGAGCAGTGAGGCGAAGCCCCTACCAGGTCGCGAACAGATCGATCGACTTTCGAGCAGCCTCCGCTGGGACTGAGCATGGCCGGGCGACCCTCTGTCCGGTCTTCCCATTGCACTCTGTCAGAATCCCCCGCTGCCGGATGAGGTGATCGTGATGCCCGACAGGCCTCTCCAACGGACGCCGAATCGGATGGCAGAGCCAGATGAGCACTATGAATCAAGGGAGGCGTCGGGCACACGAAGGACAGAAGGTGGACGATTTCAGATCGACCTCGGCGATGGAATTGGAGAAATGCATCACACACTCCACACGGCGACAATGAACCAGCCCAAACGTATGTCCCAACTCGTGGAGAGCTTCTTTCTCGCACCGCTCCAGGAAGAGTTTCTCGTCGGGCGGCAGTCCATAGAACTCTTGACGCAGTCGATGAACCGAAACCACGGCTGCCCGACCGCCCAACTGTGCTTCGCCGAACACGAACGTCAGCACGGGGATGAAGAGATCCACGTCGGTCACACCCAAGACCTTGATCTCATCCGCCTCACTCAAGTCCGCCAATTGGATCAGGATCTCTCGCGATCTATACTGCTGTCGCTGATCGTCGTATGCTCGACGCGTATCGACGAGGCGATGATGAATGGAACAGGGGGCGTCCAGTGTCTCCGGTAAGACGAGCCGGAGGTAGTCCATCACGGTCATCTCGACGCCTCCCACCGGGACGATATGGATGTGAACCTGAGTCACCACTCCTTCCCCGTCACGATGCCTCCCGCTTCAGTTGATATTTCTTGATCTTATTGTACAGCGTCACCCGGTCGATACCCAACAACCGAGCGGCGCGCGAGATATTCCATCCCGTCTCTCTCAACACGCGCTCGATGTGTTGGCGTTCCACATCGGCCAGCGTTCGTCCCGGGGAAAATTCTCGTCCTCCATTGACCTGGAAGGGGAGATCGCCCGGTTGAATCTCCCCGGTCTTACAAACCAGGACAGCGCGTTCGATGGCATTTTGCAGCTCGCGCACGTTCCCCGGCCAGTCATAATCGATGAGCAAATCCATGGCGGCCGGTGACACGCCAGCGATGGATTTGTTCATGCTCCGGGCAAACTTGTGCAGAAAGTGTTCCACCAGCAGGGGAATATCTTCTCGCCGCTCGCGCAGCGGAGGGATGGCAATGGAAAAGACGTTCAATCGATAATATAAATCCTCGCGGAATCTCCCCTCGGCGACCATAGCTTCCAGGTCCTTATTGGTCGCGGCGATCAATCGAAAATCCACCGGGATCAGTCTATTCCCACCCACACGACAGATCTTTTTCTCCTCCAGTACCCGTAACAGATCGATCTGTGTCTTCAAGCTGATGTCGCCGATTTCGTCCAGGAATAGTGTCCCTCCGTCGGCCATCTCAAACTTCCCCTTCCGCCGGTACTGGGCTCCGGTGAATGCTCCTTTCTCATGCCCAAAGAGCTCGCTCTCCAGGATGCCCTCAGCCAGCGCGCCACAATTGACGACGACAATGGGCATGTAGCGGCGCGGGCTGTTGGCGTGAATTGCTCGAGCGATCAATTCCTTGCCGGTGCCACTCTCACCCCGGATGAGAACCGTCGTATCGGACTGGGCGACGAGCCTGACCTGCTCCAGCACGCGTTGGATGGCTGGACTCCGTCCTACGATCTCGTGAAACTGGTTCATCTCGTCGATCTTCCGGCGGAGCTGAACATTCTCTGCCATCAACTGCTTCCGCTCAACGGCATTGCGAATCAAGTGCTCCAGGTCATCGGGATCGAACGGTTTGACGATGTAGTCATACGCCCCTTGTTTCATCGCCTCCACGGCCGTCTCTACCGAAGCATAGGCCGTCATGATGATAACGGTGGAGCGAGGATGCATCTGCTTGATCTTGCGCTGAAGCTCGAGGCCATCCATGCCGGGCATCTTGATATCGATCAGAAAAATATCCCATTGTCCCGTAGTCAACTTCTGCAAAGCGTCCTTCCCCGAGGCGGCCACATCGACGGCGTATCCCTCCTCGCGGAACCAGCTCCCCAGAGAGCGACGAACGATCTCTTCGTCATCGACGATCAAGATGCGGATGTGGTCTTTCCTCGCCATGATGATCCCTCTGGAAAGAGTTTCATATTTACCGGCGTTCGGCCGTCACCGTACTGGTTGGATCGATCTTGACGGTCGTCGGCCGCTGGTTTCTCTTCCTCCGGTTTTTCGGGCAGCCAGATAGTGAACGTCGTCCCTCGCCCCGGAGTCGAGTCCACCTCAATGTGTCCATGGTGACGGTTGATGATTCCGTATACGACGGCCAATCCGAGCCCCACTCCCTTACCCGCTTCTTTCGTGGTGAAGAAGGGCTCGAAGATGTGTTTTTGCGTCTCCTCGTCCATGCCAATCCCATTGTCCTGGATCGTGATGGCCACCATGTGTCGGTCGGGACGATAGGATGAACGCACCTGGAGCACTCCTTGACCAGGTGTCATCGCCTCACAGGCATTGATGAATATCGCCACCAATGCTTGCTTGATTTGTTGCCGGTCACAAATAATGGTGGGGATGCGTTCGTCCAGTTGCACCTGCGTCTGGACATCCATGAGGTCGATCTTATGCTGCACGAGGCGAAGGGATTGAGCGATGAGTTCATTCACATCGTGAGGTTGAAAATTGGCCGTCGTCTGGCGCGCAAACTGAAGCAGACTTTTGACGATCTCACCACAGCGCGCCGATTCATGGGCGATGAATTCCAGATACGGCTCGACGCCCTCGCTCTCATCCAGGAAGACGCTGGCGCCCTTCAGTTTCTTCAACAACAGCTTGGCATAAGTGAGAATTCCAGCCAATGGATTGTTGATTTCGTGGGCGACAATCGCTGCCAGCCTTCCGATGGACGCCATGCGCTCCACATGAAGCATCTGCTCGTGCGCTCGTTTCAACTCGGCCGTCTTCTCCTCGACGCGACACTCCAGCGTCTTGGCCCACTCGGTGAGCTGCTCGTTTGCCCGTTTGAGTTCTTCCGTCATGCGATTGAAGGACGCGGCGAGCTCTCCGATTTCATCGCCCGAGGAGACGCGGATCTTGTGATCCAGGTCGCCCGCGGCCACTCGTTGAATCCCAGCAGTCAGTTGCTTCACCGGTTTATGAACCAGGCGCCAAACGAGTCCCCCGACGATCAACGAGATGATCAGAATGGCCAACGCGCAGTTGACGATCATTTGCCATTCCCCTTGGGCCATGATGGCATCGACCTGGGCGAGCGACATGGTCACGTCCAGCACGCCGAGCACCTGCTGAGCCGGCGGATGTACGTGACAGGCGGCATTGTAACAACTGGGCTCATTCTCGATGGGGTTGATCAGTCCGAGAATCCGCTCTCCGCGCGCATCCCGGTAGATGCGCACGCGATCGGGACGGTTCAATCGCGTCAAAGGTTGACGCCGGGCATGACAGGCGTAACAGGCCTCGGCCTTCTTGTCCACAAACGTTCCCCTCTCCTGTTCATCGGTGGAGAAACTGATCATGCCCTCCTCGTTGAAAAGACGAATCTTGCTGATCCCCGGCTGGGCTCCAATGGTGTTGATGATGTGGTAGATGGCCTCTCGATTATTCCTCAACATGAGGTAGCGCGTACTGCGTTTGATGGTCTCGCTGATGCGGTCGGCACTGGCTACGGTCATCTTCTCCAGATGTTGTCGATGCAGCCGAATGTTTTGATAGCCCACCACCGTGTAAATGGCGGCCAGGCTGCCCAGGAGGCAGATGACTAATTTGAGGCTCAAACTCGATGTCCAATTCTTCACGATGTGCTCCTCGCCCCCTCTCGGTCAGATCAACCTCAAATCCCCTTCATCGCCGCATCTCCACTATCAGCGTGTGCAACTTCCATTCCAAAACGGCGCTCAGGGTGGACTCACCGCTCGCTCACAAGTCACGCTCATTCAGTACATTACACGATATCGCCGGGGATATGGCATTCACAGAAGCCACGTTGCATAACCGTATGGGTCAAACCGCCCAGTGATGCGCCTTGACACCCCCACCGCGGCGCCCATACCGATCTCGGTTGTGGAATGGCTGATGCTGGACCTCGAGTCGCGGTCGCGTCAGGCATCGTTACGCTCTCGCCCATTCATCGGGATGGAGGAATTCCCGAGTGAACCGAGACCAGGTTTCGTCATCCATCATCTCCAGCACCCCGTCGGTCAGTCGGCCGCCATCCTGAAGCACCTGACCCCGAGCCATGGCTTTGAAGGGATGGGCGGCGATAAGCTGTCGGAATCGCTCGATCTCCTTATTCATCCACGTCGTGGCCTCTCCAGCGACGGCCAATCGCCTCAGATGCTGAGCCAGGTTTCGGGGACGCAGCACACAAACCCATCCTTGCTCATACGGATCAATCTTGATGGCGTCCGCATGTCGAGCCAGCCGCTCGTTCACTGCGGCGACCACCCCGTCCACAGGCGCCACGAACGCGGCCGTCCGCTCGCCTTGCCGAACGACAAACAGCGTCTCACCGCGACGAACAGGACGACCGACTTCGGGCATCTCGACAGCATCGATGCGACCGATGGCTCTCTGAGCGAAGTCGTCTACTCCCACACGCACGCGACCCGAAGAATCGAGGTCAACCCAGGTGTGCCCGACGTCGAAGAACATGCCCTGGGGCACCGAGACGCCCTCCAAAGCCAACACCGATCCCCGGCGCTCACGCGATGTCAGCGCAGTCGGTTGAGCCCGCCGCTGCTCCCTGGCCTCTGCCCGCTGGACCAGCGCATCAATCGCGATGAAAGCGATGACGGTTAAGATGACAAACAATGCCACCATCCTCTCACCTCCCTTCGTCACCATCGGCTCTCGCTCGGCTCTCAACGGCGAGGGGCTGACCGATGGCAACGGAGAAAAATCTATGGACGATGTCTCGCCATTGCGGCGCACGGATGAACTCATCCAGGTCTTCGACTAGTGAACCGCCGTCCTGGAGCGTGCGCCCCAAACGGGACCCAATATGGGGAGCGAGGGTCACCAAGGTTTCCCAGAGCTTTCTGATCTCATCGTCGAGCCACCGTTTGGCCTGCTGCCCATAGTGGAGGAGCTTCAGACTCTCGATGAGTTCCGTCGGTCGAATGACCACCGCCCACCCCTGACCATAGGGGTCGAGATTGATCAGGGAGGGGTGCATACTCAATCTCTCGTTGAGGCAACTGATGATGCCAGTGATGGGAGCAACCAGCATCGTCTCTCCGGCGCGATGCCCGATCCGCCAACAGGGGTGACCAATCATGACCTCGGTTCCCAGCGGCGGTAACCGCACCGCATGAATGCGGCCCACCAAGCGTTGGCCGAAATCATCCAGCCCGATGCGCACATCGCCCCTCGCTTCCACCCGCACCCAGACGTGGCCGGGATGATAGAACAATGTGGTCGGCAACCGGAATCCCCTCACGCGCTCGGCCGTCCCCCGTTGGGGAGTAGACCTCGCCGCGCGTCGGTTCGTCAGCGAAGACCAGCGCGGCGTCCCGGCATCCGCGTGGGCCAACGGAGCCCCTCCTCGGAGAGCACGATCAAATGGGCAACGCTCACACTCGTACTCTCGATCACACAACTTGTAATTGACGACTCCGGCCAGCATCCATAGACACTTGAACGCCTCCTCCGGCTTCATGGCCATCTCACGGTGTCGATTCCACTGGTCTCTCATCTGAATCGCGCCTCCTTATGTGGTCCCACTTTCTTAGAGTGCAACCGGCATGCCAAACCAACCTCTGGAGAGAGCTCGTGGCCCTCTCTATCTGCATGGATAATGACGGGGATACAGGACAAGCTGAAGTGACTGCAGAATCTCCCCACACCCCATCGTTGAATAATTCAACATCGGATGAGAGAGAGCAGCATAAAACCGCTGCAGGCTCCTCTGGTTACGGTCGTTGAACGGCGTGGAATTTTTCAACACCAGATGTTGAAAAGCTCCACACTCGATGCGGTGCTCATGGAGGCAGGAAGGAGGCGCACCGACTGAGACTACTACGGCTTCGGGCCGGTTCTCATCGGCGCGCCTTGGCCCGTCGAGCATGAGCATGACTTTCGATTTTCGACGTTCTCTTCCGTGCCATGCGCTTTCATCGGCGCGCCTTGGCCCATTGAGCATGAGCATGACAGGTCTCATGAAAGATGATCTCGGATGAGAGGCTGAGGATGATCCTCAGCCTCTCACTATAACAGTGCCTCACCGCACGAGGTGACGCTCAGGGGCCAGAAACTTCAGTTGAAGCGCGCAGCCGCGTCCGCTCCCCGGCGAGTCGATAAACGATCCTCGGAGTCACCGTGCTGGCCATTGACGGCGGTCCTCCGCTCGCCCGAGAGCGGAGCCCTCGATCTTCGCCCGGTGACGCTGCGACTGGTGTCTCTTTCGACGATGGCGACCGCCGTCCCGGTACACCGCATCGAGAGCAAAACCGCCCGATATCCCATGAGAATGGGTGGCGCGGGCCAAACATGCTGAGGAGGAGATTGAGGGAACGCGCTCTTCGCCGTCCGTCGAGCTCTCCGGTTCCCTTTCTCCTCGAAGGGGAGATTGGGGGAAAATGGGCCCGCACTGGGGCATAATCCCCACAGGACGGCTTCGACACGGGAGTGGGTTTCAGGGCCGCCAGAACAACTCTCACCACCGCTTGAGGATATGCGATGATGGGAGCGGTGGATCACGTGCCCGCCTCGCGGCACGAGGTTTGCATTTTGGTTCGTGTATGGCGACTGCAAGAGGAAGCCTAACGAATCGCCATCAGGAGGCGATGATGGAGCGATTGAGAGAAGCCGCTCTGATTGCCGTGCGCGATTGCATGGCGGCGAAAAAAGGAGAAACCGTTCTCGTCATCACTGATGAACCGACGCGCCACATCGGCACTGTGCTCTGGCAAGTGGCGCGCGACCTGGGAGCCGAGGCCATCCTCGTAGAGATCTTGCCGCGACGGACCAACGGCGAGGAACCGCCGGCACCGGTTGCCGAACTGATGAAGCACGTCGATGTCATTCTGGCGCCGACGAGTAAATCCCTCTCCCATACGGACGCACGCCGGAAAGCCAGCCAAATGGGCGTGCGCATTGCCACGCTACCGGGCATCACCGAAGACATGATGATCCGCACATTGAATGCTGATTATGCCCGGATTGCCGAGCGCAGTACCCGCCTGGCCGCTATTCTGACCGAGGGGAAGATGGCCCATGTGACCACGCCAGCCGGGACAGACATCACCATGTCCATTGAAGGTCGTAGGGCCGAGCCCGACACGGGACTGGCTCATGAACCGGGAGCGTTCATCAATCTCCCGGCGGGCGAAGCGTATCTGGCTCCGGTCGAAGGAACGGCCCGAGGAACGATCGTCGTCGACGGCGCGATGGCGGGCGTGGGTATGATCACTGACCGACCGATTCGCCTGGTCGTGGAAGACGGTTACGTCGTCGAGATCGACGGTGGCGAGGAAGCCGCGCGGCTCATCGAGTTGATCGAACCATTCGGGAAGCCGGCACGCAATATCGGCGAACTGGGAATCGGCACCAACGACCGCGCCAGGCTCACCGGCCTCATTCTGGAAGATGAGAAAGCGATGGGCACGATTCATATTGCTCTTGGCGATAATGTCTCGTTCGGCGGCACAGTCCGAGTACCCAGCCACTTGGATGGACTCTTGAAACAGCCGACGCTGACCATCGATGATCGGGTCATTATGCGAGACGGTGCGTTGCTCATCGACGCATGACGAGACACAGTGAATGCCCAATCGCGGGACAACGAGATCGGCCTGGCCGTGGGCTCACGTTTCCCGTGTACACCCGAGCCCGCACCGGGCATAACTGGAGGAGCGTATGGATGAATGTACTGAGAAGATAGGACCTTCCACACTGGCCATTCACGGCGGACGCCCCTTCACAGAGGGAGCGCACGCATTGAGCATGCCGCTGTATCTGACCTCCTCTTTCGTGTTCGAGAGCGCTCAGGAAGGCGCCGAGTTGTTCGCGCACGAGAAAGAAGGATTCATTTACACGCGGATGGGAAATCCCACCGTGGAGGCGACGGCCTCCAAAATTGCGGCCCTGGAGGGAGCGGAAGAAGCATTGCTCACCAGCTCGGGCATGGCGGCGATTTCGACGACGCTATGTGCGCTGCTTCAACCCGGGCAACGGTTAATCGCCGGACGCGTTCTCTATGGGAGTACCCTCGCCCTCCTCAAGCGAATGGAACGGCGATGTGGAATGAACATCCGCTACGTCGATGCGACCAACCTCGATGAGGTGCGTGATGCCCTTCACCCCTCCACGCGCGTCGTGTACATCGAGACGCCGGATAATCCGCTCCTGGGCATCGCCGATATCGTCGGCATCGCTGCCCTGGCCAAGAAGGTCGGGGCGCTGCTCATCGTCGATAACACCTTCGCCACGCCATTCAATCAACGTCCGCTGGAGTTAGGGGCAGATCTGGTGATTCACAGCGCCACCAAGTATCTCAGTGGACATGGCGACCTCATCGCCGGAGCGGTAGTGGGCTCACGGCATTTGGTCTCCGCCGTGCGCGAAGAGTTGAAGGAGAAAGGAGCTATCTGCGGCCCATTCACGGCGTGGTTGCTGCAACGCGGCCTGAAGACGTTTGCTCTACGCATGGAGCGCCACAATGCCAACGGGATGGCTGTGGCTCGGTTTCTTGAGCAGCATCCTCGCGTGGAGCGAGTCTACTATCCGGGATTGCCGTCGAGCCCGTATCACGCGCTGGCTCGGCAGCAGATGAAAGGCTTCGCGGGCGTGCTCTCCTTTGAGGTGAGCGGGGGACTGGAAGCCGGAAGGAAACTGGTCGACGCCGTGACATTGTGCACGCGCGCGGTCAGTCTCGGCGATGCCGAGACGTTGATCGAACATCCGGCATCGATGACTCACGCCACCGTGCCGCCCGAGCAACGGCGAGCCGCTGGCATAACTGATGGGTTGGTGCGGTTGGCCGTGGGTCTGGAAGATCCCGAAGACATCATCGCCGATCTGGATCGAGCGTTGGCCGCTTGTCCATGATGGCGGCTCCATCACCCTGGCTGGCCCAGGGGATGATGACCGGGCGCTACTCGATCGCCGTCCCTCCTCAAAAAAATGAATGGCGCAAGATGGCATCTCGCGTCACTTCACTCTTGGCGGTGGGTGTGGTGTCGTGCCTCGGAGAGATTCTCTTCGCCCGCGGTCACGTTCGCCCCGTTCCTCTTTTGCCTTACCTCTGAGTCAGTTTCCCGATATCATGTGGCAGAGGGATTCCCATGGAGGTGATGACCGATGATTGAGATCGACATTCCCGGCCTCGGCCGATACACATTCCACCATCTGGTTCTCGATGTGAACGGGACGATTGCGCGAGATGGCCGATTGTTGAGCGGCGTGGAGGATCGGCTCAAGCGGTTGCGCGATCGCCTCGATGTTCACCTGATTACCGCTGATAGTCATGGCGCTCAGGATCTCATCGATCAACAACTCGGCCTCAAGGCGACGCGCATTCCGACAACAGATCAGGCGCAGGCCAAGCTCGCCTACATTCAGGCGCTGGACCCACGCACCGTAGTGGCCATCGGTAATGGCGCCAATGACATGCTCATGCTCGAGCGAGCCGCGGTGGGCATCCTGGTCATTGGCCACGAAGGCGCGTCCGTCGAAGCCTTGCGGCGCGCCGACGTGGTGATCGGAGATATTGACGAAGCGCTGGAGTTGCTCATTTATCCCACCCGTCTCATCGCCACGTTGAGGCGGTGACGGTGGGCACTCACGACGTCCCGGGAACTGAGGGCGTCGAGCGCTCTGCTCCGTCCCTCTCAGGATAGGGGCGTTTGAACACGATGGGGCTGAGCGACGTGACGAGAGCGGACTTGAGGAACGCCATCGGAAATCGCACCTGAGCGCGGCAAGGGGAGGCGTCTCACCTGCTCCAGCGCGCTCGCCTGAGACTGATCAACACCGGTTCACGACACCATCGCGTTCATGTCATTCGACCCACTGTTCACTCGCGCCAATCCACGCGACTGGGCGAAGGTCCCCAGCGCTGGGTCTCTTCACCCATTCGATTGCCCTGGAGGAGCATGCCCCATTGATCGAGGGGAGTTCCCGATCACCTTTTGTTGCAAGTAATTAACTTGTGTCGCTCCGAATCTCCACCTCCGCACCGAGCCGTGGCACAGCAGTTGCTCTCAGCAACCGGGGAGCGCGGGAATGGGGTCATATCAACCTCGTCTCCATGCTCGTCGTTCCTCACCCGTAGTGGGGTGAAATTCGTCTGAATAAGGAGGTCAACGTATGAGCAAGCCGACTGTACGAAAGATCAAGCTCGCAGCGGTCCTGCTCGCCATATTCATCGGTCTTGGTCTCTCCTACTTCAATGCGCAAGGCTCGGCCAATTCGACTCCTCAACGAACGAAGGTGAGCGCCACGACGGCGAAGTTGGCGCAAACTCAGGGGATGCACGCTCTGACCGCCGGCCCGCCGCACGGCGATGCGCCCGTGTTGGAATGCTGGGATTGCCACGGAGAACACCCGGATCGAAGCCAAGCGCCCCCGGCCAGTCAGATGTCGTGCTTCAATTGTCATGAAATCAAGAGCTGAGAGGCGGCGATCTTCAGCCCGGCACGCTCTCTGCCGATGCAATGACTGAGCGATGCGGAGTGCTCGAGCCGGAGACGAGATGCTCGCCCTCCATGACGAGCTCATCGCGGTTCGGGCGAGATCATATATCGCTTCGATAAGTGGCTGCTCCTTGCCTGCGCCGTTGAGGTGAAGCGACCCCGCTCCATCGGTCATTCGGTGGTCGCTTCACCTCCGAACAGACACATGTTGATGAGATCCATCTCCATGGGTGGGAGGAAGTCATGGAAAGAGGATGGAAGAGAAGACAGTTCACCAAGCGCCTCATTGGCGTCCTGGGGTTGCTCGCACTGGTGTGGGCTTCCGTTTCATTGAGCAAAGAGAGGGTGACGGCCGAACGCGGAGCAATGACGCGGCATCCTGAGGCATCGGTTTTCGATCACCCCGCTGCGTCGTCTCCTCCAACGGTTCAACTCCGAAACGGATTTCAGGAGGACGAAGATCCCCACAATCGCGCTCCATCACTTGAGTGTTTGACCTGTCACGGCCCGCATCCGCCCAACAGCGCCGAAGACATTGAGGATCCCAATTTCGAGATCCCCCCACACCGGCGAGGACCGCAACTCGATTGCTCTCATTGTCACACCTACGACCCCGAGCTCGAAGAGATCGATCCCAACGGCTGCGTGGGCTGTCATGAGAGGGGAGGATACCCCATCCTGGAGGCCCTGGATACGCTCACCCGGGAAGTCGGCCATCCTTTCATTGCCCCTTTTATCAGGGACGTCCCGAGCGACTGTCTGTTATGCCATCAGGGGAATTTAGGCTCCCGGTTACATCGACGTCATTTTTTGAAAGACACCACATTCATCCGCCACTTCCAGACGGGCTGCGTTCGATGTCACGCTCTCACCGAGAGCGGCACATTCGTCGTCACTTCTCAACCGCTCCCCTGAAAGAGGACAGCGCGCCGTTCGAGAGGAGCCTCGGGGAGGGACAGACGGCTTGCGCGAACATAGACGCCGCCCCCCTGGGTTCGCCGGATGTCCGCTCTTTTCTCCCTCGAACGAGTTCCAGCGCAATGCCCCTTCGACGCGCGGAAGAGAACGCGTCACGGATGTTCATGCGGCGTTGCGAGACGCCCGGCACATTCGGAGAAGCGACTGGCTATGATGCGCTGTGATCCTCCGCTGCTCCCATGACGAAATCCCATCGAAGACGCCCCACCGATGCGCAAGACACGCTTCTTGCCCATGACGAAACCTCACCGAAGAAGAGGCTCGTTCGCTCGATGAGAAAATCTTCACGACGTCTCGATAGTCTCCATCGATGAAATGCGAATCGCTCTCATTGGCCTGCTGTGAGAAAGCTTATATAATGCCGGACTCAATCAAAGCGTGAAGCGATGGAGGGATTCTCTATGAACTGGGCGCACGTACATCTCATTCTCAATCACTTCCCGGTCGTCGGTCTCGCTTTTGGATTGGTGTTGCTCGCCGTGTCGGTGGTCAGAAAAAGCACGCCTCTGGCCCGCGTCAGCCTGGGAATACTCGTGGCCATCGCAGTGATCGCCATTCCCGTCTACCTGACCGGCGAACCGGCGGAAGAAGTGATCGAGCACCTCCCTGGGATCTCCGAGTCGTACATCGAGGAGCACGAGGAATCGGCCTTGCTCACGCTCATCGTGATCGAGCTTCTGGGGATAGTCGCCGCGGTGGGATTGAGGCGATTTCGCCAGATCGACGAGCTTCCTCGTTGGTTTCTCACCACCACCCTCTTCCTCTCCCTCGTCGCCGGGGGATTCGTCGGCTGGACGGCCAATCTGGGCGGCCAGATTCGCCATCCAGAAATCCGAACCGGATTCCAGACTCCCGGCCAAGAGCGAGAAGGCCTCCCCGCCGAATCCGATGACGAGCGGGAAGAGAGGGAAGACGCTCACTGAGCCTGGCGTCGGGCTCGATACGTCCTTCCCGACGCCACTCCGGGGCCCACAGCGCCATGATGAAACCAATACCACCAGATCGGAGACGTTGGAAACCGGTGAGGGACCACCCGTCTGACGCCGGCCGCCTCCTCCCGAGACACAACCTCTGCTGATCCACGCCGGTACTCAGCGCTGATACGTTCCCATTAACTGGGTCTCGGCCAGCACGTGTCCTTTGATGGCATCGAGAATCTGGCGCTTGGTGAGGCCCGGCTCCAGATCGGTCGGGATATCCACGGCGTAGAGCTTGAAAAAGTAGCGGTGCGGAGCCCCTCGAGGCGGACAGGGGCCACCATAGCCGATGCGACCGAAATCATTCATCCCTTGCCGCGCGCCGCCAAGGACCTCCTTCTGCTTGGGCACGTTCTCGGGCAAGGACGTCGTCTCGGGCGACAATCCATAAAGGACCCAGTGCACCCAGGTGCCCGCCGGGGCGTCGGGATCGTCGCCGATGAGGACGAGACTCCTGGTGCCCTTCGGCGGTGGCGTCCACTGCAAAGGAGGCGAGACGTCCGGCCCATCGCAGGTATATTTCACCGGAATCTTCTCGCCAGATCGAAAGGCGGGACTGCTGATTTGAAATCCCATGGCTACCTCCTCCTCAGTTCGAGGAATAGCGCTCTCGGTCGAGTGCGACTGTCCCTGACACGCCACGAGCACAGCCGCGGCGATGATGACATGGCTCCCTCTGATCAGATGACGCACTGGTGATCTCCTCCTTCGTTCTCTTCGCGCACCGCCCGGATCGATCATGGTGTATTCAGCACCGTTGTGAGGCGGAGAATATCTCATCTCTGCCTTTCTTTCGAACTCAAGAAGCGACCATGTATGGCCTCAGCGCGGCGTCGAAATGATGATCGCCTCCCCGCTTGGCCAGCTCTCCGATGCGGCGCAGACGCTGTTCGAACGGAAGAGATTCCGTCCGGTAAATGACGCCGAGGGAAATACGATCTCGTTCGTTGCTGACCTCCCAGGCCTTCTCCAGTGATGTGGGATCGTGGTCGGGAGGCAAATCCACGGCCAGCGAACGAATGATATCGAACTGCTCTCTTCCCACGAAGGTGACGCAGGGGCTGAGCATCTGAATGAAAGCGAAACCGGGATGCCGAATCGCCTGTATGATGAGATCGACGGCTTGCTTCACCTGGGCTGAGAATCCGCGCGCGATGAATGTAACCCCGTAACTCAACGCCAGTTTGACGGGATTGATGGGATCTTCCACGATCCCATAAGGCGTCGTCTTGGTACGCCGATCGCTCCCCGTGGTCGGCGAAACCTGCCCTTTGGTCATGCCGTAGATGCCGTTATCCAGCATGATGTAGGTCAGGTCGATATTCCGTCGCGCGGCGTGAGGGAAATGCCCGGCGCCGATGGCCAATCCATCGCCATCCCCCGCCACGGCCACGACCGTCGTCTCCGGTCGAGCCAACTTCACGCCCTGGGCGACGGGGAGCGCGCGGCCATGAATGCTATTGAATCCGTACGTCTTCACGTATCCGGGAAGGCGACTCGAACAGCCAATCCCGGAGATGATGGCCACCTCCTCGGGAGGAAGTTGTAACTGAGCGAATGCCTGATAGAGCGCGTTCAAAATCCCATAATCACCACAGCCCGGACACCAGACGGGTTTCACTCCACTTCGATAATCTTTGGCCGTATACCCTCTCATGCGGCGTGAACCTCCTTTATGGCGTTGACGATCTCCCCGACTGTGAACGGGGCGGCTCCGGCGCGCTGGCAGAGTCGAACGGTATCAGGGAGTCTCAATTGGCTGTTCAAGAAGGTATGGAATTGCCCCGTGGATAATTCCACGACGAGCAGCGCCTGGAGGCGATCCAGAAACGCCTGTATCGGCGCTACGGGCAATGGGACCAATCGACGAGGGACGAGCGTGGCCAGTTTGAAGCCTTCCCGTCGCAGCCGGGAGACGGCTTCTTCGACTACCCCTTTCGTCGACCCCCAGGTCATAATGCCCACCCGGGCATCGGCATCCCCGTCATGCCAGAGGAGATTGGCCTCCCGTTGCTCGACGGTCTGGAGCTTCTTCCACCGCTTCCACGTCATCTTCTCGTGAATGTCGGCATCCGAGGTCGGTCGTCCCATCTCGTCGTGCTCGATGCCCGCCGCCGTATACATTCCTCCTTTCATCCCCGGCATCGTGATGGGCGAAACGCCGGTCTCGGTGATTTTGAATCGGCGATAGGCGATCAATTCCTCTTCCGATGGACGAATCCGATCGATGACCTGGTCGCTGAGCGCCTGGAAATCGACCGGTCGAATGACCTCCAGACGCTGTCCGAGGAATTGATCGCTGAGCACGAGCACGGGAAGCTGATATTTCTCGGCCAGATAAAAGGCGTGAACGATGATGTGGATAGCATCGGCCACATCAACGGGAGCGAGCACGATGCGAGGGAGATTGCCGTGACCGCCAAACACGGTATGCAACAAATCGGCCTGACTCGTCTTGGTGGGAATGCCGGTGCTCGGCCCGCCGCGCTGCACATCGACGATGACGATGGGCAATTCGGCCATCGCCGCCAATCCCATAGCTTCCGTCATGAGCGAGAGGCCCGGACCCGACGTCGCCGTCATCGCCTTGGCTCCACCAAATGACGCTCCGATGACCATAGTGAGAGCGGCGATTTCATCCTCCGCCTGCACGAAAACGCCGTCCACCTTGGGGAGTTCCCGGGCCATCCATTCCATGATCTCGCTGGCCGGCGTGATGGGGTATCCGGCGAAGAATCGCACTCCGGCGAACAGGGCGCCAAGCGAGATGGCCTCATTCCCTGTCAGAATCAATTTCGGCGCGTGGGCCACACCGCTCCACCGATGCCTGACGCGGGAAGCATGAGCTTCGGCCAACGCCATGCCCGCCTCGAACGATTTCAAATTGGCCGTGACCACCGGCTCGCCCTTCCCGGCGAATCGCTCGGCGATCTCTTTCTGGAACCCTCCCGGCGGCAATCCGAACCAGGTGGCCAGGAATCCCAGGGCGACGATATTCTTGGTCAATGCCGATCCGGCCACGCGCTTGGCCGTCTGAAGGAAAGGCACGGCCAGGAAGCGGGTATCGGGTGGGAAGGGGAGATCCTCGGGCACGCGCTCGTCACTGTCGTGAAAAATGGAGCCCCCCTTGCGCACCACGATCTCCGTCGAAAAGCGAAAAAAGTTCTCCCAACTGAGCACCACCAGAGCATCGAGCGCATCGCCCTGGGAGAGGACCGGGGTCTCCTGTAATCGAACCTGAGCCAAACTCTCGCCGCCGCGAATCTGCGGTCCGTAACTTTTCACCATCATGCCGAACAAGCCATCCTGAGCCGCCGCGCGGAGCAAAATCTCGCCAGCGCTCACTACACCCTCACCGCCGCTGCCCACAATGGCGATGGTCACGTCCGATCGCTTCTCGCTCATGAGCCATCCCCCTTTCGGAAATCATCGTTTAGAATATATCCGCTCCAGGCGCGCGAGGCCAGCCCGAACGATCGCCTCTTCTTCACTGCGCCATGAGCGTCGACATCGACACTGGCTCCCCTCAACTGACCACTCCGCTCTCTTCCAATCTGAAGATGAACGTGAGGACGCCCGTCACTTTCACCGGCCGCCCGCTGACCAGCGTGGGACGGAATTTCCATTGCCGCGCTGCCTGGAGAGCCGCTTTACGGAACAATGGATGACCGCGGATGACCTCCGCCTCGATGACGTTTCCGTGTTCATCGACGACGATGCGAACGTCCACCGTCCCTTGAAGGTGTGCATTCCGGGCGACCAATGGGTAACGCGGCATGACCCGACGGATGGCGATGCCTTTGAGGACCCCGGTGGTCACGCGCATCGGCTTATGAGGCGCAGGTGGCGGTGGCGGAGGTGGCGGCGCCGTCACCGGACCCACCGAGCCGAGGACGCCTCCCACCACGCCGCCCATGACGCCACCCGGCACGCCGCCGGGAACGCCACCCGGCACGCCGCCGGGAACGCCGCCCGGCACGCCTTGAGCGACGCCCTCCTCGGGCAATTCCTCCAGCGTCGGTGGCGTCCTCTCCGGAATGACGGTAGGAGCCACGAATCCCACCGGAATGACCACCTTCCGGGGAGCTCGGACTCCCGGGGAACGCCCACCGCCGGCCGGCGGCGGAGGCGGTGGTGGTGGAGGTGGCGGAGGGGCAACCAGCGCCACGCGTAAGACCGCCTCGCCCAGTTCGGGAGTGTACAGCCAAATGCCGCCAATGATGATGCCGACAATCGCTATGACATAGATGAGGGCGGTGAACAGGAAATACCACTTCAGCCGACCCGAACGACGCTTCTTTCCCGAGGTAATGAGCGATTGTTCGAACATGGTTCTCTCCTCCTCAGTGCCGTATCGAATTCGATGAAAGGTGCTCTCCGAATCCTCATATGTTATAGAGCCTCGGGGGAGAAAAAAGTTTCAATCGGTGGCGCCGCTTCATCAGGGAGCGTCGCCGTGACGAGCCGACCACCGTCGCCATCCCCGGAGTCTGGCCCCAAGACGCGAGGACCAGATCGCCGAAGAGCCCGGCGTGCACCACTTTCACAGGAATGGCGCATCGTCTCCGAACCCGCTACGAGGAATGCCCGTGAAGTGACGCCTGTTGCGCCACACCTTCCCGAGAGCACTCTCCTCAGGCTCGCGCGAGCCGCGAACCACACGGGAACGGCCATGATCGCCGCTACGGCAAAGCACCCTCTGTCTGCGCCATCCGTGCCGGTTTTCCCGAAGAGTCGTCCCATCTACCCGCCCGGTTATGAGCGCTCTTCCAGAGGAACGTAATCGCGGCGCTCCTTGCCCACGTAAACCTGGCGAGGACGCGCGATTCGCTGTTCGGGGTCGAGCAGCATCTCCTGCCATTGAGCAATCCAGCCCACTGTTCGAGGAATGGCAAACAGCACCGGATACATGGTCACGGGGAATCCCATCGCCTGATAGATGATGCCCGAATAGAAATCCACATTGGGATACAGTCGGCGACTGATGAAATACTCGTCGTCCAGCGCGATGCGCTCCAACTCCAGCGCGATATCCAACAGCGGATTGCGACCGGTGACTTCGAACACCTCATCGGCGATCTGCTTGATGATGCGCGCCCGCGGATCGTAGTTCTTGTACACTCGGTGCCCGAATCCCATCAACCGCATCTCTCCCGCCTTCACCCGTTTGATATAGGCGGGCACGTTCTCCTTGGTTCCGATCTCGTTCAGCATGCGCAACACGGCTTCATTGGCCCCACCGTGCAATGGCCCATACAAAGCGGCCGCCGCCGCCGCCGTGGCGCTGAATGGATCGGCGTGCGAACTCCCCACGGCTCGCATGGTCGTCGCACTACAATTCTGCTCGTGATCGGCATGAAGGATGAACAACACATCCAGGGCGCGCTCCAGAACGGGATCGGGTGTATACTTCAATTCCGTCGTCTTGAACAGCATATTGAGGAAATTCCCCGTATAGCTCAACTCGTTGTCCGGATAGACGTAAGGCATCCCGATGCTGTGTCGATAGGCGAAGGCGGCGATGGTGGGCATCTTGGCGATGAGTCGATAGGTCTGCTTCAACCGCGAGGCGGGATCGTGAATGTTCTTGGCGTCGGGATAAAAGGTAGAGAGCGCTCCCACCGTCCCCACGAGAATCCCCATAGGGTGGGCATCATAATGAAATCCATCGATGAACTTCTTGATGTTCTCGTGCAGCATAGTGTGGTGAGTGATGTTCCACACCCACTCGTCCAACTCCGCCTTGGTGGGCAATTCCCCAAACAAGATGAGATAGGCTGTCTCCAGGAATGTACTTCGTTCGGCCAGTTGCTCAATGGGATAGCCGCGGTAGAGGAGAATCCCCCTCTCGCCGTCGATGAAGGTGATCTCGCTCCTACACGACGCGGTGTTGGTGAATCCGGGATCGTAACTCATCAGGCCGAAGTCATCGTCGGAGACTTTGATCTGACGCAGGTCCATGGCGCGAATGGTCCCTTTCCAGATGGGAATCTCGTACTGCTTCCCCGTGCGATTATCGACGATGGTCAGTGTCTCTTTACTCATGCCTTCCTCCTTGGAGTCGTTTGATGATTGCGCGAGCGGCGATGAGTCCCGAGGCCGAAGCCTGAACGAGACCGCGCGTGATGCCCGCCCCGTCTCCGATGGCGAACAAGCCCTCGATCTCCGTCTCCAACTGTGGGGTGAGCTTCAATCGCGAAGAGTAAAACTTCACCTCGACGCCGTAGAGCAGCGTGTGCCGCGACGCCACGCCTGGCGCCAGGCGATCGAGCGCATGCAACATCTCCCGTATGCCGCTCAGGTATCGATAAGGGAGAATGTAGGAGAGGTCGCCGGGGACGGCTGATGGCAACGTGGGATTGACCAGTCCACGGGCGATGCGAGACGGCGTCGAGCGCCGTCCGGCTTCCAGATCACCGAGTCGCTGAACGATGACCCCACCGCTCAGCATGTTGGCCAGACTGGCCAGATACTTCCCGTAGCGAATGGGCTCGTTGAACGGCTCGGTGAACTGCGTGGAGATGAGAAGGGCGAAGTTGGTATTCTCCGTCGCTCGCGTGGCATAACTATGGCCATTGACGGTGATGATCTCATCGGCCTGCTCGGTGACCACCTCGCCATAGGGGCAGAAACAGAACGTGCGAATCTTGTCATCGAACTCTCGCGTGTAATAGATGAGCTTGGGTTCGTAGACCGCCGTGGTCAGCGGCTCGAGCACCGAGGCGGGGACTTCGACGCGAACGCCCACATCCACGGGATTGTGAACGCGCGCCAATCCCAGCCGAGCAGCCTGCTCCATCAACCACTCGGCATTGCTGCGTCCCGGGGCGGCGATGACGAATCGACTGTCATACCGTTCGCCGTCGACCGTCTCCACGCCGACCACTCGCCGGTCGCGAACGCGAATATGCCGTACCGGCGTGTTCAGCTTGATCTGGATGCGCCCGCCGAGCGCCTGACGGATGCGGCGGGTGATTTCGGCCAGATGCTCGGTGCCCACGTGACGGATGACCGTGGGGAGCAATTTCAATTCGGCGGCGAAGGCGCGCCGGGCGATCTGGGCCACGGCCCGTTCATCGGTCCCATAGACGCGATCGGGCGCGCCGAACGCCCGATATTTCTCATCGACCTCTCGAATCAAGGTGACCACCTGCTCGTGCGGCAGATAGTCGGTCAATTGCCCTCCCACCTCGGGCGAGAGCGTCAACTTGCCATCGGAGTACGCGCCCGCCCCGCCCCACCCCTCCAACCGACTGGTGCGGGCGTCCAGATCGGCTCCCTTCTCCAGCAATAACACCCGCGCCTCGGTAGTGGCCAATTCCAGGGCGGCGAACAGGCCCGCCGGCCCGGCACCGATGATGATGACATCATAGGCCATGACGCCTCCCTCGACGACGTTCACCACTCGGCCAATCGCTCGGCCAGTCCCAGATGGAGCACTTGATGTTCGTGCGTGCCATATCGATAGACGGTCACACCCTTCAACTTCAGATCGTAGGCCATCATGAAGATGCGGCGGACATCGTCCACGGTGGCTTCTGGCGGGAGGTTGACCGTCTTGCTGATGCTGTTCTCCGTATGACGCTGAAACGCGGCCTGCATTCGCAGATGCCACTCGGGAGCGATCTCCAGCGTGGTCACGAACAACCGTCGCACATCCTCGGGAATCTCTTCCAGATCCTGAATGCGCCCATGATTGATGACCTTCAGCATCAACTGCTCGGAGTAGAATCCCCGCTGGCGAGCGATCTTCTCGAACAGCGGATGAATGGTCACGAACGTGCCCAACGGCGTGGTCCGCGTCTCGGCCACGGCGAACAACGGCTCGATGCCACTGGAAGCCCCGGCAATCATGGCCGTCGTCCCCGTAGGGGCCACGGTGGTGACGGTGGCGTTCCGCCGCGGGGGCTCACCGCGTTGGGCGTAGATGCTCTCCAGCCAATTGGGGAACGGACCGCGCTCGCGGGCCAGTCGACGACTCTCGTTGATGGCCGTCTCGTTGATGAATTTCATGACCTTCTCGCCCAGGGAGACGGCCTGCTCGGTATCGTAGGGGATGCCCAGTTCGATGAGCATGTCGGCCCATCCCATCACGCCCAGGCCGATGCGGCGATTGGCCAGCGCGGCTCCCTTGATATCGGGCACCGGATAAATCGAGCGATCGTGCATATTGTCCAGCATCCGCACGCCCACGCGCACCACTTCTTCCAATCGCGCCCACTCGATAGTGGGATGATCGCCCTCCTTGACGAAGTGACCCAGATTGACGTGGCCGAGTACGCAAGCCTCGCCGTGGCCCAGGGGCACCTCGGCACACGGATTGGTGGCACGAATGGTTTGCGAGGGGATGGGATTGGATTCGTTGATGCGATCGATGAACAAGATGCCCGGATCGCCGCGCGCCCAAGCGCACTCGCAGATGGCGTCGAATACCTCGCGGGCCGAGAGCCGACCGACGATCTCTCCGGTGCGCGGGTGCCTCAATTCATACTCGCGGTCGGCCTTGACGGCCTCCATGAAGGCATCGGTGACGGCCACCGAGATGTTGAAGTTCTCCAATTGTCCTCCATATTGCTTGGCGCGAATGAATTTGAGGATATCGGGATGATCGACCCGGAGAACGCCCATCATGGCCGCCCGCCGTCGCCCGCCTTGCTTGATGGCGTCGGCCGAGGCATTGAAGACGTTCATGAACGAGACCGGGCCGCTGGCCTGCCCCCCGCTGGTCACCACCGGATCGCCCTCGGGGCGCAGCGCGGAGAAATCGAAGCCCACGCCCCCGCCCGACTGGAAGATGAGGGCCGCCGCCTGCAGTTCCTTGAAGATGCCCTCGATGGAATCGGGAACCTCGCGCACGAAGCAGGCGGCCAACTGGGGCCGGGACGTCCCGGCATTCATCAACGCCGGGCTATTGGGGAGGAAATCCAGTCGAGCCATCACCTCATAAAACCGCTCCTCCGTCTCCTTGACCTGCTCGGAAGACGCTCCATACTGCTCCTCGGCTTTGGCCAGCTCGCCGGCCACTCGACGAAACATCTGCTCGGGCGTCTCAATGATCCGGCCCTGTTCATCCCGCAGCAGGTAGCGTTGCTCCAGGATGTATTGCGCGTTGGGCGAAAGCTGTGGTCTCACTCGCGTCATCGTTTCCTCCTCCTTCAGTGATGCAATCCTCGTACCACCACGCCGCTGGCCTCCCGCACCGCTCGCTTCCGGCACGGTGCATTTTTATATAATTTTAACACAAAGAGTTGCCGCCCGGCGTCGATGATGTGGCGAAAATGCCGAAGTCATCGCATCGAGGGGTGCTGAAAATCACCCACCCGGTGAGGGCTCTCACCCACTCGGAAGAGAACGGCTCCATGGTCGGCGACAAACCGGGCGCGCAACTCCCCATGGAGCAAGGCGCAGGGGCACGGCCGGCCGTCACCGCACTGGTACGGGAATTGCACGTCATCAATTGATGAAGGAGTCTATGGATCATGACCGGCAGAGACGAGACACGACGACATCCGATCGCTCATCGCCCGGGCTGGATGGCGGTAGTGAGCCTCGTGCTCTCGCCGTATCTGGCGCTCGGCGTGCCATCGCACCAGGTGCCTTACAGTGAGTTCATTCAGATGGTCTCGGCGGGACGGTTCGAGCGCGTCGTGATCACCCCCACGGAGGTCCGAGGCCGACTCAGACAGGAGAGGGCGAAGCAGGTCGTGGCCAAGCGCCCTCCCGGGCTGGATGAGCGGCCATTGATAGAGGCGCTCGCCAAGAGCGGGACGCCCTATGAGGGAAGACCGGAGACTTCGGCCTCCTGGTGGATGTGGGCCTGGATGGTGCCCCTGCTCATAATTCTGTTCTTGTGGTTCCTCGGCTGGCGAACGGCCATGGGAGGCTCACGCGGCCCCATGGAATTCGGGCGCACGCGGGCGCGCATTTATGATCGGAGCGCCGAGTTGAGCGTCACCTTCGACGATGTGGCCGGCGTGGATGAAGCGGAAGCGGAATTGGCCGAAATCGTCGATTTCCTCAAGCACCCGGAGAAATACCAGCGGTTGGGAGGGCGCATCCCCAAAGGCGTTTTGCTGGTGGGCCCACCGGGAACGGGCAAGACGTTGTTGGCCCGAGCTGTGGCCGGGGAAGCCAATGTTCCGTTCTTCGCCATCTCCGGCTCGGAATTCGTGGAGATGTTCGTCGGTGTCGGGGCCAGTCGCGTGCGCGATCTCTTCCTCCAGGCCAAGATGCGTGCGCCCTGCATCATCTTCATCGATGAACTGGACGCTATCGGCAAAGTTCGTCTCGGCGGCCCGGCCAGTTTCACCGGCGGGCACGACGAACGAGAACAGACGCTCAATCAGTTGCTCTCGGAGATGGACGGGTTCGATCCCTCCATGGGCGTCATCATCATCGCCGCCACCAACAAGCCGGAAGTGCTCGATCCGGCATTACGACGCGCCGGACGATTTGATCGGCAGATCGTCGTCGATCGCCCCGACGTGAAAGGACGGGAGGCCATCCTGCGGGTCCACGCCCGGAAGATCAAGCTGGCTCCCGACGTCGATCTCAGCGTGATCGCCGCTCGCACGCCGGGAATGGTGGGCGCCGATCTGGCCAACATCGTGAACGAAGCCGCCCTGCTGGCCGCCCGCCGCAACGCCAGTGCCGTCGGGATGGATCACTTCGAGGAGGCCATCGATCGCATCATGCTCGGCCTGGAGAAGAAAGGTCGGGTCATGAGTCAGGTCGAGAAGGAGCGCATCGCCTACCACGAAGCCGGACACGCCGTCGTCGCCCTGTCGGTTCACCATGCCGATCCCGTTCACCGGGTCACCATCATTCCTCGATCCATCGGCACGCTCGGTGCCACTCTCCAGTTGCCCACCGAAGATCGATACGTGCTCACCAAGCAGGAACTGGAAGATCGTCTCACCGTCCTGCTCGGTGGCCGAGCTGCCGAAGAGATCGCGTTTGGCGATATCTCTACCGGGGCCCAGGATGATCTGGAGCGAGCCACGGAATTGGCCCGGCAGATGGTCACCCGATTCGGTATGAGCGATGCACTCGGTCCCCGAACCTTCGGGCGCCCATTGGCCGGGCGTTACTTGCAACCCGCTCTGGACCTCGGCGAGGAGCGGAATTACAGCGAGCGCACCGCCGAACTCATCGACGAAGAAGTCGGCCACCTCATCGATCACCTCTATGGGCGAGCCAAGCGCATTCTCACCGAACGTCGAGCCACTCTGCAGCAGATCGCTCAGGAACTGGAGACGCGAGAGACGCTCACCCGGGAGGATCTGGAGCGACTGGTCGCCCGCGATGGAGAGGTGGTGACCGGCTGAACATCACAGTCCGTCGCGGGCGCACTCCGAATGACGGACCGAACAATCCTCGTGCACGGGGTTGCCGTCCCCGTCATCGAGAGTTGTGCTGATCGGTTGCTCGTCGCTCGAGCGCCGCGGGAGACGGGCCCGATCTCCTGAGAGAATGTGGCGCAAGATGCCATCTTGTGCTCCATTCCTCGAGCGCCCCTTCTCATCCTGACGGTGTGCCCCCCAGGCCAGGGGTGACTCCCTTGATCAACCGAGCAGGGATAGTCAGAATGAGAAGGGAGCGACGGAGTTCGGCATGTCCCGGATGATGCATCATGCTGGCGAGAATGAAAAAGTTGATTCGGCGAAAACTCACCCGCGGCGAGCCGGGTCTGTACATCGCCCTGCTGTTTCCCATCCTGTTCGCCTTCGTGTTGACGTTTGCCGGCTCTCGACTCATCAGCTATCTCATCACCTACGGGTATCTCCCGCCCATCTACTGGGAGCCGGAACCGGGCGTTCACATCCACCATTTCGCATACGGCATCTTCGTCCTGGCCATCGCCGGGTATCTCGCTCTGGTGTTCAACAGCCCGCGCGCCAAGTATCTCATCGCCCTGCTATTCGGCTTCGGTCTGGGCCTAGCCTTCGATGAGTTCCTGATGTGGTTCAAATTGAGAGACGATGCGCCCACCCGCTGGAGCTACGATGGGTTCACCCTGGTCATTGGGACGAGCCTCACCATTCTCGTCGCCAGACCCGGTCTTCGGTTGTTGAGAAAACTCCTCCCCGTCGGCAAACGAGGCGAGCCGACCGAGACGGCCGGGAGAGCCAGCCCTGAACGCTTGCCTCTCTCCTCGGATGAGAACGCCAGTTCCACCACAGAATGAAGCACACGGGCGCTTCCGGTCCAGCGATGATGAAAGCCCCGATCGTTCACCACATCGCTCGACACCCCATCCACGCCGGCAGTCGTTGGGAGTACTGAACGGCGTGGAGGGCGGGCGGAAACGAGGCTTGACGCCTCCTGGCTCGTTCGGTAAGGTAAGGGAGTTCGCACGCACCGGCGGCGACTCGGAGCATCACGGAGCGCTTCGAGCCGCGATCAGCGCTGATATGCATCGGCTCGCGCCCGATGGCATTCATACGTGGTAGAGAAAAGGTGGTCATCTTCAGGAGCAGGATGACGCACACCGATCAACCTTCATAATTGATCACGGAGGAGGAGATATGACGGCACTCAATCGCAATACAATCATCAAATGGCTCGGACACGCCACCTTCCAGGTCTTCACGCCGGAAGGCAAGACGGTGCTCATCGATCCCTGGGTGATGAACAATCCCGCTTGTCCTCAGGAGGCACAGACCTTCGACAAGATCGATCTCATGCTCATCACTCACGGACATTTCGATCACATCGGCGATGCCGTGGAACTCGCCAGGCGATACGAGCCCAGGGTGGTGGCCATCTATGAGACGGCGCACTGGCTGGAGAGCAAAGGCGTGAAGAACGTCCTGCCCATGAATAAAGGCGGAACCCAGGTGATCGATAATATCCGAGTGACGATGGTTCACGCCGATCACAGTTGCGGCATTCTCGATGATGGCCGGATCATCTATGGCGGTGAAGGCGTCGGTTACGTCGTGGAGCTGGAGAATGGATTCCGGCTCTATCACGCTGGAGACACGGCGGTGTTCGGCGACATGAAGCTCATTGGCGAGCTCTATCGCCCGGAACTGGCCATGATCCCCGTCGGCGATCTCTACACCATGGGCCCGCGGGAAGCGGCTCACGCCATCCGGCTGCTCGATGTCAAGAAAGTCATTCCCATGCATTTCGGGACTTTCCCGGCTCTGACGGGCACGGTAGCGGAATTGAGGGAGTTGACCGCTGAGATCGCGGGACTGGAGATCATCGAAATGAAACCGGGCGAGAAAGTGAGCTGATGCCGGATACTGAGCGCATAGAGGACCTGCCAAGCTCACTTCCAGAAGGAAGAGAAGATGAGTTGGCGCCGCTGAGCGGATGCCACTTGAGGAACCTGAGGAGAGCATAGTGACTGAGAGAGGGCGAGTTGACCTCCACTCCCGCTGAGCGCTGGAGATCACCGGGACGGAAGGGGGGTCGATGCGTCCCCGTTCTGTACTGACACCAGCAGCGGGCGCTACCCCCTTCGGCAGACAAAAGATGGAGGACGCCTCTGGAGGCAACTACCCATCGGCGCCAGGAGAGGAGGTAACCCTCTCACAGAGGAGAGCAAGGAGTCCGTGTAGAGCCACCGGATGGGACAGGAGATCACGATGAAGGGGGTGGAGCGATGATGAGCAGATGAGCATTCTTAAGCCTGAAAGTGATTCCCACTTCATCTCATGAGGAGATAGAGGATGAGTGAGGGCTGGGTGAGGAAGCCCGCATTCCGCCCTTAACTCTTGAGCCTCAGCACGGCAAGTGACTCGCTCGGGGCCATTTCTTAAGCTTATAGATAAGGTTGCACATTCGGCAATCGCGTTTGCTAGCGAATCGCCGAAGTTTTGAAGGTAATTCTCCCGCGTCATATAAGACCTACTTTTTCGATGTATCGAGTCAACAGTTCCTCATCCTCTGGCTCAAATCTCTTAAAAGTCATAATTGGTGAATATAGCTTTGCCTTATCGCCAAGAATCTCTTACAGATTAAATGGCTGCTTGATTCTTCTCGCATCTTCACATATGACCAAGTATCTCCATCTACCCTCAGTTCCCGGCCAATACCTTTCCGATTCCCCCTGTCTTAGCGGGCGAATATCGACTATCTTCATTACATACTGAATTTGTTTTTCATTTTTGGAGCAGTCAACCTTATTTTTACTCACAAGTACCAACTCACCAACATACCAATCCTTCGGTTTTGTGAGAAATGCATGTTTTTCATTCAGTATAACGCTATCAAATGTCTTCCCCGATGTCTTGAACAAATACATTTCATCCCTCTATGTAATTGCTAAATCCTTCGAAATCCCTTTCTCACTGAGAAGAAATACCACACGGCGCCAGAACTGTCGAGAGGAACGGTAGAAGAAATCCTAACAAGAATAGGACGGCTAATGAACGCCGATCAGGCGCCAAGCCATTTCTGACAGCACTCGGGGAACGTGTCAACATCAGGCTGCGCCACATCCACCAGGCGGCGGATGCGGTCTGCGTCTACCGGATGCTCCCGGCCGGAAGACGGGCCAGCCCGGAGCGATGTTATAACCTCCCCTTCACTCGTCCCTGAGCAGATGGATGTTGCCCAGGCGGACGCGCCGGAGTCCGGCGGTCCGGGCGGCCTCCAGACATTCACGCGCCTGTCGCCGAGACGTCGTCGGCAGATCGCGCATGTAAAAGCAAGGATGAAAGGCCAGCAGAGCATAAGGGATGTCAGGATCGAGATCGGCGATGAACGCGGCGATGCGCCCGACCTCCTCGGCATCGATGTACCCGGGAACGAGCAACGTGCTGGCCACCAACAGCGGCGGCTGAGGACGCTCTCGCGCTCGCCCGGCCACCCAGACGAAATTCTCCAGCGTCTGCTTGTTACTCACCCCACACAACGCTCGATGCACGCCATCATCCCAGGCCTTGAGATCGAACTTCACGCATCCTCCCGAACGAAGCGAGAGCTCGACCATGCGTTCGAGCAGCGTCCGATGCATGGCTCCGTTGGTCTCCCAGCAAATGCGCAGAATGCCGCCCCGGCGTCGGCGCAACGCCCGCCGCGCCACGGCGAGAGCATGGTGCAATTGTGGCGTGGGGTCGCCACCGAAGTAACAGATACAGGACGTTCGCTCATCGACTTGATCGGCCAGTTGAGCGACGCTCACTCCCCGTCGCCGGCGCGCGCCGAGCCGATAATGCCAATTCTGACAGAACAGACAATCGAAGGTGCAGCTATTGTAGAACACGGCCAGATTCTTGTAGCCGTATTCGGGACCGGGACGATGAGCGAACGTCGGATAGCCGGCGCCGCTCCCTCCCGGGCACACCCAATCGGCGACGCAGTTGGTGGGCAAGGGATCGTCATACCAATCGACGCGCGCCTCCCGCTCGCCGCCCACAACCCGCCCTCCGCGATTGAACCGAACGCCACAGTATCCGGACCCTTCCTGGGGAATACGACAGGCGTTGGCGCACAACGTGCACGGCAGGCCCGCCTCCTCCCTGGGCGGCACCGGAGGCAGGTCGAACGCCTCCCGCGCCCGCCGATGCACCGCCTCGACGCGCGCCCGGACCCGCTCAAAGTCGCCGCGAAGACAGTCCAAGCACACGCCCAGCGCCCGGGAGACAATGAGTCCTCCCCGGCCGCAGTTCGCGCACACGATCTGGCCGCCCGCTCGGTTGAACGTCACTCCCATCGCTCGCCCAGGTAGGCCAGATGCGAGCCACAGCCGCTCCGGCAATCGGAAGATCCGAAGCCAGGAATCCTGGCTCTGGCCAGACTCATCACCGCCTGATTGAGCCGGCATTCGCTCAACAGTTCACCAGCGACCATGATGACGGCCACTATGCGCGCCGAGCGATGAGCCAGCAGATAATCGATATGCCAATGCCGACGCTTGCGCTTTCTCAGGTGACGGGCGACCCGAGCCGTCAATCCCCGAGCCGCGCTGCCCGTATAGACGTAGACGCCCGGCGGGAACGTCAGCCTCCCCAACCGACCGACGGTGAGCCGCACTCGTCGATCGAGACGGATGAGGAGACAATACGTTCCCCGATCAGCTCCGCCCACTTTTGAGACGCCTCTTGACGGCGGCCACTTTGCTCCGCATCGTCACCTGCTTGTCTCGACGATCATCGATGACGATGCGGGTGACGACCCGCTGCGCGCCGCGCCGGAAGGCCGCTTCATGAACCTTTCGAGCCAGGGAGAAGACCTCTCTGGGCGTTCCCTCAAACAGCGTTCCCATGGCCGAGAGTTCGTACTTCACCCCGGCTTTCTCCAGGACCCGAACGGCGTCAGCGATATAATCGCCCATGCTGGTCGTCGATGTCCCCACAGGGATGATGCTGATTTCCACCAGTGCCATGATCTCCCCTCCTCATGAAGTGATGCGCGAGTCCTCGGCTCATTCCCCATCAATGCTCGCGCCGCGTCCCCGCCGATGAGGCCTGACCGACGCTCCGAATCTCACCGCCCTTTCTCAAAAGTCCGGGATGTCGTCTTCTTCCTTTTCGCCGAGGCGCTCGCCGGCGCCTTTTCGACCACCGGCCCCGGTTTGGGCATCGAGACGGTGAGGACGCCATTCTGCAGCTGCGCTCTCGCTCCCTCCGGCCGAATGGTCGTCGGAAGATCGACGTGACGATAAATCGGACCATAGCGAAACTCGTCCACGTGGACATGGACCCCGGGGGCGGGCTCCCCAGCTTTCAGCTCCCCCATGAGGATCACATGATGAGCATCGACGGTGAGCGTGATCTCGTCGGCCCGAAGCGCGGGCACGTGAAATCTGGCGATGAGCGCGCGCCGCCGCTCCTCCAGTCGCAACGGGGGTTTCCAGAAGAGTTCTCTCTCGGCGGCCAGCCAATCATCGAGTTCGCGGCCAGCTCCATACCCGCGTTCGGCGGCGAGCTGATAGGCTCGCTCGGCGATGAGTTGCCGGGCCTCATCGACGAGGGCTTGAATGGATGCCGTCCTGGCATGGACTTTCACTGCTCTGGCCATTGTTCCTCCTGTTGATCATAGTCCTCACCATGTCGTTTATGCAAACGCTGTGCCGCGGTGGGCATCCCGATTGAATGTTCATCCATCGGCGTCCGATGTCTCTCCCCTGCGTCGGGCGCGTCAGGTCATGTAGCGTCGCTTCGGTGCCACCGAAGATCCCGCCCACCGGAGATGGATGGCCCACCACTCGGGCCTTTTTTCTCGTCAATGAGAGATATCCCCCACCATCTCTCCATCGCTCTCCTTGACCCGCGGGCTCTCGTCGGAGCATTCTTCAATCGATGGAGCGGACGTGTAACCATGGAGCGAGCGCGAGCGTATACCCAGGTGTGGGAGGTCGGACGCGAGCGGTCAGTGGTGCGAGAGCGTTGCCGCCGGAGAATGCCGAGCATCCATTGACCGAAGATGATCAACTGGTGGCGCGGGCGCGGAAAGGCGATGAGGCGGCATTCGAGCGACTGGTCGAGAAATATGCCCAGCGGGTTTTCGACACGGCGGCCAGATTCTTTCGCCAACCGGAAGCGGTCGAGGACATCGCTCAGGAGGTTTTTCTCAAGGTGTTTCAATCACTCGACGCATTCCAGCCGGGCAAGTCGCTGGAGGCCTGGTTGTTCACCATCACCGTCAATACGTGCTACGATCATCTCCGTCGCCTGAGACGCCGGCGAGAGTGGAAGTTTTCGGAACTCACGCCCGAAGAAGCGACCTGGCTGGATCAGCATCGCCTGGCCGAAGCGGTGAGAGCGTTCGAGAGGGAGCGAGCCAGAGACATCGCCGCCGGGCTCGCCGAGAAAGTGCTCTGCACCCTTTCGCCCGAAGATCGGATGGCGCTCCTCCTCTACGAGCGGGATGGATTCTCTACAGCGGAGATCGCCGAGATGATGGGATGGTCGCGGGCTAACGTCAAAGTGAGACTGTTTCGCGCCCGACGCGCGTTGCGCCGCGCGCTGGAGCGGCTCCTGGATGCCGCCCACATCGAGGATGAGGAGGGAAGATCATGAGAACGTGCCGAGAAGTGAGACGATATCTCCAACGCGCCTCGTCGGAGCCTCGGGACCGTCGCCTGAGGGAACATCTCACGGCCTGTCCTCGTTGTGCCCGGGCCTATCATCTCCGGCGCGTGGAACGGGAGCTGTTGCAGGCCACCTTGCCGGCGGAAGGAGCGCCCAAGCCCCCGCCCGACTTCCCGACGCGGCTCATGGCCCGGTGGCGACAAGGTTCATTCGGCGAGAGATGGACCTTCTGGGAGTTCGTCTGGAATTTTTCCAAGCCATTCGCTGTGATTACGATGATCGCGCTCATTTTCGTCGGCGGCATGAACTTGTACACGACGGATCGGCAGGAGAGACGACCGGTGCTGGTCGAAAACGATCTCATCCCACCGCCCGTCGATGAAGTGGATCTCATTCTCTCCGAGGACGTCGCTCTCACTCAGGAGCGCGTCCTTCGCACACTCGTGGTCCTCAGGGAGGAGAACAATGGCAATCGGCAATAAGCGATGGAAAGCCGGCCTCATGGTCGTGACGATTTTCGTCATCGGTTTTTTCACCGGGGCGCTCACCATGAACCTGGTGTCAACGGCTTCGGAGGAAACCCCATCCGCATGGCGAGGACACGGTGACTCGGGACGCCTGGTGGAGCAACTCGCCGAGCAGCTACACCTCACGCCGGAACAACGTCAGGCGGTCAGCCAAATCCTCGCCGAGACGAGAGAGGAGTACGCTCGGCTCCGACGGGAGATCCGTCCCCGGTATCGCGCCATCCGTAACCGATCGCGCGAGCGCATCCGCGCCATCTTGAATCCCGAACAGCAGAAGGCGTTCGACGCGCTCATTCATCGTCACGATGAGGAGAAGACGCGATGGCGCGATCATCAGCATTGAGAGAAAACTCCGACCCACATCACAATTCTGATGAGAGGGTGAATGATGGAAATGAGGAGCATGTTGAAAAATAAGCGCGCCGTTGTCCTGACAATCGTCACGCTCGTCGTGGGTGGCTCGGTCCTCGGCTTCTGGGGCTTCAATCGCGGAAAGGCGGAAGCGGAATACATCACGCGAGAGATCCAGCGGGGAGACATCATCAAGAGCATCAGCGCCACCGGCACGATCCAGCCCCTGGTGACCGTACAGGTGGGCAGCCAGGTCTCAGGGACGATTGCGGCCTTATTCGCCGATTTCAACAGCGTGGTGAAAAAAGGACAGATCATCGCCAAACTCGATCCGGCCATTTTCCAGGCGCAACTGGAGCAGGCGCGGGCCAATCTGGCGCACGCCGAAGCGGCGGTGCGCTCGGCCGAGAGCGCCGTGGCCAACGCTCAAGCCAACGTGCTGGCTGCCGAAGCCAATAAGGAGCGCGCCCGGGTGGCCATGGAGGATGCCCAGCGGGTATTGCGGCGAACCCTGGAGTTACAGAAGACCCTGGTCGTCTCGCAGCGCGATCTGGAATCGGCGCAAGCAGCGGCCGATCAGACGGCAGCCCAATACCGGCAAGCCGTAGCCCAACTGGAACAAGCCAAGGCCCAGCTCCTCTCAGCGAAGGCTCAACTCGTCCAGGCCAAAGCGCAGGTCAAACAGGCCAGAGCGGCCGTACAATTAGCCTCGGTCAATCTCAGCCATACGATCATCCGGGCACCGATCGACGGCGTCGTCGTGGCCCGCAATGTGGATGTGGGGCAGACGGTGGCCGCCAGCTTGCAAGCGCCCACTTTGTTCCTCATCGCCAACGATCTGACCAAGATGCAGGTGCTGGCCGATATTGACGAAGCCGATGTCGGTCAACTCAGTCCCGAGAGTCGCGTCACCTTCACCGTGGATGCCTATCCCCGGGACACCTTCCACGGTCGGATCACCCAGCTCCGGTTGAATCCGCAGACGGAGCAAACGGTGGTCACGTATACGGCAGTCATCGACGTGGACAATCCCGAGTTGAAGCTCAAGCCGGGCATGACGGCCAACGTCACGGTGATCGTGGCCGAACGGAAGAACGTCCTCAAAGTGCCCAACGCCGCTCTCCGATTCCGGCCGTCGCTCACTCCCGAGCAGCAAAAACGAGTCGCCGCCCTTCTCCATCAGGGAGATCGATCGCCGGGATCGCCACGCGACGTGACGCCGGGCGATGGCTCGGGACGCCGCTCCGGCGACGGGCGAAGATGGGCCACTCGATCCGCGCCTGAGAACTCTCCGGCCATGACGTCCGCCGAGCACCAGCCCCGGACTTTTCGCGTCGCCCGAGGGCGGCCGGCACCTCCGGCGCGCGACCGGGGAGATCACGCGCGCCCGGGCATGGTGGCGACGTCAACGACGATTCCCGGATGGAGTCCGGCCCGTCCAGAACGCCCGCAAGTGCGCATCATCTGGGTGCTGGACGAGAATCATCAGCTCAAGCCGGTGCGGGTGAAATTGGGCATCACCGATGGCGTGTATTCGGAGGTCATCGATGGTCAGGTGAAAGAGCACGACCTCGTCGTCGTCGGTCAGACCATCAATCCCGATGAGGCCGCCCGACGACCCAGCTCGCCGTTCGGCGGACCATTCGGCCGTCGGCGACGACGCTAGGTGGCATTGAGTTGAGTGGGAGAGATCAATCGAATGTCCGCCGCGTCGTGGCGGACGTGATGAGGAACCGGTATGCAACACCCAGCGGACGTGAGATGCGATCAACCGACGAGGCGCGCGGCCGTCCCCGTCGTTCGGCTGGAGCACATTCATAAGGTCTATCATCTGGGGGAGGTTGACGTGCACGCTCTCCGGGGCATCTCTCTGGAGGTCTATCCTGGAGAGTTCGTCGCCGTGATGGGGGCGTCGGGCTCGGGCAAATCGACGTTGCTCAACATCATTGGATGCCTGGATCGTCCGACCCGAGGGAAGTACTTCCTCGACGGCCAGGATGTCTCCGGATTGAGCAAGGACGAGCGGGCCGATATTCGCAATCGGAAGATCGGGTTCGTCTTCCAGGGTTACAACCTCCTCCGACGGACGAGCGCTCTGGAGAACGTGCAACTCCCTCTCCTCTACAACGGGACGCCGACGGCGGAGGCAATTCGACGGGCTCAACGCGCATTGGCCATCGTCGGCCTGCAAGAGCGCGCTCACAGTTTCCCCAATCAACTCTCCGGCGGCGAGCAGCAGCGCGTGGCCATTGCTCGCGCTCTGGTCAACAACCCCTCACTGATGCTCGCCGACGAGCCCACCGGGAATCTGGACAGTCGGACCTCGATCGATATCATGAGCGTGTTTCAGCAACTGAACGCCGAGCGCGGCATGACCATCCTTCTGGTGACCCACGAGATGGACATCGCTCAATATGCCAAGCGCATCGTCATTGTGCGCGACGGGCGCATCGTGCGGGACGAACCGGTGAAAAATCGCCGTGACGCGGCCAAGGAGCTGGCTGAGATGCCACCATTAGAGGAAGAGGAGGAAGCGGTGATATGAACGTCTCATCAATTCTCAAAGTGGCCTTTCGCGAGCTGGCGCGCAACAAGGCGCGTTCCATGCTGACCATGCTGGGCATCATCATCGGCGTGGCGTCGGTCATCGCCATGGTCGGTCTGGGACAGGGCGCCCAGCGACAGGTTGAGGAAGAAATCGCCAGTATGGGGACGAACATGCTCGTCGTGTTCGCCGGGAGTCGCAAGACGCGCGGCTGGCACGGAGGGATCGGGACCAGCCCCACGCTCACGCCGGAGGACATCGACGCCATTGTGCGCGAGTGCCCGACGGTGGCTCTGGCCAGTCCCAATGTCACCGCTCCGGTCAGCCTCATCTTCGGCAACCAGAATTGGACGACCCGCGCCGAGGGCGTGAATGAGAAATATCCTCAGATTCGCAACTGGCCCGTCGCATCGGGTCAGTTCTTCACCGAGGGAGATGTGCATACGGCCGCCCGCGTGTGCGTCATCGGTCAGACCGTGGCCGAACAGCTCTTCCCTGGACTCGATCCCGTGGGTCAAACGTTGCGCGTGCGCAATCTCCCCTTCCGCGTCGTCGGGGTATTATCCGAGCGCGGACAGAATCAGTGGGGTCGGGATCAAGACGATGTCATCATGATCCCCTACACCACGGCGATGAAAAAGCTGCTCTCCATCACTCACATCCCCAGAGCCTACATCTCGGCCATCAGCCCCCGAGCCACCTTCATCGCCGAACGGCAGATCACCGAATTGCTGCGTCAACGTCACCACATTCGCCCCGGACAGGAGGACGATTTCGGCGTGCATAATTTGACCGACATCGCCGAGGCGGCCGAAGAGACCAACCGCATCCTCACCTTGCTGCTCAGCAGCATCGCCGGCGTCTCGCTCATCGTCGGTGGCATCGGCATCATGAACATCATGCTCGTCTCGGTGACCGAACGGACGCGAGAGATCGGGATTCGCATGGCCGTGGGAGCGCGGACGCGACACGTGCGCCTTCAATTCCTCATCGAATCGGTCGTGCTCAGCCTGATTGGCGGCCTCCTGGGCATCTTCTTGGGCATCGGCGTGTCGTTCGCTCTCTCCGGGATGTTCAACTGGCCACGGTTGATTTCGCCTCTGGCTATTGTGATGTCGGTGGCTTTCTCCGTCGCCGTGGGCATCATATTCGGGTACTACCCGGCTCACAAAGCGGCTTCGCTCGATCCCATTGACGCTCTCCGATACGAGTGAAGTTCTTCCTCGAAAATAAAAGGGTGGCGCAAGCTGGCAGCTTGCGCTACGCGTTTTCATCCCCTCGGTGTGGCCTGCAAGGCGATGAGGCGCTCTTGTAGCGCTCATCGCGACCCAGGGCGCGAGGAGACGAGCCCGCGCAATCATATGGGCGCGCCACCGATCATCTGGTCAATGGGCCACCACCATCATCAAAAGACGGCACTTCGTCCGATGAGCCTCCTTCGTCATCGGGAGTGCGCCACACGTAGATGTGACGCGCGATCTCTTCTTCCAGAGCGATCTCCGTCTCGTCGCATTGAAGGACGTAGCTCGGCCACTTCTGTAACAGCTTCACCTCCACGCCCGGCGTCACGCCTAATGCCGCCAATTTGAGCAGCCGGGGATGATCGGGCGTGCTCACATAGGCGATGCGTCCGCGTTCGCCAAGGCGCAGGCGATCGCAAGAGACGACGATAGCGTTGACCTGCTCGCGCGCCTGACGACAACACGCGCCCTCGGGAATGGGACGCTCGTGAGGACAGAATCGCGGATGACCGAGGAGCGTACAAATCGCACTGGTAATTCCTTCGGCGATGATGTGCTCGAATTCGCAGGCTGCCGCTTCGGTCTGCTCGACATCCATGCCGAGGACGTCGCACATCAACCGCTCGGCCAGACGGTGACGACGAATGATGGGAGCAGTCACCGCTCGTCCGTGAGCCGTCAATCGAATATGGCCAGCAGCGTCTACGTCGACGAGCCCCTCATTCTTCACCTCCGTCAAGAGCTCTTCGGTCACTTCCGTATGGGCAATACGCCCCACATCCGCGAGCGTAGCGTCTCCTCGCTCCTGGAGCGTCCAGACGGCCTCCAGCAGCTCGCTTATATTTCTCGATACGCCCATCTTCCCTCCCATATTGCCCTGTGGGCGATTCCCAGCGAAATGAGGCGATCGCGGTCGGCCATCCATGGAGAGCGACCCGTTCTTCGAGCGGCGCTCTCCCCTGCTGCTCCTCACGCTCTGCGCACCGATGTCTCCCGAGCTCGTCTCGAAGTCTTCTCCCTCCCATCAACCACCCGGCAAATGCCCGTCCTCTTTCCTCGCCGGTCCACTCACGAACAATTCTAGGCCAACAGATGCCATGTTCGTAATACCCAACTGAGCGCGCCTCCCACCAGCAGGGCGAAGGGGACGATGAATCCGACGATCATCACAGCGCGCCTCCATCCCTGCTCTTTGACGATGACCAGAAAATTGGCCAGACAGGGGACGAACAGAGTGATGACCACCAGGCTGACCACCACCTGTTGAGGGGAGAGCAGTCCCCGATGAGCGAGAGCATAAAGGCCCGCCGCTCCATAATCGCGCCGCAAGAACCCCATCACGAACGCCTGAGCAGCCTCCATGGGGAGGTGGAGCAGACCGACGACGATGGGCTGGAATCCTGCCTCGATCCACCCGATGCCACTCCGGCCAGCCACCCGGATTTGATCGAGTATGAACAAGGCCAACGTGGCATAGAGAAAGAGGGGAACGACTTCCCCCAGGAACCATTTCATCCGATACCAGGTCTTGAGAGCCACATTCCTCAGAACCGGCACCCGGATGGGCGGAATCTCCAGGATGAAATCGCCTCGCCGCCCGGGCAGGAGCCTGGCCGCGAGAGAGCCGACCAGGATGAGCTGGGAGACGACGACCAGCACGACGATCAACGTCGCTCCCGCAGAAATGCCCGCCGTCAGGCCCAGGATGACGCCCAGTTGGGCCGAACAGGGAATGCCCAGGGCCAACAGCAGCGTGGCGATGAGGCGCTCTTTGGGCGATTCCAGGATGCGGGTGGTCAACGTGGCCATGGTGTCGCATCCCAATCCCAGCACCATGGGAAGAATGGCCTTGCCGTTGAGGCCCATGCGGCGCAATAGGCGATCCGAGAGGATGGCCAGACGCGGCAAGTAGCCACTGTCCTCCAAGAGCCCAAAAGCGATGAAGAACGTGCCCACGACCGGCAGGATGATGGCCAGAGCGTAGGTCAATCCCATGGAGATCAACCCGTAGGGGCCCACCAGCAGCTCGTGGATGAATCCCGGAGGGATGAGCTCCCGCAGCCCGGCCACCAGATAGCGGCCGAACACGATCTCCTCCAGCAACCCGACCAGCGTCTGGGCGCCGGTGACGCCGACAAACTCATAGACGAGCAACAAGACAATGAGCAGGATGGGAATCCCGGTGAGCGGCGCGCGCGTCAACTCTCCGAGCTTCTCGGTGAACCGGCGGCTCCGATGCATGAGGACGGCCAAAGGGATGGCGATCGGGACCACCAGAAGCAGGAGATGGAGACATTCCATCACCAGACCATACTCGTTGGCGCCCGGACGTCCAAACAAGAGTTCGTAGATCAATCCTCCGTGGTGGGAGAAGAAGAAGCCCTGTACGGGCCCGGCCAGATGTTGCCGCATCCAGCGGCGAGCGGCTCCATAGGGCGTGGGGATACCGATTCCCACTCCGAGTTCTCCCCACAAGAATACGCCCAGACCCAGCATCAACAAGACCGTCCAGACCCAGAATCCCACGGGCGTGATCCTCTCCGTCCGCGGCGCGTGATTCGTTCGCTTGATCGCGGCCACCGTCTCATTCACGAACGCGCTTCGTTGCTGCTCGATCTCGCGACAGAGCGAGCGTGGGCAGAGGCGGCAGTGTTCTTCAATGGCCGATTGTAACTGCCGGACACGCCGTGGGCCTATGAGGCGCTCGATTTCGCGACGGAATGTCGGATCGCCCCCCTCCATCCACTCCACGGCCAGCTCCAGTGGAACACCCTCGGTCCCGGAGAGGGCGCGCTCAATCAGCGTCACACATCGCCCATTGGGGCGCGGCTTCTGAGGGATGGCCGCTCGAGGAATGGCTTGAACGAGCTGACGAATCCCATGACCATAAGTGGCCACCGTCTCAACTACGGGAATGTGAAATAATTCGGCGATGGCGCGAGCGTCGACCTCGATTCCTCGCGCCCGCATCTCATCGACCATATTGAGAACCAGAACGACGGGAATGCCCAGATCGGCTAGCTGCATCATCAACGAGAGGGCCCGGCGCACGTTCTTGGCATCGGCGACCTGGACGATGACATCGGGGTTCTCTCGAAGTAACAACTCACACGTCACGCGTTCGTCCTCAGAGTGGGGAGTCAGACTGTTGATGCCCGGCGTGTCGATGACCTCGTAGGTCGTTCCACCCAGCCGCATCTCACCGCGAGAGATCTCCACCGTCGTTCCCGGATAATTGGAGACGACGACGTAGCGCCCGGTGAGTCGGCGGAAGATGACCGACTTCCCCACATTGGGATGACCAATCAGCAGGAGTTTCTTTCGTCTCGTCCCTTCGCCCATGATCGGGTAATGTTACACCCAACTGGTGCAATCGATGTGCCAATGAATACAAGTTTACGAAGCATCATCCTCTGTCTTCAACGGGCCCGAGCAACTGGAGCGACGTCGTAGAGTTAAGACCGTGGGGGGACGAGTATTGGGATCGAACAGGATCTGAATGACGAGGCTTCCCTCCCCTCAAGCTGTGGAATTTGACCCACCGGTGCGAGATTTTCCCGGCCACAGCAGGAGGTGATTTCACATGACGACCAACCGGGGATGAGAAGCTGGCGCACCGACCCGACGACGAGATCGAAGCGACCGCGCGACCAAAAGAGCCGGGAGCGAGGAGTCTCGGAAGCGTGAAGTCTCTTGCTGGAAGCGAACCTGGATCGATCATCTGATCGATGGTTGTTCCGGGAGGATCATCTTTGGTTGACGGGTGCTCTATGGCAGTGATAAGCTATGATCGACTCACCCCCGGCAGAGAAGACATACGGAGGCATGCGACCCAGGAGCGAGGGACATGGCATCCCGGCAGCAACTGCGGAGGAAG
>Ga0256841_1000109_pt1 | contig 90886 bp, 89 predicted proteins | sample 356308metaG_FD_185971 | JGI IMG/M metagenome (GOLD analysis project Ga0256841, IMG submission 185971) | Hydrothermal vent microbial communities from Mid Atlantic Ridge, Atlantic Ocean - 356-308 | ecosystem: Environmental > Aquatic > Marine > Hydrothermal vents | place: Atlantic Ocean: Mid...
CTAGTATTCCACCCCGATCTGCGCCTTGATACCTGAGCGGAACGGGTGTTTGACCAGCTCCATTTCCGTGACCAGATCGGCGATTTCGATCAGGTCCGGCTTGGCATTGCGCCCGGTGAGAACCACATGCGTCATCTCGGGTTTTTCAGATGTCAGAAACGCCACAACCTCATTCACGTCGATATAATCATAGCGCAGGGCGATGTTGATCTCATCAAGCAGCACCATGCGGTTTTTCTCGTCGCGGATCAGCGCCTTTGCCTTTTCCCAGGCGGCCTGGGCCATCTCGGTGTCGCGGGATTTATCCTGGGTTTCCCAGGTAAAGCCCTCACCCATGGTGTGAAACGCGCAGATATCCGAAAACTGCCGCAGGATCAGATCGCGCTCGCCAGTGGACATGCCGCCCTTGATGAACTGCACCACGGCCGAGGGAAGCCCGTGCGCGATATGGCGGAAAATCATGCCAAAGGCGGCGGTGGATTTGCCCTTGCCCTTGCCGGTGTGGATGATGATCAGGCCCTTTTCATCGGTTTTCGTGGCCATGATCTTTTCACGCGCGGCTTTCTTTTTGGCCATCTTGCTGGCGTGGCGGGCGTTATCGTCTGCTGATATGGTCATGGGGGACTCCTGTTCTGCGCCGGTAGATTGTGGGCAAGGCACGGGCGGGATGCAAGACCGAAGTAACGGTTTGTTAACCCTGCGTTGGCAAACTCGGGCGCATTGGGCACGGAACCGGGAAACCTTGGATGAAACGCATCATTGCCAACCTGTTGGTGCTGACAACCCTGGCAGCCTGTGACAGCCCGCATCCGGCATTCATGGGGATAAAACCGCAGGTAATTACGGTGCAGGGGTCTACCTTTTCCGTTCGTATCAAGGGCAGGGAAGCCGAGGCAATCCGCACCAGCGTGGAATATATTCCGCGGATCGGCGAGATTTTTCCAAAAGCCGCAGCAGCAATAGAGCAGGCCAGCGGCTGCCGGGTGATTGCGCGCAGCATGAAGGGTGATTCCGCCTATATGCGGGCCCGGCTGGATTGCGCGCCGTAACGCGACAGGCCTGCAACGTGGCGTGCATGAATCTTGACCGGGTCAGGAATGGGCAAGCTGTTCAAGCCCTGCAAGGGCCGAGTTGGATTTGGGTTGCCAGAGGCCGCGCTCGACCGCTTCGCTCAGCCGTTCGGCGATTTCGCGCAGGGCGGCCGGGTTGTGTTCCTGGATGAACTGGCGGGTGGTTTCGTCTTCGAGGAAGGCCGCGTGGACGAGATCAAAGTGATGGTTTTTCACCGCGCCGGTGGTGGCGGCAAAGGCAAAGAGGTAATCAACCGTGGCGGCAATTTCGAATGCGCCCTTGTAGCCGTGCCGTTTGACGCCTTCGATCCATTTCGGATTGACGACACGTGAGCGGATCACCCGGCCGATTTCCTCATCCAGGGTGCGGATGACCGGACGTTCCGGGCGGGAATGATCATTGTGATAAATCGGGCGGTCCTGCCCCTGCAGGGTTGAGACAGCCGCCGCTGCCCCGCCCTCGAACTGGTAATAATCGTCGCTGTCCAGCAGATCGTGTTCACGGTTGTCCTGATTCTGGACGATGGCTTCGACCTCGGACAGGCGGGTCTCAAACGCGGCACGGTTTTTGCGGCCTTCGCTGTCTTTGCCATAGGCATAGGCCCCCCATTCCAGATAGGCCTCGGCCAGATCGGCCTTGCTGGCCCAGAGCCGTTCATCAATCATTGCCTGAAGGCCCGCGCCATAGGCGCCGGGTTTGGCGCCGAATACCCGATGCGCTTCGCCATCACGGCGGAATCGGGCGGCGGCGGGGTTCTGATCCTCGGGTTCGTCAAGCGCCATCACGGCGCGGGCGGCACTGTCAACCAGGGCAATAAGCTGCGGGAACGCATCGCGGAAAAAGCCGGAAATCCGCAGAGTGACATCCACACGCGGGCGCCCCAGCACCGTCAGCGGCAAGATTTCAAACCCAACCACACGGCGGCTGGTGCCATCCCAGGTGGGACGCACCCCCATCAGCGCCAGACATTGCGCGATATCATCGCCACCGGTGCGCATATTGGCGGTGCCCCAGGCGGTCAGCAGCATGGCACGCGGCCAGTCGCCCATGCTTTGCAGATGCTTCTCAATCAGGAGATTGGCCGATTTCCAGCCCAATGCCCAGGCGGTGGGCGTGGGCACGGCCCGCACATCGACGCTGTAGAAGTTTCGCCCCGTGGGCAGAACATCCGGGCGCCCGCGTGTCGGGGCCCCCGAGGGACCGGGCGCGACAGCCTGCCCGGCCAGAGCCGTCAGAAAGCCGTTCATTTCAGCCTCGCCACAGGCCCGGACAGCCGGCAGAATATTGTCGTGCAGTACTTTGAGAACCGGGGCTGTATGATGAAATTGCTCCGGCGTGGTTTTCCATTGCACCGCCTGGATTGCCAGCAGTTCCAGACGCTCGACGGTGTCGCCGTTGCTGCGCCACGGATCAGCGCTGCGGGCCTGCAGGCATTCGGGCCGCGGGCCGCTGTAGGTTTGCCCCATGTCGCAATCCAGCGGATCCATGACAGAAGGTTTGATACCGCAATCGAGCGCCAGCGCGCGCAGGAGTGACGCGTTGCCGCCCTTGCCATCATCCCGCGGGATGCGCAGCAGGGCAATCACCAGATTGCGTTCAAGCTCACCGGCCGGAGACTGGCCGAAAATGTGCAGGCCATCGCGAATCTGGGCTTCTTTCAACTCGCACAGATAGGCATCAAGCCTGGCCAGATCGCTTTCCTCGTTCTTGCCCGACAGGCCTGCATCCTGATCAAGGCCGGTGGCCGAGGTAAGTGAAAGGATCTCGCGCTTCAGGTGTTTGATGCGGCGCTGATCCACCCCGGCGGCCTCATAGTATTCGTCAACCAGTGCCTCCAGATCGCGCAGGGGGCCATAGGTTTCGGCCCGCGTCAGCGGCGGTGTGAGATGATCAATGATCACCGCCTGAGCGCGGCGCTTGGCCTGCGTGCCCTCGCCCGGATCGTTGACAATGAACGGATAGACATGCGGCATCGGCCCCAGCACAGCCTCGGGCCAGCATTCATCCGAAAGCGCCAGCGCCTTGCCTGGCAGCCATTCCAGATTGCCATGCTTGCCCATATGCGCGATGGCATCAGCCCGGAAACCGTGGCGCAGCCAGAAATAGAAGGCGAGGTAGTTGTGCGGTGGCACCAGATCGGGGGAATGGTAGGTGTCAGTCGGATCAATATTGTAGCCACGTGCCGGTTGCACGCCCACGACCACATTGCCAAATTGCAGCACCGACAATGAAAAATGCCCGCAATCCACCTCGCCCGGACAATAGAAGGGGTCGGACTCAGGCTTGCCCCAGCGGCTTTCGATCCGTTCGCGCAACGCCCAGGGTAGTTCGTTATAGCTGAGGTAGTATTCCGCCAGCGAAAGCGTGACCCCGCCGCTTCGGCTGGCGCGATCTGTCAGCCAGTTGGTGGGGCCGGCCAGAATGCGCGCCATCAGATCATCACTGTTTTCCGGCGTATTGGTGACGAAATAACCTGCCCTGGCCAACTCATGCAGCGCATGCACTGTGGCGGCGGGGGTATCGAGCCCGACACCGTTTGCCAGCCGGCCATCCTTGTTGGGATAATTTGCAAGTACCAGCGCAATTCGGCGCTTCCCCGTCGGTGTTTCGCGCAGATCAGCCCAGTTTTTGGCAAGGTCAGAGACGAATTCCACCCGATCGCCGCGTGCGCGATAGGTCGCGATGGGGCACTCGGTCGCCGCGTCAAAATAGGCCTCGCCCTTGAACGAGATCGCACGTGAAAGGATACGACCATCAATTTCCGGCAGGGCCACGTTCATGGCGATATCACGCCCGGAAAGACCGCCCTTGCCTTCGCTCCAGGCATCCTCGGTGGATGAGGCCAGCACGATCTGAAACACCGGCGCCTTGTTGGCGGCAGGGTTTGCCAGCGGATTGCGTGCGGTTTCATCGCCTGCATTCGCCTGGCCGGTTCCGGTGGCAAAGGCGGTGGCATTAAGGATAACGGCGGGAGGGGCGGCGGCAAAAAGCGTCTCTAACGTTGCCTGAGAAAGCGGATCTTTCAGCGAGGCCACAAACACCGGCAGAGGATTGAGGCCGCGCCGCAACAGCGATTTGACCAACCGGTTGATCGGGTGCAGCCCGGCCCCCTGCACCAGCGCCCGATAAAAAATGATCGGCACCACAGGTGCATCATCGCTCCAGGCGGCGCGGGCAACCGAAAGATCGGCAACGCCTTCACCCGGCCAGTAAACACCTGCGCGCAAAAGTGGCGCGGCGGCTGCCGGTTTTTCGCCGCCATCAAGCATGGCGCGCGCATGTTCGAGAAAGCGGGTGGCATTTTCCGGGCCACCTTCCACCAGATAGGCCCATAGTGCGTCATAATCTTCACCCGAAACGCTGGAAAGCGCGCGCAGTTCCTCATCGGGCTTGTCGTCTCCCGGAAGGGCTGCAAAAGGCACGCCGGCATCAAACAGCCGGGCCACATATTGTTCGAGGCCGTATTTCCAGTACCCGGCCCCGCCCAACACGCGGACAATCACCATCCGGCATTTCGTGGCGCAGTTATCAAGATGCAGATCGACCGACATCGGATGTTGCAGGTGGGTCAGATTGGCCAGACGCAATGAAGGCGGGGTTTCCATTTCGGCACGCGCGGCGGAAAGTGCGGCCAGTTCCGTATCCGCCGAGGACAAAAAGAGAATGTCAGCCGGCGTTTGGCCCAGATCGACCGGTTCCTGCCCTTGATCCACTGTACCCGGAGTTGCCGCGAGAAGGTGCATCAGGTGAGCCTTTTATCCATGAACAGATTGGTCGGAATGTCAGGATACCCGCCAAAAGGCGCGCAGGGAACATAGCCCAAAGACCTATAGAGCTGCATGGCCGCCGCAAGTGCCGGGCCGGTTTCAAGGCACACGCGGGCAAGGCCCAGTTCACGCGCCTGGTTCTCAAGATGCTGCATGAGCCGCCGACCCAGCCCCATGCCTCTGGCCTCTGGCAAAACCAGCAGGCGTTTCACCTCGGCATAGTCAGGCCGCGCGACCATGGCGACACAGCCCAGGGGGGCACCCTCCTGCCGGGCCACAAAGAAGTGGGATTGCGGATTGTCGAGTTCTTCCGGCGAAAGGGTGAAGCACTCTTCGGGCGGGAAGGCGCTGCGCATTTCCGCATCAGACGCCCGGATAAGCCTGCGCGCGTCTTGAGTTAGTGGCGATTCCTGCAAGATGCGGACCATCAGGGCTGCAATGCCTTGCGGATGGCCGCGTGATCCAACCCGGCAAGGCCGATCACCACAAGCTGTGTGGCACGGTTTTCCCGGGCGGCGAACGGGCGGTCGTAATAGCTGTCAACCCGGGGGCCAACCGCCTGTATGGCCAGACGCATCGGTTTGCCGGACACGGCAGCAAAGCCTTTGAGGCGCAGAATGTCGTGGGTGCGGATAACCTGCGCCAGTTGTGCAGTATAGGCGGCCGGATCCGCAATCTCGCCAAGGTTCACTGCGAAGGTTTCAAATTCGTCATGATCATGGTGATGAGCATCGTCGTGGTCATCCACTGCGTGGTCATCGTCACCGTGGTGATGATGCACCTCATGGCGCCCCTCAAGGTCAGTTTCCGCACCCGCACCCTGCCCCAGTAATACATCGAGCGGCAGAGCACCCATGCTGGATTTCAACACCTGTACCCCGTCACGGGCCTGCGATTTCAACCGGGATACCAGTGCATCGGGGTCCGCCATCAGATCGGCCTTGTTGACCACGATCATATCGGCGGCGGCAATCTGATCATCAAAGAGTTCGGACAGGGGCGTTTCATGGTCAAGGTTGCTGTCCTGGGCGCGTTGCGCATCGACCGCCTCGGGTGAATGGGCAAAAAGGCCGTCCTCCACAGCCTTGCCGTCCAGAACGGTGATCACGCCATCAACGGTGACACGGGTCGAGATTTCGGGCCAGTTGAAGGCACGCACCAGCGGCTGCGGCAGGGCAAGCCCCGAGGTTTCAATCACGATATGGTCGGGCGCATCCGGGCGCGACAGCAGTTTTTCCATGGTTGGAATGAATTCATCGGCCACGGTGCAGCAGATGCAACCGTTGGAAAGCTCCATGATGTCCTCATCACGGCAGGCGGCATCACCACAACCGCGCAGTATCTCGCCATCTACCCCGACATCACCGAATTCGTTGATGATCAGGGCGATGCGTTTGCCGTTTGCGTTATCCAGCATATGGCGAATGAGCGTGGTTTTCCCGGCGCCGAGAAAGCCGGTGACAACAGTTGCGGGTATCTTGGCGGGCATAAGGTTTCCTGATTTTCTGATCTGTAAACGGTTCGGGCAAGGCAGGCCTGGTGGCCTGCCCTGACGTGTTTCATGCTGGTTTCATGCTGGCAGGGCAGTGTTGTTTCGCCCGGCCAGACGGTTCCAGAAATAGCCGGCGACAACCCCGAGGCTGACCCATGTGATGAAAGCCACCGCATAGGAACGCGCCACGTATTCGCCAGACAGTTCCGGCGGGGCCATGCCGGAGTAACCTTCCAGACGCGGCGCCCCGATCAATTGCGGCACCAGCAGGAGTGCCACTCCGATCGCTATATAAACCGGCGTCCGGCCATAGCCGAAAAGCGCGAAAGCAACGATGGCCGTGACCGCGGTTGTCACCCACCACAACTGACGCAGTTCAAGCTCAGCCGCCGGTTGGCCCGGCAGTTCCGGAGCCAGCCCGATACCCGTCATGATGTGAACCGCGGCAAAACCGGCAACCCCCCACAAAATGGCGTCTTTCCGGGTAATGCGCTGGCCGTATTTCTCGGCAATCGCAAAGCCGCCAACCATGAGCAGGGCCCAGCCGACAAAGGATGTAAAATCAGCGAAGAAGGCCAGCGAAAAGCGTGTGAACAGGCTTTCATCCTCGCCGCCATCGTCTGCTGGCGTCGCTTCCGGCGCAGTTGCAGCCGCGGGATTGGCGGCCTCTTGTGCCTCGTTGATCACCAGAACGCCGGCAAAATGGGTTTTGTTCCCGGTTTCGTATTCCTCGCCTTCCAGAATCAGCTTTTCCATGAGCGACCACTGGAGCAGGACGGCTATCAGCCCTGCAACCAGGCCAGCGAACAACGCGCTGGCAAACAAACGTGCGGTCATGGATCAGTGGCAGGGAAAAGCCAGAGTGTGGCGCGTATCATGGGCCGAGTCATGGTACTGCGACGCCTGGGCAAAGCCGGTAAAGTATATCAGGATGACACCGGCCGCGATGGCGGAAACAATCGGCAGGACGCCGACATTTACGGCAGCACGATCCCGGGCCTGGGTCTGGGTTTGAATGGAAACAGTCATTTTTCATCTCCTTTACCTGTCACACCCGACAGGGGGTTGGGTTGATGCAGGGCCGGTCTCCTGGCTTGCGGTCTATTGTGCAGCGTCGCCTTCCCAAGGAATTCCTCAGTGGCAAAATGACCCGTACAAACCGCTTACAGTCGCGGGGGCGGCTGCGGCATTGGGTCCCGAATTGGGTCACCCTCACCGCATTCCCGTTTCATCCCCGAATGCTTTGCATTCTGTTGGGGAACCTTGCAAAGCCTTTGTGCAGCCTGAACCACGGCCGGGTCAAGCCGAATAACGACAGGGGCGACAGATTTTGCGGCAGCAGAACCGCACATAAAATAGCGGAGTTTCGCAAGATGTTGTGGATAACTTGGTGAAATCGGCCATATTGTGGGGTATGACGTTGACATAGGCGCCCATGCCATGAAAACTTTGGCCTCGGTCGGGAATCAACCATGGCGTATTAGGTGCAATTTACAAAACTCCGTCTCAATGGCTTCAAAAGCTTTGTCGACCCGACCGATCTGATCATCGCGCCGGGGCTGACCGGCGTTGTCGGGCCGAACGGTTGCGGCAAATCCAACCTGCTGGAAGCCCTGCGCTGGGTCATGGGTGAAAACCGGCCGACGGCCATGCGCGGCGGTGGAATGGAAGACGTCATTTTCGCGGGCGCGGCGACACGGCCGGCGCGGCATTTTGCCGAGGTCTGCCTGACGATCGACAACAGTGACCGTCTGGCCCCCGCCGGGTTCAACGACATGGATACGCTGGAAATTGTCCGCAGAATAACCCGCGACGCCGGCAGCGCCTATAAAGCCAACACCAAGGATGTCAGGGCGCGCGATATCCAGATGCTTTTTGCAGATGCGTCCACTGGCGCCCATTCTCCGGCCTTGGTGCGTCAGGGGATGATTTCAGAACTGATCAATGCCAAACCAAAGGCACGGCGGCGGATTCTGGAGGAAGCGGCTGGCATCTCTGGCCTATATCAGCGCCGCCATGAGGCCGAGTTGAAACTGAAGGGCACCGAAACGAATCTGGCCCGGGTAGAGGACGTGATCGAACAATTGGCCAACCAGTTGGCGCAACTGGCCCGGCAGGCACGCCAGGCCGCCCGCTATCGCAGCATCGGTGAAGCGTTGCGAAAATCCGAAGGGTTGCTGCTGTATCGGCGCTGGAAAGAGGCCGAGGAAGCCAGCCTGGCGGCAAAGGCAACCCTGACAGCACGCACGAAAGAGGCAGCCGAAGCCGAGGCCGCTGCGCGACAAGCCGCCAAAATGCGCCAGGAAAGCGAGGACCGCCTGCCCGCGTTGCGCGAGGAAGAAGCCATCGCCGCCGCCGTCCTGCAACGCCTCACGGTGCAACGCGATTCACTGGAAGATCAGGAAACCCGTGCGCTGGAAATGATCGAATCTCTGAAAGCGCGGATAGATCAGCTGAGTCGCGACAGTATCCGTGAAGCGGGCCTGAACAAGGACGCCGGCGAGACGATTGCACGGCTGGAATGGGAACAAGGCCAACTGGCGCAGGCTGGCGAAGGCCACGACGAGCGGCTGACTCAAGCCGCCGATGCTGCAAGCGAAGCTGCCCTTGTTTTGCAGGCGCGCGAAGCAGAACTGAGCCAGATCACCGAAGACGTGGCCCGACTGGCGGCACGGCATCAGTCCGCGCAACGTCTGGCAGAAGACAGCCAGAAAACCCTGGACAAAAACGAGGCCGAGGCGGCCAGGGCAAAGGAAGCAGCCGCCGAGGCAACCACCGCACTTGCTGCGGCTGAAAGCGCCTTTGCAGCAGCGCAAACTGCCCTGTCGCATGCGCAAAAGGAGGCAGAAAGTGCCGAGCAGGCCTTGCTGGCGGCGGATGAAGCCCGTGCAAGCGCGCAAGCGCGCGAGGCCGACGCCCGTGCCGAACGGTCCGAAGCCGAGGGCGAAGCCAATGCCCTGCGCGCCGAGGTCGGCGCCCTGGCCAAACTGGTCGAACGCGATACGACCGAAAGCGGCCAGGTGCTGGATATGGTTCGGGTGGACTCCGGCTTTGAAAAGGCCCTGGGGGCCGCTTTGGCCGATGACCTGCGCGCCCCGGTGATCGGGGAAGGCGCTGTTTCCGGTTGGGCCAGCTTGCCCGGATATGGAAAACCACAGTTGCTGCCCGACGGGGTTCAGGCCCTGACCAACCACGTTTCCGTCCCCGAGGTTTTGGCCCGGCGTATGGCGCAGGTCGGGCTGGTAACGCCCGCAGACGGCCCCCGCCTGCAAGCCGATCTGAAACCCGGACAACGCCTGGTAAGTATCGAGGGCGATCTGTGGCGCTGGGATGGGTTCCGCGCGGCGGCCGAGGACGCGCCCAGCGCCGCTGCGCTTCGGTTGCAGCAGTTGAACCGGCTGGTGGCTCTGAAGCGGGATCTGGAGGAAGCGCAGGCCAGAGCAGAGGGGGCAGCCCGGGCGCATGAGCTGTTGAAAGCCGAACTGACACGGCTTAGCGACGAGGATCAGGCCGCCCGCGACAGACGGCGCAAGGCGGATCAGGCCCTGACAGAAGCCAGCCGCGCCTTGTCACACAGCGAAGCCGACCAGAGCATTCTGGCCGGCAAACTGGAAAGCCTGACACTGGCGGTTGCCCGCCACGAGGAAGAAGCGCTGGCCGCAAGGGCGCGCATGCAGGAGGCCGAAAAAGCCCTGGCTGATCTGGGTGATCTGGAAACGGCCCGCGCCGAGGTGGAAGATGTGAAAATGACCGTCGAAGCCGCGCGCATCACCATGCTGTCCAGGCGGTCTGCCCATGACGAGTTGCGCCGCGAAGGGGATGCCCGGCTGCGCAGGTCTCAGGAGATTACCAAAGAGATCAGCGGCTGGCGGCTGCGGTTGGAAAACGCCGAGAAACGCATCGCCGAACTGGAAGAGCGCAAGGCCAAATCTGAGGCGGAGCTGAAAGAAGCTGCGGCAGCACCAGAGGAGATCGCAGCCAAACGCGAAGAACTGGCGGACGCTATCCGCGCGGCCGAGGCCCGGCGATCCGAGGCGGCTGATGCGCTCTCTGCCGCAGAAAGCGAGCGGCAGAAAGCGGTGAGCGCCGAACGTGACGCCGAACGGGCCGCAAGCGAGGCGCGCGAAGCACGTGCCCGCGCCGAGGCCCGCGCCGATGCCGCGCAGGAATCTGTCGCCCATGCGGCCGAGCGCATTTCCGAAGACCAGGAAACCACACCTGAAGCATTGCTTGAAACACTGGACACTGATCCCGATGCGATGCCTTCGGCGGAATCCCTGGAGGCCGATGTCAACCGCCTGAAACGCCAGCGCGATGCCTTGGGTGCGGTCAACCTGCGCGCCGAAGAGGATGCCCGCGAGGTGCAGGAAGAGCATGACAACCTGCTTGCGGAAATGGTGGATCTGCAAGAGGCCATCAAACAACTGCGCGCCGGCATTGCCGGGCTGAACAAGGAAGGGCGCGAAAGACTGCTGACGGCCTTTGAGCAGGTAAACACCAATTTCGGCATGTTGTTCACGCATCTTTTTGGCGGGGGCGAGGCAAAACTCGTGCTTGTGGAGAGCGATGACCCGCTGGAAGCCGGGCTTGAAATCATGTGCCAGCCGCCGGGCAAGAAGCTGAGCACGCTCAGCCTGCTGTCAGGCGGAGAACAGACCCTGACGGCTCTGGCGCTGATTTTTGCGGTGTTTCTGGCCAACCCGGCCCCGATCTGCGTGCTTGACGAGGTCGATGCCCCGCTGGATGACGCAAACGTCACACGTTTTTGCGATATGCTGGATGAAATGACCCGCCGCACCGACACCCGTTTTCTGATCATCACCCACCATGCCGTCACGATGTCGCGCATGGATCGCCTGTTTGGGGTAACGATGGCCGAGCAAGGCGTCAGCCAGTTGGTCAGTGTCGATCTGAAGCAGGCCGAAACCATGGTTGCCTGAGGAACAAATATTGACCTAAAACCAAAACAATGGTTCAAGTCTCACGGAATATACAGTTAAGTGAAGGATAGATGATGACATTTTCAAAAAAATTGCTGGCAAGTTTAACCGCCGCCGTTATCGGCGCAAGCAGCGCCGCGTCTGCCCAGGTTCTGGCAAGCGATCCCGGCGCCATCCTGAAGCGGCTGCAGGATTACGGTTACCCCGCAACGATGACCGCTGACAATCAGGGCGACCCAAAGATCGAGACCCGTGTTTCCGATACTAAATTCAAAGTCTATTTTTACGGCTGTGATGACAACAACAAGAACTGTACCGCGATTCAGTTTGGCGCAGGCTATGATCTGAGCGATGGCATCAGCGCACTCAAGATCAACGAATGGAACCGCGATCAGCGCTTTGCAAAGGCCTATATCGACGACGAGAGCGACCCATTTCTTGAAATGGATGTAAACCTGGATGGCGACGGTATTGGCGAAAAGAATTTCGAGGATACTGTCGAGATCTGGCGCAAGCAGGTTGAGCGCTTTGAAGATTATATCGACTGGTAAGACCGTTTTTGAACAGGACGGAAAAAACCCCGGCGCCTTTGCGGTTCGCCGGGGTTTTGGTTGTTTGTTACAGGCGGCTCAACAGATCCCGTGTCGGCCAGGCATCAGCCGGCAACCCAAGCCGGATTTGCTCTTTCTGAACTGCAGCGCGGGTCTTTGCGCCAATGATTCCGTCTATCTTGCCCACATCATAACCGCGCGCTTTCAGCTTTTTCTGCAATAGTTTCATTTCTTTATCGGAAAGAGACGGATCAGGCTTACCCGGGTTATAAGGTGGGGCCCCTTCCAGACGCGTGGCAAAATAAGCCGCACTGGTGACATAAACAAAGCTTTTGTTCCATTCGAAATACACATTGAAATTGGGGTAGGCGAGAAATGCCGGCCCTTTACGCCCCATCGGCAACAAAACGGATGCCTTCATCCCGGACGGGGCAAGTTTGCCGCTGCGCGCCTTGACGCCCAATTTCGCCCACTGGCCTACGGTCATTGTGTGCGACAGGCCGGTTTTACTCCAATCCAGATTCCTTGGAACAACGATTTCCTGCAGCCAGGGCTCGTTTGGCCGCCAGCCCAACCCGCGCAGCATTCTGGCCCCCGTCATCAATGCATCGGCTGGCGACGTCTTCAGACGGACATGGCCATCGCCATCACCATCCACACCGTTTTCAAGAATATCCCCAGGCAGCATTTGAACCATCCCGATCTCCCCGGCCCAGGCACCTTTTGTCTTGACCGGATCAAAGTCACCCTTCTCATACAAAGTCAGGGCGGCAAAGATCTGCGGCCGAAACAGGCCGGGGCGGCGGCAGTCATGCGCCAGCGTCAGCAAGGAATTCAGCGTGTTGAAGTTCCCCTGCACTTTGCCATAATCGGTTTCCAAAGCCCAGAATGCCAACAGCACCCCCCGCGAAACCCCGTATTGCTTTTGAATACGATTGAACACGCTTGCATATTTCCTGGCATTGGCACGGCCGTTGTTCAGGCGGTTCTGGCTGATGACCGCCCTCGAAAACTGGATGAAGTTTTTCTTGAAAACGCCCTGTGCGCGGTCAGCCCGGATAACCTTTGGGTCAAGAGAGGCTGCACGAAAGAACCTGGCGACAATGGCGGGATCATGACCCTTTGCAACGGCTTCTTTCTTCAGCCCCTTGACAAAGGCACTGAAATTACCACCGCAGGGCGTCTTGGCCTGCGCTGGTACAGCCAGGGACAGGGCAAGAACGAAACCGGGCAGAATCTTGGGCAGGCGCATGGCAAATACTCCGATAATGAATACGCGATGCAGACTAACGATCTGGGGCTAATGGGCAAGGCCTGTGGCGAGGAGAGCGATAAATGCAGCAATCAAAAGCGTCCCGGCCCATACGCGCCATAACACCCCAACGGCTGCATCCACATCATCTGGCCCAAGCGCGTGTCGCCCTTCGGGATACACAAACGGAAACTCGCGCATTTCTCCGTCATAGCTTCGCGGGCCTGACAAGGCAACGTTCAGAACCGTTGCCATGGCGGCTTCGGGCCAGCCGGCATTGGGAGAGCGATGCAACGGCGCATCCCGTTTCACCAATGGCAGGTTTGGGAGCCTGAACCGCGTCAACAGGATCAGCAAAGCCGTCAGGCGCGCGGGGATCCAGTTCAGCACATCATCCAGCCGCGCTGCGGCCCAGCCGAAATCACGATACCGGTCATTCAGATATCCAATCATCGAATCCGCTGTATTCACGGCTTTGTAAACCAGCAGGCCCGGCAACCCCAGAACGAGAAACCAGAATGCCGGGGCAATAACACCGTCAGAAAGATTCTCTGCTGCACTTTCAATCGCAGAGCGGGCGATTGCGGAACCATCCATCGCGGCAGTATCGCGCCCGACGATCCGTGAAACCGCCTTGCGCCCCTTCCCGACCGACTGCCGCAAGGCGCTGGCCACGTCATGCACATGCTGAGCCAGACTGCGTTGCGCCAAAAGGATTGCGGCAAGCAACATTTCGCTTGCGCCATAATCCGGTATGGCTGAAATCAGCATGCCAGTTGCCCCTGCAACGGCACAGAGAATCGCAACTGCGGCGATACCTTTTGCCCTGCGCCATGCACCCGAATTCAGTTTCCGATCGGCCAGACCAACCATGCGCCCCAACAACACTGCCGGGTGTGGCAGGCGTGACCACAACCATGCCGGCTCACCCGTTATTGCATCCAGGAGCATCGCAAAAAGCAAAGGGGCAGCGTGAGTCACGGTTTCTCCGTCATTATTGCTTGTTCCTGTTTTCCGGTCCAGAAACCTGGCGCCGTCTTCCCGGGTCTGCCCCCAATTAACGCGCTATTCAGTCTTCTGCTGGCAATGGCGGGTGGCGAGACACAAAGTGTCCTTTGATGGGCTGGGGCCATTGACGGTAGGGAACCTGGCCATTTTTGCTCTCATTATGCAGTTTTGCAAAGGAAACAACGGCTATGGCCGCGTCGGAATCAGGTTCAAAATCCCCCAGAGAATAGCTGATCTTGCTGGCGGCCTGAATGGTTACATTACAGGCACGCGAACATCCCATGAGACAGGAAAACCTGCGGGTACGGACCGAGCCGTTCGTTGCGGCTTCTATCAGGTCGGCAAAGTTTTCTCCGTCTGTCCGCCCCTCGGATTCTGCCGTCCAGCCCTCTCGTTTGCAGGTGTCACATATCGTGATCCAAGTTGTCATTTCACCCCACCCTTTCCTGTTTCCCCCATCAAGCGGATTTCAGCCGATTTCGCAAGCCGGAAGAAAATATTAACACGTGTTAGGGAAACGTTAACCATTTGTTAGCTAGTGTTAAGAAATTACTAGGGGGACGGTGTGTCGGTTGCTGGAGTTTGACACACGGAGGTAGTATGCGTGTTCTAATCGTTGAGAGTAATGAGAACCTCGGAAAGCTGTGGCAGCGTCATCTGTCGCGGCTGGGGTGTAATGCCATTCTGGCAACCACCCAAAATCAGGCAATTGATATCCTGCAAAAGGAAGAAATTGCCGTCATCGTACTGGATCTGGTGCTGGAAGAGGGCAGTGCCTTTGCCATTGCCGATTATGCCAGTTATCGTCAACCAAGTGCGCGGGTTGTATTCGTAACCAATACAACGTTCTTTTCGGATGGCTCGATTTTTCAGCACATTCCCAATGCATATGCTTTTCTGCAAAGCCAGACACCACCAGAGGATCTGGCAGAAATGGTCCACCATTACGGGATGCCGCATTAGAGCATGTCGCGTCAAATCACACTTGCTTCGCCCGGGTCGCGCAAGCGGCCCGGGCATGCGCCTGCCTGCCCTCTGTTGTGTGCCACGCTGAATCCAATCATATGCGACATGCTCTAGCCGAAAAATGTCGCGGCCATCTCGTGGTTGGCCGCGTTTCGCATTGCGAACCGTCCAGGCACCTTTTATACGAACCCTGACGAAGCCCAAAAGGCCAGAGAGGTTGGCTGTGCGCGATTGACCCAGACCGGGGATCAGACACAGCGTCGTCGGGAGCATGGCAATTGCACCTTTGCGCCCCTTTTGGCTCGACTGGAAGGAGAGGTGTGATGTCTTTGAAAAACCCGGAAACCAATGCCGCGAAAATCGGTGTGATGATTTGTGGCCACGGATCGCGGTCACAATCTGCCGTTGATGAATTTGCCGTTCTGGCAGAAAAGCTTCCTGCCCTGTTACCTGCTGACTGGGAAACCGATTATGGCTACCTTGAATTTGCCAATCCGGTCATTCGTGACGGGCTGGACCGATTGCGCGCAAAGGGCTGCAACCGGATTGTCGCCGTACCGGGCATGCTGTTTGCCGCCATGCACTCAAAGAACGATATTCCAACGGTACTGAACACCTACGCGAAAAAACACGGCGTTGATCTGAGCTATGGCCGCGAACTGGGGGTAGACCCAAAGATGCTGGCCGCTGCCGCAGACCGGGTGCGCGACGCAGTGGAAAAGGCCAATGCGGAAAAGGGAGAGGTGCCGCTTTGTGAAACCTGTCTGGTCGTGATCGGCCGTGGCGCATCGGACCCCGATGCAAACGCGAATGTTGCCAAGATTGCCCGGATGCTGTGGGAAGGCATGGGGTTCGGCTGGTGCGAAACCGGCTATTCCGGGGTTACCTTTCCGCTGGTAGAGCCTTGCCTTCAGCATGTGGCGAAACTGGGGTACAAGCGTGTTATCGTTTTCCCCTATTTTCTGTTTTCCGGCATTCTGATTGATCGCATCTATGGGTTTACCGACAGGGTTGCCGCCGCGAATCCGCAGATCCAGTTTTTCAAGGCCGGCTATCTTGGGGACCATCCGAAGGTTCTTGAGACCTTTGCCGAGCGGATCACCGAACAATTGGGCGAAATGGTTCCGCCCACATGCGGAACCTGCAAATACCGCACACAGGTGCTGGGATTTGAGACCGAAGTTGGTGCGGTGCAGGAGAGCCATCATCACCATGTCGAAGGCCAGGGGGCAAACGCACCTGGGTCCAATGTGGCTGACTGCACCCTGTGCGAGGATTTCTGTACCGGTGAATGCCGGCTGGATATGGACCATCATCACGATCACGACCACCACCATCATCACCATCACGATGAACCGCACGCGCATCATCACCATCACCACGCGCAGTACCCACACGCAGACCACCCACTGGGACCGGAAAGCGCGCGCGGGGCCGGCAAGCCATGAGACGGCCTTATGAACACGATCCCGATGCCATCTATGCCGAAAGCTTTGCCACGGTTCGGCGCGAAGCCAGGCTGGAGCGCTTTCCGCCGGGCCTTGACGCGTTGGCCGTTCGCCTGATCCATGCCTGCGGCATGGTTGATGTTGCCGACCGGCTGGCGTTTTCCAAACAAGCCTGGGCGATTGGGCAGGCCGCCTTGGCGGGCGGGGCACCGATACTCTGTGATTGCGAGATGGTCGGTGCCGGGATCATCCGGCGCAATCTGCCTGCAGATAACAATGTGATTGTCACCTTGAATGATGGCCGGGTACCTGCATTGGCCGAAAAGATTGGCAACACCCGGTCGGCTGCGGCTGTTGAACTGTGGCGTGAACACATGGCCGGAGCAGTTGTCGCGATCGGAAACGCGCCGACGGCCCTGTTTCATCTGCTGGAGCTGCTGGATGCGGGATGGCCCAAACCCGCGCTCATTCTGGGGTTTCCGGTCGGGTTTGTCGGCGCTGCGGAAAGCAAGGCCGAACTGGCCACGGACGCGCGCGGCTGTGAGTTCATGGCGCTGCGCGGCCGGCGTGGTGGTTCGGCCATGGCGGCTGCGGCTGTCAATGCCCTTGCTGTTGGATCAAAGGAGACGAAACAGTGAAACCCTGGTTACATGTCGTCGGGATCGGCGAAGACGGGCTGGATGGTCTGACCCCGGCAACCCGTGCCGTGGTCGAGGCGGCCGAAGTCATCGTCGGCGGAGAGCGGCACCATGATCTTGCAACCAATCCGCAGGCCGAAAAAATCGCCTGGCCATCACCGTTTGATGCGTTGATAGAACGGCTGGAATCGCTCCGTGGCAAGCGGGTTGTCGTTCTGGCCTCCGGGGATCCGCTGTGGTACTCGGTCGGCGCAAAAATCGGCAGAACCATCCCGCCCGCAGAAATTATCTACCACCCGCAGGTTGGTGCCTTTCAGTTGGCGGCTGCGCGCATGGGATGGTCAATGGCGGATTTGGAAACGCTGACGGTACATGGCCGACCGGTTGAACAGATGATTGCCTTTATTCAGCCGGATCAAAGGTTGCTGATCCTGACCACGGGTGAGGAAACACCGGCACAGATCGCCCGTTTTCTGACCGAGCGCGGTTTTGGCAAGAGCCGGATGACGGTGCTGGCCAATATGGGTGGAGAACGCGAGCAGCGTTTTGATGGTGTTGCTGATAGCTGGCAACAGGTTGTGCCCCCGTTCAACACCCTGGCGGTGGAATGCATTGCCGCCCCGGATGCAGCGCTATTGCCCCGGGTGCCCGGACTGGCCGACAACCTCTTTCAGCACGACGGGACAATGACAAAACAGGAAGTCCGTGCGGTAACGGTTGCAAAGCTGATGCCCATGCGCGGGGCATTGCTGTGGGATATCGGAACCGGCTGTGGCTCCATCGCCGTGGAATGGATGCGTGCGGCGCGATACGCCCGCGCAATCGGCATTGAGCCCAGGGCGGAGCGGCGCGCCATGGCGGCGGCAAATGCGCTGGCGCTGGGCGTTCCAAAACTGGAACTGATCGAGGGCAAAGTACCGGCAGCCCTGGAAGGTTTGCCGGCGCCCGATGCAATTTTTATTGGTGGCGGACTGAGCCGCAAGACATTTGAAGTTGCATGGGAGGCCCTGCGCCCCCTAGGGCGGCTGGTTGCCAACGCCGTGACATTGGAGAGTGAGGCAATACTGGTCGCCTTGCAAAAACGCCACGGCGGGGATCTGATCAAGATCACGATCAACCGCGCCGAAGATCTCGGAAAAATGAGCGGCTGGAAACCTTTACGCCCCGTCACCCAATGGAGCCTGATCAAGCGATGACAGGCCGGCTCTATGGCATAAGCCTTGGCCCCGGAGATCCGGAACTGATGACGCTGAAGGCCGCGCGCCTGATTGCCGGGGCAAGTGTCGTGGCTTATCCGGCCCTGCCCGAGGGAGAAAGCTTTGCCCGCGCCATTGCGGCCGATCTTGTCGCGCCTGACACACGAGAGATCCGGATGGATATTCCCATGACAACGGAGCGCGCCCCGGCCCAGGCCGCCTATGACAGGAATGCGGCCCGGATCGCGGCTGAACTGGATGCCGGGCGTGATGTCGCCGTCTTGTGTGAGGGGGATGCATTTTTCTACGGCTCTTTCATGTATCTTTTTGCCCGCCTGTCGGGGACATACGCTGTAGAGATCGTGCCGGGGGTGACCAGTGTCACGGCCTGTGCTGCCAGTGCGCTTTTGCCGCTTGCAGCGCGCAACGAAAGGGTAACCGTGCTTCCCGGTCCTCTTCCGGAAGATGAACTGAAGGCCCGGATTGAAGGTGCGGAAACCGTTGTGCTGATGAAGGTGGGCCGCCACATCGGCAAAATTCGCCGGGTGTTTCAGGCCCTGGGGCTGGCGGAACATGCTGTCTATGTGGAACGCGCCAGTCTTCCCGAGCAACGCATACTGCCACTGGAAAAAGCCCCGGATCCCGCACCTTACTTTTCGATGATCCTGCTGGTGAAGGGAGCCGACCCGTGGCTATAGATCCGATCGTGATATGCCTTTCGCGCACAGGCGAGGGCGTGGCGCATGACATTGCCACGGCCTTGGGTGCATCGGTGCATGGCCGCGAAGGCCGCGTGAAAAGGGCGGATGCCTATTTTGCTGATGCACTCATCCATCTGCGTGATCTGTTCGCGGCCGGCGTACCGATGGTCGGCGTTTGTGCCAGCGGCATTCTGATCCGGGCCGTGGCGCCGCTTTTGTCTGACAAACACACCGAGCCGCCGGTTGTTTCGGTATCGGATGATGGTGCTGTGGTGGTGCCGCTGTTGGGCGGGCACCGGGGGGCGAACCGGCTGGCGCAGCAGATTGCCGCAACCCTTGGCAGCAAAGCCGCCATAACAACGGCCGGAGATGTGGCAATGGGCGTGGCGCTTGATGAACCGCCGGCGGGTTATCGGCTCGCCAACTCCGAGCATGCAAAGCCGGTCATGGCTGCGATACTCTCGGGCGCAGGGGTGCGGCAGACAGGCGAGCCCCTGTTTGACCTGCCAGAGGCAACCGATGCCAAGGTGACGATTTCCGTAACAGAAGCCCCGGTCAAAGGCGATGATTCACGGCTGGTCTATCACCCTCAGAGACATGTCCTGGGGGTGGGGAGCGCACGTGGTGCCGATGCGCAGGAACTGTGGCAACTGGTCTGCGAAACGCTTGATCAGGCCGGGGTTGCCCCCGGCGCAGTCGCAAGCATAAACACGCTGGATCTGAAGGCGGATGAGCCGGCAATGAACGCGCTTTCGCAGCGTCTGGGTGCGCCGCTCAGGCTGTTTTCATCCGGGGAACTTGCGCAGGAAGAAAAACGACTGGCAAACCCGTCAGAGGTGGTGCGCGCCGAGGTTGGCTGCCCCGGCGTGGCAGAAGCCGCAGCGCTGGCAGCGGCAGGTGATCAGGGCGCGCTGGTCGTTGAGAAACGAAAAAGCGCCAACTGCACCGCGGCATTGGCCCGCGCGCCGGAATTGATCACCACACACGCCGGACGGGCACGCGGCAGGCTTTCGGTGGTGGGCATCGGCCCTGGCCAGTCTGCCTGGCGCACGCCCGAGGCAAGCCGTCTGATTGCCGATGCCGATTTGCTGGTTGGGTACGGGTTGTATATCGACCTTCTGGGGCCGCTCGCTGCGGGCAAACCCCGGCATGATTTTCCGCTGGGAGGCGAAGAGGCACGCTGCCGCCATGCGCTGGAAGAAGCGGGCAAGGGAAAAAACGTGGCCCTGATCTGTTCAGGGGATGCCGGGATTTATGCCATGGGCGCGCTGGTTTTCGAACTGCTTGACCGGACACCAGAACAGGGAGGCGTGAGTGACGCGGCACACCGTGCGGAGGTGATTTGCACACCGGGGGTGTCCGCGCTTCAGGCCGCAGCTGCGCGCGCCGGGGCACCTTTGGGGCACGATTTCTGCGCAATATCGCTCAGTGACCTGCTGACGCCGCGCGCGGATATCCTGCGACGGCTTCAGGCTGCCGCACAGGGTGATTTCGTGATTGCCTTTTACAACCCGGTATCCAAGCGTCGCCGGACGCTTCTGGCCGAAGCGCGCGACATTCTGCTGGCACATCGTCCGGCCGATACGCCTGTATTGCTGGCCTCAAACCTGGGACGCAAAGACGAAAACCTGCGTTTCCGCAGGCTCGACGCGCTGAAGGTGGATGAGGTGGATATGCTCACCGTCGTGTTGGTGGGATCGTCGCAAAGCCGCCTGCTGAAACTGGGTGAAGGCAAACGCATGTATACGCCGCGCGGCTATGCCAAACGCATCGACGGATAACAACCGCCGGGGGTGGCCGGCGGAGATATTTGCGGAACAGGAAAAGATGGGAATACAAAGCGAATGACGGTTTATTTCATAGGCGCAGGCCCCGGCGACCCGGAGCTTTTGACACTAAAGGCCGGGCGCATTATCGCAACCTGTCCGAACTGCCTTTTTGCGGGATCGCTGGTGCCGCCCGAGGTTGTGGCCGGCGCCCCGAAAGGGGCACGGATCATGGACACGGCGGCGATGACACTGGATGAGACCCATGCGGAAATACGCAAAGCCCACGCGCGCGGCGAAGATGTGGCGCGGGTGCATTCCGGCGACCCGTCTCTATACGGCGCAATAGCAGAACAGATCCGGCGAGTATGCGCGGATGGTATCCCCTATGAGATCATCCCCGGCGTACCGGCCTATGCCGCCGCAGCCGCAGCATTGGGGCAGGAACTGACCATTCCGGAGATTGCGCAGTCGCTGGTACTGACGCGGGTTTCCATGCAGTCCACCGCCATGCCTGAGGGCGAAACTCTGGAGAATTTCGCCCGCACAGGCGCAACGCTGGCCATTCATCTGGGCGTACGCAACATGCGCGAGATCGAGCGTGTGCTGACACCCTTTTACGGCGCCGATTGCCCGGTGGTCGTTGCCTATCGCGTGGGCTGGCCCGATCAGATGATGATCCGCGGTACACTGGCCGATATTCGCAAGAAAGTACGTGCAGAGAAGATAACCCGCACCGCGTTGATTCTGGTGGGCCCGGCATTGGGAAAGGTGCGCGAATTCAGAGATTCCGCGCTTTATGATCCGCGCAAGCCGCATGTTCTGCGCCCGGTCACCGGGGTGGAGCTGGTGGAAGAGAACAATACCTGAAGGGTTTTCAGCCCGCTGATCCGGGATCACAGCCGGCAATGTCCAGAAATCGTCGTTCTATCTGGCTGAGCTGACGTTCGCCATGCCAAAGAAGGTGAAAAGTCCGAACCGGCAACCCAAAGGGCAAGGCCGCCATCGTGCCGGCCTCCAGAGACCGCCTCACCACAAGATTTGACAGCACGGCTGCGCCGGCACCTGCCTCAACCGCAGTGCAAACCGCCTCGTTGGCCGGAAGTTCAAAGGCAACCTCAAGGTCTTTGCAGGTGTGGCCCGCTTTATTCAGAAGCGTTTCCAAAGCCGCACGGGTGCCTGACCCCTGTTCCCGCAGCACCCAGGGAGATTGCAGCAAATCGCTGGTTTTCCGGGGCGGATGTTTCACCCAGGGGTGCGTATGGGCCACCACAAGCGCCAAACTGTCGCCCGGGATCTGACAGCAGGCAAGCGACTGGTCGCTGGGCTCTCCCTCAATGATCCCGATATCCACATCTATATCATGCAGCCTCTGCATCACCTGGACACTGTTGCCGATGCTGGTGGTCAATCTGACACCGGGATAATCCCGGTGAAAGCGATGCATCATCTCGGGCAGCCAGTAGTTTGCCACGGTCTGGCTGGCGGAAAGCCGCAGTGAGCCGCGTTTCAGCCCGGCCAGATCATCCAGCGCCCGTTCGGCAAGGGTGGCACGGGCAAGGACCGCCCGGGCATCTGTCAGAAATCTGCGTCCGGCATCTGTGAGCACGATCCTCCGCCCGATCCGGTCGAACAACCGCACCGCATGGCGCGTTTCCAGCGCGGCAATGGCTGCGCTGGTGGCACTTTGTGTCAGGTTGAGTGCCTCGGCGGCGCGGGTAACATGCTCGCGCTCGGCCACGGCGATAAAAATGCGCAACTGCTCCAGTGTCATAGGGCAAAGGTTACGCCTGCCGTGAAGACAAGTGCAAGGCTGAACAAGCTGATAAAAATCCAGGCGCCCGCCCCCAGAAAGGCCGGTCGCAGCCCCTCTCCCGCCAGTTTGCGAACATCTGTTTCAAGCCCCATTGCGGCCAGCGCAACGGCCAGAAGGAAGCGGGTAAACATCCCGGCTGGCGCAATAACCCGTTCAGGAAGCCAGCCGGTGCTGGCCAGCCCGACCATGGCAATAAACCCGATCACGAACCACGGAATGGCCGGCACGGCTTTTTCAGCAGAACCGGACGCATCACCACGTCGGCGTATCGTGAAGTATTCCAGCGCCAGAACGGTTGGTGCCAGCATCATGACCCGCGTCAGTTTGGCAATCGTTCCGAAATTTCCGGCCTCCTCTCCGCGCTGGTAAGCGGCGGCAATCACCTGCGCCACTTCGTGAATTGACGACCCGGCCCAGAGCCCGAACTGGTGGCTGCTCATTGCCAGAACCCCGGCAGCCATCGGGTAGATCAGCATCGAGAGGGTTCCGAAAACCGTGACACAGGCAACGGCATAGGCTACGTCTTCATCCTTGCCGCGTGTCACAGCATTGGCCGCCAATACGGCTGACGCGCCGCAAATCGACGTGCCCGCCGCGATCAGTTCGGTCAGTTTGCGATCCACTTTCAGCACGCGCCCCAACCACAGTGTAAACATGAATGTGGAAACCAGTGTCAGCGCGATTATGGCAAGTCCGGCCCCACCGACGGCCACCACCTGTGAAAGCGTCAACTGCAAACCGAGCAAAACGATGCCGGCACGCAAAATTCGTTTCAGGCTGAATTTGATTCCCGCCTTTGCCTGCTGTGGCGTTCCGACCAGATTGTGAAAAGCCATTCCGATCATGATGGCCAGAACAAGCGGGCTGAAAAGGCCAAAGCCCGGCATCAGATGAACCCCGTAGGCCAGCCCGGCAATGAATATACTGAGGAACAGGCCGGGAAGGACCCTTGCCATGGGCGGAAGGCCAAGGGGAGCCAGCGTCAACTGTTGCTGTTCGGGGTTTGTTACCGGCATGTTTCTCTCCTTTGTTTATCTGGCTCGTAACGTGCCGCCACAAAGAATAGAAACAGATTGTTATTGTTTAATTCATCGACTTTATAAATGAGTGTTGCCCGCATGATCTGCGGCTCTGCCGAGACACTCGAATCCGCCGTCTTCGCCTTAAGGTTAACTTGACCTTCATGAAAATCATGGCATTCTGTCCAATCAGGGGATGGAGCTATTATGTTGGAATTTTTGCCAAAAGAAGTACGTGAAGGGCTGGAAGCCGCCCGAAGGCAGGACCAGTTTCGCAAAAGCCGGCTGCGCGTACACACGGGTGACGAAATTTTCCCGGTACTGCGTTTCTGGGGTACAGGTTTTTCGCTGAGTGCAGAAAATGCACCGCATTTGCGCGGCCTGATCGACCTTTATGAGGGAAGCCGTCACATGTACCAGTGCCTGATTGTCGCCTCGGAAGAGGAAAACGGTGAAATGAGCTATGAATTCAAGCGTGCTACCGTCGCCAAAGACAAAGCCGCACTGGATTTCGTACGCCCGGATGATGCGCCAATCGCTCTATTGGGGCAAATCTAGGGCGTAGACCTAGCCCGATTTCCCCTTGTTCCGCTTTACCGGGAACGGGAGATATTCCACACCGCCACTTTGTTGCCGCGTCGGTTGCGGGTAAAGCTGCATCATCTCCAGCACATCCTTGGGAATATCGGTTGAAACATTCAGGCCGAGGCTGGCGGCTTCTTCCGCTGAAATCGGATAATCATGGGTCCAGTGGCCGGTCGCCAGCTTTTTCGCCAGCGCGACGGCCTTTTGTTTTGACATCTTGTCCGACAACAGACGGGCCACAGTGTGTTCAACCTGTTTGATCGCCTTTTCGCCGACATCCGCAAGGATCAGCGTATTGTCGTCAACCTTTTCAATCGGTTTACGCGCCACCGCCTTCAGGATTGAGGCCGCAGCCTGCTGCCCGAGCTGTGGATCAACCGGGCCCAGAACAGCATGCGGACTCATCACGATTTCATCGGCAGCCAAGGAAATGAGCGTGCCGCCGGACATGGCGTAATGCGGCACGAATACCGTGACCTTCCCCTTGTGGTCCTGCAAGGCGCGGGCAATCTGCACAGCCGCCAGAACCAGCCCGCCGGGCGTGTGCAGCACCATGTCGATCGGGGTTTCGTCACCGGTCATCTGAATGGCTTGCAGCACTTGTTCGCTGTCATGCACATCAATATAGCGCAGGATCGGAAAGCCGAGGAAACTCATGGTTTCCTGGCGATGCACCATGAGAATGACGCGCGAATTCCGCTCGCGCTGAAGCTGGGCAATCTTGCGCGCACGTTGAAATTCAAGCGCCTTGCGTTGCAGAACCGGTTGCAATGCGGAAAGAATAAAGAACAGCCAAATGAAATCCATACCGGACATCGCAACCTCCATCATTTTTCATTGCACCCAGACTATAGCGTTTCCACGGAAAGAAAAGAGCCGCTTTGCGCCAACCTGCCCGGCTTTGCGTTTTGCGGGGTTGCACAAGGCCGGTTTTTTTGAACAATAGGTAAATGGAAATGAAATCTCTCAAAACATGGCCTGAATCTGCCGCCAACCTGATCGCTGTTGCGGCAGGGCGCGCACCGGCCGATACCGTTATTCGCGGCGGGAAATGGGTGAATGTCCAGTCCCGCGAAATCCTTGAAAACCATGACATCGCCATCGTCGACGGGCGGTTCGCCTATTGCGGGCCGGATGCGTCGCATTGCATTGGCGAGGGCACAAAGGTGATCGAAGCCGAAGGGCGTTACATCATCCCCGGTCTGTGTGATGCGCATATGCACATCGAATCCGGCATGCTGACCCCTGCCGAATTCGCCCGCGCCGTCATCCCGCACGGCACCACGTCGATGTTCACCGACCCGCATGAAATCGCCAATGTTCTGGGCCTGCGCGGCGTGCGCCTGATGCATGATGAGGCCCTGCTGCAACCGATCAACATCTTCACCCAGATGCCCAGTTGCGCCCCCTCGGCGCCGGGTCTGGAAACCACCGGCTATGAAATCACCCCCGAAGATGTGGCCGAGGCCATGACATGGCCCGGCATCATCGGCCTTGGCGAAATGATGAACTTCCCCGGTGTGATCAACGCCGATCCGAAAATGCTGGCCGAAATCGCCGCCACCCAGAACGCCGGTAAAACCGTGGGGGGGCATTACGCCAGCCCCGACCTTGGCCCCGCCTTCCACGCCTATGTCGCCGGCGGTCCGGCGGACGAACACGAAGGCGTTTGCGAAGCCGACGCCATCGCGCGGGTGCGTCAGGGGATGCGCTCTATGATGCGGCTGGGGTCGGCATGGTATGACGTGGAAACACAGATCACCGCCGTGACCGAAAAGGGTCTGGACCCGCGCAACTTTATCCTCTGCACCGACGACAGCCATTCCGGCACGCTGGTCAATGACGGCCATATGAACCGCGTGGTGCGCCATGCGATTGACTGTGGCTGTGACCCTTTGATCGCGCTGCAAATGGCCACCATCAACACCGCCACCCATTTCGGGCTGGAACGCGAACTGGGGTCGATTTCACCGGGCCGGCGTGCCGATCTGATCCTGACCTCGGATCTGAAAACCCTGCCGATCGAAACCGTGATCGCCCGTGGGGTGATCGTGGCCGAGGCGGGAGAAATCAAGGTTGATTGCCCGCATCTGGACTGGCCCGAGGATGCCCGCGGCACCGTGCATCTGGGCAAACATCTGCAAGCGGCGGATTTCGAGATCAAGGCGCCCGAAGGGGCGAATGCCGTCACCGCCAAGGTAATTGGCGTGGTCGAAAACCAGGCCCCGACCAAGGCCCTGACGGCCGAACTGGATGTGCAGGACGGGCTGGTTCTGTGCGACGAGGCAAACGATGTCTGCCAGATCGCGCTGGTCGAGCGCCACCGCGCCACGGGGGATGTGGTAAACGGCTTTGTCTCGGGTTTTGGCTACAAGGGGCGGATGGCGATGGCCAGTTCCGTTGCCCATGACAGCCACCACATGATCGTTGTCGGCACATCGCGCGAGGACATGGCGCTGGCGGCCAACCGTCTGGGCGAGGTCGGCGGCGGGATTACCGTCTGGCAGGACGGGCGCGAACTGGCGCTGGTGCAACTGCCCATCGCCGGCCTGATGTCCGATGCCCCTGCCGTCGAGGTTGCCGCCGCCGCCCAGAAAATGGTCGAGGCCATGGCCGCCTGCGGCTGCACCGTGAACAACGCCTATATGCAACATTCGCTTCTGGCCCTTGTGGTGATCCCCGAATTGCGGATTTCCGACCTTGGGCTGGTGGATGTCACCAAATTCGAACTGACCGGCCTGTTTGAGGAAATTTGATGAACCCACATGACCAGAACACCCCAACCTTGACCCCGCCTCTTGTGCCAGCCCAGAGCTATGACGACCCCAAAGCGGCTGTTGACCGGCTATGCGAACTATACGAAGAGGCCGTGCGTTTCCTGTGCAAGCATTTCAGCAACATAGGAAACGGCCCGCCGCCGGAAACCCGCTTTCGGGCCTATTACCCTGAAATCCGGCTGACCACGACCAGTTACGGGCGTTCTGATAACCGACTGGCCTTTGGCTATGTGGCCAACCCCGGCACTTATGCAACAACCGTCACACGCCCAGACCTGTTCCGGCACTATCTTGAGCAACAGATCGGACTGGTGATGAAAAATCACGGCACTGCGGTCAGTATCGGACAATCAGACACGCCCATGCCGGTGCATTTCGCAGTGGCAAACGAATCTGACGTGACGATCCCGCAGGAAGGCGCCCTGAGCTTTCAGTTGCGCGATGTGTTTGATGTGCCTGATCTGGCAACAACCAATGACGATATCGTCAATGGGTTTGGGTTCAAGTACAGCGACGGCGCTGGCCCACTGGCGCCCTTTACCGCCCAACGTGTGGATTATTCGCTGGCGCGATTGTCCCACTACACGGCAACCCGGCCCGAACATTTTCAGAACCATGTTCTGTTTACCAACTACCAGTTCTATGTCGGCGAATTTGAAGCCTACGCACGCAGGATGCTCGCCGATCCAAAGAGTGGCTATACAAGCTTTGTCGGCCCGAACAACACCGAGATTTTTGAAGCCGATGCGCCAATGCCGACGCCGGCAAAGCTTCCGCAAATGCCGACCTATCACCTGAAGCGTGACGGTCAGGCCGGCATTACACTGGTCAATATCGGGGTCGGTCCTTCGAATGCCAAAACCGCAACCGATCATATTGCAGTGCTGCGCCCCCATGCCTGGCTGATGGTGGGGCATTGTGCGGGCCTTCGCAATTCTCAGAGCCTTGGCGATTTCGTTTTGGCCCATGCCTACCTGCGTGAAGATCACGTGCTGGATGATGATTTGCCCGTCTGGGTCCCGATCCCGGCCCTTGCCGAAATACAGGTGGCCCTGGAGCAAGCGGTAGAGGATGTGACCAAGCTTGAAGGCTATGAATTAAAGCGGCTGATGCGAACCGGCACGGTTGCCTCTCTTGACAACCGCAACTGGGAGCTGCGCGACACGGCCGGGCCAGTACGGCGCCTGAGCCAGAGCCGCGCCATTGCACTGGATATGGAAAGCGCGACAATTGCTGCAAACGGTTTCCGGTTTCGCGTTCCCTATGGCACATTGCTTTGCGTGTCCGACAAGCCCCTGCATGGCGAACTGAAACTTCCGGGAATGGCCTCGGATTTTTATAATTCACAAGTTTTGCGACACCTGCTGATTGGAATACGCGCAATGGAGTCACTCCGCGAAATGCCGCTCGAACGTATCCATTCACGTAAATTGCGCAGCTTTGAAGAGACAGCATTCCTGTAGCGCGTGGAAAAAAGCCAAAAAAGTGGGGAAAAAGCGTTGTTTTTCCCTACTAAACGTTGTGCTAACCCCCAATATCCAGTTTAATGCCGCCAATGAGACCCAACAACGGGACCATACTGAGGAGACATACAATGGCAAAACCGATGACCAAGACCCAACTGGTGGCCGCACTGGCCGAAGAAATGGGCACAGACAAAAAATCGGCCGCAGGGGCGCTGGATGCGATCATTGCAATCATCACCCGCGAGGTTTCCGCTGGCGGAGCTGTGACCCTACCGGGTGTTGGCAAGATCTATTGCCGCGAACGCCCCGAACGCATGGTCCGCAACCCGGCGACTGGCGAGCAGATCAAGAAAGATGCTGACAAAGTGGTCAAGATGACAATCGCCAAGGCTCTGAAAGACAGCGTAAACGGCTAAATTCAGCGCACTTGCACAGATAAATAATACCGATAGGGTCGCCCGATGTGGCGACCCTTTTCGTTTGGGAACAGAAATGGACATCCGCGCAATTTTCATGGGGCTGAGCTTTGCCTTTATCTGGTCGTCAGCTTTCAGTTCGGCCCGGATCATCGTATCCGAGGCACCACCTTTGGCCTCACTTTCATTGCGGTTTCTCATTTCGGGCATTCTGGCGGTTATCCTTGCACGAATGATGGGGCAGTCGTGGCACCTGACCCGCGACCAGTGGCGCGCGACCTTCATTTTCGGCCTGTGCCAGAACGCGCTGTATCTGGGGTTGTTCTTTGTCGCCATGCAAACAATTGAGGCCTCACTGGCCTCGATCATCGCATCGGTCATGCCGTTGATGGTGGCCTTTGCAGGCTGGGCCTTTATGGGCGACAGGCTGCGCCCACTTGCTGTGGCCGGGCTGATTGCCGGTATGATTGGTGTCGTGATTATCATGGGATCCCGGTTTAACGGTGGCGTTGACCTCTTCGGCATCGTCTTGTGTGTGGTCGGCACCGTGGCACTGAGCATTGCAACGCTTTCCATGCGGGGGGCCTCAAGCGGTGGCAATCTGATGATGATCGTTGGCTTGCAGATGTTTGTCGGGGCGGCAGTGCTGGCTTTGGTCTCGTTGATGCTGGAAAGGATCGAAGTGCATTTCACATGGCCGCTGGTACTGGCCTTTGCCTATACAACCCTGGCACCCGGCGTGCTGGCCACATGGATCTGGTTTGCACTTGTGGCCCGGATCGGGCCAATGCGGGCCGCCACATTTCATTTCCTCAATCCGTTTTTCGGCGTTGCGATTGCCTCAGCCCTGCTGGGTGAAAAGCTGGGCGCGGCGGATATTGCCGGTGTCGCCATCATCGCGGGCGGGATTCTTGCTGTGCAATTGTCCAGGCAGACCCAGCGTTAACGTCACTGTGAACAACTGTAACTGCGTATTCAGGTGACAAGGTGGATGAATTTTGGCACCTAGACGCCATGGAACTGTTGTTTGGATATGGCGCAGGGGTGCTGACCCTCATCAACCCTTGTGTACTACCGGTATTGCCGATCGTACTGGCCACCGCATTGCAGGCCAGCCGCTATGGGCCTCTGGCTGTCGCGGCCGGGATGAGCCTGTCATTTGTGCTGCTGGGCGTGGGTGTTGCCGCGCTTGGGCGCAGTTTTGGCATAACCGGCGAAACGATCACACGCGTTGCGGCCTTGCTGATGATCGGCTTTGGTCTGATCATGCTGGTGCCACGGCTGAATAGCGTTTTCGCCACGGCAACCGGTAGTTTTGCGGGACGGGCCGACAGCGAACTTGATTCGGTGGACCGCTCGACCCTGCGCGGGCAGTTTCTGGGTGGTCTGCTTTTGGGGGCGGTGTGGAGCCCCTGTGTTGGCCCCACACTGGGTGGCGCGATTTCACTGGCAAGCCAGGGGGCAAGCCTGCTCTGGGCCGGTGCCATCATGGTTGCCTTTGCCGCCGGGGTCTCAACCATCATTCTGGCCCTGGGCTATGGGGCGCGATCTGCCCTGCAGCGGCGTCAGGCGCTGATGCGCCGTATTGCGGCCCGCTCCAAACCCATTGTCGGCATTGCCTTTGTCGCCGTCGGGTTGATGCTGTTTTTCAACTGGCAAGCCTATATCGAAGGCTGGGTGCTTGATCATCTGCCCGACTGGCTTGTCGATTTTTCTGTTTCGATCTGACCTGAGGAGGTTCAAATGAAAAGACGTGAATTCTTCGCCCTTGCGGGTGCCACCATGTTGCTCCCCAAGACGGCACTTGCCCAGAATGTGCCCGAAATGCTGGTTTATGACGAAGGTTTGGTCGCCGAGCATCTTGCAAAAGGAGAGACTGTTTTTGTCGACTTTTATGCAGACTGGTGTGGAACCTGCCGGGCACAGGACCGGGTGATAAACAAGTTGCGAGCCGCCAACCCATCCTATGACAAGGCAATGACATTCATCAAACTGGATTGGGATCTGTTCGGTGATGGCGATCTGTCAAAATCCCTGAACATTCCGCGCCGCTCGACATTGGTGGTGCTGAAAGGTGACAAGGAAATCGGGCGCGTTGTCGCCGGGACAAGCAAAGCTCAGATAAAAGAGCTGCTTGATGCGGGCATGGCTGCCGCAGCTTCGTAGGTTTTTCGGTTTGAGGGCAGAGTCCAGCCTACCCTGATTCTCTAGGGCGTAGACCTATAAATCCTGCACCACTGGCAACTGTGCCTGAAGGGTGCGGTCAACCAATCCGCCCACCGGCATCCCCGACCTGCCCCCGGTGCAGCAACAAATGGTCCAGCAGCACGCAGGCCATCATCGCCTCGCCCACCGGTACGGCGCGGATGCCGACGCAGGGGTCGTGGCGGCCCTTGGTGATGATCTCGGTATCCTCGCCGGATTTGGTGATCGTCTTGCGCGGGGTCAGGATCGACGAGGTGGGTTTCACGGCAAAGCGCACCACCACGTCTTGCCCTGTGGAAATGCCGCCCAGAATTCCACCCGCGTGGTTAGAGCTGAAAACCGGCCCGTCCGGCCCCATGCTGATCTCGTCGGCGTTTTCCTCGCCGGTCAGAACGGCGGCCCCCATGCCTTCGCCGATCTCGACGCCCTTGACGGCATTGATCGACATCATCGCGGCGGCCAGATCGGTATCGAGCTTGCCATAAACCGGCGCGCCCAGACCGGCGGGCAGGCCGCGGGCGACCACCTCGACCACCGCGCCAACCGAACTGCCGGATTTGCGCAAGCCGTCCAGATAGGTGGCCCATTCCCTGGCCGCGACAGCATCCGGCACCCAGAACGGGTTGCGCGAAACCTCGTCCAGATCAAACCGCGTCCGGTCAATCGCCAATGGTCCCATTTGCACCATATAGCCGATGATTTGTACGTTTGGTGCCAAAACCGCCAGTGCGGCCCGCGCCAATCCGCCCGCCGCCACCCGCGCCGCCGTTTCCCGCGCCGAGGACCGCCCGCCACCGCGCGGGTCACGGATGCCGTATTTCTGCCAATAGGTAATATCGGCGTGGCCGGGGCGGAATTTTTCGGCAATATCGCTGTAATCCTTGGACCGCTGATCGGTATTTTCGATCATCAACTGCACCGGCGTGCCTGTGGTTCTGCCCTCAAACACCCCCGACAGGATACGCACCTGATCCGGTTCGCGCCGCTGGGTGGTATATTTGTTCTGCCCCGGTTTGCGCATGTCCATCCAGTGCTGCAACATCGCCTCATCCACCGGCACATTCGGCGGGCAGCCGTCCACCGTCGCCCCCAGCGCGGGGCCGTGGCTTTCACCCCATGTGGTGACGCGGAACATATGACCGAAGGTATTGAAAGACATCTGATGGCTCCTTTGCCTTATCGGTCTAACGACGGGAAGGGCTGGTCTCAAGAGGTTTTGGCTTGTCATAAGCAACACCGGCGCCTAATAACGGTGTTACCTCGGGGTGCTTACCAAAGCTGAGATGCAATCACGCGAACCCGTTGAACCTGAACCGGTTAAGACCGGCGGAGGGAAGGTACGGAAATTCTCCACCTTTACCCCGCCCGTCGCGAAGTGGAGAACACGAAATGAAAATATCCATATTTGCCGCGGGAATGAGTGTTGTTGCATCCATGGCAACGGCTCAGACCCCTGTGTTGACTGTCTATACCTACGACAGTTTTGTTTCCGACTGGGGCCCCGGTCCCGCTGTTGAAAAAGCATTTGAGGCAACATGTGACTGCGACCTGCAATTTGTGGGCACGGGTGATGGCGCTGCCCTTCTGGCGCGCCTGCGGCTGGAAGGCCCGCGCGGCCCGGCCGATATAGCGCTTGGCCTGGATACCAATCAAACCGCCGCTGCGGCTGAAACAGGCCTGTTTGCCCCACTTTCACAGCCACGCCCAGCGCTGGATTTGCCGGTTGACTGGAATGATCCGTTGTTTCAGCCTTTTGACTGGGGCTATTTTGCATTTGTCTATGACCGCACAAAACTGACCAACCCGCCAGCCAATTTTCGCGAACTGGCTGACAGCAACCTGAAGATCATCATCGAAGATCCCAGATCATCGACGCCCGGCCTCGGGTTGCTCTTGTGGGTAAAGAAAGCCTATGGCGATGATGCCTCCTCGATCTGGAGCGGGTTGGCAGATAACATTGTGACTGTCACAAAAGGCTGGTCCGAGGCCTACGGGCTCTTTCTGGAGGGCGAAGCCGATATGGTGCTGTCATACTCCACCTCTCCGGCCTATCATCTGATCGCCGAGCAGGACGACAGCAAAGCAGCGGCGCGATTTGACGAAGGCCACTACATGCAGATCGAGGTGGCAGGGAAACTGGCGTCATCGGATGTTCCGGAGCTTGCGGATCAGTTTCTGGCTTTCATGGCTTCGGACGCATTCCAGAATCTCATTCCCACCACCAACTGGATGTATCCTGCCAAGCTGCCCGCCGACGGGCTTCCGGATGGTTTTTCTACCCTGATCAAGCCCGAAACCGCATTGATCTACTCACCGGAACAGGCCGCAGCCATACGTAACAAAGCCCTGAGCGAATGGCAAAACGCGCTCTCGGAATAAACCCTTCAACGCTGATCGGGTGGCTATCTGTCGCCTTGGTTCTGGTGTTGACTCTTGGCACGCTCCTGGCGGTGTTCGGGCGGGCCGAGGGCGCATCTTCTATCGGGCCTTCAGATTGGGTTGCCGTGCGTTTCACGCTGCTGCAGGCCGGCCTTTCGGCTGCCATCAGTGTGATACTTGCTGTTCCGTTGGCCCGTGCCCTGGCCCGAAGGCGGTTTATGGGGCGCGGTTTGCTGATTGCATTGATGGGGGCCCCTTTTATCCTGCCGGTAATCGTTGCCGTTCTGGGATTGCTGGCCGTTTTCGGCCGCAACGGCATTGCCAGCACGGTACTGGTCTGGGCCGGGTTTGACCCGATTTCCATTTATGGGCTGGGTGGTGTCCTGCTGGCGCATGTTTTCTTTAATCTGCCTTTGGCCACGCGGCTGATCCTGCAGGGATGGCTGGCAATCCCTGCCGAGCGCTTTCGTCTGGCCGCCGAGCTTGGCTTTTCCTGCCGCGCTGTCGCCCGGCATTTGGAGCGCCCGATGCTGCGCGCGGTTTTGCCCGGCGCCTTCATGGTTGTATTTCTGATTTGCATGACAAGTTTTGCCGTTGTGCTGGTGCTGGGCGGAGGGCCAAGGGCGACCACTGTCGAGCTTGCGATCTATCAGGCTTTCAGGTTTGATTTTGACCTCTCCAAGGCAGCACAACTGGCTGGCATCCAATTCACATTGGGAGCATTGGCAACTGTTGTTGCACTGCGGGTTTCAGCCCCGATGTCGGCGGGCAGCGGGCTGGACAGGGTCGTCATGCGGTGGGATTCATCCGCGATCTGGCTGCGGGTGCAAGACAGTATTATCATGCTGGCGGCGGCCTTGTTCCTGCTGGCACCACTTGCCGCAATTCTCGTGGCCGGGACAGGCCAGGTTTTCCGGCTTCCGCCGCAGGTCTGGCTATCTGCCGAACGTTCGCTGCTGGTGGCCATGGCCGCCATGACATTGACCGTTCTTTTTTCTCTGACAATGGCCCTGAACGTTGTCCGGCTGCGTCATAGGCGGCGGCTGTCAATGACCATCGAAGCCATTGGCTATCTGACCCTGGCGGCTTCGCCCCTGGTTATCGGGACCGGATTATTCATTCTGCTGTTTCCCATAGCCAATCCGGTTGCACTGGCCTTACCGGTAACTGCGATCGTAAATGCAGTGATGAGTCTGCCCTTTGCCCTGCGCATTCTGAAACCGGCCATTATGGAGGTTGAACAGACCTATGGTTCGTTGGCGGATAGTCTGGGCCTGAGAGGTACAGCACGGTTGCGGCTGTTGATTCTTCCGCGCATTCGTGGCCCTCTTGGGTTTGCTGCGGGCCTCGCGGCGGCATTGTCCATGGGGGATCTTGGCGTCATTGCCTTGTTTGCCGGTCCGGATCAGGCAACATTGCCAATGCAGCTATATCGGTTGATGTCAGCTTATCGGATGGCCGAAGCAGCCGGAGCAGCGCTGTTGCTGCTTATCCTCAGCTTTGCACTGTTCTGGATGTTTGACAAAGGGGGCCGAATGAATGCTGACACTTGATGGACTGGTCATCCAACAAGGTGACTTCCGCCTGACGGCGGATTTCACTGTTCCAACCGGGGACCGGGTTGCGGTGCTCGGGCCTTCTGGTGGCGGAAAATCGACCCTGCTGGGGGCGATCGCAGGGTTTATTCGGCCTACACGCGGCCGGATCTTGTGGAACGGGGAAGTTCTGAATGACAAACCACCAGGACAGAGACCTGTCAGTATCCTGTTTCAGGAAAACAACCTGTTCCCGCACATGACAGCAGAACATAATATCGGATTGGGTCTGAAACCCGATCTGAAGCTATCCGAGAGCGAACGCGCGCAAGTCAATGCAGCATTGATCCGTGTCGGGCTGGACGGCTTGGGAAAACGGAAACCGGCGGCATTGTCCGGAGGCCAACAAAGCCGTGTGGCGCTGGCACGCATGCTTTTGCGCGGCAAACCATTGGTCCTGCTGGACGAGCCTTTTGCGGCGCTTGGCCCTGCACTGAAAAACGAAATGCTGGACCTGGTGAATGATCTGGCAAAAGAAACCGGCGCAACCGTTCTGATGGTCACTCATAATCCGGAAGATGCACACAGATTTGCCCCGCAGACGATCCTTGTGGCGGAAGGAGCCGCTTTGCCACCCCAGGATACAGACGCCCTTTTTGCCAACCCGCCCAAGGCCCTGAGCCAATATCTGGGCAATCCGAATGCCGATGAATAAAAGCGCCCCGAATTGGAGCGCTTTTACTTCTTACCTCTTCGAGCAATTAGTCCTTACTCGTCCTCACTTTTCGCCTTGTGTTTGATCGGCGCCCAGAGAGTCTTGTTTGTCAAATACAAAAGCGATGCCAAAATCGCCAGCATGATAACCGCAACAAAGCCCGACCTCTTGCGGGCCATCATCTTGGGCTCGGCTGTCCACATCAGGAAGGCAGCCACGTCTTCTGCTTCGCTGCGCAAATCGTTTGGAGAGCCGTCGGCAAACTCGACATCCTCGCCCGACAAAGGCGGAGGCATGGCGATCCAGCCCCCTGGGAATGCCGTATTCTCATAAAAAGTTGTACCGGCTTCCTCTTTTTCTTCGCCGGTGAATCCTTCCATGATCGAGAAGATATGTTCCGGGCCGCCAATACCCCGCAGAAGCTGGTTCAGACCTGTGCCCTTTGGCCCTTCAAAACCCTTGCGGGCCTTGGCCATCAAGGATAAATCCGGTGCTTTGGGATCTGCCGAGGGTGGAAAATGATCAGAGGGCTTGGCCGGGCGTGTATCGCCTGGTTCTGCTCCATCTGAATCATCCGGTACTTCGAATTGCTTGGCATAGGCGCGTACCTGATCTGCCGGCAGTTCCGGGCCGCCCGGATCACCGATTGTGCGGATCGGCACGTATTTCAACCCATGGCATGCAGCACAGACTTCGGTGTAGACCTGAAGCCCGCGCTGCAATTGCAACCTGTCATACTTCCCGAATGGCCCTTCAAAAGAAAAGGCGACATCTTCGGTATGGATTTCTTCGCTGGCCAACGCCCCGCCAGTGGCAAGGGCAAGCGTGGTCAGGGCTGTTACGGTAAGTTTCCTGATCATCAGTCTTGATCCTTTCTCACTCGGCCGGCGCGTTATGCGCATCGCCGTAATGGGCGTTAAAGTCTTCCTCGATGGTTTTGGGTGTTGGCAATGGCTTCTCAATCAAACCCAGCAGAGGCAGGACCACCAGAAAATAAGCAAACCAGTATGCTGCCGCAATCAGTGAAATCCATCCCATCACATCGCTGGGTTTCTGGCTCCCCGCCCACATCAGAACGATAAAATCGACCACGAGGAAAGCAAACCACCATTTGAACATCGGCCGGTAGCGGCCGGACCGTACGGAAGATGTATCAAGCCAGGGGACCAGGGCCATGACAATAATCGCGCCAAACATGGCAATCACGCCAAAGAATTTAGCGTCAACGATGCCGCCTGTCAGGAAGCTTGCAATCTGAACAACCCAGACATCAGCCGTAAAGGCACGCAAGATGGCATAGAACGGCAGGAAATACCACTCCGGCACAATATGCGCTGGTGTCATCAGCGGGTTGGCTTCGATATAGTTGTCTGGCTCTCCGAGGAAGTTGGGCATGAAGCCGACAACCGCAAAGAAGAGAAGCAGGACAACCGCCAGCGCAAACAGATCCTTGATCACGAAATAGGGCCAGAATGGCAGCGTGTCTTTTTCGGCCTCTTCTTTCGAGCCGCGCCGCACCTCAACCCCGGTCGGGTTGGAGTTCCCGGTTGTATGAAAGGCCCAGATATGCACCGCAACCAATGCTGCAATGATAAAAGGCAGCAGGTAATGAAGGCTGAAAAACCGGTTCAGCGTTGCATTGTCCACTGCCGGCCCGCCAAGCAGCCAAGTCTGAAGCGATTCCCCGATAAAGGGAATGGCGCCAAACAGGCCGGTGATAACCGTTGCGCCCCAGAAAGACATCTGCCCCCAGGGGAGAACATAGCCCATAAAGGCCGTGGCCATCATCGCCAGATAGATCAGCATGCCGATGATCCATGTCACTTCACGCGGGGATTTGTATGAGCCGTAATAGAGACCGCGGAAAATGTGGATATATACAGCCAGAAAGAACAGCGACGCGCCGTTTGCATGGATATACCGCAGCATATGACCGGCATTAACATCGCGCATGATGTGTTCAACGCTGGCAAAGGCCAGATCGACATGTGGTGTGTAATGCATGGCCAGGATGATGCCTGTAACAATCTGCAAAACCAGGCAGAAAGCCAATACGATCCCCCAGATCCACATCCAGTTCAGGTTTTTCGGGGTTGGGATCATGATCGTGTCATAAATCAATCCAACGATTGGCAGGCGCTGATGCAGCCATTTTTCGAACCGTGTCTTTGGCTCGTAGTGATCGTGAGGAATTCCAGACATCTTTTTCTCCCCTAGCCCAGCTGGATCGTTTGTTCGTCAAAGAATTTGGCGATCGGAACATCAAGGTTCCGGGGGGCGGGGCCTTTGCGGATGCGCCCGGCACTGTCATAGTGCGAACCATGGCAAGGGCAGAACCAGCCGCCGAAATCGCCTGCCTTGTTGCCCAGCGGTACGCAGCCAAGATGGGTACAAACCCCCATCTCTACCAACCATTCCCCATTTTCATCCAGGGTACGGTTTTCATCTGTGGCCGGGGCATCGGGCGGAAGGTTGGCATTGCGTGCGATAGGATCAACCAATTCTTCCAGCTTGACGCTTCGGGCCAGGTCGATATCGTCCTGATCCCGGCGGCGGATGAACACCGGTTTGCCGCGCCATTTCACCGTAATCTGTTCGCCAACCTCAATTGCATCAATTGGCACCAGTATGGATGAAAGCGCCTGCACATCAGCGCTGGGGTTCATCTGATTGATCAGGGGCCAGACAGCGGCCCCGGTTGCAACGGCCCCAACACCAGCAGTCGCGTAATACAGGAAGTCCCTGCGGACGCTGTCGTGATCTTCTACATGAGACACGAGTTTCTCCTCTCAAAGCCAGTTAATGCCAATCCTGAGCCCATGTTTCGTATCCGCAGGCGCAGGACGTTCGCGGCGCTCTTTCGCGATTGTTTAGCCCTGTAAGGAAACTTCGTCCAGAAGGCATTTCGCCCTAGTTAAAAAATATCTTGGGCGCGGTATTTCTGCTGTATCAGGTGCAATCCCGAAAATCGCTCATTCCGGCACAGTGGCCAGCATGCTTTTGCGTTGCGCAAAACTTGCAAACCAGTCGTCCAACTCGTCCCGACCTTTGCGCCAGTTTCTGTCTGAGTGGCGAAAATCCAGATAGCCCAGCGCACATCCCAAGGCAATTTGCCCCATGTCCAGCGGACCGGCAAGATGGCTTATCCAGCGCGTATTGATGGCATCGAGTGTACGGCTTATTTTTTCCCATTGCCCGTTCATCCAGTCATCTGACTGCATGTTTTCGGGCCGGCATCTTGCTTCGTAAACAATAAGTACAGCGGCATCCATCATGCCGTCTGCCGTCGCCTCCAGCGTCAGTATTTCCCAAAGGCGGTTCTGACTGTACAGCCCGGCCTGAATGCGGCCATCCAGATAGCGGCAGATTACCCGGCTGTCATAGAGCGCCGGGCCATCACTTCGCTCTAGCGCCGGCAGCTTTCCCAGCGGGTTCTGGGCCGTCGGCATCTGGCTGGAATCCAAGGGTGATCCGGTTGCAAACACCAGATCAATGTCATCCAACTGACCCGTCTCGTGCATCAGAACCAGAACCTTGCGCGCAAATGGCGACGCTGGGGAGTAATATAATCGCATTACAGCCTCCGAATCCGAAACCGACCCAGTGCTGTCAGGTCAACTTCAACACCGGGCCCGTCTGTGCCCAGACGGATAACCCGGCGCATGCGTGCTGTTGCATTGGTTTGGCTGGAATCCCGGCGCATGGTCATTCCTTCCTCAAGATCGTCCATGGCGTCCTCGGCACGCTGATCCCTGCGTCCGGGACCGACACGCCGAGTGGCGGCATATGCGACCAGCGCAACAGCACCATAGCGCAACGCAATTGTGGCAATAGGGGCAAGTGGCAATGGCATGTCATTTCTCCCTTCAGTCTACCCACAATGTAGGAACGCTGCGGCGTTCTGTCTACTTACCCAGACATTCATTCGCCATTTGGCGCCATCATGAGAGCAGACAAAACAGCACATTCCTGACCGATTCCCCTGGCTTTCACTTGGCGAGATGCGGCCATGCGGACGGAATCAGGTTTGTTCTGGGCCAGTTTCCACGTGCCCTCTGTTTGCGTGATGTCCAGCCGGAATGGTACAATCTGCCGTAGCATACGTTCAAGAACATCCTCTGACATTTTTGCGCTGGTCCAGATTGGTTTTGGCGCCAGTTGCTGCTCAAAATGGGCAGACAGCCGATCCAACAGGTCAGGCAATTCATCTTGCTCAAGCCGGCGGAGGGTTCCGCGCAAGTGCACGGCAACGTAGTTCCATGTTGGCACCATGTCGCTGGCTTCGTACCAATCCGGGGATATGTAACTGTCGGGTCCCAAAACGGCTATAACCGCAGGAACCGGCGCGGATATGGCCCGGACAATGGCATTGGATCGGACCAGATGCAGATCTGCATATTGCCCGTCATCAGACAACAAGAACGGCACATGTGCCAGCAATGGTCCAAAGTCCCCATTGGTTGAAAGAACCCCGAACCCGCGTTCTCTGGCATATGCCTGGTTGGTTTCTTTGGGCATTCCACGATAGACCGGATTTGGATGCACCACAGTTCTCCTTCGGTTTCGGTTGGCCTTTGGTCGGCATAAACAGGCGGCGACTGACTGTCGTCAGAGTGCGCGTTCCGATGGGAACACGACAACCTCGTCCCCAGCCTGCCATCTGGTATACTTCTGCATAGCGGAAAGAAACAATGGCGACGCAATGAAATCAGCAAGCCAGCGCGCCAGATGTGGCCAAGGCTGAGCATCAAACCATTCTTTGTCGACAAAGGCAAACTGGCGCACAAAGGATAAAATGGCCATATCAGCCAATCGCGGCGTTGATCCGAACAGCCAATCCTGACCGGACAAGCGCCCGTTCAATTCGTGCAGAAAGCCTGCTGCCCGATCCCGCTCGCCGCGCGGATCAAAATTCGGGTATCTGTTTGCGTATTTATAGTGATCAAGCGCCGGTTTGAATTTTGTCTCGCACACGCTGATCAGCGCGTGACCCAATGGCGGCATTTCAAGCCAGCCTTCAGGATCATTCCGTCCCAGCGCCCATTTCATGATCTCAAGGCTTTCATCAATGACACCTTCCGGAAGGACCAGAACGGGAACAGTGGCCTTGGCCGAGGCCGCGCATAATTCGGCGGGCTTGTCTCGTAACACGACCTCTCGCAATTCCACGACCTGGGCGGATGCGGTCAGGGCCAAGCGTGCACGTATTGCATAGGGGCAGCGGCGAAAAGAATAGAGAACGGGTAGAATCGGGACTATTCCATGCGTTGTTTCAGTTCTTCAAGATGTTTTTCACGCATCGCAGCCTTTTTGGCTTTCATGATCTCGTTATACTCAAATTCAGCCACTTCAATGATTTTCCGGTTTCTCACATACCATACCAGTGCCACCAGCCCGGAAATCATGAACCCGAGCGCAATCCATTTCATCAGGCCGACATCAAGGTAGAGAACGAAAAGGTTGAATATGAAAAGAACGATTGACAGTGCGCCACCCAGCAAAGCCCAGATCAGAACGGCTTCGTTTCCGGCATCCCGGCGACTGGTTTTTGCCAGCCACTTTTCATATTCCCGCATGGTATCCTCTGAGATCAACCTCCTGCCAACAATTGTCGACCATCATGGCCGACAATGACCGAATTTACAATCGTGCCCACTTTCTGATCGCTGTCGAACCGGACTTCGGCAAATTGTTCGGTGCGTCCCATTCGGGCACTTTCCATCAGAATTCTGTGCGTCTTTCCGGTTTGTTCCTTGAGATGCAAATCAACCTGTCTGGCCCCTTCGGCGCGCAACATCGCCGCCCGGGCCTTGATGTCACGCCCATTGACCTGCGGCATACGTGCCGCCGGCGTGTTTGGACGCGGCGAATAAGGGAAAACATGCAGCCATGTCAGTTTACATTCGCGAACCAGTTTCAGCGAGTTCCCAAACATCGCGTCGGTTTCTGTTGGAAACCCGGCAATGATGTCAGCGCCAAAGGTCATATCCGGACGCAAGGACAGTGCCCGTTCGGTAAAAGCGATTGCATCTTCTCGGCTATGTCGGCGTTTCATGCGCTTCAGGATCATGTTGTCGCCGGCTTGCAAAGACAGGTGAAGATGCGGCATCAGGCGTGGTTCCGTTGCGATGGCCTGCATCAGGGCCTCGTCGGCCTCGATACTGTCAATCGACGAAATACGCAGGCGCGGCAAATCGGGCACCAGCCGCAGGATGCGCAGCACCAGATCACCCAGATGCGGCGCGGCGGGCAGATCAGCTCCCCAACTTGTCAGATCGACCCCCGTGAGCACGACCTCTTTGTACCCCTTGTCCACCAGACGTTTGATCTGCTCAACAATGACACCAGCCGCCACCGATCGTGAATTGCCGCGCCCATAGGGGATTATGCAAAAGGTGCAGCGATGGTCACAGCCGTTTTGGACTTGCACATAGGCACGCGCACGTGTGCCAAAACCATCAATCAGGTGCCCTGCGGTTTCCGTGACCGACATGATGTCATCTACCTGAACCGCGGGGGTATCCCCGACAAAATCAGGTGCGAGGCCCTGCCAGGTTTCCGGCTGCATCTTTTCGTTGTTGCCGACAACCAGATCGACCTCTGACATCGCAGAAAATGTCGCCGGTTCTGTCTGGGCGGCACATCCGGTGACAATCATTCGGGCGTCCGGATTTTCCCGGCGCAGTCTGCGTATCTCCTGACGGGCCTTGCGCACGGCCTCGCTGGTCACGGCACAGGTGTTGACGATAACGGCATTACCCACGCCTGCCTGTTCGCTCAGGGCCTTCATGGCCTCTGTTTCATAGGCATTCAAACGACATCCGAGTGTCGCAAAAACCGGGGACTTGGCAGTCATCACAACGAATCCAGAAAAGCCTGCGTCAGCGTGGCATCATAAACATGTGCAGTCGGACCAGACAACCAGACACCATCTTCGCGCCAACTGACTCCGAGCCAGCCGCCGTCGGCCTGAATGCGAACATTTCTATCGGTCAGCCCGCGACGGTTTGCGGCAACGGCGGCGGCACAGGCTCCCGAGCCGCAAGCCAGTGTTATCCCCGTCCCCCTCTCCCAGACCCGGAGGCGGATTTCGTCACGCGCACGCACCTGAACAAACCCGACATTTGTTGCCTTGGGGAACAGTGCATCCGTTTCGTATTTCGCGCCTTCTGCCGCAACGTCCACCTGTTCCACCTCTTTGACAAAGAAAACGCAATGCGGGTTACCCATCCCCACAGCGGCAGGGCTGCCGGGCAGCGGCAGTGCATCCGGATCAACATCCCGGCTCAGTGGAATCGCCTGCCATGTCAGTTGCGGCTGCCCCATGTTGACGCTGACGATTCCACCCGCGCGCGCCGCCTGCAATACCCCCCGTGCCGTACGAACTGTAAGAGCATCCTTGCCAGTCTCATCCATGATATATTTAGCGACACACCGGGTGGCATTACCGCAGGCGCCCGCCCGGCTGCCATCACAATTCCAGAAATCCAGATCAATATCAGCCCTGTCCGAACTCCGGATTTCAGCAAGCTGATCAAATCCGACACCCGTATGGCGATCACCCAGGGCACGGGCCAGTTTTGCAGTCATCACGGTATCCCGCCTTCGTGAATCGATGATCACGAAGTCATTTCCCAACCCGTGCATTTTCATGAACGTCAGGTTTGCGGATGCTTTTGCCTTTTGCATAAGGGGGCATATAGCCGGGCATTTATCGCAATACCAGTGATTGCCGAAAAAAGAAGCGATTCAGGGCTTGACCCCGGCGCATGGCTTTTCTAGTTAGGCGCCTCATGTGGGCCGTTAGCTCAGTTGGTAGAGCAACTGACTTTTAATCAGTGGGTCGCAGGTTCGAATCCTGCACGGCTCACCACATTACCGTTTGTGTGAATAATCATGACTGAGTGCCCTTTCAGTCAGGCTCTTGTCCTTTTGCGTCAGGGCGTGGTTCCTTTTGTCCAATTTATATTTTAGACACCCCTGCAGGCACCAAGATGAGCTGGATGGGGAAACATACCCCGAAGAAGAGTCATGCTATCATGAGATAGCCCAAACCCCAGTTTTAATAATAGCCAATTGCACCGGGCGCGGGATTGTCAGCAGCTCACGTTGAGCCAAGGTGGTCTCTGCCTTCTTATGGCGGGTTCTTGTCAGCGGGTTGTTAAAGGAAGAAATTTCTCGGCGACAGACCAGACTGAAACCAGCTGACAAAGCTATAGATCGAATATACGGGTAACCCTGTGGCGGTGTGAATGTCGTGCGCATAAGGGGCCATGTTGGTGCATTCCAGAATGATTGCGCCAACATCTGGATATTGCTGGATAAGGGATTGCGCGGCGTTGATCAGGTCCAATCGGCAGGCCGCAATATCCAGTTCGGGGGTATCACTTAAAATGGCCTGACTAAAGTAGTGACCATTGTCCGTCCCCATAATGGGGGTATCTTCGGGGACCCCTGCCGCCGCCAGATGCGCAGGGGTTAATGTGTTTGCGGAAATGGTCAAAATACCGACCCGCCGGCCCTTTGGCAAAAGACACTGAATCATCGAAACCTGCATTAACGACGATGTTGCCACCGGCAGACCAAGCGCCTCTTTGACCTCGTCCTGAATAAGCGAGAGGAACCCGCAACTGGTGGTGATCCCGGCACACCCCATCTGCACCAGTTCACGCCCAGCCTTGATAAAGGCCTTGGTCAACAACCGTGGATCGTCACAAACCACCTTATCCGCCGTTGCGCCCCGAACCATGCGGTAGTGTACCGGAAAAGGCCATGTCTGCGGATTACCGATATCCCCGAAAACTCGGGGAAAGCGCGTTTCCAGCATCAGTATCCCGACAGTTGCGGCGGTTTGCATCCTGTTGTCCCGTGTCATATGTACCCTCTCCAACCAACCCGATATGGAATTGTCTATCATCCTGAACGTCACCGAAGAAATCTATTTGGAGTGTCGTTTACACCGGGACTTGAACATCGCAGCCACAAGGGCTGAACAATGCGGCCGAGGTTTCGCATAAACCTACCCGACGACGGGAGCGTGCCATGGGCCGGTTCAAATCCCCACGTCACGCACAACAATTTCATCCGCCCACGACCAGATCAATGTTTTATTCAGACCTCGCCGACACCAATCGACCGCCAGATCGTCCCGCCATGCCAGATCAGATGCTTTCGTTATCTGGCACGATATTACGTGTGAATTTGCTGCCGGTTAAAATTGTCGAAAACCCGATTCCTGTTGTAACAGTTATAGTGTTCGAGGTTCTTCAGCCCTGCCACACCATCTCGCTCGACACGGCTGTTCATACCTGATTGAAATCAATGATTTTAAAGCTTTTTTATGATTGTCATGCTGGGCACAGTTTACCACCTGTCACCCCCATTTCCCATGCATTTGTGTGTATAAAACCGGGGTGGTGCCCTCCCATGTGGTTTTGATCAACCTTGGAAGCAGGTGAGCCAAAGCAAGAGTAAACAAACCGAAGAACTCTCCGCTCCTAAATTGTGGATGCTAAACCGTGATAAAATCCATCTCACCCGCCCGGAACCTGTCGGATGTTATCCGGCAACCACGTTGCGATTTCCGGCCAGATCACAAGGATCACCACCATCAGCAACATCAACCCGACCATCGGTACAGCCGTTTTGGCGATATAGGAGATCTCGTGTTTGGTCATGCCCTGCAGCACAAACAGGTTGAACCCGATGGGTGGTGTGACCTGTGCCATTTCCACGACGACCACGATGAAGATGCCAAACCAGATAATGTCAATGCCTGCCTGCCGGATCATTGGCTCGACAATCGCCATGGTCAGCACCACTGACGAAATCCCGTCCAGAAACATGCCCAGGAAGACATAGAAAACCGTCAGCACAACAATCAGCATCGTCGGTGACATATGCAGGCTGTCGATCCATGCTGCCAGCATCCGTGGCAAGCCCGTGAACCCCATGGACAGTGACAGGAAAAACGCCCCCATCAGGATCAGCGCGATCATCGCCGAGGTCCGCGTCGCCCCCATTAATGAGGCCGAGAATGTGCTCCAGTTCAGCGACCCTTGCAGGGCGGCAAGGGCAAGCGAGCCGAGAACGCCGACCGCTGCAGCCTCGGTGGCTGTGGCGTATCCCAGATACATCGAACCGATCACCACCGAGACCAGCAACAACACCGGCGCCAGGAAGCGGCTTTCGGACAGCATTTGCAACAGGCTCATCGCCGGCTCCGGTTTTGGCCTCTGGTCCTTGAACAGGAAATGCCAGCCCATGATATACAGCGCAAACAGGCTGGCCAGAACCAGACCGGGGATGATACCGGCCATGAACAATTTGGTAATGCTTTCGTTGATCGACACGCCGTAAACGATCAGTGTCAGCGATGGCGGGATCATCAGGCCCAGCGTGGCGGCCCCGGCCAGGGTGCCGATGATCATGTGCTCGGGATAGCCGCGTTTGCGCAACTCTGGGATCGACATTTTGCCAACCGTGGTCAGGGTGGCCGCCGAAGACCCCGAAACGGCGGCAAAGATGGTGCAACCGGCGATATTGGTATGCAGCAACCCGCCCGGCAACCAGCGCAACCACGGCGCAAGCCCGCGGAACATATCCTGTGACAATCGCGTTCGATACAGGATTTCTCCCATCCAGATAAACAGCGGCAGGGCGGTCAGGGTCCAGCTGCTGGCCCCCGTCCAGATAGTGGTGATCATCGCGTCCCCTGCGGGACGGGTGGTGAACAGCTCCATCCCCACCCAGGCAACCCCCATCAGGGCCAATCCGACCCAGACCGAACCGCCCAGCAGGGCAAACAGCACAAACAGAAAGGTCAGGGTTGCGTATAATTCGTTCATTCCAGTGCCTCGCCCACAATGCTGGTTTCACCGTTCACCAAAAGCCGCGTCAACGCATCCCACAGGGCCACGGCCAGCAGGATGGTACCGATCGACATGGGCAGTTGTGGCAGCCAGATCGGGGTATAAACCCATCCCGCACCGGTTTCAGCCCAGATCTGCCCCCATTTTGACGGTGCATTGGCAAACATGGAAAAGAAGGCGATCAGCCATTCCGGCGTATAGTCCTGCCCCTGCGTGCGGTCATTCAGCATCACCGACATGAAGTTGGTTTTGACTGCATATCGGGCGAAATAGGTGGCGATGACAGCGGCAATCAGCGTCGCCAACGCATCCAGCCAGAAACGGGTGTATTTGTTCATGTTCAGAAAGATCGACACACGGATATGGTTGCCGTTTACCAGCGCATAGGCCAGTGCAAAGAAGGATGTCGCGGCCATTGCATAGCCCGCATATTCGGTCGATCCGGGGAAGGTTATGCCGGACCATCGGGCAATCATCTGCGCCACGATCAGCAGCAGGATCAGCAGCATGAAAAAGGCAGCAATAACACCGGCAATGACATAGACCCTGTCCAGAATACGCCAAACCGGTGACAGCATCCGTTTCGCCGTCTGGCGCTGAATCAGGCAGAACCCTGCCAGCAATGCCGGAAATACAAACAGCCACACCCATAAGGGCAGCCCCAGAAATGGTTGCCAGTCTCTCACATCAACTTCCCTTGAAACCCTGAGTGTGGCCCCCGTTCAACGACGGGGGCCACTGGCCATTTACATCTTGTGGTAAGCGTCCAGAATAGCCTGACCGTCAGCGCCGGTCTGCTCCAGCCAATCGGCAGTCATCTTTTCGCCAATCGCTTTCAACTCGGCCAGAAACTCGGGGCCGGCGTCGGTCACGGTCATGCCGTTGGCCTGCAACTGTTCGAAATACCAGTTCGCCAGTTCCTCGGATTTGGCGGCACAGGCGGCACCGGTTTCATCGGCGGCCTTTTGCAGGGCGGCTTTGGTGGTGTCGTCCAGACCGTCCCAGACACCCTTGTTCACCATCACATAGTTGCGCGGCAGCCATGCGTTGACCTTGTAGTAATGGTCCAGATACTCCCAGACCTTGCGGTCATAGCCGGTGGACCCTGACGAAATGAAAGCCTCGACCACGCCGGTGGCCAAGGCCTGGCTCAGCTCGGCGGCCTCGACCTGCACCGGCACCATGCCCAGTGCTTCGGCAAAGGTGGCCGTTGCGGTGTTGTAGGAGCGGAACTTCAGCCCCTGCGTATCCTTGGATGAATTCACCTCCTTGTTGAAATAGAAGCCCTGCCCCGGCCACGGGCATGTATAAAGCGCCACAAGGTTCAGATCGGCCAGTTGCGCGTTCACCTTGTCCTTGGCCGCCTGCCACAGCTTTTCATTGTCTTCATAGGTGGTGGCAACAAACGGCAGGTTGTCCCAGCCCAGCAAGGGGGCCTCGTTGGCGTGGGCCGACATGAAACGTTCGCCGATCGGCACCTGACCGGTCTGGATGGCGCGCTTGATCTCGCCGCCTTTGAACAATGATCCCCCGGGATGCACGGTGATATTGATGCCGCCATTTGTATATTCGCGCACCTTGTCGGCAAACACCACGCCCATTTCCGAATGGAAATTGGTGGCGGAATAGGCCATCGGCATATCCCAGTCCTCGGCCATTGCCGCAGAGGCGCCAAGGGTCAGGGCAACGGTGACTGCCGCCGCCAGATTGGTTTTGAATGTGATCATTTATGTTCTCCCTATTATTGATCTACAGTCGTATCTTACTTTGCGAACCTTTGTGGTGTGAAAGGCCGGGCATCGTAATTTGTCGGCGTTCCATTTACCAGATCAGCAACCATGCGTCCGGTTTTCGGCCCGCCTGTCAACCCTATATGATGATGGCCAAAGGCAGCAAAGACGCCGCTATCGCCGATTTCCCCGATCAATGGCAGGCTGTCGGACGGTGCGGGGCGAAAGCCCAGCCATTCCTCCTCGCTGTCGGCCTGCATTTGCGGAAATATTTCGGCCACCTTGCGGCGTAGCAGCTTTAGCGGTGCCTTTGACAATCTGTCTTTCATCCCCCCGAATTCGACAACACCTGCACACCTTAGCCCCTGATCCATTTGCGTTGCAACGAATTTCCCCGTGGCCAGCATCATCGGGTTGCGCGGTGTTTCGCTGGGGTTTTTGTAAACGATATGATAGCCACGCTCGGCCTCCAGCGGCACATTGATGCCCAGCTTGCCCATCAGCGGCTTGGACCAGACACCGGCCGACAATACAGCCCCGTCGCAATGAATACGCCCCTGATCGGTATCCACTGCCGAAATCCGCCCGCCAGACAGGTCGAAATCCTTGACCTCGGCCTGCATGAACTGCCCACCCAATTCCTGCAGGTGCGCCACCAGATCTTTGACATAGGCCGCGGGGTTCAGGATAAACCCGTGGTTTTTGTTCACCGCCAGCAGCTTGACATCGGGCGACAGGATCGGCTCGGCCTCTTGCACCGCTGGCCCTTCGATGATCGAAGGCACAAAGCCCGCCTTGCGCCGCAATTCCCAGACATAGGCATCGGCCTCAAAGGCCGCGCGGTCGGCATAGACAAAATTGTACTCACTTTCCTGCACCCATTTCGCCGCCTTGGTGCCGGCCGTCAGCGCCTGATGCTGTTCCAGACTATCGCCGACGATCAGCGTCAACCCCTCCGAAATCCGGCGGGTATCGGTGTCATTGGCATGGGACAGATACCGCATCAGCCATGGCAGCAATCTGGGCGCATAGGCCAGTCGCATGAACAGCGGAAAATTCGGATCCAGCAGGTATTTCGGGCCTTTGCGCAGTAATCCGGGGGTTGTCACCGGCACAACCGAGCAACTGGCCAGAATACAGCCATTGCCATAAGAGGCGCCCATACCGGGCACGCCTTTGTCAACCAGCGTCACCTGATGGCCCGCACGCCGCAGCCAGATCGCGCAGGAGGCCCCAACTATTCCGGCACCGACAACAACAATATGGCGAAGGGTCATTCCATGCCCCTTGCCGTGTGATTTTTCAGGCAGCCCCTGTTGTTTGGAAACACCTCACCCCCCCTTGTGATGTCAAAGAGTGGCACAGATCAAACGACACTCCAAATAGATTTCTTCGGTGACGTTCAGGATGATAGACAATTCCATATCGGGTTGGTTGGAGAGGGTACATATGACACGGGACAACAGGATGCAAACCGCCGCAACTGTCGGGATACTGATGCTGGAAACGCGCTTTCCCCGAGTTTTCGGGGATATCGGTAATCCGCAGACATGGCCTTTTCCGGTACACTACCGCATGGTTCGGGGCGCAACGGCGGATAAGGTGGTTTGTGACGATCCACGTCCCGCCACAGCCAGTACTTTTTAGCCGCAGATTGATATCACACCCCGTCCAGATGCCATTTATCATCAACCGGAGGGCGGTTTTGGCGGATCGATTTGGCATATTTCGCCTAAATCTTTCTGACCCAGAACCGGATCGTTTCATGGCTGATGCCGATCCCGCGCTCGGCTAGAATATTCTCCATATCGTGCAGGCTCAGGCTGAAACGATAGTAGCCAAAATATTGGCGAACATGAAACGCACTTCCGGTTAAAATTGTCGAAAAACCGATTCCTGTTGTAACACTTATGGTGTTCGAGATTCTTCTGCCCTGCCACACTATCTCACTCGACACGGCTGTTCATGCCTGATTGAAATCAATGGTTTCGAGCAGATATGGGCAGTTATGAGAAAGGGGAATGGTGCCCAGGAGAGGACTCGAACCTCCACGTCCATACAGACACTAGCACCTGAAGCTAGCGCGTCTACCAATTCCGCCACCTGGGCAGGTGTCGTGAAGCCGCGATTTAATCTCATACTCGCGGGGTGTCAACCGATGTTGAGTAATTTCTGTTGTTCGACAATCTCGGCTTGTTTGTGGGGGCGCAGAAAGCTATTGAAACAGGGAAGTAGCATGGAGGCCGATATGTCCAGACTTGTAACAGTTTATGGCGGTTCAGGATTTGTTGGACGTTACATCGTACAGCGTCTGGCGCGGGCGGGTTGGCGTGTGAGGGTCGCGGTTCGCCGCCCGAACGAAGCGTTGTTTGTTCGCACTTATGGTGATGTCGGCCAGGTAGAGCCCGTTCCCTGCAACATCCGCGACGATGAATCCGTCCGGAGCGTAATGCATGATGCCGATTCCGTGGTGAACTGCGTGGGCATTCTGAACGAGGAAGGCCGTAACCGTTTTGATGCGGTCCAGGTTGAAGGTGCCAAACGCATTGCCCGTCTGGCCGCCTTGGAAGGCGTGCAGACGCTTGTACATATTTCCGCACTGTCGGCGGACGAACACAGCAACAGCAACTATGCGCGCACCAAGGCGCAAGGGGAAATCGAAGTTAAGAAGTATTTTCCAAAGGCCGTCATTCTGCGGCCGTCAGTTTTATTCGGGCCGGAAGACCAGTTCTTCAACCGTTTTGCGGATATGACCAAATACAGTCTGATCTTGCCGATCGTGGGCGGCAAGACAAGGTTTCAGCCTGTCTATGTTGATGATGTTGCCGCTGCTGCGCAGCTCGGCGTAGAGGGAAAGGCAACCCCTGGAATATACGAACTGGGAGGCCCGGAAACCGATACACTGCGTGGATTGGTCCGCAAAATGCTGCAAATGATCCACCGACGCCGTCTGGTGGTAAACCTGCCTTTCTGGGTTGGAACTGTGATCGGCTTTTTCCTGGATATGGCCCAGGCTGTTTCGATGGGGCTTTTCACCAATAATATCTTGACACGCGATCAGGTGCGCTTGTTGCGAAACGACAATGTCGTCGCAAAGGATGCGCGTGGTTTCAAGGATCTGGGCATTCACCCCGCAGCATTCGAGGCCGTTGTTCCCGAGTATTTATGGCGGTTCCGCCCCGATGGACAATATGACGAGATTCGGAAATCTTTGACCCGTCTGCACAAAACCTGACCCATTCCTTGAACAGAGCTTTTTCATGAGTGATAGTACAACGATTGTCTCCCTCCTGCTGGGTATTCTGGAGGGAATGACGGAATTTATCCCTGTCTCTTCGACCGGCCACCTGTTGTTGGCCGGCCATTTTCTGGGCTTTCAATCGGCCGGCAAAACCTTTGAGGTCGTCATTCAGCTTGGCTCTGTTCTGGCGATACTGACGATTTATTCACACAAACTCTGGACGGTATTCCGCACCGCCCCCAGCGACCCGCAATCGCGCCGTTTCATTTATTCGATTCTGATCGCATTCCTGCCTGCGGTTGTCATTGGCGTGCTGGCGCATGACTTCATCAAGAATGTCCTGTTTGAAACACCAATGCTGATTGCCATCATGCTGATATTGGGCGGAATTATCCTGTTGTGGGTCGACAAGCTGAAGCTCAATCCGCGCTATCATGATGCGATGCGGTTCCCGTTGGGGATGTCTTTGTCTATCGGATTTGCCCAGACGCTCGCCATGATTCCCGGCGTCTCCCGATCCGGCTCTACCATTGTCGCTGCCTTGCTGATGGGGGCCGACAAACGCGCGGCAGCAGAGTTTTCATTCTTCCTGTCAATGCCGACAATGGCCGGGGCTTTTGCCTATGATTTATACAAGAATCGCGATGTTCTGGATGCCGGAGCAATGAACGAAATTGCCATCGGATTTGTTGCTGCATTTGTCTCGGCCGTTTTTGTCGTAAAGTGGCTGTTGGGCTATGTCAGCAAGCACGGGTATTCGTTGTTTGGCTGGTGGCGAATCATTGTTGGCGGTGCTGCGCTGGTCGGGTTGTTGTGGGGATAAAGCCTGTCCCGCAGCTCATAGGTAATTATGTATGACCTAATTAGGCTTACTTTTACGGGTAATCACTTGGTGGTCCGCCAATTATTCAATAATAGGTCAGTATTACTGTCTTTTCATTGCCGTTATGGGACACTATTGAGGGGGTTCAACCGAAATTCGGAGGGCTGAACTTGGCGAAGAACCAAATGCTGCAATTTGTGAACCTGCAAAGGGACATGCCGCAAAAGCGTGATCCGAGTATACGCGATCGGGATTTCAATGAGATTTACGCCGAGTTCTCTGAAGCCAAGGCAGAGGAACAGGCCAGCCGGTGCAGCCAGTGTGGCGTGCCGTATTGCCAGTCCCATTGCCCGCTGCACAACAATATTCCCGACTGGCTGCGCCTGACGGCCGAGGGACGGCTGGAGGAAGCCTATGCACTGGCGCAGGATACCAATACCTTCCCCGAAATCTGTGGCCGCATCTGCCCGCAGGACCGCCTGTGCGAGGGAAATTGCGTTATCGAAAAATCCGGGCACGGCACGGTTACCATCGGATCAATCGAAAAATTCATAACCGATACCGCCTGGGAAAAGGGCTGGGTCAAACCCGGCACGCCACGCGCGGAACGCCCGGAAAGCGTTGGTATCATCGGCGCCGGCCCCGGCGGTCTGGCGGCGGCCGACAGGTTGCGCCGCGCCGGCATACAGGTGACAGTTTATGACCGCTATGACCGGGCCGGGGGACTGCTGATTTACGGCATCCCCGGCTTCAAGCTTGAGAAAGACGTGGTGGCCCGGCGGATCAACCAACTGGAGCAGGCTGGCGTACAGTTTGTGCTGAATTGCACGGTTGGAGCCGACCTGTCCTTTCAGGCCATCCGCGGCCAGCACGATGCCGTGCTTATTGCCACTGGGGTCTATAAATCAAGGGATTTGCAGGCACCGGGCGTGGGCGCCGCCGGTGTGGTGCGGGCGATTGACTACCTGACCGCATCAAACAGGGTCAACCTGGGAGACCAGGTGCCCGAGTTCACGGATGGAGAGCTGAACGCCGCCGGAAAACGCGTTGTGGTCATCGGCGGTGGCGACACGGCGATGGATTGCGTGCGCACGGCAATCCGGCAGGGCGCGACCAGTGTCAAATGTCTGTACCGCCGTGACCGCGCCAACATGCCCGGCAGCCAGCGCGAGGTGCAAAACGCCGAGGAAGAAGGCGTGGAATTTGTCTGGCTGACCGCGCCAAAGGGTTTTACCGGCGATCCGGTCACGGGTGTCATGGTGCAAAAAATGCGGTTGGGGCCGCCGGATTCCAGCGGTCGTCAGAGCCCGGAAGTGATTGAAGGCGCCGACTATACCGAAGACGCCGATCTGGTGATCATGGCGCTGGGATTCATGCCGGAGGATCTGCCGGCACTATGGAATGAGGAAGCCTTGGAAGTCACCCGCTGGGGAACAATTCTGGCCGATTTCCGGACCCATGAAACCAAACTGCCCGGTGTCTATGCGGTGGGCGACATCGTGCGCGGGGCGAGCCTGGTTGTCTGGGCCATCCGCGACGGGCGCGAGGCGGCAGATGCGATGCTGGAGTACCTGTCCAATACCGGTTCGATCGCTGCCGAATAAGGGGAAAATACGTGGCAGGATACGATATGGATTCCGTATGGATATTGTATGGCTAAATTGCAAAGGCGGGTAACGGCAGCAACACAGAAAAGTCAGTAGTGCTGACGTATAATGGAGACATTTATGGATAGAACCGGAAAATGCCTGTGTGGCGCCGTGCGTTTCACCATCCGGGATCTGAACCCGGAATTCGGCACCTGCCATTGCAAGATGTGCCAGCGCTGGGCCGGTGCCTCGTTGCTGGCCCTGTCTGTCCCCGCAGATAGCGTGAGCTTTGAGGGGGGCGAACATGTGAAACACTATCAGTCCTCGGAATGGGCCGAACGGGCCTGGTGCGAAAACTGCGGGTCAAATCTGTGGTACCGGGTAACCGCCGAGGGGCCGTTCCATGGCACCTACCATATGCCGATCGGATTGCTGGATGACACGAGCGGCCTGAAGAACATGCGCGAAATCTATGTGGACCGAAAGCCGGATGCCTATGATCTGGCCGGAGAGCGCGAGCGACTGGACACGGCGGCAACCCTGGCCCTATTCGGAGCGGATGAATGAAAGATGCGATGATTTTATGCGCCGGTCTCATGCTTCTGGCCACAAATGCCCTGGCGGCGAACCAGAATACCTTTACCCCGCCCAAAGGCTGTACCGCCTTTCTGACGGTTCAGGACCGCAATTGTCAGGTTGAGCACCACTGGGCCTGTAAGGGGGATCCCGAGGGCCAGGTCTGGCGCTTGGTGATCGACGGCGAAGGGCCGAGGCAGCTCTCGCTGACCGACAATGAGTTTCGCTGGGTTCTGACCTATCCGCTGCGCGCCGGCACCAAGGAAACCCTGGTAACACCCGAGGCTGACCCGGCCTCGCTGACCGAGCTTCTGGCGACCGGAATCGACAGCTATGATTTCCAGATCCAGATTGCGCTGGACGGCCGCCCCCTGCGCCGCGACCGGGTTGTCGGGTTTGACAAGCTGACCGGAAACAGCGTGACCATTGATGGTGAGCCACTGCTGACCACCGAGTTTGCCTATACGATCAGCAACGATCGGGATGACAGCACCTACAAGGCCTATGGGCAGCAGTTTGTCAGCGAGCGGTACAATGTTTTCTTTGGCGGTGTCGAAACATCCGAAAGCGGCGGCAGCAAGGAAAACTACGACAACAGCCCGGTGGAGTTTCTGAAACCCGGCGAAAAAGGGTTTCTGTCGCGCAACCCGAAATATGATTGTGGCGCGGTGATGTCACGTTTTTCCACCCGTCCGAAAACAGAACAGATGGAGGCCCCCGATGACCTGTAACAGTGCAAATTGGGCTGAAACAGAGACGAACAAGCGCCAATGGCTGGCGAAAAACGGATTATATTCCGAGGCCGAGGAACATGCCTCTTGCGGGGTCGGTCTGGTGGTTTCCATTGACGGCAAACCAAGCCGTGATGTGGTGCAGAAAGGCATTGATGCGCTCAAGGCGGTCTGGCACCGGGGGGCGGTGGATGCCGATGGCAAGACCGGTGATGGCGCCGGTATCCATGTGCAGATTCCGGTGATGTTTTTCTATGACCAGATCCGGCGCACCGGGCATGAGCCACGACTGGACGAACTGGTCGCTGTCGGTCAGGTGTTTCTGCCACGCACTGATTTTGGCGCGCAGGAGGCCTGCCGCACGATCGTGGAAACCGAGGTGCTGAAGCGCGGTTACAAGATCTATGGCTGGCGCCATGTGCCGGTGAATGTGGGCTGCCTGGGGGAAAAGGCCAATGCAACCCGCCCCGAGATCGAACAGATTCTGATTTCCAACTCCAAGGGGGTCGACGAGGAAACGTTTGAGCGCGAGCTTTATGTGATCCGGCGCCGGATCGAAAAGGCGGCGGCGGCGGCCAATATCACCGAGCTTTATATCTGTTCGCTGTCGTGCCGCTCGATCATCTACAAGGGGATGATGCTGGCCGAGCAGGTGGCCGAGTTTTACCCGGATCTGATGGATGAACGGTTTGAAAGCGCCTTTGCCCTGTATCATCAGCGCTATTCCACCAATACCTTTCCGCAATGGTGGCTGGCGCAGCCGTTTCGCATGCTGGCCCATAACGGCGAGATCAACACCCTGAAGGGCAATGTCAACTGGATGAAGAGCCATGAGATCCGCATGGCGAGCAGTGCCTTTGGCGACATGGCCGAGGACATCAAGCCGATCATCGCCCAGGGCAGTTCGGATTCCGCCGCGCTGGACGCGGTGTTCGAGGTGATGGTGCGGGCCGGACGCAGCGCGCCAATGGCAAAAACCATGCTGGTGCCCGAGGCCTGGTCGCAGCAGGCGGTGGAACTGCCGCAAAGCTGGCGCGACATGTATGCCTATTGCAATGCGGTGATGGAACCGTGGGACGGCCCCGCCGCCCTGGCGATGACCGACGGGCGCTGGGTGTGTGCCGGGCTTGACCGGAACGGTCTGCGACCGATGCGTTATGTGGTGACCGGCGACGGGCTGGTGATTGCTGGCTCCGAAGTGGGCATGGTGCCGGTGGACGAGGCCACGGTGAAAGAGAAAGGCGCGCTGGGACCGGGGCAGATGATTGCTGTCGACATGAAGAAGGGGCTGCTGTTCCACGACAAGGAAATCAAGGACAAGCTGGCACGCGCCCTGCCCTTTGGCGAGTGGACCAGCAAGATCACCGAAATGGAAACCGAACTGGATGCGGTGACCGAAGCGCCCATATCTGTCGGAGAGGAACTGCGCAAACGGCAACTGGCCGCGGGATACAGCATCGAGATGCTGGAGCAGATCCTCGCCCCCATGGCCGAAGACGGCAAGGAAGCCATTGCCAGCATGGGCGACGATACCCCCTCGGCCGTCTTGTCGCAGCAATACCGGCCGCTCAGCCACTTTTTCCGGCAGAATTTCAGCCAGGTCACCAACCCGCCAATCGACAGTTTGCGTGAATACCGGGTGATGAGCCTGAAAACGCGGTTCGGCAACCTGAAAAACGTATTGGATGAAAGCAGTGCGCAAACCGAGATTCTGGTGCTGGAAAGCCCGTTTCTGGGCAATGCGCAGTTTGAGGCCCTGTTGCGCCATCTGGGCGATGACGTGGTGGAAATTGACTGCACCTTTGCCGTCGGCGACGACGACATGGCCCTGCGCAAGGCGCTGGCGCGGATCCGGTCAGAGGCGGAAGACGCGGTGCGCTCGGGCTCGGCCCATATCGTTCTGACGGATCAGCATCAGAGCCCGGAGCGCATTGCAATGCCGATGATCCTGGCAACAAGTGCGGTGCATAGCGGGCTGACGCGCGAAGGTCTGCGCACGTTTTGTTCAATCAATGTGCGCAGTGCCGAATGCGTGGATCCGCATTATTTTGCCGTGCTGATCGGCGCCGGCGCCACAACGGTCAACGCCTATCTGGCCGAAGATTCACTGGCCGACCGGGTGGAACGCGGCCTGCTGGAAGGCAATCTGACCGATGCCGTCGCCCGCTATCGCAAGGCGATCGATCAGGGCCTGCTGAAGATCATGGCCAAGATGGGGATCAGTGTGATCTCATCCTATCGCGGCGGACTGAATTTTGAGGCCGTCGGGCTGAGCCGCGCCATGGTTGCGGAATACTTCCCCGGCATGACCAGCCGCATTTCCGGAATCGGTGTGCGCGGCATTCAGAAGAAACTGGAAGAGGTGCACGCGCTGGGCTGGCGCAGCAACCGTGACCTGCTGCCGGTTGGCGGGTTCTACAAGGCACGGCGGTCCGGCGAGACCCACGCCTGGGGCGCGGCCAACATGCATTTGCTGCAATCCGCCTGTGACCGGGGATCGTTTGCACTATGGAAGCAATATGCGGCCAAGATGCAGGCCAACCCGCCAATTCATCTGCGTGACCTGATGGATTTCAAACCACTAGGCCAGCCGGTGCCGATCGAAGAGGTCGAGAGCATCACAGCCATTCGCAAACGCTTTGTCACGCCGGGAATGTCGCTGGGCGCGCTTTCGCCGGAAGCACACAAGATGCTGAGCGTGGCAATGAACCGGATCGGCGCCAAATCCGACAGCGGCGAGGGCGGTGAGGACCCGGCACATTTCACCCCCGAACCGAACGGCGACAACCCCAGCGCCAAGATCAAGCAGGTGGCCAGTGGCCGGTTTGGTGTAACAGCCGAATATCTGACCCATTGCGAAGAACTGGAGATCAAGGTGGCGCAAGGGGCCAAACCGGGCGAAGGCGGGCAACTGCCGGGCCTGAAGGTAACCGACCTGATTGCCCGGTTGCGCCACAGCACCAGGGGTGTGACACTGATCAGCCCGCCGCCGCACCACGATATCTACAGTATCGAGGATCTGGCACAGTTGATCTATGATCTGAAACAGATCAATCCCTGCGCCAAGGTGACGGTGAAGCTGGTGGCGGCCAGCGGTGTCGGCACCATCGCCGCCGGGGTGGCCAAGGCCAAGGCCGATGTGATCCTGATTTCCGGCCACAACGGTGGCACCGGCGCAAGCCCGGCGACCAGTATCAAATATGCCGGCCTGCCTTGGGAAATGGGCCTGACCGAAGCACATCAGGTGCTGGCAATGAACAAGCTGCGCGACCGGGTGACGCTGCGCACCGATGGTGGTTTGCGCACCGGGCGCGACATCGTGATGGCGGCGATGATGGGGGCCGAGGAATACGGCATCGGCACCGCCGCCCTGATTGCCATGGGCTGCATCATGGTGCGTCAGTGCCAGAGCAACACCTGCCCTGTCGGCGTCTGCACCCAGGACGAACGCCTGCGCGCCAAATTCACCGGCACGGCGGACAAGGTGGTGAATCTGATCACATTTTATGCGCAGGAAGTGCGCGAGATTCTGGCCGGTCTTGGGGCGCGGTCGCTGGACCAGGTGATCGGGCGGGCCGACCTGCTCGGGCAGGTCAGCCGCGGTGCTGCGCATCTGGACGAACTGGACCTGAACCCGCTGCTGATTACCGTCGATGGCGCGGCCGACATTGTTTATGATCGCAAGAAACCACGCATCGAGGTGCCCGACACGCTGGATGCCGAGATCGTGCGCGACGCGGCCCGGTTTCTGAAAGACGGCGAAAAGATGCAGCTGCATTATGCGGTGCAAAACACGCATCGCACCATCGGCACGCGGGTATCAAGCCATATCGTGGAAAGATTTGGCATGCATAACAATCTGCAACCCGACCATCTGACGGTGCGGCTGACCGGCAGTGCCGGGCAAAGCCTGGGGGCTTTTGCGGCACCGGGCCTGAAGATCGAGGTGTCGGGGGACGCCAACGATTATGTAGGCAAGGGCCTGAGCGGCGGTATCATCGTGGTGCGCCCGCCGATGATCAGCCCGCTGGTTGCGTCGGAAAACACCATAATCGGCAATACGGTTCTGTATGGTGCAACCGATGGTTACCTGTTTGCCTCGGGCCGTGCCGGCGAACGCTTTGCCGTGCGCAACAGCGGCGCCCAGGTTGTGGTTGAGGGGTGCGGATCATCAGGCTGTGAATACATGACCGGCGGGGTCGCTGTTATTCTCGGCGATATCGGCGCCAATTTCGGGGCCGGCATGACTGGCGGCATGGCCTATCTCTATGATCCCGAGGGGCGGGCCGGCGACTATCTGAACCACGAAACACTGGTGACCTGTCCGGTTACAGTGCGCCACTGGGAGGCCCAGCTGAAAGGGCTGATCGAGCGTCACGTGGAAGAAACCGGCAGTCTGAGGGGCCGCGAGATACTGCACCACTGGGATAAGGAATCCGCAAATTTTCTGCAGATTTGTCCAAAGGAAATGCTGGACAATCTGCCGTATCCCCTGGGGGTGGAGGAAGGGCAGGAGACAGCGTAGTCATCGCCGTCGATTCCGGTAACCTGTTGTTATTGATGCTAAATATGCCAATGTACCAGAATTTGCCGACACGTTGACGCTGGGTAAGGAATCCGTGACTTGAAAAAAGACATTTTCTGATATGATCTGAATGTGGGGACGCATTTTCTTGTGGCGCCTTGCGCCCAGTTTCAGGAGAAAGATAATGTCTGTTTCATTGCAAATTGTTTCAAGGGTAATTGCGGCCGGTGTTGGCCTTGCTATTTCAGCCTCGGCGGCACTGGCGGTGGAGGCGACGGCCAAATCGGCGGTAAATGTCCGGTCAGGTCCGGGAACCAGCTTTGGCAAAGTCGATGTGCTGTATGCCGGCGAACCCGTCAGTATTACGGAATGTCGCGCAAACTGGTGCCATATCCAGCATCCGGGGCCGGATGGATGGGTCAGCGCCCGCTATCTGATCGCCGCAGGAGGTGCCAGCGAGGCCGACAGCGCGACCGGAAGCTCGCGCAGTTCGGATGACGCGGCGGCAGCGGCCATTCTGGGGGCCATTATCGGCGGAGTGATCGCAGGGCGATCGTCTGATCCGGCACCGGCTGAACCGGCAACACCGGCACCGGCCCTGCCCTATGGCCCCGACACCTGCAAACCGGGTTTTGTCTGGCGCGACGCCATTCCCGGCGACCATGTTTGCGTGCGCCCGGAGCGCCGCGCGGCAGCACATAACGAAAACGCGGTAGCCGGGTCACGGGTAGATCCAGAGGGGGCCTATGGCCCGAACACCTGCAAACGCGGATTTGTCTGGCGTGAAGCCTATTCCGGTGATGTGGTCTGTGTCACAGGTGCCCGGCGTGAACAGGTGCGACTTGAAAACCGGGATGGCCCCAGCCACCGGGTTGTCTCGCCATAAAGCAGGGGCATGAAGGCATGAAAAAGAAGACCCCTGCCGAAACTGCCGGGGCCTGATCCCGGACCAAGGAGAACAGAAACGCGAGAAGCGGCGGGATTTGGCCGCCGCTTATGGAATGCCCATGCCTTTCACGGGCGGAATGGCCGTCCGGGCACCCCGGTTTGATCCGGATCTTGTGCTATCAGACATGTTTACCCATTGAAATATTCGGAATAAAACGGCACAAATTCTTCCTAATTTCGACACGAACCCGCAATACGCTGCTGCTAGAATGCCGACCGGATGTTTTTCCGATATGAAAGACGGGTAACCGACAATGCCGACAACCTATACTGATCATTTCTATTTGATGGATCCATATTCGCCACCACCGGCGGGTACGGCGCTGACGGCAACGACCCTGAATTACGTTGATCAGAATGACGACAGTATTCTTTCGCCACCAAGCGGGGATACGATCAACGGGGAAGATATTACACGGGTCTGGCGGGGCGATACTGTAACCGTCAGCATTGGCGGCGTGAATCATACATATGTCGGTGTTACGTTCTATACGGCCACTGGCGCACGCTATTTCACCCCGACAGACGGCACGAATCTGCAAAATGCCACCTTTGTCAGCTCAACCTTTGTCAACACCTCGACGCAGGTGCCCATTGGTGATCTGGCGCCACCCTGTTTCACCGCTGGCACAATGATCATGACAGATCAGGGCGAACGGCCGGTGGAAAGCCTGAAACCCGGAGATCTGGTTGAAACGCTGGATCATGGCCTGCAACCTGTCCGATGGATCGGGTGCAGCCTGACCGATGCAACCGCAAAACACGCGCCGGTGGTCATTCGTGCCAATGCGCTGGGCAATGACAGGGAGCTTCGGGTTTCGCCGCAGCACCGGATTTTGATAGAGGGTTGGCAGGCGGAATTGCACTTTGGCCAGAGGCAGGTTCTGGTGCCCGCCAAACACCTGATCAACGGCAAGACCATTTTTCAGGAGCCGGCTGGCAAGGTAGACTATTACCATCTCATGTTCGATCACCACGAAATCATCTGGTCCGACGGCCTGCTCAGCGAAAGCTTCTTTCCCGGCGATCATATACTGATGCAGGATCGTGCGGTTCTGGCCGAACTGCTGGCGCTTTTCCCCGAGCTTCGGACCGGAAAAGACAGCCGGTTTGAACAGACCGCGCGCACAACACTGAAAAACCGGGAGGCGGCTGTTATCAGCATGGCTGCCTGATATGTGCTGCCACAGACCTATGGACGGCTGAGTGCTTGACCATGCATCCCTTTGCATGGCTAAAGGGGTGTCATGGCAAGACAAGCAGGACAAAAGAAACAGGCAAAGCGTAAAGCACCGGCCAAAAAGACCACACGCAAGAAAAAGCAACCGGTCGCAGAGAAAAGATCCGGCCTGCTGCGGCGGGTCTGGCGCTGGATCTGGCGGGGCGCTCTGGCATTTTTTGCGCTGATCATTCTGGCCGTGATACTGTACAGTTTCATCAACCCGCCAACGACGCCCTATATGCTGGCCGAAGGGCGGCGTCTGGGCGAGGTCGATCAGCAATGGGTCCCGGTTGAGGAAATCGCCCCGGTCATGCTGCGCAGCGTCGTCGCGGCCGAAGACGCGAATTTCTGCAATCACTGGGGATTCGACATGAAAGCCATCAGAACCGCGCTGGAACAGGGTGGCAAACGCGGGGCTTCGACCATTACCCAACAGGTAGTCAAGAACGCCTATCTATGGCAGGGGCGCAGCTGGCCGCGCAAGGCGCTGGAGGCTGTCATGACCCCGCTGGTCGAGGTCTTCTGGAGCAAGCGGCGCATTCTGGAAGTCTATCTGAATATCGTGGAATTCGGTGATGGCGTATTTGGCATAGAAGCCGCTGCGCAAAACATGTTTCACGTCAGCCCGGACAGGCTGACGGCGCGGCAGGCGGCCCGGCTTGCCGCTGTGCTTCCCAACCCGAAGCAAAGGTCGGCCGTCCGCCCCTCGGCAGCATTGCGCAAACGGGCAGCCCGGATTATGGACGGGGCGGCAACCATCCGCGCGGATGGGCGTGCCGCCTGTTTCGAGGATTGAAATTGCATGCAAACCGGCGCAAGTAGAACGCAGCAAAGAGAGTGAATCACACATGGCCAGATTATTCCACGTTCCGCTTTCCCCGTTTTGCCGCAAGGTCCGCCTGTCGCTGGCCGAAAAGAAGATCGAAGTGGAACTGGTCGAGGAACGCTATTGGGAACAGGACCCGGATTTTATGCGGCGCAACCCGGCCGGCAAGGTCCCGGTGCTGAAAATCGACGGGCTGACCATGGCGGAATCTGCCCCGATTTGCGAATATCTGGAAGAGGTATATCCCGACCCCGCGCTGCTGCCCAAAGGCGCAAAGGCACGTTATGAGGTGCGGCGCATGGTCAGTTGGTTTGACGACAAGTTTCACAACGAGGTCACCTCAAACCTGCTGTACGAGCGGGTAAACAAGAAAATCACCGGTGCCGGCTATCCGGACAGCAAGAATGTGAAATTCGGGGCGCAACGGATAAAGTTCCATCTGGATTACATGGGGTGGCTGCTGGACCATCGCCGCTGGCTGGCAGGAGATGTCATGACGCTGGCCGATTTTGCCGCCGCGGCGCATCTGTCGGCGCTGGACTATATCAGCGACGTGGACTGGAACCGCAACGAGAACGTCAAGGACTGGTACGCCAAGATCAAATCACGCCCGGCGTTTCGTTCGATTCTGGCGGATCATGTTTCGGGTTTCCCGCCGCCGCGCCACTATGCGGATCTCGATTTTTGATTGTACGGATTGCTGAGGGGTGAACCGCCCCGCTTGCCTTTCGAATGAGCTGGAGAGCGGTTACCGGATACTCTGGTACCAAGCAAAAGAGGGTGATGTGTCGCAGGCTTTCAAAGCCAGACTCGAGCGCAAGGCGCAGGAGGAGGGATTCGCCGGTATGGGCGTCTGCCGGCCTTGGGCTGCGCCCGAAACCGCGCGCCGTTTGCAGGCTTATGTCGAAAAGGGGCGGCATGGCCAGATGGCATGGATGGCCGAACGGATGCATTGGCGGGGCGATGCGGCGGCGCTGTGGCCCGAGGCAAAAAGCGTGATCATGCTGGCCGAGGTTTACACGCCGGATCATGACCCGCGGGATGTCCTGAACAGGCCGGACCGGGGCGCCATCAGCGTTTACGCGCAGAACCGCGACTATCACGATATTGTCAAGAAACGGCTGAAGCGGGTGGGGCGCTGGCTGATCGAAGAAAACCCGCAGGCGCAGATCAAGGTCTTTGTCGATACTGCCCCGGTCATGGAAAAGCCGCTGGCCGCTGCGGCCGGTCTGGGCTGGCAGGGCAAACATACCAATCTGGTCAGCCGCGATCTGGGGAGCTGGTTCTTTCTGGGGGCGATTTTCACGACGCTGGATTTGCCACCTGATGCGCCGGGGCGTGACAATTGCGGCGAATGCCGGGCCTGCCTGGATGTCTGCCCGACCGGCGCCTTCCCAGCACCTTATCAGTTGGATGCGCGGCGCTGTATTTCCTATCTGACGATCGAACACAACGGGCCGGTGGACGAGGAGCTGCGGCCATTGCTGGGCAACCATATCTACGGCTGTGACGATTGTCTGGCGGCCTGCCCCTGGAACAAGTTCGCCAAGGCAGCGCAGGACGCCCGCTATCATGCCCGCGATGAACTGGTGGCGCCCAGGCTGGCGGAACTGGCCATGCTGGATGATGCGGCATTCCGGGCCCATTTTGCCGGCAGCCCGATAAAACGCAGCGGGCGCAACAGATTTGTGCGCAATGTGCTATATGCGATTGGCAATTCCGGTGATGCGGCCCTGTACGAGGTTGCGGCGCGGCTGCTGGATGACCCGGACAACGCGGTGGCGGATGCGGCCCGCTGGGCGCTGGGGCGGCTTGAGCCATGAGGCCGCTGCGCGGGATCGTGATGATCGTCCTCGCCGTTGGCCTGTTTGCCGTAATGAACAGCCTGATCAAATCGGCGCCCCGCGTCCCGGCGGGCGAGGCGGTTTTCTTTCGCTCGGCCTTTGCGCTGCCGGTGATCATTGTCTGGCTGTGGAGCCGCGGCCACCTGCCGGGCGGGCTTGCCGCCGGGCACTGGCGCTGGCATGCGTTGCGCGGAATCGCAGGCACCGTGGCCATGGGGCTGAGCTTTCTCGGGCTGAAATTCCTGCCTTTCCCCGAGGTGACGGCCCTGCGTTTTGTCACACCGGTTCTGGTGCTGATTTTTGCCGCGATTTTTCTGGGTGAGCGGTTTCGGCTGGTCCGGCTGGGGGCAGTGATTGCCGGGCTTGCCGGCGTGCTGATCATGCTCTGGCCCCGGTTTGAGGGGGCCGCCGATGCCGCAGGGCGGCGGGCGCTGATCGGGGCCATGATCGTGCTGACCTCGGCCAGCTTCGCCGCCATTGCCCAGATTGCGCTGAAGCGCATGTCGGGCATGGAAAAAACCGCCGCCATCGTGTTCTGGTTCTCGCTGATCTCGATGACGTTGGGGCTGGCCACCCTGCCGTTCGGCTGGGTCTGGCCAACCCCGCGCGAGGCGGGCTTTCTGATTTGCGCGGGTATTCTGGGCGGGGCCGGACAGATGCTGCTGACCGAAAGCTACCGTTTTGCGGATGTGAGCACACTTGCACCCTTTACCTATGTGTCGATGATCTGGGCGCTGCTGATCGGCTATTTCATTTTCAACGAACCGCCCACTATACCGATGCTGGCAGGGGCAGCGCTGATCATTGCATCCGGCCTGGTAATCGCTTGGCGTGAGCAGAGGCACCAGCGCCGAGAACGCGAAAAGCCCAGGCCAAGGGGCCAATTCAGGCCGGAGTAGAGATGGCAAACACGCCGGAAAACGTGGTGGTCACACTGAACAGCATGCCGGAATATGTGGATATGTTCAGGGCCGCGTTTGATGGCGAAAAAGAGCCTGTCACCTTTGACAATATGGCGCGCGCGATCGAAAGCTTTGAGGCAACACTGATCACCCCCGCCCCGTTTGACGCCTATCTGAATGGCGACGAAACAGCTCTGACAGACGAACAAAAGGCCGGGCTGGCCCTGTTCATGGACAAGGGCTGTGCCGCCTGCCATAGCGGGGTAAATGTGGGGGGGCACGGGTACTATCCGTTCGGCCTGGTTGAAAAACCCGGTGCAGATATTCTGCCTGTCGGCGACAAAGGGCGGTTCAAGGTTACGGAAACCGTCAGTGATGAATATGTCTTTCGAGCAGCACCCTTGCGCAACGTGACGGTAACCGCCCCCTATTTCCATTCCGGCAAGGTTTGGGATTTGAAAGTTGCCGTTCAGATCATGGCGGAATCACAGCTGGGTGAAGAACTGTCGGACACAGAGACAAACCAACTGGTTGCCTTTCTGGGCAGTCTGGAAGGTGCCATGCCGCCGGTGACGCTGCCGGTGCTGCCGGCGGAAACCAGCGAAACGCCCCGACCGGCAGCCAAGGTCGGGCCATAAAACCACCAACACGCACTCCGGCAGCCTATCTGCCGGAGTGTCTATTTCTTTCGTGCATCTGCAATGGTTTGGAGGCTGAGTGCGGGTTACGCCCGCACCAGTTTTTCGTAATCCTCGGCAATGCTGCGTGTCAGCGTGCCCACCTCAAAATTATAGCTGCCGATCTGCCCTACCGGGGTGACTTCGGCCGCGGTGCCGGTCAGCCAGCATTGCTCAAAGCCCTCCAGCTCTTCGGGCATGATGTGGCGTTCGTGTACCTTGATCTGTTTGTCGCGCAACATGCCAACCACGGTTTGCCGGGTCAGGCCGTTGAGAAAACAATCCGGTTTTGGCGTGTGCACCTCGCCGTTCTTGACGAAAAAGATGTTGGCGCCGGTCGCCTCGGCCACATAGCCGCGGTAGTCAAACATCATCGCATCTGAACAGCCCTTGGCCTCGGCCGCGTGTTTTGACATGGTACAGATCATATAGAGACCAGCGGCCTTGGCGTGGCAGGGGATGGTCTCGGGGCTGGGGCGTTTCCATTTGGAAATATCCAGCTTGGCGCCCTTGAATTTTGCGTCGCCATAATAGGCGCCCCATTCCCAGGCCGCGATGGCCAGATGCACCGGATTGCGGGCACTGGCCACGCCCATATCCTGCCCGGCACCACGCCAGGCAATGGCGCGCACATAGGCATCGTCCAGACCAGATGCCTGAAGCACCTGTTGCTTGGCGGCTTCGATTTCATCCACCGTGTAAGGGATTTCAAAATCAATCAGACGAGCGGAATTGTGCAACCGTTCCGAATGCTCCCGGCTCTTGAAAATTTTACCGCCATAGGCGCGCTCACCCTCAAAAACAGAAGAGGCATAGTGCATGGCGTGAGTCAGGATATGCACATTGGCCTGACGCCAGGGCACAAGATTGCCGTTCATCCAGATCACGCCGTCACGGTCATCATAGGTATCAGACATGAACTTTCCTTTCTTCACGCGGCCGAATGCAGGCACGATTTCCATATATTGCGCAGTAAAGGTCCGTTTCGGACATATTATTGCGCAAAAACTGAATATTCGTACGAATAGATTCTTGGAAAGTCAACAAGGCTGACTTAAAATCAGTCCGATAGAAAGAAATTGTGATTGAAGGGTACAGGCATGGCCGAGAGTGCAGCAAAAACGATCATGAGCGGTGAAGGACGGCTGTTTCTGACAGATGAGCAACTGCGCAAAGGGATCGAGGCAATGTTTTTTGCCTATCGTGGCTTCACCGCCGACCCGGACAGAATTCTTGAGGAGAGAGGCTACGGGCGGGCCCACCACCGGGCCATCCATTTCATTCATCGGAGTCCCGGCACCACCGTGAACAACCTGCTGAGCATTCTGGGTGTGACAAAACAATCGCTGAACCGGGTGTTACGCACACTGATCGACGATGGCCTGGTTGAAAGCCGGATCGGCACAAGTGACAAGCGCGAGCGCCACCTGTACCTGACCGAGGCGGGTGAAGAACTGGAGCAGGCGCTTTCCGATGCCCAGCGTAGCCGGATGCGCGCTGCCTATCGGGCGGCCGGCCCCGAGGCTGTCGCCGGATTTCGCCAGGTTCTGGAAGCCATGATGGACCCGGATCTGCGGCGGCACTATTCAGCATTGCGGGAGGCAGGCCAATGACCGAGTTGAGCGAAGCACATCTGTTGATTGTCGATGACGACGAACGCATTCGCGGCTTGTTGCAGAAGTTTCTGATCAGAAACGGGTTCTGGGTGACGGCGGCACGCGATGCGGCCCATGCCCGCCGGGTGCTGAGCGGTCTGGAATTTGACATGATCGTCATGGATGTGATGATGCCCGGAGAGGACGGGATCAGCCTGACCCGCAGCCTGCGGGAAAAGATCACAACGCCGATACTGCTGCTGACGGCCAAGGGAGAAACCGAAGACAGGATTGAAGGGCTGAAAGCCGGGGCGGATGACTATCTGCCCAAACCGTTTGAGCCAAAAGAACTGCTGCTGAGAATCAACGCGATTCTGCGGCGACTGCCGGCAGCCTCTGTCGGCGCAATCGGGCCAAAGATGCTGCATCTGGGGGCGGTGCGCTATGACATCGAACGCGGCGAGATGTGGCAGGGCGAAAATCTGGTCCGGTTGACCGCCACGGAAAACGCGTTGATGAAGATATTCTCGGCCCGCCCCGGAGAAGCGGTAAGCCGCAATGAACTGGTCGAGGATCTGGGCCGCGATGGCGGGCAGGCACAGGAACGGGCGGTAGACGTGCAGATCACCCGCCTGCGCCGCAAGATCGAGGCCGATCCGAAACAGCCGCGATACCTGCAAACCGTGCGCGGAGAAGGTTATCGTCTGGTGCCGGACTGACCCCAGGCCCTGAGACCGGTGGCATGTGGTTTATGGGTATGTAACCTGGAAATCCAGCCCGCATTCGCCGGGCAAATGACCATCCCAATCCTCTATGGGCAGGGAACGCACCTTGACCGTGATGGGTTTGCCATGCCCCGTTTCGCCCTCTTCCAGCCGTCCCTTTCCGGTGATGAGATTGATGTCGCATTCTCCCTGATTGGCAGGATCCAGTGTATCCCACCAGTCATGGGTGATCCCGGCCAGGACATAACGCCCGCCCCGATAGGCAATGGTCAGGGTCTGGCGCCACCGGTCGCGACCAATGGATTCATTCATCGAAATCACCTGAAGCGAACCCTGCGGTGTTGACGCCAGTTCGGGCTGCTGGCCGATCCCGCCAACCCATGCAACAGCCGGGGCCAGCACCACCGGCGTATCGGCCCCGTCTTCGAAAATCGCAAGACTTACATCACTGTCGTCACCATCTTTGCGGCGGAAAAGAATGGCCCGGTCTGCCGTTCCGTCCTGATTGATGTCAAACCGGATTTCGGCGAGCAGATCACCCGGCGCAGCACTGGCTTTTTGGATAACGACGCAAAGCGGAAGACAGCACAGCAGAAAGGTAAAGGTACGCATGACAGGTCCTTTGGGTGATGGCTTGTTCAGGGCCGACTATTGCCCTAGCCTGTTCATATGACAACCCTGCTGATCACACATCCCGATTGTCTGGACCATGTTACACCGCCCGGCCACCCCGAGCAGGTGGCGCGGCTGGAGGCCGTGAACCGCGTTCTTGCACTGCCGAAATTTGACGGGCTTCTGCGCCGTGAGGCCCCGATGGCCTGTGATGAGGATCTGCGCCTTTGCCACCCCCGGACCTATATCGAGCGTGTAAAAGCCGCCATCCCGCAGGAAGGCTGGACGCAACTGGATGCCGATACGCATCTGTCGCCCGGCTCATGGCGCGCCGCCATGCGTGCGGTCGGCGCCAACCTGCAAGCGATTGATCGGGTGATGGCAGGAGACGTGGCAAATGCCTTTTGCGCTGTTCGCCCGCCGGGGCACCATGCAGAGCGCGAAACGGCCATGGGGTTTTGCCTGTTTGGCAATGTGGCGATTGCGGCGCGCCATGCGCTTGAGCGGCACGGGCTGTCGCGCGTGGCAATCATGGATTTCGACGTGCATCACGGAAACGGCACGCAAGACCTGATGTGGGAGGAAAAACGGGTGCGATTTGCCTCGACCCACCAGATGCCGCTGTACCCCGGTTCAGGCGCGGCCAGTGAAACCGGCGCACATGGCAATATCATCAATGTACCTCTGCCACCCGGCGCAGGCGGGCCGGCGTTCCGCACAGCCGTGACAGAAAAGATTTTGCCGACGCTGGAAGCCTTTGCCCCGGAATTGGTATTGATTTCAGCCGGGTTCGATGCCCATGCAGACGACCCACTGGCACAACTGATGCTGCGCGAGGATGATTTTGCCTGGATAACGCACCGGATGTGTGACATTGCAGATACCCACGCCGGCGGGCGGGTGGTATCGACTCTGGAAGGCGGATATGATTTGGACGCCCTGGCCGCATCGGTTGCGGCACATGTAGACGTATTGATGGAGCGTGGCGGATGAGCGAAAAACCGGTAAGCGAGATGAGCTTTGAAGAGGCGATGGCGGAACTGGAGCAGGTCGTGGGCCAACTGGAACGCGGCGACGTGCCACTGGAACAGTCCATCAGCCTGTACGAGCGTGGCGCCGAACTGAAAAAGCGCTGCGAGGCCAAGCTGAAGGAGGCCGAGGAGAAGATCGCCGCCATCACGCTGGGCGAGGATGGCCAACCCACGGGAACAAAACCGGTAGAAGGCCTGTAGGCAATGTTTGAACGGGCATTGGCCCAGACGGCAAAGCAGGTTGATGCTGCGCTGTTGCATTTGCTGGAACCGCTGGGAAACCAGCCGGTGATCGAGGCAATGCGATATGGCGTTGACGGCGGAAAGCGGCTGCGGGCCTTTCTGGTGATGGAAGGCGCGCGTTTGCATGGTGTGCCGGAAGGACAGGCAATACTGGCCGCCGCCGCTGTCGAGGCCATGCACGCCTATTCGCTGATCCATGATGATTTGCCGTGTATGGATGATGACGACTTGCGCCGCGGGCAACCGACGGTGCATGTGAAATGGGACGAAGCCACGGCCGTTCTGGCCGGTGACGCCTTGCAGGCGCTGGCGTTCGAGTTGCTGACAAGGCCTGAATGCAGTCCAAACCCGGATGTTCGACTGGCGTTGATTGGCACGATGGCCCGCGCCGCCGGAGCCCAGGGCATGGTTTTGGGACAGGCACTGGATATTGCGGCAGAAACGGCCCCCATTCCGCTGACACTTGATGAAATCACAGAGTTGCAGGCTGGTAAAACCGGAGCGCTGATCCGCTGGTCGGCCGAAGCCGGGGCCGTGCTGGCACAAGCAGAGCCCGCCCCTTTGCGCGCCTATGCCACGGCGCTGGGTCTGGCGTTCCAGATCTCGGACGATATTCTGGATGTGGAGGGGGATGCCCGCAAGGCCGGCAAACGCCTGGGAAAAGATGCCGCAGCCGGCAAGGCAACCTTTGTATCCCTGCTGGGGCTGGACGGGGCCAAATCACGTGCCCGTTCACTGGTGACCGAGGCCGAGGCCGCATTGGCCTCGTATGGGCCGCGGGCGGAAAACTTGCGTCAGGCGGCCCGTTTCGTTATTGCCCGCGACATGTAATACTATGCCGGAAAGGCTGTCAGATGAGTCCCAGACCTGAAACACCACTGCTGGATCGGATTAAGACGCCGACCGACATGAAGGCGCTGAGTGACCGTGAACTGCGTCAGTTGGCCGACGAGTTGCGCAGTGAGACGATCTCTGCCGTTTCAGAGACCGGCGGACATCTGGGGGCCGGGCTGGGTGTGGTCGAACTGACCGTGGCGTTACACGCTGTTTTTGACACCCCGCGCGACCGGCTGATCTGGGATGTAAGCCACCAGAGTTACCCGCATAAAATCCTGACCGGACGCCGGGACCGCATACGCAGCCTGCGCCAAAAGGGCGGTTTGAGCGGATTTACCAAACGTAGCGAAAGCCCGTATGACCCGTTTGGCGCGGCGCATAGCTCGACCTCGATCAGTGCGGCACTCGGGTTTGCCGTGGCGCGGGATCTGGGGGGGGCGGTGGACCCGCCGCTGGGTGACGCGATTGCCGTCATCGGTGATGGGGCGATGAGTGCCGGCATGGCCTATGAAGCAATGAACAACGCGGGGCATCTGAAAAAGCGGCTGTTTGTCATACTGAATGACAACGAAATGTCGATTGCACCGCCGGTCGGGGCGATGTCTTCTTATCTGTCGCGGCTGTATGCCGGCGAGCCGTTTCAGGAACTGAAAGCTGCGGCAAAAGGCGCTGTCAGCCTGCTGCCCGGCCCATTTCAGGAAGGCGCCAAACGGGCCAAGGAAATGCTGAAGGGCATGGCGCTGGGCGGTACTTTGTTCGAGGAACTGGGCTTTTCCTATGTCGGGCCGATTGACGGGCACGATCTTGATCAGTTGTTGCCGCTGTTGCGCACGGTGCATGAGCGCGCCACCGGCCCGATGCTGATCCATGTGCTTACGAAAAAGGGCAAGGGCTATGCCCCGGCCGAAGCCGCGCGCGACAAAGGCCACGGGGTTAGCGCATTTAACATATTGACCGGCAAGCAGAAAAAATCTCCGAGCAATGCGCCGAGCTATACAAGCGTCTTTGCAGAGAGGCTGATCCGGGAAGCCGAAGCCGACGACAAGATCGTCGCGGTGACGGCGGCGATGCCGGATGGAACAGGGCTTGGCCTGTTTGCCGAACGGTTTCCGGCGCGCTGTTTTGACGTGGGAATTGCCGAGCAACACGCTGTCACCTTCAGTGCGGCCCTTGCCGCCGGGGGGATGAAACCCTTTTGCACGATCTACAGCACATTCCTGCAACGCGGCTATGATCAGGTGGTGCATGATGTTGCAATACAGCGTTTGCCCGTGCGGTTCGCCATTGATCGCGCCGGGCTTGTGGGGGCCGATGGCGCAACCCATGCCGGCGCCTTTGATATTGCCTTTCTGGCCAATCTTCCGGGTTTTGTCGTGATGGCGGCAGCAGATGAAGCGGAACTGGCACATATGGTTGCCACGGCGGCAGCGATCAATGACCGCCCCAGTGCCTTTCGTTATCCGCGTGGCGAGGGCGTGGGGCTGGAATTGCCTGAACGCGCAATGCCGCTGGAAATCGGTCGTGGCAGAATGGTTCAGGAGGGTGCGCGGGTGGCCTTTCTTTCCTTTGGAACCCGCCTTGCCGAAGTTCTCAAGGCCAGTGAGCGACTGACCGCACGCGGCATCACGCCAACCATTGCCGACGCGCGCTTTGCAAAACCCCTGGATCGTGATCTGATCCTGCGGCTTGCCCGCGACCATGAGGCGCTGATCACGGTGGAAGAAGGCGCTGTTGGCGGCTTTGGCAGCCATGTCGCACAGCTTTTGGCCGAAGAAGCTGTTTTCGATCAAGGCCTGAAATTCCGCATGATGACCCTGCCGGATATATTCATTGATCAGGCCAGCCAGACAGACATGTACGCCGTAGCCGGGTTGAATGCCGCCGATATCGAAGCGCGCGCCCTGGAAGCGCTGGGAATAGCCGACCTTTCCAGCCGACGCGCCTAGTCCAGTTGACGCGCCTCATCCACCAGCATTACCGGTATGCCGTTGCGAATGGGAAAAGCCAGATGCGCCGCTTTTGAAATGAGTTCCTGTTTTTCGGAATCGTAATGCAGAACCGCATGGGTCACCGGGCAGACCAGTGCTTCCAGCATCCGGCGGTCAAACGTGCTTTCACGTGTCATTGCATGACCTCATCATCATTGCCGCTGCGCAGGGCAAAATCCATCAGGGTTTCCAATGTCTCGCGTCTTTCGGTCAGAGTTCTGGCCTCAAGCAGGGCCTGTTTGTCTTTTGGATCAAACGGGCTGAGCATTGATAGTGAGTTGATCAGGAGCTCTTCCTCTGCGTCACGCATGCTGTCCCAATCAGCATCCAGCCCCTCAAATTCGAAATAGCGATGCAGCAACGACAGAAATGATGCTCGGTCAAAGGCAGGATCCTTCTCTATTCCACCCAGATCGCCCTCAAACTCGCTCCAGTCGGCATCGGCACGAAGATAGGGGGTAAAGCTTGAAATCTGGCCTTTTATGCGAAACCGCGAAATACCCTTGAGCGTGATCATATAACGACCATCATCGGTTTCGGAAAAAGACATGATGCGGCCGGCACAGCCGATCGCATGCAGTTGCGGCTCCGTGCCTTCAGATGATGGCTCTTGTGGTTGAATCATGCCGATCAACCGATGGTTTGTTTTCAACGCGTCATCCAGCATAGTCAGATAACGCGGTTCAAATATATGCAGTGGCAAGCGCCCGCGCGGCAACAATACCGCGCCGGGCAAAGCAAACAGCGGAATGGTATCCGGAAGGTCAGCTGGCGAAAACATGCAGCAACCCTAGCGCGAATTCTTCCTTACGCATAGATCAATGATGTCAGTTTCCGGCGGCCGTTCAGCGCAATCGGATCATCCGGCTTCAGCGCATCGAAAATTGTCATCAACTGGTCTTTTGCCGCGCCGTCGTTCCAATCGCGATCGCGCCGGAAAATCTCCAGTAGCTCGTCAACGGCAGCTTGCTTTTCGTCAGCCGCCAAGAGCGCCTTTGCCAGATCGAACCGTGCCTGCAGATCATCCGGGTTCTTTTCAACGGCGGCACGCAACTCATCCAGCGGGCCTGCCTCGGCTGCCTGTTTGGCCAGCTTGATCTGCGCGCTGGCCGCTTCCAGCTCGGCCGAGTCGGCCATCTCTTTGGGGGCGGCTTTCAGCAGTGATTCGGCCTGTTCGATATTGCCGGTGGCCAGATTGGCACGCACAAGCCCGCCATAGGCGGCAGCATTGTCCGGCGCCTCTTCAAGAATGGCAGCAAAGGTTTGGGCCGCATCTGCCGCAGCACCTTCCGCCAGCATTTCCTCGGCGGCCTCCACAGCGGCATCAAGCCCGCCGTCATCACCGGTGATCTTTTCGATGAATTCCCTGATCTGCGAGGGTGGCAAAGCCCCCTGAAAGCCATCCACCGGTTTGCCATCGGCAAAGGCATAGACCGTCGGGATGGACTGGATACGCAATTGCGCCGCGATCTGCTGATTTTCGTCGATATTGATCTTGACCATCCTGACCTTGCCGCCGGCTTTCTTCACCTCGGCCTCAAGCGCCGGCCCGAGGGTGCGGCAGGGACCGCACCACGGCGCCCAGAAATCAACTATGACCGGTACGTTCTTGCTGGCCTCGATCACGTCCTCAACGAAATGTGCTTCGTCCGATTCCTTGACCAGATCGACACTGGCCGCATTTTCATTTTCCAACATTTTTGTGCCCCGTTTGAATTTGGTTAGACCCTATATGTGCCTGTTTTGCGAAAAACCCAAGGGTCAGAGATCAAATGTTGCAAAAACCGGGGCGTGATCGCTGGGTTTTTCCCAACCGCGCACTTGGCGAAGGATGCGGCTGTTGTGCGCGGCAGACGCAATATCGGGTGTGGCCCAGATGTGATCGAGCCGGCGGCCCTTGTCGGCAGCATCCCAGTCGCGGGCGCGGTAGCTCCACCAACTGTAAAGGCGCCCCTCGGGGATGTCGGCGCGGGTGACATCATGCCATTTGCCCGCGTCTTGCACCTCGGCCAGATGCGCCACCTCTATCGGGGTGTGGCTGACAATTTTCAACAGGGATTTATGGTTCCAGACATCATCTTCTCGCGGGGCGATGTTCAGATCGCCGACAAGGATCGAGCGTTCCGGCGCATTGGCGTGGAAATCGTCGCGCATATCGGTCAGGTAATCCAGCTTCTGGCCGAATTTCTCGTTCACCTCGCGGTCGGGTTTATCGCCGCCTGCGGGCACATAATGGTTGTGGATGGTCACGCCGTTTTCCAGCCGCGCCGCCACATGCCGCGCATGGCCAAGGTTGGCGAAATCATGTTGCCCCGCGTCCACAATGGGCAGCCGCGACAGGATCATCACGCCGTTATACCCCTTTTGCCCGCTAGCCACCATGTAGGTATAGCCCAGCGCGGCAAACCCTTCAGTCGGGATTTTATCAACGGGGCTTTTGCATTCCTGCAGACACAGGATATCCGGGGCTTCTTCGCGCAGCAGTTTCAGCACCAGAGGTTCGCGCAGGCGAACAGAGTTGATGTTCCAGGTTGCGATGGTGAATGGCATGATCTGCTCGCTTTTAGGGTATCTGATCGGATCAGGTTAAGCAAAGCGGGCTGAGACCTCAACCAACCGGTTTCTTTTCTTTTGCGAGACCGCGGGCAAAAGCAAGGACGCAAACCCATAAACCACACGCCATCAACGCGCCAAAAAAAGGCCCGGCACAAGGCCGGGCCAGTCCAACAGGGAGGATCGCGTCATAACCCCAACGCGCGAGGGAACTCGCTATAACACCAATCTATAGCCACCTGATTCGGTCACAAGAAGGCGGGCATTTGACGGTTCTGGTTCTATTTTTTGACGAAGGCGGTAAATATGCGTCTCTAAAGTGTGGGTTGTCACGCCCGCATTATAGCCCCAGACCTCGTGCAGCAGCACATCGCGTGGCACCACGCTTTCGGGCGCGCGATAAAGGAACTTCAGGATGTTTGTTTCCTTCTCGGTCAGACGAATTTTCTTTTCATCCTCGGTAATTAGCATCTTCATCGCCGGTTTGAACGTATAGGGCCCAAGCTGGAAAACCGCATCTTCCGACTGTTCGTGCTGACGCAGTTGCGCCCGAATGCGGGCCAGCAGAACCGGGAATTTGAAGGGTTTGGTGACATAGTCATTTGCCCCGGCATCCAGGCCGAGAATTGTGTCAGCATCCGAATCATGGCCTGTCAGCATCAGAACCGGGCATTTTACGCCTTGTTTGCGCATCAAGCGGCACAGTTCGCGCCCGTCAGTGTCGGGCAGGCCAACATCAAGGATCACCAGATCATAAATACCGGCTTTGGCTTTCTCCATCGCACCAGAGCCGCTGCCCGCCTCGAAAACATCGAAATCCTCGGTCATGATCAGCTGCTCGCTCAGGGCTTCGCGCAGGTCGTCATCATCATCGACCAATAGTATCTTTTTCACGCTGCTCATCTGCTTGCTCCTTGATTGCCCCCCGAACTTGTGTGCAATTTCAGGCTGCGGCAACCCCTGCTGCCAATTCCTCACGCAGCTGTGTGAAAAGTTGGGCTTATGTTTCATCTTCCTTCATAAACCGCTACATGAAAAAGGCAGATTGAAACACGAGGCCGTATGAATTTTCGCCCGACACCCGCCGAATTACTGGCCCGCGCCCGCGCTGATCTGCGCATGGGTGTGCCTGTTGTGCTGGTTGATCACAGTGGTTCCACGCTGGTTTTACCGGTGGAAACGCTGTCTGATGACCGGCTGAACAGCCTGCGCAAGATCGGCGGGGTGCCGGTGCTGATCATTACCGGGCGGCGGGCCGAAACCCTGAAAGCCCGGGCCTATGATGGTGATGTTGCACGTATCCCGCTGCCTGACAGCGCTGATCTGGCCTGGGTACAGGCGGTGGCCGATCCGGCAGATGATTTACGACTGCCGATGAAAGGCCCGCTGAAAACCCTGCGCGACGGCAATGCGGGGCTGGCACGTCTGGCCAGCATGATCATGAAAAGTGCACGCTTGCTGCCGGCCGCACTGCTGCTGGAACTGCCCGAGGGCAGAGCATTTGCCGCGCAAAACGGCCTGACCCTGCTTGATACCACCGAAATCCGCGCAGAGATGGCCCAGGCCAGCCCGTTGCGCGAGATTGTGAGTGCACATGTCCCCCTGTCGGTTTCTGAGGGTACCCGTTTGCATGTGTTTCGCCCCGACGATGGCGGCGAAGAGCATTACGCCGTGGAAATAGGCCGGCCAGCCCGTGACAAACCGGTGCTGACGCGCCTGCATTCGGCCTGTTTTACCGGTGATCTTCTGGGATCCCTGAAATGCGATTGCGGACCGCAGTTACGCGCAGCGCTTGCCCGCATGGGCAAGGAAGGCGCCGGTGTACTGCTATACCTCAATCAGGAAGGGCGCGGCATCGGGCTGGCCAACAAGATGCGCGCCTACAGCCTGCAGGATCAGGGGTTTGATACGGTCGAGGCCAATCACCGGCTGGGCTTTGAGGATGACGAACGTGATTTCCTGATCGGGGCGCATATCCTCAAGAGCATGGGCTTCAACAGCGTGCGCCTGCTGACAAACAATCCCCGCAAGGTGGATATGATGGCACATGCGGGGATCAAGGTGGCCGAGCGGGTGCCGTTACAGGTGGGGCGCACCGCGCATAATGACGCCTATCTGAAAACCAAAGCCAATAAATCGGGGCATCTGTTGTGACTGCGCAGGATATGCTGCTCACCCCAAAGGGCCTGCGTTTCATGAACCGTCTGATCCCCTGTGCGGTTGGGCGCGGCGGGGTGCGCAGCCTCAAGCGCGAGGGCGATGGCGCCACCCCGGCAGGCAGGCACCATATTGCCGGTCTGCTCTACCGCCCGGATCGCATGCCCCGCCCCGCCCCTTGGGCGCAGCCGATTGGCCTGCGGGATTTATGGTGTGATGATGTCGCATCGGTTGCCTATAATCAACCGGTACGCGCGCCATTTGCGCCCAGCCATGAACATCTGCGCCGGCCAGATCCCCTGTATGACGTGGTTCTGCTGACGGATTATAACTGGCCCGAGGCAGAGCCGGGCCGGGGCAGCGCGATCTTTCTGCATGTCTGGCGCAAACCGCGCCACCCAACCGAGGGCTGCATAGCCTTTGCCCGCAAGGATTTGCTGTGGCTTGTCAGACGCATCGGGCCAGGGGCCCGGCTGATTGTCCCGCCCCTGTCTTTGTTCTGTTAATATCCCCGCCGGAGGCGCCGTTTCTGGGCCGCCTCAGCCGTAATCGCGCGCGCCAAAGATGGCAGAACCGACCCGCACATAGGTTGCCCCCTGGGCGATGGCGCGTTCAAAATCGCTGCTCATACCCATGGACAGGTCCTTCAGCCCGTTTCGCTCGGCAATCTTGCGCAAAAGCGCGAAATGCAGACTGGGTTCTTCGTCAACCGGCGGAATGCACATCAGCCCGACCAAAGGCAGATCAAGCGCACGAACCTCTTTTATGAAGGCATCGGCATCCTTTGGCAGAACGCCGGCTTTTTGCGGTTCTTCGCCGGTGTTGACCTCGACAAACAGTTCTGGGCAATGGCCCAGTTCCTGCGCCAGTCGCGCCAGCGTGCGGCCCAGTTTGGGCCGGTCAACCGTGTGGATGGCATCAAACAGCCCCATTGCCTGCCGCGCCTTGTTGGTTTGCAGCGGGCCGATCAGGTGCAGTTCCACACCATCGTATTGCGCACGGAAAGCCGGCCATTTGCCAGCCGCCTCCTGTACCCGGTTTTCGCCAAACAGCCGGTGGCCCTGCTTTAACACATCCTCAACCCGCGCATTCGGCTGCACCTTGGATACGGCAATGAGGCGGGTTGATCCGGGTTTGCGCCCGACGCGTTTTTCCTCGGCAAGGATTCGCTGCTGAATTTCAGAAAGTGACATTTGTAGCCCTGTGCAATTTGCTTGCAGCAGAAAAACACCAAATCGGCGCAAAAGAAAAGAGCGGACCCGAAGGCCCGCTCTCTATTCTGTCAGGTTGTTCTTCTGAATTTAGAAGGACAGACCCAGACCCAGCGAGAACATATCGCGGTCTGAATTAGCAAGAGCAACGTTTGCTCCTGTATCGTCTTTTACTGTCGCCAAGCTGGCCGAACCCCATTCGCCATGGCTGTAACCAGCCATTACGACGGCGCCACCGCCCAGATCGTAGTTGACGGCAAGAGCGTAACCTTTGTGATCGCTGTTGTTCGCTGTAGCACTATAGATGCCATAGTTTGCTGTAACAAGCAGAGGACCAGTGGTGTAGCCAAGACCGATACCAATGTGGTTGTCAATCGGGTCGCCCATAACCGCCTTACCGTCCATGTCGGTATAGTTCAGAATGGCGCGGAACCCATTGTCAAATTTGGCATCAACTGAAACACCAATCAGGCTGTTCGTGCCATCGTCCTGATAGCCAAGACCAAGACCCAGATTCGCACCACCAAGAGCGGTGTTATATTTGACACCGACACCCCAAATGGTATCTGCTGCGGTGCTTGTGTCATTCAGTTCCGCAGACAAGGCGACACCAAAGTCACCAAAGGTGTTGTCATAACGCAGAACCTGACCATCGTTGCCACCGTCCAAGCCGGAGTTGCCGTTGTAGCCGGCATGGGTGGTGTGTTCATCTGTAAGTGTTGTGCCCATGCCAACTTCTGACATGGCCCAGTCAAGCGCACCATCGGTATCGCCCATGGTAATGGAGCCAAAGGCACCTTTTACCCAAACGGCTTCTTTACTGCCGTTTTCATTAATCCCATTGGAAACTTCATCCAAGTCGATCTTGGCGCCAAAAGTCAGGCCACCATCGGTTTCACCGGACAGGTGGAAAGAGACATCCATATCGGAATGGAAACGGGTTTGACCGTCACCAATCAGTCCGCCGGCTGTGGCCCCATCACCATTGTTCAGCGCTGAGTAGTTTGAATTATGGACGCCGATTTCGGCGTAACCGGTCAGTTTGACTTCTGCAGATGCGATACCTGCGGAAGCAACCAGTGCGGTAGTTGCAAAGAGAACTTTTTTCATTTCGTTTTCCCTCGTGTGTTTCAAAAGGTGCACCTCAATTCAGGGGAATCCGAATTGAGTATGTGTTTAACTCTCTCTTTCCCCGGTTTATTGCAAGCGCGGGGCGGCATTTCCGGATAATGGAGTTATTCGTGGTGCAGCTATGTCACACATTTCCCGCCCCATTTCCGCCTGTTACCGGTTACTGCCTGTTTTTGCGGTCAAAATACCTTGCCCGCCTCACGGGCGTTGTTTACTAGGGATATAAATCAGGATCGGGGCTTTGTTATATGACTTTGGCAAATGGTATGACGCGCATTTTCACAAGAACAGTTGCTGTTCTGTCGCTTGCCGCCCTTGCGGGCTGCGGTGGTGGTTTCAGTAAAGGTGGATTCAGCCGCGGTGGCGGCAGCGGATCGGGGTCGATCGGTTCGGCCGGCCTGAAAGGCGGCGGCGATGGACGCGACCCGGATCAGACCGTAGTCGAAGACCAGAATGCGCCTTTGGAGGCCAGAGCGCGCAAGGATGGGCGAGTCGCAAACCGAAAAACCCTGTTTTCGCTGTTTCAAGGGCAGGATAACCCCAATGTGACGGTAGAGGTTAACAAATACATCTGGAATGCCGCGCTGGACGTGCTGAACTTTCTGCCAATTCAGGCGGCTGACCCGTTTTCCGGCGTGATTGTAACCGGCTATGGCAAACCTCCGGGTGGAGGACGGGCCTATCGTGCAACGATCTATGTGCAGGATCCGGCGCTGGATGCGCGATCCCTGCATGTGGCGCTGCAATCGCGCTCGGGGCCGGTCAGCGCCGACACGGTGCGTGCGATCGAGGATGCGATTCTGACGCGCGCCCGACAACTCCGTATCCGGGACAGCAAGCTATAGACCCCGGAGCAAACACGCACTAAGACCACGCCGGGCCCATTGCCCGGCGTTTTTTAGACCAAGGACAGCAGAAACATGTCGCGTTACACCGCATCCGATATCGAAAAGAAATGGCAGGAAACCTGGGACAAGGCCGGTGTGTTCACGGTCGAGCGCGACGAATCACGCCCGAAGTACTATGTTCTGGAAATGCTGCCCTATCCGTCCGGGCGCATTCATATGGGGCATGTGCGCAACTACACCATGGGGGACGTGATTGCGCGCTATAAAATGGCCCGTGGTTTTAATGTGTTGCACCCGATGGGCTGGGATGCCTTCGGAATGCCGGCTGAAAATGCAGCCATGGCTGTTGGCGGCCATCCCAAGGACTGGACCTATCAGAACATTGACGACATGCGCGCCCAGATGAAACCACTGGGCCTTTCCATCGACTGGAGCCGCGAATTTGCCACATGCGACCCGGAATATTATGGCCAGCAACAGGCCCTGTTTCTGGATATGCTGGAGAAAGGGCTGATCTATCGCAAGAACGCCGTAGTCAACTGGGATCCGGTGGATATGACGGTGCTGGCCAACGAACAGGTGATCGACGGCAAGGGCTGGCGATCCGGTGCGCCGGTTGAGCGGCGTGAACTGACACAGTGGTTTTTTCGCATCAGCGATTTCGCCGAAGAGCTGCTTGACGCCATCGACGGGCTGAAGGACTGGCCGGAAAAGGTGCGCCTGATGCAGAAGAACTGGATCGGCAAATCACGCGGGCTGGAAATGGCTTTTGAACTTGCGACCCCCGTGAACGGATTTGACAAGGTCGAGGTCTATACCACCCGCCCGGATACGCTGATGGGGGCATCCTTTATCGGAATTTCACCCGATCACCCCCTGGCCAGGGCATTGGAGGCCGAAAATCCGGATCTGGCTGCGTTCAATGCGGAATGCCGCCGCATGGGAACATCCGAGGCCGATCTGGAAACCGCCGAGAAAAAGGGTTTCGATACCGGACTGAAAGCCCGCCATCCGCTCAACCCGGACTGGGAGCTGCCTGTCTGGGTCGCCAATTTCATCCTGATGGATTACGGCACCGGCGCAATTTTCGGCTGCCCTGCGCATGATCAGCGAGACCTTGATTTTGCCCGCAAATATGCGCTGCCGGTGATTGATACATTCATTGCCAGGGAAAACGGCAAGCCGGTTGAGAATGAAGCCTTCGTACCGCCCAAGACCGAACCGGTACAATGGATCAACCATTTTGCCGGACTGGATGTGGCCACGGGACAAGAGGCGATCGACAGAACAATCGAATATGCGGAAAAACATGGCTGGGGCCAGGGAAAGACGCAATACCGTCTGCGTGACTGGGGCCTGTCGCGGCAGCGCTATTGGGGCTGTCCGATTCCGGTAGTGCATTGCGACGATTGCGGTGTTGTCCCGGAAAAAAAGGAAAACCTGCCGATCCGCCTGCCCGATGATGTCACATTTGATATCCCCGGCAACCCGCTGGACCGGCACCCGACCTGGCGCAATACCACCTGCCCGAAATGCGGCAAGCCCGCACAGCGCGAGACGGATACCATGGATACGTTTGTTGACAGTTCATGGTATTACGCGCGCTACACGGCGCCGCACGCAAAAACCCCGACCAGTGCGCCGGATGTGGATTACTGGATGAATGTCGATCAGTATATCGGCGGGATTGAACACGCGATTCTGCATCTGCTCTATTCGCGCTTTTTTGCCCGCGCAATGCATCTGACCGGCCATCTGCCGGCAAAAGCGATCGAGCCATTCAATGCCCTGTTTACCCAGGGGATGGTGACCCATGAAATCTATCAGACCCGGGATGAAAAGGGGCGGCCGGTCTATCATCTGCCCGAAGACGTGGAGAATGGAAAGCTGAAGGCAACCGGCGAGCCCGTGGAGATCATCCCCTCGGCAAAAATGTCGAAATCAAAGAAGAACGTGGTGGATCCCGTCAATATCGTCTCGGGTTTCGGTGCGGATACGGCACGCTGGTTCGTGTTGTCGGATTCGCCACCGGAACGGGATGTGGAATGGACATCCAGCGGTGCGGAAGGGGCCTATAAGCATCTGGGACGGGTCTGGCGCCTGGCCCAGGAAATCGCCAAGAGTGAAACCCCGGCGAACAAAGATGATCTGCCACTGGAAAAAGCGCTGCACCGCACCATTGACGACGTGACAAGGGGAATTGAGGGGTTTGCCTTCAATACCTCGATCGCAAAGCTGTATGCCTTTACCAATACCTTGGCCAAATCTGCTGCGGGAGCGGCAATACGCCAGAAGGCAATGCGGATTCTGGCACAGCTCATGAGCCCGATGACACCACATCTGGCAGAAGAAATATGGGACCTTCTGGGCGGGAAGGGGCTTGTAACACAGGCGGAATGGCCAGTGGCCGATCCCGAAATGCTGGTTGAAGAAGACGTAACACTACCCATTCAGGTGAATGGCAAACGCCGCTCGGAAATCACCGTTCCGAAAGACATGCCAAAGGAAGAGGTTGAAAAACTGGCGCTGGCCGATCAAGCTGTGCAAAAGGCGCTTCAGGGTCAGGCGCCGAAAAAGCTGATCGTTGTTCCGGGTCGAATTGTAAATGTTGTTGTCTAGCCGTCGCAGTTTCGTCTTGACGTTTGCCGCCCTTGCCGGCTGCGGGTTCCGGCCCGCCTATGCACCGGGTGGCCCGGCTGAGGGATTGCGGGGGCGCGTATCTGTTCAGCCGCCAAAAGACGTTAATGATTTCACCTTGCTGAAAAGGCTGGAAGAACGGCTGGGGCGCCCGCAGGCATCGCGCTATATATTGAACTACCAACTGGATCTGAGCGAAAGTGGGCTGGCAATATCGCCGACCCAGGAAATCACACGGTTTCATATTGTCGGCAAGGCCCGGTTCAGCCTGACGGACACCGCAAACGGGCAGGTTGTCAAATCCGGTCTGGTGGACAGTTTCACCAGTTACAGTGCAACGGGCACCACGATCAGCACCCAGGTTGCAAAACAGGATGCTTATCGGCGGCTGATGGTTATTCTGGCGGACCAGATTGTCACACACCTGCTGTCGCCGGACACCGGGGATGGCCAATGAAACTGACCGGGCGCAACGCCAGGGTCTATTTTTCAAAGCCGGAGCCGGAGCGTGCGGGCCTGCTTATCTATGGGGCGGATCCGATGCGGGTGGCCCTGAAACGGCAGGAGGTCATTCAGGCGCTGATCGGCAAGAATGGCGAAGAAGAAATGCGCCTGACCCGTATACCGGCCAGCGAATTGCGTTCTGACCCCGCCTTGCTGATGGATGCAATCAAGGCGCAGGGGTTCTTTCCGGGCCCGCGTGTGGCCTTTGTTGAAGATGCGGCCGACGGGTTGAGCAAGACCATTGGTGCGGCGATGCAAGACTGGCAGCCGGGTGATGCCCAGATCATCGTGACAGCCAAGCAGTTGCCGGCCCGTTCCTCCCTGCGCAAAGCCTTTGAGACCCACAACAATGCCTATGCCGTGGGTATCTATGATGATCCGCCGGACCGCGACGAGATCGAAGCCGAATTGCGCAAGGCCGGGCTGAGCCGGGTTGATCAGGATGCAATGGCGGGTCTCATCGCATTTTCGCGCAGTCTGGATCCGGGGGATTTTCGCCAGTTGATCGTAAAGCTTGGTCTTTTCAAAACAGATGATCCAAACCCGTTGAGTGCAGAGGAGATCACGGCATTGGCCCCGACCTCCAGCGAGGCGGCGCTGGACGACATTCTGAATGCGGTTGCCGAGGCGCGAACCGGTGAAATTGGTCCGATCCTGCGCAAGCTGGAAGCACAGGGAATGCAGCCTGTCGGGCTGTGTATCGGCGCAACCCGACATTTTCGCGCGCTGCATCAGGTTGCATCCGGCGCACCGGTGCGCCCGCCGTTGTTTGGCCCGCGCCGCGACCGGATGCATAAACAGGCGCGCAGTTGGGGCTTCGGGAAACTGGAGCGGGCACTGGAAATGCTGGTGGACACCGATTTGCAGCTGCGTTCCACAAGCCGGGCGCCGGCCATGGCCTTGATTGAGCGGACTCTTATACGACTGTCAATGATGGGGCGGCGTTAGGGTCAGTGTTTGGCCATCTGTGCCGCGGCCTTGCCAGCCCAGCGCCCGGTTGCCAGGCAGGCTGTCAGAAGATAGCCGCCGGTTGGGGCCTCCCAGTCCAGCATTTCTCCGGCACAAAACACACCCGGTATGGTCTTTAGCTCCAGATCACTTGTCATCGCGTCAAAGCGGACCCCGCCGGCCGTGGAAATGGCCTCGTCCATCGGTCTGGGGCCTTGCAGCGGAACCGGCAGCGATTTCAGCAACCCGGCCAGTTTGGCACCGGTTGGCAATGGTCGCGCAAATTCCTGAAGCAACGCCAGTTTGACGCCACTCAGCCGAAAGGATTTCCGCAGATAGTTGCTGAATGTGGCTTTCCCCTGAGGACGCGCCATTCGGCCCTGAATTTTTTGAAGGTCCCAGTCCGGCAACAAGTCCAGCGATAATCTGGCACCCCCACGCAGGGCACGCGAAACGGCATAAATACCGCCGCCCTCCAGCCCGCGTTCGGAAACGATGAATTCGCCGCGAACAGATTCCCCGTTGACCTGCAAGGCGACCCCTTTGACAGGCGCACCAAAGAACCGGGCCATGTAAGGTGACCAGTCAACCTGAAAACCCATATTGGCCGGTTGAAACGGGGTTATGCTGGCCCCCCGTTTTCGCAGCAGGTCAGACCAGGCACCATCAGAACCCAGACGTGACCAGCTGGCCCCGCCCAGCGCCAGCACACAAACCTGTTGTGGTAATGTCATGCGGCCATCCGGCGTATCAAAAACAAAATCCTGCCCTGCCCAGCCCTGCCAGCGCCAGCGCGTTTGCATGTTCACGCCCTTGCCGGCCAGACGGCGCAGCCAGTTGCGAAGCAAGGGTGAGGTTTTCATCGACTTCGGAAAAACACGTCCGCTGGAACCGGTAAAGACCTCTTGCCCAAGTGCGCGCGCCCAGCCCTGCATCTGTACGGGGCCAAACGACGTCAGCATCGGGCGCAGGCTGGGTTCTGCCTCATGAAAATGCGGCAGAAAATCTGAGAGAGATTCATCTTTGGTCAGGTTCAGGCCGGATTTTCCGGCCATGAGAAACTTGCGGCCAACAGAAGGCATTGCATCGGCAACGGTGACACGCAGATGTGCATCAGCCATCTGCTCTGCCGCCATCAGACCGGCCGGACCCGCGCCGATGACCAACGCATGTTTCATTTTCCCGATTGCGCCGGCGGCGTGTTCCTGAATTCGACAACCCGATGCGGATAAGGAATTTTTATGCCGTTATCCCGCAGCGCATTCCAGACTAGAAACAGCACGTCCGAGGTAAATTTGTGCTTGCCGTCATCCAGTCCATTCACCCAGAACTCAACAGCGAAATCGACACCGCTTTCGCCAAAACCGCGCAATTCGCAATCGGGCGGAAACGGTTTGTCCAGAACTTCGGGGTGTTTGCTGACTGCGGCCTCTATGATCTCGGGAACCTTGTTGATATCGGTGTCATAACTGACAGAAAAAGGCGCCTCATAGCGGTTGGCCGATCCGCTGTCAGAGTAGTTGATCACACGGGTTGTAATGAAATCCTCATTCGGAACCACAATCCAGCGGCCGTCAAAAGTTTCCAGTATGGCGGCGCGCGCTGTCATTTTTACAATTGTCCCGGCCTCGCCGCCGTCCAGTTCGACATAATCGCCAACAGTTGCCTGGCCTTCCAGCAACAGAATGACACCCGAAATGAAGTTGGCCGCGATTTTCTGAAGACCAAAGCCCAACCCCACACCGATGGCACCGCCCAGCACTGCAAGCGTTGAAAGATTGATTCCCATGATGCTCATCAACAACAGGAACGCCGTGCCGAAAATCGCTATTTCCGCGGCTTTGACCGCAAGCTGACGTGTGGCCGGGCGCAGCTCTTCTTTCTGTCCCAGATAGCTGGCGCTCTGATCATTTGACCAACGACCCAGCCAGAACAACAGCGACCCGGCAATGACCCCGCGCACAAGTGCCATGACCGAGAAGGAAATATTGCCAAGCTGAATGACGGTGGCTGAAAGAAAGGCCGTAAGTGGCGCCAGAAGGCCCAGCGCAAACAGCGCCATGGCCGGGATCAGGACGTATTTGCCAAGAAGTTTCAAGAACGGATCGCGGATAATTTTGTGCACCAATGCCCGGGCCGCCAGAAACAGGAAAACCCGTTTACCAAAGGCAATGACCGCACCAGAACCAAACATTGATCGTGTGATCTGTTCGCCGATGGCAGTGAACCCGTAAGCAAGAAGCGGAAGCAGCAGGGGCAGAAAAACCAATACAAACCGGCGTATGGAGGCAAGCATCGACTGCTGGTCTTTCGGGGGCAAGACAAGCCGTGTCAGGAGCGGATCGAGTTTGCGGCTGACGGCAACAGCAATCACGAAAGCCAGAACCAGCAAGGCAAACTGCGACCATGCAGCCGGGCTGAGCAACCAATCCTGTGCCAAATCCCAGCCCTGGTTTACATAACCCATGACCGTATCAAGAAAGTCAGATTTGTTTGCAGCCATTTGGTCCTCCCAGAGGATGAAATCCCGGTACGTTTCTGCAATGACCCCGAACCTGCCCTGAAATCAAGTGCCCTTAGTGGCACATTTCCTTTATCCGGCGCGCAATCTCAGCATCGGCCGCCAGACTGTCGGCAACCAGGGCTTTGGCATTGGCCAGCAATAACTCAGGCGTTGAAAGCCTGTCTATGAGGCCGAACTTCAGGGCCTCTTCTGCGGTCAGTCTGGAGCCAGCCATCAGAATCAGTTTGGCCCGCGCCGGGCCGACAAGGGTAACCAACCGCGCCGGGTCGGATGGCTGAGGCAAAAAACCCAGCTTCATGACCGGATAAAAGAATTTGGCTGTCGGAACACTTATCCGCAAATCACATGCCAGAGCCATGCCAAAGGCACCACCTGCCAGGGTCCCGTTCAATGCGGCAATGGTCAGGCATGGAAGCGCTGCAATGGACTGGGATAGTTCTTCCCAAACCGGATTTGTCGCCAACCCTGCGCCTGCCTCATTCAAGTCCGCACCGGCACTGAACACCTTGCCCACACCGGTCAGAATCAGGGCGTGTGCCTCTGCCTGTGCCTTTTTGGAAATCTCTGTCAGTCTTTCCAGCATGGCCCTGGTCAGAGCATTGGCTTTCTCCGGGCGGTTCAGCGTGACGATCCAGAGATTGTCTTCCCTTAGCAAGTCAATCATTGGCCAATCCAAGATGTGCAAGAATTTCCGGGTCGCGCAGCGATATTTCCTGACCGATATAGGCATCTGCCTTGCTGGTACACATCCAGACAAGCGCCTTTGCCGGCCATTCCGCCGGGATGTGGTCTGACCAGTCCAACTGGCTGACCGGGTTTATGCCACTGGCGCGGATTTCCTTTTGCATCCCGGTGGCAACGGTCCCCGGCGACAGGCCCATGACCCGCAAACCCTTGCCGCGACCCTCGCGATCGGCACAGGCAGTCAGCATGGCTGCCCCGGCCTTTGAGGAACAATAGGCGCTCCATCCTTCAAGCGCATTATGAGCAGCCCCCGAACTGATGGTCAGGATGGTTCCCTTCTTTTCAGATATCATCCGGGGCATGACGGCGCGCATACCGTGATAAACACCCTTGAGATTGACATCGATTGCACGGCCCCACGCTGCCGGATCGGTTGTGTCCAGCATGGCGATCGGCTCAATCACGCCTGCGTTGTTTATCAGTACATCCAGGCCACCGAAATGCGATCTTGTTTGCTGGACGGCGGACTGGACCGATTCAAAACTGCTGACATCACAGGAAATGGCCAGAGCTTGTGGCCCGATTTCCTGCGCCAGTTCCATGAGTGCGTCTTTGCTACGCGCCAGAATGGCAACATTTGCCCCCGCCTCTGCAAAAGCGCTGGCGGCAGCAGCACCAATTCCCCGACTGGCGCCGGTAATCACCACTGTCTTTCCCGAAATTTCCCCCATTTTTTTCTCCTGCCTTAAAATTGATCAAATCTTGGTTATATTCCGATTCGCCCCGGGAATTACTTGATCTCCCGGGCCTTGGCAGTCATTCTGCCGCCGAACAATTTAACAGTGAAAGGTTCGATATGAAACCGTGGAAATCCATTAGCGGCTGTGCCGCATTGATTACATTGATGGGCAGCACTGCCGCACTAGCGGATGTTACCGCACAAGAGGTTTGGGCTGATTGGAATAGTTACCTGACCGGTTTTGGCTACCAGATTTCGGCCCAGCAAAACACATCCGGCGACACACTTACAGTGACGGATTTTACCGCGACGACAACCTTGCCCGAAGACGGTGGCAGCGTAACATTGACCCTTGCAAGCCTGGAGTTTACAGACCGCGGCGACGGGACAGTTGCCGTCTCCATGGCGCAACACAACCCCGTTATCATGGACATCACCCCAAAAGATGGCAAGCCGGTGCACATGGAGTTGGATTATTTCCAGACCGGGCTATCGATGATCGTTAGCGGCACTGCCGACGAAATGACCTATGCAAGCACTGCCAGCGAAATGGGTATCGAACTGAAAGACCTGACCGTTGATGGCACAAAAGCTGATGCGGTATCCGCTCTGCTCACAGGCCGTGATTTTCTGGGCAACTACGTCAGCCGGGTTGGCAATCTGCGCAGCATGGAATCAAACTCCAGCTTTGGCTCGGTTGAATATAAAATTTCAGTCGCCGACCCCGAGGGTAAAGGCAGTTTTGATATCAGCGGGATGCTTGAAGATCTGAAAACCACGGCGGCCGGGGCCTTTCCGATGGCCATGGATTTTCAAGACTTGGGTTCAGCGCTGAAAGCCGGATTTTCGGCGAATGGCAATGTCACCTACGGGCAGGGAAGCTCGGACTTTTCCGCAAACGACAATGGAAAGATTACGTCCGGATCATCATCCTCCACGGGCGGAAGCCTGGAATTTGCGCTGGATGAAAACCATCTGATGTATGGCGCAACCAACCAAAATGCTGAAATGACATTTTCCAGCCCGGATATTCCATTCCCGTCGCTGACGATAAAAATGGCCGAAACCGTCGCCAAGCTGATGCTGCCGGTGTCAAAATCCGACACACCGCAGGACTTTGGCTTCACGATCAAACTTGTTGATTTCGCCTTGCCCGAGGAAGTCTGGAGCATTGCCGATCCGACAGGGACCCTGCCGCATGATCCCGCGACGGTCATTCTGGATTTGGCCGGCAAGGCAAAGCTGTTCTTTGATATCCTGGATCCCAAAGCGCAGGAAGAAATGCAGGGGCAGGCCCCCGGCGAGGTTGATGAACTGAAGCTGAACGCCCTTGAAGTGAAAGTCGCCGGCGCGGATCTGACTGGCAATGGTGCGTTTACCCTGGACAACAATGATCTTGAAACTTTTGGCGGCGTTCCAAAGCCCATCGGAAGTATCAATCTGAAGCTTGTTGGCGGCAATGCGCTGCTCGACAAACTGGTGCAGATGGGGCTGTTGCCGGAAGATCAGGCCATGGGCTTTCGCATGATGACCGGCATGTTCGCCAAACCGGGTGATGGCGATGATGTTCTGGTTTCAACAATAGAGTTCACTGAAGACGGTCAGGTTCTGGCCAATGGTCAGCGCCTGAAATAGAAACTGGCCCGTCAACGAAATGACGCCGCCCCAAATTTTGGGGCGGCTTTTTTATTAGCAACTGTATTTC